>Ga0190348_1000351_pt1 | contig 13077 bp, 15 predicted proteins | sample 48721367_MG_FD_161658 | JGI IMG/M metagenome (GOLD analysis project Ga0190348, IMG submission 161658) | Hydrothermal vent microbial mat bacterial communities from Southern Trench, Guaymas Basin, Mexico - 4872-13-6-7_MG | ecosystem: Environmental > Aquatic > Marine > Hydrothermal vents >... | reverse complement strand
CCTGCTAGAAAATTGGAAAAACGAGATCATTGCTGATGCTATTATTAAGAGAGTGGAAGCAAAAATCCCAAAATATTTCAGGGCGTATTTTTCTCTTTCGAAAAAAATGCTTTTAATTCAAGAACGAAGCAAGCAAGCTACAAAAGATTTCCTCGCGTTATTTAAACAAGCATATGCTGTCAAATTACAAGAAATCAGAATTAATGCCATGGTCATCCGAGAATTTGTTAAAAGAAACCCAAAAAAATTAACAAAATTGACTGTTAAAGTCCCTCAAGAAGTTGCTGGCTTTAATGGCTTGAGCGAATTAACGATTGTTGGCTCAGATGTGATTAAGGGTTCGAAAGGACTAATGGACCGGCACGAAACTTCACCCATACTCATTGGCCCATGGGTAGGAGTCGCCAATAAAAAAATCGAACTTAAAGTAGGCGAATCTTTAAAAACCAGCGGAATTAGTCATGTTCTGAAATTATTTGACCTTATAACGGAACTTTCATGAATTAATTGCAAAAACAGAAATGTTTTTTATCAATCTAATTAACGATTATGTAGAGACATTTTTACATTGAGAAATGAATGAGAATAGCAAGTAAAAGTGGTTGAAATAACATTCATCAGAAAAAAGCAGAAATAATAGGATGAAACAGGCATTTAAGGTGGCAAAAAATTTGAGTGATAATATTGATAATTTATTAAGTGATATTTATTCTTCTGAAAGCCAGAGCCAAGGAGTAAAGGAATTAGCCAATCTAATTAATAGTCTCTCCCAATTACTTTTGAAAGCAATAAGTCAATTAGAAAATCGTGTGTATAAATTGGAACAACAAATTGGAAGAGGTGGCGGAGCCATTTCTATGCCAAGAGCCCCAGAGCCGACAGCAACGCCAACACCAGCACCGGCACCAAAGCCAAAAGTTGCTTCTCCGTTTGGTGCGCCTACTGCACCCCAAAGAACACCCCCACCCCCTCCAACAAGAGCTTCTCGAGCAGCAACACCAATGCCTGCGCCTAAAAAAAGCGATGGTCCAGCATCTGTTGCGGAAGCCGCTTCGATGTTGGGTGTAACTCTAAAGAAAGCACCAACCTCATCAGGACCTTCAGGAGGAAGTTCTGGCCCCTCATTTTTAACGACAACAGTTTCACCCAGTGCTCCAGGAAAGGCGGCAACACTAACGCCAGCAGCAAGCCCCACACCTCAAACAACAGCTGATGCTGCAGCACCCACAAGTGGTGGCGGCATAGCAGGGCCAACCGGAGGCTTTCGTGGCGAACTTGCAGAGAAACTCGCAAAAAGAAGAAAGAAGGTCCAAGAACAGCTCGAAAGTGATTTTGAAGGAGCAGATCTTGCAGCAAGTCCGGCTCCTCAAGAAGCTGCAGAAGAATCCACAAGTAGTGAATTAAAAGTTGATTTAGAGGAAGAATTACGAAACGCATTCTCAAAACTAAAAGGTTAAAAACGAATGGCCAACAGAAAAGTAGTCTGTTTAATTAGTGATGGATTAGATTCACCCGTCGCTACTTTTTTGCTGGAAAAAAAAGGTTTAGAGGTTATAGGGCTTAATTTTAATAATTTCCCTCTGGTAAAACCAGCTAAAAAGAGTGAAAAACGGCTTATCCCAAAAGGGCAGATAAAAAACATTGCTCAAAAATTAGTGAAGGCTTTTACCCACCAACGATCCTTTGAGTTATATATAGTTCCAAATGGAAATGATTTAAAACGAATCGTCGAACAAAGCACTGACCCGAAAATCATCTGTGTTTTATGTAAAAGATTGATGTTAAGGAAAGCAGAACAATTTGCTTTGAAACTAAATGCTAAATTTGTTGCAACGGGGGAAATATTAGGCGAACAAGCAAGCCAAACAATCAACAATTTATGGGTGAATGAAAGTGTACTCACCTCAACAATCTTATTACGACCGAACATTGGACTAAATAAAGAGGAAATTATTGACATTGCTCGTTCAATTGGCACATATCAACATTCAGAACTAGCAGCAAAGTTCACTTGTGGGGCAGTGCCGGAAAAACCAAGCACACAAGCAAAACTGAAGGAAGTGATCGCCGTGGAGAAAAAAATTGGGCTGGAAAAGGCTATCCAGGAAAGCTTTGAGCGCACTCAAAGAGAGATTTTCTATAAAAACTAACAATTTGTGTAAAAAAGAACATGACACAAAAGCTAATTCCCCAATAAAAAATTATATTAAGGAATTTTTATTTTATTACACAAAAGTTCAAGGATAACAAAAACTGCCTTGAAAAAAACGAACCATAAAAAACAAAATTCAAAAGGCTCAATTAATAGTATATAGAGAAAGCTTTTTGAATGAGTATAAGAAAGTGTGGTTCAATAAAAGAGGATGATGAATAATTGAAGGGCATTATAACTGCTTCAAAACTTGTCTCATCTCCAAAAGAGATAGCTTTTCCGGACCTAGTTATATCTGACATTTCAGAATTAAGTGGCGACAGCGGTAAAATACTCATTGTTTATGCATCGAACGTTAAAGCCATCTATTTCTTCTCTGTGGAATCAGAAGTCATTAAAATCAGCATTAAAATCTATCCATTAACATCTCGCATAGTCGCAAAAATTATGGCGAAAATAAACGAGTTCGCAAACAAAATAACATATTCAACTGGCCTATGCCTTGTAGACGATGTTTGTATTTGGGAAGGCTTTCTGGAAACTCGACATCTTACCTGCTCTTTAGAGGAAGTTAAAAACTTGCTCAAAGAGATTGAAGAAGTACAAGATGTAGCCATTGAAGAAGTCCCCCATTAACTCACGTAGCCTTTTCCTCTATATTTTTCTTTTCTAACATAATTAAATTTGTAAAGGCAGTTGATTTTACCTTAACCTTTTTTTAACGTAAGAAGATAGTTATGATAAAATGAGGAAAGTTGTAGAAAATGGACCTTCAGAAGAAAATTAAAGATATCGGAGAACGGGGGTTGTTAGAACTTTTCGAAGGGTTAATTGACGAAGAAGATTTACCTTTCAATGAAGATGCTGTTGCATTTTCAATTTCCCCCACCCATTCACTTCTCGTAAATATTGATACTTTTGTAGCCAAAACGGATGCCCCCCCAGGGATGAAAGTCCACGAAATGGGGAGTAAAGCAGTAACAATGGCAGTAAGTGATCTTGCTGCAAAGGGAGCACCCCCACTTCATGTCTTAGCCTCAGGGGCTTTTCCCTCTGACCTAACGGTAAAAGAGACTATAGATCTCGTAAAAGCAATTCGAGATGCTGCACATTCTTATGGCGCAAAATTCCTGGGTGGTGATACGAATGAAGCAGATGACATTATTCTCTCAGTTGTTGCCATTGGGATACGAGATAAAAAACACATAATTAGACGTTCCGGTGCCAAGGAAGGAGATATCATCTGCACAACGGGCGAATTTGGTTTAACTGGGGCAGGATTTAAAGTTCTTCTAGAAGGGTATAATGCAACCCCGCAACAAAAAGAACTATTTAAAAAAGCCATCTTTACACCCAGAGCACGTGTTAGGGAAGGAGTCTATTTAGCCAATTTTGGCAGGATTTCTTCTTGTATAGATAGCAGCGACGGGCTTGTATGGTCTTTAAAGGAGATTCTCAGAGGAAAAAAAGCTCTTGGTATAGAAATAGAACACCTACCCATTCCTCTGGAAGTGCTTGACTTTGCAAAGAGAAACAACCTGGATGCTGAAGAATTAGCGTTATTTGGTGGTGAGGAATTTGAACTTATCTTTACGCTTCCTGAAAAAGATTTTGAGAATTTACAAGAGCGTCTTAAATGCCATAAAATAGGGCGAATAGTAAAAGATGAGGTTAAAAGAATCATCTTAAACACAAAAGGACAAAAGGAAGAGATTGCCATTAAAGGGTGGGAGCATTTTCAAGAGTGAATTATTTATCTAAGTTAAATTAATAAGAAGATTAAAATTACATGGACTTGAAAAAACAGCTTATGTTGGAAGTAGCTCAACGAATTTTAGCAGAGAAAATTCTATGTGACCATTGCTTGGGTCGACAATTTGCGCTGCTTGGATATGGGCTAAGTAACAAGAAAAGAGGAGAGATAATAAAAAACGCCCTCGTTTTACAATTAATTGACAAACTGGCTGAAAATGAAACAAACCTTCGAGTACTTACAAACATAGCCCTTTCTGGGAATCGCTTAGCGAGAGAATCACTTGAACGGAAAAATCAACCTGTGCCGGAGAGAAAGGAGAATTGCACGATCTGTAAAGACCTTTTCACAAAACTTGATTTTTATACGAAGAAAGTCTTGGACAAACTTGAAGGGGAAGAATATACCACTTTTTTAGTGGGAGCAAAAATAACTCCAGAATTAATGGAACGTGAAGATAACCTCCGTGCAAAATATCAGATCACTACTGGAGAAAGTATTAAATCTGAGTTCACGAGAGAGCTTGGTAAAAGGATTATGAGTGTGACAGGCAAAGAGCCAAATTTCGATCAGCCCGAAATAACAATTCTTGTTGATCTACAACAGGAGAAAATCACTCTCCAACGACGCTCTCTCTTTATTTATGGTCGATATAACAAGTACATCAGAACTATCCCCCAAACAAAATGGCCTTGTTATGAATGTAATGGGAAAGGATGTAAAAGTTGTAATTTTACAGGCAAGAGATATCAAGAGAGTGTGGAAGAGCTTATTGCTGCACCTGTCTTAAAGATAACAAAGGGGACAGGCACACGGTTTCATGGTGCAGGACGAGAGGATATAGATGCGTTAATGCTGGGTTCAGGCAGGCCCTTTATCCTTGAAATTAGAGAACCAAAAGTTAGAACTATTGACTTGAAGAAAATTGAAAGAGTAATAAATCGAAAAGCAAGAAAAAAAGTGGCGGTGTCACGATTGGCATTTTCATCTAAAAAACAGGTTCAAACTCTGAAACAACAAGCCGAACAGAGTCAGAAAACTTACCGGGCAAAAATTGAACTTGAAAAGCCAAAAACACCCAACGAAATCCGACAAGTAGTCGAAACCCTCAAAAATGCTGTAATAGAGCAAGCCACACCCTCTCGAGTGCTTCATCGAAGAGCCAATTTAAACCGGAGAAAAAAAGTCTTTGATATTACGATCAAACAACTGGATCCAATACATCTCCTTGCTGAAATTACCGGGCAAGGAGGATTATATATCAAAGAATTAATTTCAGGAGACGGAGGGCGAACAAAACCAAGTTTCTCGAGTATTTTAGAGTGTGAAGCACGCTGCACTGAATTAGATGTGATTAAAATACATTACAAGGATTTCAAGTAAGAAATTCGTCACTTACAACCATTCTTCTATAAGTGTTGTATATTGTTCATCTGCTACGATTATTTCCTCGAATTTTCCAGAAAGCTCGGCCAATTCTCGAGCTAACAAGTGATAACATGAAGGGATAACTCGCTTCATTATTGATGAAAAAAGAAAATCTTTGCAAGAGCAAAAAGAATGTTCTAAAGTGAGGTACGCATGCTCGTGCCCCTCCACCACCCAACGAGATACACCTGAAGGAGTAAAGAGGTATTTCTTCACCTTCTTTGCACCAATTAGCTCTAATGCTTTTTTTACCCGCTCACCAAAAGTTTCCTCGAGTTGCTCGATGTCTTGTACACTCAGTTTTTTTCCTTCGGCAATAAAAGTGAGAATCCTTGGATAAATCTCAAATGCTTTTTGGGATTTTTTTGAATGGTTTTCTGGTAAAGTGGATTTTATTGTTTCTTTCGCCACGATGCAGTTTGCTCCTAAATATAAGTGCATTTGTATTTTATTTTAACTCTTCTCTTTTTATTTAGCAGTTCTTTTTTTCTGATTTTCAATGGCCTCTTCCAAAGTTAATACCCCCTTTGCCACTTTGATGGCCTGATCTTTTGAAATAGTTACTTTACCTCGCGAATATTGTCTTGATAAAACCTGAATTTCTTTCAATTCACCTTCCGAAGGCTCCCATTGTTCCTGTGACTTGATGCTTTCTCCCAAACGAAAAGCAATTTTCATTGCAGCAGAAGCGTCTTTTCCAGCGATTAACTTTTGTCCTTCTCGACTACTATTCAGTATGCCTTCACGAGCATCCTGACAACTGGCGGGTGTTGTTTGAAGCTCATCAACGACTTCGATGGAAACGTGAGAAGGCTTATTGTTTAAGAGTTCATTTAAAAGTAGAATACGACGGTAGCCACCTGTTGAACCAATCCTGATAATGACCATTTTCGCCGGGTTGTTTTTAATTGTTAAAAAAATATAATCAATTGCTTCATTTATTTCTCGCGTCTCTAATACACCCCGTAAACAACCATCGGTAATAATCGCTACTCCAATGGTTCGCCCAGGGTCAACGCCAATTATTAAGGACTCCCAAATTCTTTTGCCTTCTAACCCTAATAATACCTTTGTGATAGCCTTTGAGATGTTCATAACTTCAGATCGAGACAAAACAACCAATTTTTCATAAGTCAGTGTGTTATTTTTGAATTCTTCTTCTGTAGTAACGACGAGTACAGAATTTCGAGCAGCAGGTTTTCCGGGAACAATCTGTTCAGTTGCAATCCCCCTTAAAGCTAATTTTTCTTGAAGGAGGAAACTCAAACGAAAATCCATGGTTGCAAGGGAAACAAGCATTATTATCGTTCCTAACTGCTTGGGACTATTATTTTAAAAAATCGCTTTCCTATTAATGAACCTTATGTTTTTAAAGGTAAAAAAGAATAGCATGAAAGAATAATAAGAACAAGCCAAAAATTAGAAAAAGTGAAGGGGTGCTTATATAAGCAGTAGAGTGATTCTTATGAAATCAATTCATTACCCATTAATAATTGTTAACTTTAAAACCTATACACAAGGGACAGGGCAAAAGGGTTTACAATTGGCTAAAATATGTGATGAGGTTGCAAGAGAATTTAATGTCTCAATTGTGGTTGCTGTTCAGATGGCCGATATTCGGTGGATCGCTTCTGAAATAGAGATCCCCGTTTTTGCACAGCATGTAGATGCCATTTATCCAGGGAGCAACACGGGCCATATTTTACTCGAAACTGTGAAAGAAGCGGGAGCCACAGGAACACTCGTAAATCATAGCGAGCGAAAGATTACCCTAAAAGAAATTGCTCTAATCATCCAAAGGGCTAGAGAGAATCACCTGTACACATGTGTTTGTGCAAGCACACCAAAAATTGCAGGAGCAATCGCCGCTCTGAGTCCGGACAGCTGTGCAACAGAACCGCCAGAATTAATAGGCTCAGGCATCTCAGTAAGCATGGCTCAGCCGGAAGTTATTACTAAAAGTGTTAAAATAATTGAAAAGTTTAACCCCGCTGTCGCTCCACTCTGTGGTGCGGGAATCACAAACAGCCAAGATGTTGAAAAAGCGCTTGAATTGGGAACGAAAGGTATCTTAATTGCCTCTGGCGTGGTAAAAGCCACCGATCCTAAAAAAATCCTGGAAAAAATGGCTCAAGTACTGCTTAAATTTCAAGAGAAAAAATGAACAATCGAAAGTTCTTTAAATTTAATTGTGAAAGAAATGTTTTGTGTAAGGGAGTGCACCCTTCACAAAACTAAAGAATAGAAGAAGTCGATTATTTATTGTCTTTAATAAATGAAAAAGGACGAGTAGTCAATTGCCAGAAGAAATGCATATTAGTATTCCGAAAAAACTTGCGGACTTTATTGATAAACTAACAAAAGAAGGCTACTTCAAGTCACGTGAAGACTTTGCTCGCTGTTCTCTCGAGATAATGGCAGAACTCTATGGACTTTCAACCACAGCAAAAGGAGGAAAGTCCCTTCTTGACATCTTACGAGACAACGAGCATGTTCCAACTAAAACAGCAACGGCAACAACAACACGCTCTGGACAAGCTAAAACTCTAAGGGAACCCTCACAAACTTCAAGCAAAAAACCGGTGGTAGCTGGGGGGGAATTGTCACCTGTAGAATATGATATTTTAGACTTGTTCTCTGGAGCAACATTTGAATTTGAAGATGCGCTCCATGCAAGATACACAATGGAGTTAATGAAACAAGCAAAACCACCGTTACCAAAAGAAGAATTTATCAAGGCGTTAGAAAAACTCGCATCCAAGAAGAAAATTGAACGTACAGAACACAAAGGAAAAACTATTTGGAAAGTTATTGATCCCTACTAGAAATTTCTCAGCAAACTTCCAATACAGTTATTGTAATGCCTGAGACGCCTTCGATTGAAGAAAGTTCTTTCTTTAAATCTTCGATGTTGATTTTTTTGAATTCTGTGGCTTCGATATAACCATCGAAAACACATTTTTCTTCAACAAAACAAATGCCTGTGGAATAAAGCGCTTTTAATCCGAGCTTCAAAAAGAGATTCCCAATTTGCCTTAAGAAATCACTTGATAATTGCCCGATATCGACTGCTAATTTGTATACTTTATTGGATGAAGTTGGAATTATTCGAATGATTTTATTATTTGTTGTCAAAATAACAACAGCATACTCTTCCACAACGGCATGTAATGCTTCTTGAAAAGAACTCGGAAGCTCGACTGATTTTTCATGGTCAAGTTTTAATACTTCAGCAATAGTTATTTGAGGGATGTTAGTCTTTTTTTCTGCCATATTCTCCACTTCTATCTACTCTACTAATATAATAAAAGAATTATTTACATTAAATAACTATAAAGAAATCTCATAATTAAATAATTCCGTCAATAAAAGGTTAAAAATATGCGAAAAATCACACGGTAGTCACGGAATTTGCCAAGATCTTTGGTGGCCCAGCCACTTTATAAGGATGAAAAGACCAACCTTTTGTCTGCAATTCTTTTGCAACCTGCCCAGCAAACTCAACCGTGGTTGCTACAGTAATAAGATTGCCCCCACCGATGAGATAATAAGCCATAATTCCTCTCTCTCGCATAACTTCTAACTGATGACAAAGACGCATCATTTCACGTTTTCGGACGAAAAGATTTACTCCCTCGAGTAACTCATGAGCATTTCTGATGTTTTCTTCAGCAAGAGTGAGCATTGTAATAAAGTCTCTTTTTCGTGCAGCAGAGACAATTTTAGACACCCAATCAGGGATTCTTTTAACTCTCTTCGGAAAGTTTGGATTGGTTACAATGCCCGCATGAATCTCATCAGCTGATAAGCGAGAAGGGTAATGGAAAGGAACAGAAAATAACTTTATGGCTTCCAGCTCCTCAGCAGAAGCTATTTGTTCAACTGTTAAAGGGCGAGAGTGAACTTTGGTCAAGGTTAAGCCCCCAAACAAACTCCTCCCGGCACTTTCAGAACCTTTCATAGCGTGAAGTAAGAGCTTTTCTTTTGGGTAATGTAAATCGAGAGCAGCATTTAAGCCAGTATAAAGTGCTGCTAAGCCAGAATCGGAGCTGCCACTGAAAATGTCAATGTTTTTTGACTGAATGATAAGATCGCCAGTGTGCTGACTTTTTGCGACAAACTTCTTAATGGAATCGACAATTTGCCTCCCTCGAAGGCCCGTGATTTCGGTTCCGTTTAAAAAGAATTTTACAGTCGTACCCTTTGATGTGGGTGTGAAATGGATTGTGGTCTCAGTTCTGGTAGTTTCATTGGGCGTTGTCACAGCCAGGCCCATTGTATCATATAAAGGTGTTCGATCAGAATTAATGCCTCCGAGAAATACAATTGGGATTGTAGGATAAGCAACAGTTGTTACTACACTGGTTTTCGTCACTACTAGTCACCTCATTCTTTCTTAATTGCTTCAAGCAAATTGATCTTTGTGTTGATATTTTTACGGGTATTTAATTCACTGATTCTCTGAATAATAATAGAAAGAATATCATCAAAAGCAGCCTCGAGATTGTCAACATTTATAACAGGGAGATTAAAACGGCGAGCATCTTTCTCTATATATTCCTGAATGATCAAATACTGCTCTTGTTGAGCCAATAAGCGATCACCGGCACTTCGTAAGTGAGAAAAATATTCACGTTTAATAATTCTTTCATTGTATTTAGTTAAATCAGTTATAACGAGCAGCAAAGGAATAATGCTTGGGTGAGTTAAAATATTTTTATCAAATTGCGAAGGATGAAAATGCAAATACTCTACGATCATACTTTCGCCATCTCGCAAGCCACGGTCCGTTATAACGCGTTGAACAGCTTTGTTCATGATCAATGATTGGGCCTGATATCCTTTGATGATCGTCGCTTTTCTTTTTTCGCCGAAAATTTTCCAGGTGTTATATACGCTGGTGAAAAAGGCCTCATTTCCTTCCCGGGGGAGGATAGTACGAAGGGAAGATCTAAGAGCATCACCGCCCAAGACAATGCCAATATTAAGAGCTGCGGATAATTCCTTGGCAATTGTGGTTTTACCTACGCCTGGAATACCAGAGATAATAATAATAATTGGGAGTTTCTGTTGCCCGCTTTTTACAAGAGAGTAATAGTCGGCAATAGTTCGATAGCGGAAAAAGTATTTCTCTCCATGCTGTAATAGCTTTTCCTCGAGTTCTTCTTCTGACCGAGAACCGTCGATGATGGAACTTATTGTACGTAAAGACAACCCTGTAGCAAGTAATGATGACAATTTATCCCAGAAGATCATGCTAGGTCCTCAACCAATAATTCATTGCTCTGTTGTCATTTGTACCTTTTAAGATATTAATCTTAACCTTATTTTTCATTAAAAGAGGAAGATTTTTAATTGGGAAACTTTGGAAAAGAAGCTAGAAAATACAAATCATTTATGAAATTGTTGGTTTAATTAAGAGGAATGATTGAAGATGTCTTTGCAACAAGAAGTAACACAAGCAGAATTACGAAAATTTAAATTCATGGGTCTTACCTTTAATGAACTCCAGGAATTGTCAATGGATGAATTTATCAAAATGCTCCCTGCACGAAAGAGAAGGAGCATCACCCGCCCATCCTATTGGACAGATCGACGGAAAAAACTGCTTGAGGACATTCGAAAACAAGTGAAAATGATTAAGGCGGGAAATAAAAAAGTTAAGCCAATCCGCACACATCTAAGGGATATGGTTATTTTACCAGAAATGGTTCATGCAAAAGTTGCTGTTCATAATGGAAAAGACTTTATTGAATTTATTATTCACCCAGAACAAATTGGGCACATTTTTGGCGAGTTTGCTTTAACGACCAAACTTGTTCGACACGGAAGCCCCGGAATGGGTGCAACAAAATCAAGCCTTTACATCCCATTGAAGTGAGCAAATCCTTCATGGGGTATTCCTACCATTTCTTTTTTTTCTAAAAGACCTCTTGTCTAATCCATTAACCTTTTATCTGTTTTCTCCTTATAAAATTAATAGTAATTTAGGCAGACTTTGTTGGCATCTATCGAGGTTAGAAATTGTCACGATTTAAACTACCGATAATAAAAGACAAGCGCGCTCAAAAAGGGCTCAGAAAACAGATCATAAATATTTTTAGTATTGATGTTACAGAATTAGGGCCTGAAGTGGAGATTATTGCCTCACCCTATACAAGCGATTGCATTTTTAATGAACGAGAGATTTCCATTCTTTTTACGACAGTAACTATGCTTGAAGTCAAGGAAATGATTCTTGGCGAATTAAAATTGTTATTCGAAATTTACGACAGCGTTATGAAAGATGGCAGGCCAGCAAAAAAAGTCATCGTAACAGTGTGTGGAGAGGAAGCAAATAGCGGTTCTGTTAGAGCATTTGTTCGAAATATCATTCATAGCTCAGAAATTGCCTTAAAAAACCTGGAAAATCTTGCAGAAAGATGAGAAAAAAGAGTGTACCAAAAAATTAAAAATTCAATGAAAAAGTCTGTTGAGAAAGAAAAAACTCAACAAAAGAGTTTTAAACAAATCAAAAGCGATTTCCAATAAAGAATCACTTATTGATTGTAAAATATTTGAAAATTCGAGGTATAGAACATTGTCAATAGATGCTGAACAAATAACTGAAGAGCTCTTAATTGGTCTAGATGAATATTTAGCTGCAGGTGTCCATATAGGCACCAGAATAGGCACAAAATCAATGAAAGACTTCATCTACCTTGTTCGAAGTGATGGGTTGTATGTGTTGGATGTACGAGCAACAGATGAGCGAATTCGAATTGTAGCCAAATTTCTAGCAAGGTATGAACCAAACCAGATAGCTGTTTTCTCTTCAAGACAATATGGCCAGGTACCGGCAAGCAAACTGGCTAAAACATGTGGGTTCCTGAGTGTCCCAGGGAGATTTATCCCGGGAACTTTGACAAACCCTGAATTCACAGGCTTTATTGAGCCCGAAGTAATTCTTGTAACCGATCCCCGAGCAGACAAACAAGCCATTAAAGAAGCAAATAAAGTTGGTATCACTGTAGTCGCCATGTGTGACACAGATAATGAACTAAAAGGGGTAGATTTAAGCATACCAACAAACAATAAAGGACGAAAAGCCTTAGCGCTTGTTTATTGGTTGCTAGCACGTGAAATAAAACGAGCTCGAGGAGAAATTCCCCCAGGTGGCACTATTCCAGAGACGGTGGAAGAATTTACCTTCAAAGTGCTTCCAAGCAGCATGCAAATTGCTGCTGAAGAAGAGCTCCCAGAACCAACAGAAGAAGGCTAATTCTAATTCATTTTCCTGGCTCTACTGCGAAACTGTACCTCTATTTTCTTCTCTTCTGTACTTTTAACAATTTTTTAGCCATACCAATTTGGGTTTATCCAGCCCCAACCAGTATAACCACTTAACGCAAGAACCCCCCAAACTCCGAAAGCAAGAAGAAGACCTAAACCAATTGAAAGCGGTAAACCGGGCATTAATTTTACTCTATCAAGAAGCTTTATTGTAAAAATTGCGCCGATAATAACACCAATAAAAGCCGCGATGGCAGAGAACACCCCTAATTTGATAAGAGCAAAACTGAATAACATGCCAAAAAATGCAAGGTCACCTAAACCCAATTCTACAAATTCCGCATAGTAATATTCTTCTTGTTCGACGCTCCGAGCAGTTGTAGCTGTTGGTTCTTGAATAGAATTAGTTGTCGCGTTAACTTCTTCAGTAGTTTCTTCACTTACAATAGGTTCTACAGGAGCAGCACCTTCT
>Ga0190348_1000349_pt1 | contig 13130 bp, 9 predicted proteins | sample 48721367_MG_FD_161658 | JGI IMG/M metagenome (GOLD analysis project Ga0190348, IMG submission 161658) | Hydrothermal vent microbial mat bacterial communities from Southern Trench, Guaymas Basin, Mexico - 4872-13-6-7_MG | ecosystem: Environmental > Aquatic > Marine > Hydrothermal vents > Microbial... | reverse complement strand
ATTTGCCCGTTTATTATTGCCTATATTAATTTATGTACCTATAAAATATTTATATCCTACCGGCGAAAAGCAGGAGAAATCTAATTTAAAGTATGTTAAATATTTTTATGATGCCGATATAATTGCTGGTGATTATTTAGCTATAAGCCAGTATATGCCCCAGGATATGGAGGGGAAGATTATTATAACTAACACTATTACCAGTTCTAACGTAGAAGATCTTAAAAGAAGAGGGGTGAGTTATTTAATTGCTACGACTCCGGAATTCGAAGGGAGGTCTTTCGGGACTAATGTATTCCAAGCTGTTCTGGTAGCGATATCCGGAAAATCTCCGGAAGAATTGGAACCAGAGGATTATTTAAAATTAGTAGAAAAAGTAGGTTTTAAACCAAGAATAGAAAAGTTAAATTAAAAAATTATTAGAAAAGGAGAAATAAAAATGACAATTTTATTAGAAGATAGAATAAATAAACTTAAACAGAGAGTAGAAAAAATGAAAAAGAGTGGCACCTTTTTCTATTTGAAAACTGTTGAAGAAGCATCAAAACCAAGAGTATTTGTCGATCAAAAAGAAAAAATAATGCTTGCTTCTTACAATTATTTAGGATTAATTGATCATCCTAAATTAAAAGAAGCTGCTATCAAAGCTATTGAAAAATATGGAACAGGAACATCTGGCGTTAGATTGTTGTCGGGCACTACTAAATTACATGAGGAATTGGAAGCAAAAATTGCCGAATTCAAAAGTGCAGAAGATGCAATTACTTATACAAGTGGGTATGTTACTAATTTAGCAGTTATTACTTCTCTTTATCAAAAAGGAGATTTAGTTATAATAGACAAAATAGATCATGCCAGCATTATCGATGGATGCATACTTTCCGGAGCAAGATTTAAAACTTTTTTACATAACGATATGCAGAGATTAGAAGATATTTTAATTAATTCCGAAGAGTATGCTAACAAAATAATAGTAGTAGATGGAGTATATAGCATGGAAGGGGATGTAGCTAATTTACCAGAAATATCACGTTTAGCCAAAAAATATAATGCCAAAGTAATGGTAGATGAAGCTCATTCTATTGGAGTTTTAGGTAAAACCGGCCATGGGATAGAGGAGTATTTTGGATTAAAAAATGCGGTAGATATCCACATGGGGACTTTGAGTAAAACTATTCCCTCTGTAGGAGGATATATAGCCGGGAATAAAGATATGATTGATTATTTAAAACATAATTCAAGGCCGTTTATCTTTTCTGCTCCTCTTCCTCCGGTAACAGCTGCCGTTGCCAAAGCTTCTTTAGAGGTTATTGAAGATGAGCCGGAACGTATAGAAAATTTACAAAAGAATATGAAAAAATTTAAAGAAGGAATAGATTCTATGGGTTACAATACAGGGGATAGTATTACTGCCATTGTTCCCCTTATAATAGGGAACGAGGAAGACACTTTAGAACTATGCAAAATGGTTAATGATGAAGGGGTATTTATCTGTCCAATTCTTTTCCCGGCAATTCCCAAAGGGACTAATAGACTAAGAGCCCATGTTTTAACAAATCATACTTATAAAGATATTGATGAAGCTCTGGATATTTTTGAAAGGGCTGGGAAAAAATTAGGATTAATCTGATAAATAATATAATAATATAGCAATATAGCGTTTAGTGTAAATTTTAGTAAAGTAGCTTAAGAAAGAAAAGAATAGTTATCATTTTTGTTTTTCTAATCTTTTTTTATTCTTTTTCTTTACGCGATATTCGATACGCAATACGCGATACGAATATAATATAGCGAATTTATTTGACAATAAAATATAGATATCTTATAATCTCTAATAAAGATTATTATATAATATAAGCACTATTATCTACCAGAAAAGTTAATAGTGCTTATATTTAATTTTTAAAAGGAAATATTTATAATTTATTATTTAAATATAACAATTTTTAATGAGGAGAGATGTTTATGATGCTTAACGGGAAGGTAATGTTGACTAAAGATGGCTTGGAAAAGGTTCAAGAGGAACTTCACTACCTTAAAAGAGTAAAAAGAAAAGAGATTGCTGAAAAAATTAGAAATGCGGTAACTTTTGGTGAGATCGCTGAGAATGCAGAGTATAATGCTGCAAAAAATGAGCAATCATTTATAGAGGGAAGAATTTTAGCTTTAGAAAAAATTATCGAAAATTATGAGTTGATAGATAAACAAGAAAATCCGGATTGCGTATTACTAGGATCAGAAGTATTAATTAAGGATACGAAAAGCAAAAAAGAGTGCAAATATACTATTTTGGATTATGTGGAATCTGAACCGGATTGTGGGAAGATATCCATCTCTTCTCCTATCGGAAGGGCTCTTTTAGGAAAAAAGAAAGGTGATTTAGTAGAAGTTAGAGTCCCGGCAGGGCATATTAAATACAAAATTTTAGATATTAAATAGCTTATGCTTTAATTTAGTAGCCTGAATAGTTACTAATTGTAATAATGAACAAAGTTATTAAAAATTAAAATATAACAATACTTTGTTCATTATTTGTTTCTAAACCTTTTAGTAATGAAATAATCTTATTATAAATATAGCGGAAATTTAAATTACCATAAATTAGTCGTTAGTGAATAGTGAATAGTCGTTAGTATTAAAGCAAGTTTTAATTAACAGTTTTCAGTTCTCGGTTAATAGTTGCAAGTTGCGAGATACAAGGTGCAAATTAATTTAGTTACCCAGTTACCCTGTTTGCCAGTTAACCCGTTAATTTTACTCGTTAGTTCCAAATACAAGTTCTCAAGTTGCAAGATGAGAGATAATCGATATATTTAATCGAAATAATTTAGTTCTTAAACCAGGTAACCGGTAAACTGGCTAACCAGCTAACCATTTTAACGAGATACGATTCACGAGATACGAGATACGAATTAGGACTTACGAAAAAGAAAATTCCCGTGCAATTAAGATATTTATCAGACAGTAAAATCAAAATAATTTTGGTATTGTATTATTATATTTTTTATACATAATATCTACTAATATTAGCAATAAGAGTAAAAAGAGGTGGATCGGGTGGAAATAAAAAAAAGTACAACAGAAATTATATCTAACAAATGGGAAGAAATAGAAGAATTAAAAAAAGAAGGCATTGACCCTTTTGGACATAGTTTTAACAGGACTTATAAAATAAAAGATTTAATAAAAAAAAATAAAGATTTACAGATTGGTGAGTGCGGCAAAGAAAAAGTTAGGGTAGCTGGCAGATTGATGGCTTTAAGAACACACGGAAAGGCTATATTTGCTAATATTGAAGATATAAGCGGAAGAATCCAGATTTATATAAAATCAAATAAGGTCGGAGAGGATGCCTTTAAACTTTTTAGTAAAATTGGTGTTGGGGATATTCTGGGAGCCTCAGGTCTGATTTTTAGAACAAGAACTGGCGAAATTACTGTATTTGTTGAAGAATTTACTCTTCTATGTAAGTCTATACGCAGTTTACCTGAAAAATGGCACGGGCTTAAAGATGTGGAGATAAGATATAGAAAAAGATATTTAGACCTGATGGTAAATCCCTCGGTCAGAGAAATTTTCATTAAAAGAAGCAAGATAGTGCAATCTATAAGAAATTTTTTAGATAATAAGGGCTTTCTAGAAGTTCAAACTCCTATAATGCAGCCTATTCCCGGCGGGGCTACCGCACGGCCCTTTATTACTCATCACAATACTTTGCACAGAGATTTATATTTAAGAATTGCCACAGAATTATATTTGAAACGTTTAATAGTTGGAGGCTTAGAAAAAGTTTATGAGTTAGGTTGTGATTTTAGAAACGAAGGTATTTCTACTAAACATAATCCCGAATTTACTATGCTGGAGTTATATGAAGCTTATGGCGATTACCATAGCATGATGCAAATTACCGAAGAATTGATAGTATATATAATGAAGGATGTTTTAGGCACTTTAGAAATTGAATACCGGGGAAATAAGATTAACTTTACTCCTCCCTGGAAAAGAATAAGCATGTATAAAGCAATAAAAGATGCAGTGGGAATTCAGGCAGATAAGATATCTCCGAAAGATTTTAATAAGGTTATAAAAAAATATAACCTGAACGTAAAAGGCAATATAAATAGGGGTGAAATTACCAATGAGCTTTTCGAAAAGTTTGTAGAGCCTACCTTAATTCAACCGACTTTTGTTCTTGACTACCCTCTGGAACTTTCGCCTTTATCAAAACAGAAAAAAGACAATCCTGAATTAGTGGAGCGTTTTGAGCTGTTTGTCAGTTCAATGGAATTAGCCAATGCCTTTACCGAATTGAATGACCCGGCAGAACAGAAACGCCGGTTTGAAGAACAGGTTGCCAAAAGAGAGGCAGGAGATATGGAAAGTCATTTTATGGATGAAGATTATATTGAAGCTTTAGAATATGGTATGCCCCCTACTGGTGGTTTAGGTATAGGCATTGATAGATTAATAATGTTACTTACTAATTCTGATTCAATTAAAGAAGTTATTCTCTTCCCACAATTAAAATCGAAAGAGTAAAACAGTATCGAGTATCGAGTATTGAGTATCGCGTAATTCGTATCTCGTATTATAGCGTAGAGCGGATAGCGTTTAGCGTATAGGTGCAGGAAGTAAGTGAAAGCGAGATAACAAATGAGTATCTCGTATCTCGTGAATCGCATCTGGTTAACAAAATCATAAAAACCGTAGGTAAGATACAATAACGACTATTCACTATTCACTAATGACTATATTAATTGGTAAATTGGAGAATTGGCTAATTGGCTAATTGATAAATATATGCGATTAGATAAATTTTTAAAAGTGAGCAGATTAATAAAGAGGAGAACAGAAGCAAAAAAAGCCTGTCTGGCTAAATGTATTAGGATTAATAATCGAATTGCCAAGGCAGGCGACGAAGTAAAAATTGCTGATGAAATCGAAATTAATTTTCCTAATAAAATCTTACAAGCAAAAGTATTGGATATCCCTCTGAAGAATATTTCAGCAGAGAAGGCAAGTTCCTTGTATGAAGTAATAAAAGAAATTAAAAAAGAAGAAGATTAAGAAATGAAATTCAGAATCCAGTAGCCAGAATCCAGTATATAATCGTATATAGTATATCGTGATGCGTCAGTATTAAACTAATAACTTAAAGCGAAAAGCGAAGAACCATAATTCAAAACTCTTAACTAGTCGATAGTAAATAGTTGTTAGTGTTAGTTTTAAATACAGGTTTTTAGTTATCAGTTTATAGTTTATTGTGTTTTATGTTATTTCCATAAATCTAATGTAGGGGACGAATTTATTCGACCCGAACGGGTTTGATAAATCAAACCTTTACAACATAGCACACATTACTTATTACATATTACTTCTTACTTTACGAGATACGAGATACGAGATACGAGATGCGAATTTAGTTTTGCGTTTTTAGCTTTACGTTTTACGTTCTGATACTATTCACTAACGACTAAAAAGAGGATTTTCAAGATGGAAGAAAAAATGAAAGAATTATCAGAAAAAATAATAAGGTTATTGGAAGAGAAAAAAGTCCAGGAAGTAAAAGAAATTATCGATGACCTCTATCCTACAGAGTTTGCAGAGTTAACCGACTATTTACCATTAGAACAGACTATTGAAATATTTAAATTAATTAAAGATGATGAGAAAATTGCGGAACTGCTTTCAGAATTAAATTCAGAGTTACAAGCAAATATTATGGATGCTCTGGGTAAAGAGAAGGCTTCTGATATCTTGGAAGAAATGGATACCGATGAAGCAGCTGATTTTTTAGGGGAGATAACTCCTGAAGAATCCCGAGAATTATTAGATTTGATGCCTAAAGAAGAAGCAGAAGATATCGAGGAACTATTAAAGTATAAAGAGAATACTGCCGGAAGCATAATGAACAACGAGTTTGTTGCTCTTCCTGAAGATCTTACTGCCGAGGAAGCAATAAACAAGATAAGAGAACTTAGCCCGGAAGCAGAGACGATTTACTATGTTTATATTGTAGATAAAAGAAAGAAATTAATTGGAGTTATTTCTTTGCGAGATTTAATCATGGCAGATCCTAAAGCTAAAATATCAGAATTTATGGAAGAAGATGTGGTCAGCGTTTTGGACACAGAGGATCAGGAAACAGCAGCCAGAATAATTGCTGATTACGATTTTTTAGCCATACCGGTTATTAATAGAAAAGGTACTTTATTAGGAATTATCACTGTAGATGATATTATTGATGTAATGCAAGAGGAAGTTACTGAAGATATTCATAAGATGGTCGGTTCAACCGAGGTATATGAAGATAAGCTTATAAAAGCAAGTTCCCTAACCAGAGCGAAGGCGCGACTTCCCTGGTTATTTGTGTGTATGGCAGGAGAAATACTTTCCGGTTCAGTTATAAAGCTTCATTCTGATACCTTGCAAACCGTAATGGCTATGGCTTTTTTTATCCCGATAATTATGGCTATGGGTGGTAATGTAGGGGCTCAATCTTCAACCATTGCAGTTCGTGGTTTAGCCACCGGCCAACTCAAGATAGATGAATTATGGCATAATATCTGGACCGAAACCAAGGTTGGTTCTTTGATAGGAATAATTGTCGGAATAATTATAGCTTTGGTAGCTCTGGTTTGGCAGGACGATTATATATTGGGATTGGTAATTGGATTATCATTATGTTTAACTATGATAACTGCAGCCACAGTCGGTACTTTATTGCCTTTGATTTTTACTAAGATTAGGATTGATCCGGCAATTGCTGCAGGTCCTTTTATCACCACCACGGTAGATGTAGGTAGTTTATTAATATATTTTAGCCTGGGTAGCTTTTTATTTAAATGGTTCAGCGGATAGAAAAATTATTTAGTTAAACATTATTTAAATAGTATACTGAAATAGTAAATAAAAAATTTTAAAAAATAAATAAAAGAAGGAGAAAGATAAGATGAGTGAAATATTTGATGTATATGCGAGAGAAATATTAGATTCCAGGGGTAATCCTACCATTGAAGTAGAAGTAGAACTGGAAAGCGGAGCATTCGGTAGAGCCCAAGTTCCTTCAGGAGCCAGCACCGGAGTGCATGAGGCTATTGAATTAAGAGATAGTGACCCGAAAAGATATTTAGGTAAAGGTGTTCTTAAGGCGGTCGAGAATGTAAATGATATTATTGCTCCTAAAATTATAGGATATGATGCCACAGATCAATTATTAATTGATAAGCTGTTAATTGAACTTGATGGAACTCCCAATAAAAGCCGCTTGGGGGCAAATGCTATTTTGGGAGTATCTTTGGCTGTAGCAAAGGCAGCAGCCGATTTTTTTGGATTGCCCTTATATTATTATATTGGAGGAATTAATACCAAAGAACTTCCTGTTCCCATGATGAACATATTAAATGGAGGCAAACATGCCGATAGCGGAGTAGATTTACAGGAATTTATGATTGTTCCGGTTGGTGGAGCTAATTTTAGGGAAAGCCTTCGGATGGGAGTGGAAACTTTTCATACTCTGAAAAAAGTATTGAAAGAAAAAGGATACAATGTAGCAGTGGGAGATGAAGGTGGATTTGCTCCCAATTTAAAATCCAGTGAAGAGGCAATCCAGTTAATAGTAGAAGCAATCAAAAAAGCAGGATATGAACCGGGCAAAGATATTTTTATAGCTTTAGACCCTGCTGCTTCAGAATTTTATCAGGATGAAAAATATATATTATCCCGAGAGGGAGTGACTAGAACTTCCGTTGAGATGATAGATTATTATGCTTCTTTAGTAGATAAATATCCTATAATTTCCATAGAAGATGGTCTTGCAGAAGATGATTGGGAAGGATGGCAAAAACTAACTCAAAAATTAGGTCATAAAATACAAATCGTAGGAGATGACCTTTATGTTACCGATAAGAAGAGACTTGGTAAAGGAATTGAATTAAAGGCTTCTAACTCAATTTTGATAAAATTAAACCAGATTGGAACCCTGACCGAAACTTTAGATACTATTGAGACAGCAAAGCGAGCAGGTTTTACTGCAGTCATTTCTCATCGTTCCGGAGAAACGGAAGATACTACCATTGCCGATTTAGCTGTGGCAACTAATATTGGGCAGATTAAAACCGGTTCTCTTTGCAGAACGGACCGAATTGCCAAATACAACCGATTACTGCGTATTGAAGAACAATTAGGAGATTCATCAGTTTATCGCGGAAAGGAAGTATTTAATATAAAATAAAATGATATCAATTAGATCAATATTTCATTCGAAAATAGTTTGGGCTATAATTTTGCTTTTAATATTGTATATAGTTTTTTTATTTTCAGATAAATATGCCCGGACATTGCAATTAAAAGAAGATATTAAAAGATTAGAATCAGAATTAGAAGAATTAAAATTAAAAAACAGTACTTTATCAGAAGAAGTGGAAGCATTAAAATCTGATAAATCTGTAGAAAAAATTGCCCGAGAGGAATTAGGCCTTACTAAACCTGATGAAATATTGATTAAAGGTATTGAAAAATAAAAAACGTATCTAGTATCTCGTGAATCGTATCTCGTGAAGAAGAAAGAATCTAGAAGTTAGAATAAAATTGTATCTTATGAATAGTATACAGTAATTAAATAACTAACAAGATTAAAAAATGATAAAGACTTAGATATCTTATACTCTTTTCTCTAACGAGATACAAGATACGAGATACGAACAACGAAATAAATATAACTTTCAGTTATCTTAAATACTCACAATTATTTTTAAATTAGTATTTTGTAATTATTGTATATAATGCTATTGACGATTTAAAAGATTTATCATATAATGGATTGCAGTCTGCCGGAGTGGCGGAATAGGTAGACGCACAGGACTTAAAATCCTGCGAGCTGTAAGGTTCGTGCCGGTTCGATTCCGGCCTCCGGCACCTACAAAGGTAATTATTGTTTGTTAGTGTTAACTTTAGTGAGGTAGTTAGAGCGAAAGAAGAAATCTAATTTTTCTATCTTTCCTTTTTCTTTCTTTACTCGATACTATATACTCGATGCTTGATACTGTTTTGTAAATTTGGCTTTGTTTGAAAAAAATGCTAAAATTATTATGTACAAAATAAATATATTACAAATATCAGAATACGGCGCGGGGTGGAGCAGTCAGGTAGCTCGTCAGGCTCATAACCTGAAGGTCGGTGGTTCGAATCCGCCCCCCGCAACCAACTTCTAAAAACCTCTATCATTTGATTAAGAGGTTTTTTGCTAATACAATAAAAATAGTGAACAGTGAATAGTCGTTAGTATTTAGTATAACGTAGAGTGTACAGGGTTTAGCGTATAGTTTTAAATTAGCAAGATGCTTGCCCTAATTATAAACTAAAAAGTTAAAACTAAAAACGAAAAACAATAATTCAAAATTCAAAACTTTTTCTCTAACACTTAATTTCAAGTTTTGTTTTTGTTTCTTTATCTCTTCATTTTCAATACATAGCATGCAAGATAAGAAAGATGAAACTCAATAAATAAAACAATTTATTTAAATTTTAAATTTTGAGCTATGGTTTTACGTTTTGCGTTTTTTGTTTTTAACTTGGTTACTAAATACTATTCACTATTCACTAACGACAAATCTTAGGCGGTGTAGCTCAGATGGCTAGAGCATGCGGTTCATACCCGCAGTGTCCTGAGTTCGAATCTCAGCACCGCCACCAAAATATTTATTAAAAAATTAAAGGTCTTTCTAAATAGAAAGGCCTTTAATTGCAAAAGGACAAAAAATGTTAGAAGAGAAGGTTCAGCAAACTATACGAAAGTTTGATATGCTCTCTTTCAATGACAGAGTCCTGATAGGAGTATCAGGAGGTCCTGACTCGGTAACCCTTCTAAATGTTTTACTATCTTTTAAAAAAAGATATAGCCTGTCATTTTTTATTGCCCACCTTAATCATATGCTTAGAGGAAAAGAATCAGATGAAGATGTAAATTTTGTTAAAAATTTAGCCCAAAAGTTAGACTTACCTTGCGAAGTTAAAAGCTGTAATTTAACAAAAATTTCTCGGAAAGAACATTTAACTCTGGAAGAAGCTGCTCGTAAGTATAGATATAAATTTTATTTAGAAAGTGCTAAGAAGTTTAGGGCAAACAAGATTGCTCTGGGTCATAACGCCGATGACCAGGTAGAAACTGTTTTGATGAGATTTTTGAGAGGAAGTGGATTAGAGGGTTTGATGGGGGTTCCTCCGGTACGAGGCAAAATAATCAGACCTTTAATAGAGTGTAGTAGAGCAGAGGTTGAAGAATACTGTAAAGAAAATAAAATAGAATATAGGGTAGATTCGAGCAATAAAGAAGTTGTGTATTTTAGAAATAAAATTAGATTAGAGCTTTTACCTTTGCTTTCCAAAGGTTATAATAAAAATATAAAAGATACTATGCTGCGTCTTAGGAGTATAATTAGTGAAGTTTCAGAATATTTACACCAAGAGACAGAATTGCTATTTAAAGAAGTTGCAAGACGAGAAAGTCCCGAGACGGTAATTATTGATTTAAAAAAATTTACCTCTCTCCCCCTGGCTTTAAAGAGGAGAATAATTAGAAAATCTATTGAAGTGGTAAAAGGGAATCTTTATTCTATAAGTTTTAAACATAATAATGAAATATTAAAACTTACCAAGTACCAACTGGGTGAAAAAGAGATTTATCTTCCTGATAATTTAATGGTCAAGAAGATTTATAACAAACTGATTATTTACAAAAAAGAGATTTCCAAAGAACAAACAGAGGAGATGCCTACCCATTGGGAATACGATATATTAATTCCGGGGGAAACAGAGATTAAATCTTTAGGTATAAAGTTTGAAATGAAAATATTAGATTCCGCGGACATAAAATCTTCTTTATATCTTGCTGGAAAAAAATCTAAAGGAGAGTTTCTGGAATTTATTGATTACAATAAAGTTAAACTCCCTCTCAAATTAAGAAATAGACGGAGTGGAGATAGGTTTTATCCCTTAAAGATGAAGGGCTTAAAAAAAGTTAAAGATTTTTTTATTGATAATAAAATTCCTAAAAGTTATCGAAATTTAATTCCTATCCTGGTAGACAGTGAAGATAAAATAATATGGATTATGGGAATGAGACTGGATGACCGGATAAAAATTAACTCTGATACTAAAAAGGTGCTTTGCGTAAAGACAAAAATTAAGAATGTTTTTTGCAGGGATTTTTTTAATTTTTAATAAGAAAGGAGAAAAAATGTTAAAAAATAACGAAATTGACGAAATTTTAATCACAGAAGGAGAAATTAGAGAAAAAGTTATTGAATTAGGGGGAAAAATAACCCGGGATTATCAAGGTAAAGACTTGGTCTTTATAGGTGTACTAAGGGGAGCTGTAATATTCATGTCAGATTTAGCTCGGACAATTTCAATTCCTATGATATTTGATTTTATGGCTATTTCCAGTTATGGTGCAGCCACAGAGTCCTCGGGAGTAGTAAGGATATTAAAAGATCTGGATGAAACTATTGTGGGTAAAGATGTTTTGGTAGTTGAAGATATAGTAGATACCGGATTGACTTTGGATTATCTGCTTCGGATATTAAAATCACGTAAACCTTCTAGCTTAAAAGTCTGTACCTTTTTAAATAAAAGTGCCAGAAGGAAAGTTAAGATTAAAGTTGATTATTTGGGATTCGATATTCCTGATAAATTTGTAGTTGGTTATGGTTTGGATTATGCAGGAAAATTTAGGAATGTCCCCTTTGTTTTTACCCTTAATCCTGAAATATACAAGGGAGAGTTGAAATAAAATCGTATCTCGTATTTCGTATCTCGTGAATCGTATCTCGTGAATCGTATCTCGCATTTAGTTAGCTAGTCAGTGGTTAATTGGTTATCTAGTTAAGAAATCAATACTGGGTTAGTATAGAGACACGGCATACTGTATTTTCTTGCGCTAATTAACGACTTAAAAATATTAGGCAGGCGGAAGCCTACCCTCGTGAAAACGGAGGATACTTGTTATACTTCGGACACGATGTATCGCATCTCCTCTCCTGAATCCTTATTTTCTTCACGAGATACTAGATACGAGATACGAGATACGATTCACGTTTGTTTTTATATAGGAAATATGCTAAAATTATTTTGCAATAAGAGTATAAAATAAATCTAATATAAGAAATTTGTGAAAAAAGGAGAAATTTTTCTTGGCTAAAATACCTAATTTTAATAAAAAAGACTTAAAGGGAAATAAAAATTATAGAAACATCGGTCTATATTTACTGATGTTAATTATTACAGTTTCAATTATAAGTTCATTTTTTGAGCCCAAATCTGCTATTCAACAGGAACTTACCTATTCGGAATTTTTAAAAGAAGTTGAAATAAACAATGTATCTAAAGTTACCATTGTCGATAATACAATTACCGGTATACTTATGGATGGTACAGAATTCTCTACTTATTCACCTGATGACCCGGAGATGATAAACACCCTTCGAAGTAAAAATATAGTAATAGAAGCTAAACCTCCGGTAAAGGTATCCTGGTGGATGCAGTTACTTTCATCTTTATTACCGATGCTTTTAATAATCGGAATTTGGCTATTTATGATACAACAGATGCAAGGTGGAGGGAATAAAGTGATGTCATTTGGGAAGAGCAAAGCCAAACTTTTAGGCAAAGAGACCCCCAAAACAACCTTTAAAGATGTGGCTGGAATTGATGAAGCTAAAGAGGAAGTTGAAGAAATAATAGAATTTTTAAAAAGTCCAGCAAAATTTAAGAAATTAGGAGCTAAAATACCCAGAGGAGTTTTGCTTTATGGCCCACCTGGAGCAGGTAAAACATTACTGGCTCGAGCTATTGCCGGGGAGGCAGGGGTTCCATTCTTTAGTATTAGCGGCTCTGATTTTGTAGAGATGTTTGTGGGGGTCGGTGCTTCCCGAGTAAGAGATTTATTTAAGCAGGCAAAGGCAAATGCTCCCTGCATAATTTTTATGGACGAAATCGATGCTGTTGGCAGACATCGAGGAGCTGGTTTAGGAGGGGGACATGATGAGAGAGAACAGACTTTAAATCAGCTGTTGGTAGAAATGGATGGTTTTGATCAGAATCTGGGAATTATAATGATTGCTGCCACTAAC
>Ga0190348_1000347_pt1 | contig 13175 bp, 7 predicted proteins | sample 48721367_MG_FD_161658 | JGI IMG/M metagenome (GOLD analysis project Ga0190348, IMG submission 161658) | Hydrothermal vent microbial mat bacterial communities from Southern Trench, Guaymas Basin, Mexico - 4872-13-6-7_MG | ecosystem: Environmental > Aquatic > Marine > Hydrothermal vents > Microbial... | reverse complement strand
CGAGATCGATGAAATATGCCTGCGCAAGGACCCGCTTATCCACTTCTTGAGAAAGCAGAGTCATGTTGAGAGCAGCAATCAGATCGTTGACCTTATGGAAGCGGTTCTAAATTTCTGGAAGACCGGGAACAAGGAGGGAATAAGGCCTTTTGTGCCTCCGGATATCTATCAGCAGATTGAGACGGAAGGGCCCAATATCGATGGCGTCCACCGGGCTATCACCCATCTCTTTGATGCCGGGGAATTTAAAGATATGGCTGATCTTCTGAATATTGAGAATGATCGTCTAAAGGCATTGCTGGGTGAAATTTCAGAAATATCAAGACTCGATTGTAAAAGGATTGAACTGGGGGTTGCTTTTTACAAACTCCTTTATCAGAAATATTATCTGGATCTTACTGAAATAAAAGACTATCTGGCGCAACTCCGGTCCAGCGGATTGCCTGATCTGGAAAAACTGAAAAAGGCCTTTGGCAAGAAAGATGTCAGGCTGAAACTGGAAATGCTGCTGGGTTACCTTGAGAAGCTGAAGAAAGTTATCCTATCGCAAGAGAACTATGAAGTCAGGGAAAACATATACAGAAAGAGGCATTTCGCTGCTGGTATCCCATCCATGTATGGCAGCTACCACGAGTTGAAATTTGATGCACTGGGGCTGACTTTCCGGCTGGAGTCTCTGGTAAACGTCCTTTTTGAAGAGATCGTTGAGACCATTGATCTCAAGCTGATCACAAGGGCCGCCTTTTCCCAGATTTTTGATTACTTACGCCTCTTTAATTCGGCCCTCAAATTGGATGGCATCTCGTCTCTGGAGATAGAGCGACAATTGGATCTGCTGGCCCATTCCCTCAAAATCAGGGGATTTTCCTTGACCCAGTACCTGGACATCTTCCGTGGTTTCTCCCAGGCTGTGAGAAACATCACCAATGACTACTTCAACAATATTCATCAGGAAAATCTTTCCAGGATCCTGGAACAGATGCCGGCCGGGAGGCTATTGCCCAAATATCGCTTACCTGAAGGGTCTGACGACCGGAAAAAACTGCCCCACCGTATCACGGAAATCTTCCTGCGCGACAGGATTGCTACTTCTTTAGGTCTTCAGCAGCTTGATCTCTTTTTGAGCCGTATCCTGAATACCCTTTATCATCAGTCGGATGAGCTCCCGAAAGAGGACCTGCGCCTGTTGCTCAGTTATGACCCCCAGAAGGTAATAACGCCAATCTATCCCACAAAGAAAAATGTATCAGATGTCATCCACCTCGGAAACAAGGGATTCAATCTGGTCAAGCTGAACAGTTACGGTCTCCCGGTTCCGCCTGGTTTCATTGTTACTACCGAAGTTTTCAGATGCCGTGAGATCGTTGATCACTACACGCGTGCAAAGAAAAACTTCGAGGAACAGGTGGCCCTTGAGATAGCTGCTCTTGAGAAATTGACCGGAAAGACCTTTGGAGACCCTCAAAATCCCCTGCTTCTGGCAGTAAGGAGCGGCTCCGCCATTCCCCAGCCCGGGATGATGTCCACATTCCTTGATGTAGGAATCAATGAAGATATCGTTCAGGGAATGGCCAGGCAGACTGGCAATGAGTGGTTCTGCTGGGATACATACCGGCGATTTCTGCAGTCTTACGGTATGTCTTTCGGCCTGGAAAGAGATGAGTTCGATGATATCATCGTTGATTTTAAGAAGCGTTTGGGCAAACCTTACAAAAGGTATTTTTCCGGGTTACAAATGAAGGATATTGCCCTGACTTACAAATCGTTAATTCTGGACAACGGTATAGAGATCGAAGAGTCTCCTTTTGATCAGCTTCTTGTGGCTATAAGGAAGGTCTTTGATTCCTGGTACGCACCAAAGGCCGAGGCCTACCGTAAGATATTGGGTATCTCCGATGACTGGGGAACGGCTGTAATGGTTCAGGCCATGGTCTTTGGCAACCTATCCCGCATGTCCGGTGCGGGCGTCTTTTTTACTCACAGCCCCAGATGGTCTGCAGACAAGCTTGAGTTATGGGGCGATTTCACCCCTGGGAATCAGGGTGAGGACGTAGTTTCAGGCCTGGTCAGTACGCTTCCCATTTCCATAAAGCAGGCACGGATCGAGAACAGGCAGAGCGAAAAGGCGCTTGAATCCATGTTTCCTGAAATCTATAATGCCATAAGGGAATGGGCAAAAGAGCTTTTTTATAAGAGAAAATGGAGCCCCCAGGAGATAGAATTCACATTTGAAAGTCCGGACACGAAAGACCTCTATGCCCTCCAGACCCGTAATATGGTCATTAGAGAGAGAAAGAGGGTCTACACCTTTGATGTGGAAGACAGGAGCTCTGCCGATTTCCTTGGCCACGGAATAGCGGTCAGCGGAGGCGCCATGACCGGGAGAATCGTGTTCAGCCTGGAAGAAATTCATCACTGGCGAAAGGCAGAACCAGGGACATCCCTGGTCCTTATCAGGAACGATACCGTTCCTGATGACATCAAGGAAGTCTATGAGGCCGACGGACTGCTCACGGCACGGGGAGGCTCCACCTCACATGCTGCAATTGTGGCCCACAGGCTGGGTAAGACATGTATAGTGGGATGTGTAGATCTCATTTGCAAAGAGAAGGAAAGGATCTGTTCATTGGATGGAAAAGAGCTGAAATCAGGAGACTGGATAAGCATTGACGGCCTGGAGGGATCTATCTACTCGGGTCAAATGAAGATCAGAGAAATGGAAAGGGACTGAGATGGAAAATATCTCAAAAAGTGAAGGTGATGACGGCCTGAAACTCGGCATCAATGGCCTTGGAAGAATCGGGAAGCTCACACTTTGGCATCACGTTGCGAGAAAGTATTTCAATGAAATAGTGGTCAATATCGGACGAGACGTTGGGACCTCGCTGATGGATATCGCACACTATCTGGAGAGAGATTCTACTTACGGTTCCCTTGGCGGTTATCTTTATGGATACAAGGGCGAGAAAGTAATCCAGGATGTGGATGAAGAGGCGGGATACATAACCATAGATGGAACGAAAGTCAAAATCCTGCGGCGTTCACGGAATCCAAAGGATATCGGCTGGCGGGAACATGGTGCCAGGATCGTGGTGGATACTACAGGTCAATTCACTGACCCTACTGTCTCTCCTGATGAACCGAGGGGTTCCGTGAGAGGCCACCTTGAGAGCGGGGCAAAAAAGGTCATTGTCTCGGCCCCTTTCAAGATAAAAGATAAGGCCAGAGCCATGCCTGATGATGCTGTTACGACAGTCATGGGTATTAATGAAAATGATTATGACCCGCGAGCGCACAGGATTATTTCCAATGCATCATGTACAACTACCTGCCTGGCACATATGATGAAACCGCTTCTGGACTCTTTCGGCTCCCAAAGGATCCTGACCGCTTCAATGGCCACTGTCCATGCAGTAACAGGCTCTCAGGAAGTCCTGGACCGGCTTCCGAAATCAGGAGCAATAGATCTGCGAAAGAATCGGAGCATCCTGAATAACATCATATTGACCACGACAGGGGCGGCAAATACACTTGCACTTGTGATACCTGAGATGAAACAGATCGGGTTTATTGCTCAATCCGTGCGGATTCCGACCACGACAGGGTCATTGATTATTCTGGTAGTGAACCTGCAGGAAGAGCCATCAGGTGAATCGATCCGGAAGGAATTAATAAACAATATCTACAAGGATGCCGCAGCCAGAGATTCCCGTGGATATCTCCATTACACTGAAGAACAGAATGTCTCCTGCGATATTATCGGACTTCCAAGAGCCGGGGCCATCATCGAGGGCAATGAAACCCATACCCGCACGGCAGAAGTAAATATAGACCTGCAAAAGGTATGTCGAACCGCAGGACAAGAGACTGTACAGAAAATCGGACAGAACGTATTGAGAATTGCAATTACCCAGGCAGTGATCTACGGATGGTATGACAACGAACTGGGGAGCTATGTGAATATGCTTGGGGATCGTACGGTATCAGTGGCAAAAGTTATGTAGTTTTTTGCCCGGGAACACGAAGAGACGCGAAGGCCGGAATTAAGGTAATCCAGTTGACCAAAGTATGGTCCGGAAAGTATTGATAGAGGATGCCACAAAAAGACATATTACAAAAGAACCTGTGGACAAAACACGATATAGTCCATGTGGTCGTTATGGTGCTGATGACTTTGTTTTTTTCCAGGCAAGCAGGCTCAATGATTGAAATCCTCAAGCAATTGCTTGTCTGTTTTCTTTACGGTTTCGGCATTGTCTATCTCTTCATCGGGCTCACAAAGAAGATGTTTAAGTACAACCCCACTCGTGTACAGATAATCAAGTGGGCTACAAGTCTCGCAGCCCTTGTAGCAGTGAGCCAGTTCGCGCAGGATGTGTACCAGACCTACCTTGAGGTCCTTAAAGGACAGGCGCCCCAGTGAAGCCGTGCGGGCCTGGTTTCGACCAGCGGGAACTTACTGGCAAACTGATTACATTTTGCTTGACTAATGTTCTGATAATAGTTTATCGTAGTAACTAATTGTAATTCATTAATGTTTTATGTTTTTTTCAGGAGAACGGGTATGCGAAAGTATAGTCGCTATAATTCAGCTCGTCCAAGAAATGACGGAGAAGCCGGAGCACATCTGTGGTTGATCGCAGGTGTCATCCTCGGACTTATCCTGCTTTGGGATGTGGCAGGACCCATTGGGATGTGGAAACTTCACCGGATGAAGAAAGAACACGAGCGGCTTTATCTGTCAAACCTGGAGCTTGCCAAGAAAAATACAGCTCTGGAAGAGCAAATAAAAAGGCTCAAAGATGATCCCGGTTATCAGGAATACGTGGTCCGCCGGGAGTTAGGCTGGGTCCGGGACAATGAAATCCTGTACAAGTTTCTGAATGAAGACGGGTAGGGACTCGTCCGGAATAATAGATGTACAGGATCATTATCTTAGGGGTTTCGATTCGTGGTTTTTATGATCCGGGTACATACCTTTTTGAGATATGCCAGGACGCACCTTCAGGAGGCGGAAGATGCATTGCAGGGAGATAATCCGGCGATTGCCATTAACCGTTGCTCAGATATGGCAATAGCCTTGATCAAGGCCATGGCCGCGGCCCTTCCCGGGATAAAAAAGGACCTCCTGGAGATGGACGATAAGGCCTTTTCTAAAACCATTTCCGACCTCACTTATACGTCGGACGAGGCGAAACGAATTACCCAGTCCATCCGGGAATTGCGGAAATCCAGGGTATCAGGTAATAGCCTTCCCTCAAGGGCGGAGGCGGAGGCGGTCTTTTCCAGGGCGGAAGAGACTTTCAAATTGGTCCATGATCTCTGTTCCGGCTGAAATATGGCAGGCGTTCACAGGGCACCGCATCTGCTTTGTTGCCTGCCTGCCGGCAGGCAGGTCGGGCACTTGAAGTACAGGAAGTACGTCTGCGTATCCTCCCTCCGCCTCGTATCCGCAGCACCCTGTAAACGCCTACAGTGAGCTATGGCAATCAACCCCTTTCAGCTCTTATGCAGCGCAGCAGATGAGGTATTTTCAGCGGAATCACCAAATGAACATGCTTCCCCCAGACCGTGAGCTCTTTTTCCCTCACGCTTTGAGGGTAGAGGCCTCTGCCGGCTCAGGCAAGACATTTCTTCTCGCCTGCAGATTTGTACAGTTTCTCATTTCAGAAAAGATTCCCAGGAGCCGTCTCAAGAACTTACTTGCCATAACCTTTACCAATGAAGCAACTGCGGAGATGCGCCAACGCATACTGGAGCTTCTGAAACAGGCGGCCTTTGGAGAGAAGCAGGCCATGGAAGTACTCTCTCCCTTGCTTGATTTGTCACAGACAAGGATGAAGGAACTCGCTCTGAGACAGATGGACGAGATCCTCGCAGGGTATGATGAATGGCAGGTCAGGACCATTGACAGCTTCATATATCGCCTGGTCCAGGCGGCCCCTCAGGAACTGGGGCTGTCACAGCAAGACGAGATCGAGGCGCACGAGGCGCCGCTCAGGGCCGCTGCCCTTGACCGTATTTTGCTCTGTTCAGCACAAGATCCGGGGTTGTGGGGACTGCTGCAGGATTTCGTGCATCATTATCTTCTTTTCCAGGCGCGTGGTTCCTGGTGGCCGCGGGAAGAGCTTCTCCGGGTTCTGGAATCGCTTAACGAGAAAGAATCTACATACGGTCTCCGGTTTGGGATAGAAAAAGGGCACAAGGGCTCCATGGATTTGGCCATGGAGCTGTCCCGGTCTGCTCAGGGCTTCCTGGACGAGGCAGATGCCCATGGTGTAAAGCTCAAATCCTACAGCCGCAGGGCCCTGTCAGACACAGCTTCCGGAGACCTGCCCAGGGCACTTTCCTCAAAGGCATGGGAGAAAGAAGGCCTGAAAGATCTGTGCCTTAAGGGATCAGACGTCCCTGAAGACCTTTCTGCTGAATGGAAGGCGTTAAGGGCTCTTGCCGGAGCATATGCCGAGGCAAGGGCCCTTGAGGTATCAGGGCCGTACTTAAAGCTACTGGCTCCATGGAGAGACCAGCTCTCAGATCTCAAGTCCGGATCAAGGAGTATTTTTTTAAGCGACATTAACGGACTTGCAAGAAGGCTCCTGACCGAGTTCATCCTGCCGGAGGTGATCTTTCGTCTCGGAGACCGGCTGTATCACTTCCTGCTGGACGAGTTCCAGGATACCAGCAGCCTCCAGTGGAAGAACCTCTTCCCTTTGATTGATAACGCCGTGGCTCAAGGGGGTTCCCTGTTCTGCGTAGGTGACAGGAAACAACTGCTTTACAGGTGGAGGGGGAGTGATCTCGAGGTGTTTCAAAAGGGCCCGGGGGCCTTTGGCTCTCTTGGAGACACCGGCCTTGTGGATCTTGTTCTTCCATATAACTGGAGGAGCAGAGAGGTCCTGCTTAGGTTTGTGGCCCGAGTATTCGACAGGGGGAATCTTGAGCGCTGGATGAAGGAGGAGCCTGCCGTATCGGATGTCCTGGATCCTGGATATGCAGGCAACGTGTTCTCAGGGGCCGCGCAGGAGCTTCCGCCTGCCCATGCAATCAGCCACAAGGGAGGCATGGTAAAAGTGGAAATCCTCAGCCGGGAAGGCCGCCTGGAGGAGTTAAAAGAGGAATCAAGGCTCAGCCTGGTCAGGCTCCTTAAGGAAGATGTCCTTACCCGCCACGGTCCCAGGGATATACTGGTGCTTGTCAGGGACAATCAGGATGTACAGGATTTCAGCCACGGCCTCATCTCAGCAGGCATCCCGGTCTTCTCCCACAGGCAGCTTGATATCAGGGAGGATCCCCTGGTGCAGGAGGTCCTTGAGATCCTGCGTTTTTTAGAAAGGCCTGTTGATGACCAGGCACTGGCTTCTGTGATTGCCGGCGATATTCTGGAAGGTGCCTGGAAAACAGAGGTATCAGGGCTCAGCCCCTGGGAGTGGCTCGAGGGTCAAAGGTTAAAGAGCGAAGGCCGGGGGGCAGAGTATCTTTACCAGAGATTTCAGAAGGATTTCCCCGGCCTTTGGGGAAAGACCCTGGGCGATGCCTTTGGCTCCGTGGGCTTTTTGCCCCCTTATGACCTTGTCTCAATGCTTGTTCGCAGGATGGATCTGATCCGGTGTTTCCCGGACCACTTTGTTGCGTTGAGTCACCTCCTGGAGCTGCTGCATGCCCATGAACCTGAATACGGCGGCGATCTCAGGGGGTTTATCCAGTGGATGGAGACAGGGCCTGACGAGGTCTTTGGGGTAAAGACTCCCCGGGATATAGATGCCGTAAGGGTCATGACCGTCCACAAGGCCAAGGGGCTGGAGGCAAAGGTAGTGATACTGCCGCTCGCGACCCTCGGAATGAGGGCGGATGGCCGCATATACTCCATGGATGGAGGGGTCCTCAAGGCATGGCACACCAGCCGGGAGCTCAGAAACGTATCCCGGAAGCTTTCGGACTTCTATAGGGATGAATGCGGCAAGGCCTGGCTGGACGAGCTCAATGTCCTCTATGTCTCCCTTACAAGGGCAAAGGACGAGTTATACCTGTTTGTTCCGCAGAAGGCCGTGGGCGGGCAGAAGAACAGGTTGATATCCCTGCTGGAACCGCTTTTGAACGGGAATCTGGTTGCCAAGTGGGGAAATACGATTGAAAGCGAAATCCCAAAAAGAGGGGAGAGTGATCTCAACGGACAACCGGTTGGCCGCAAACCCCTCGAAAAGACACAAAAAAAGAGGGTGAAAAGAGTTAATGAAGGCTGGAACTGGCCTAAATACTTGGTCAGGAGGCCCACAGAGTCAAAGGTCCTGCTGTCTCCGACAAGGAAAAGGGCGGCAGCGCTCGGGGATTTCGTACACAGGCTCCTTGCAAGACTGGATGGCCCTCTGGATTGCCGGTGTAATCCTGAGGAAGTACATGCGCTGCTGCAGAAAATCTTTTTGTCCATTTCCAAAAATCCCGATATTGACACTGGCAAAGAGACAGACATCCGGACCATGGCCCGGACTATCTGTCATCCTGTGGCAAGGCCGCTTTTCTGGACAGGTGCCGGGGATGAGACCTGGGTGGAAAAAGAAGTGGCTGACAGCTCAGGTGAGCTCTTCAGGCTGGACAGGCTGGTCAAGGGCCAAAATACGTTATGGGTCGGCGAATACAAGACAGGCAGCAGGGCAAGGGCAGAGGACAGAAGACAGGTGTCCCGATATTTAAATTTACTCTCTCAACTCTACCCGGACCACGAAACCAGAGGCGTGATCCTGTATCTTGACCAGGAATCGGTTTATGCTCTCTGATTTGTAACAGGCTTGGCCCCATGAATGTTTCGCAACCACAAATACATGATTACCAAAAACGGCTCAAACCGAATCACCATGTTATCAGTGAACGCCCAGAAAAACTCCCAGAAAAACCGGCTGATATTTGACCGGGCCTGAATGCCTGAAATTATAAAGCTATTGTACATTTGAAGACAGCAGTATGAATAGATGTAAAGCAGATGGACAAAGACCAATATCAGGACCGCTTCAAGCAGAGTTCCCTTTTGCCAGCGGAAGATAGGGAGCAGACCGGTAATCAATGCGAAGGTCAACGGAACATTAAAGGAGTATTTGGACACCGACAGCTTCAGGTCTAAGACCATATCAGCTATGCCGTGGTTGGTGACAAAGGAACGAACCAGGGTTACCGATGCCTTTTCCTTGTCAGTCACAATTTTTTCTACAACTCCCCCCATAGTCAGGACGGCCAGCCTTGTTCCTATATGGGTCAAGCCCGTTCCATAAAATGGCTTAACATAGATCCAGATACCTAAGAACAACGGATAAGAGAAAATGAACAGAAGAATAGCAAGGACGAACCTATTTCTCTGTCGCATAATTCAGCCAGAAGAGAAAGAGGACAAGGGCAATTGCTATCATTATGCCCTGGGCAACATATATGTGGAAATAATAGAAGAAGTGCTTAAAATAGATACCTATCAGTCCAAGTAGAGCTATCCTGATCACATTGAGAAACTGGATGACCACAAACCCTGCTGAAATGCCGTACAGTCTTTTCCTGATGGATGCAGGGAACGACAAGATCGCCACCATGTAAATCAAGAAGGCCTCCAAGCCATTGCATCCGAACCGCACATCCAGAGAGATACCTTTGAGATAGAGAATTGAGCCTTTGATACCTTGAACTATCCCAAAAGGTTTCAAGACGGCAGCGGTGAGCATAATTATCATATTTGTATATATCCCGTTGATGTCGAGGACCTTCTTTATGGGCTCAAGACCTATCAACAAAAGGAATAATCCCATCAACATCAGGTAGATTATCAAAAATCTTGGTATGGAAGGATATTTATAGCTAAGAGATTTTCCTGACATTTTTAAAAAAGTATGTAAATATTTGCTGAACCCGTTATATCCTGCCTTGAAGCGGTTACCTTTTTCCGGATTTTAAAGCTTACTCATTGCAAACCGGAAGAGGCAGTGCAATCTGGCCCCGCGGATAGAAACCCTGCAAAAGGCAAACCGCTTATGCGGCAATGCACGGACGGCAACTCCAAAGCGCAGTGGATCACGGTCACCGAATATTTACAAAAGTAAAGTATAGTTGCCGAAATCTTAACAGGCAAGGCAATTGATAACTTATTTTTGCCCATTCCTAATCAGAACTGTTGACGTGTAACACAGAAATGTATAGGCAGTAATGGTGAGAGGTGGTAGCCGTTTACGGCTTGAAATTGGAAGGTAGAAATTTGGGCAAGTAAAACAAGGGGTTCAAAACACCGTAGGCAGATAATACGATCATCTGAAACAGTATAGAAGCATGAAAGCCAAATTTCCAATTTCCAATTTCCAATTCCAGTATTCACATGTCTCTCTGCCCCTTGGTTCTTCCCTGGTCGGCTGGCTGGCTAAGGATATATTGGCCCGGGAGCCGGAAGGACGGGATCTGTCCGGAACAGCGGTTGTCTTTCCGGGCAGGCGCCCGGCCCTCTATCTCAGGAGAGAGCTTGGAAGGCTCATCGGCGGCCCTTTCCATCCTCCCCGGATCTTCGACATAGATAGCTTCATGGCCTATACGGCAGGCAGGTCACCAGGTGGATCCGGCAGGAGAGATGCCGGCCAGGTGGAATTACTGCACCTGGTCTACGCTACCGCAAGGGACATGGAAGCTGATGGCGAACATTTATTACTTCCTGCCGTGACATCCAGCTTTGAGGGCTTTTTTTTCTGGGGTCTGAAATTCCTTGATCTCTTTGATGAGTTCGGGACAGAGCTGGTCCCTCCTGCCCGGATTAAACAGGCCGTGCCATCAGCACTGGCTGATGCCGGTATTACTGAGGAGGCAAGAGGGCTCTGGCCCGTTCTGCCCGGACTTTACAGTAAATGGCTGGATGCATTGGCCGGAAATTCTCTCTGGTCCAGGGGCGAAAAGTATCGTATCGCAGCAGAGCACGTAGATAGGCTGGAATGGCCCTTTTCAAAAATATATCTTGCGGGTTTTGCAGCACTCAACCGCGCAGAGGAAAAGGTCTTTTCAGTCCTGACCAGGCTCGGAATTGCCCGCGTAGTAGTCCAGGACGGCCCATCTCCATGGACGGTAAACGATGTCAGGTGGAAGCACCTGGAGCGTCTGCGCTCCGTATGCCATGGTACGTGGGATCACCAAATCAACCGATCACCAAATCACCAATTTCTTCATCTACATCAGGGCTTTGACCTCCATTCCCAGATACATATGGCTGAAGATGTATTTGCTCGTAATCTGGAAGACCGGGGAAAGCTCGCACCTGATCAGGAGGCCGTAGTCCTTCCAAGGCCTGAACCACTTATCCCGGTGCTGAGCCGGCTGTTTGAGGATGCGGCCTTTCCATACAACATATCCATGGGCTATCCGCTTGAACGGACAGCACTTGCCCGGCTGCTTGCCTCCGTATTTGATGCCCAGGAAGGAAGGATAAATGATAAGTACTACGCCCCTCATTACCTCGCTGTACTCAGACACCCGTATATAAAGAGCCTTCGATTACACAGCCCCTCAACCTCCGATCAGCAAATCACCCGATCAACCGATTCTTCCCTCAGGTCCGTGGTCCATTTTCTTGAGGCCTGGCTGGCCCGAGAAAAAAGGAGCTTTGTAAGGCTTGAGGAGCTTGAAAAGGCAATCGCCCATCTGGATGAGAAGGATTTCCCCGCTTCTCAATTTCTGCCTCATGTCCATCAGATGTGTTTCAAGGCCTTTGAAGGGCTGAAGAAAATAGGTGAACACGCTACCGCTCTCAAGAGTCTGCTTGAGTGGACAGTGGAGTATGGAGCAGCTACAGGTTATCCGCTCAGCGGTGAGTTCATGACGGCCATGGCAGGGCTCCTGGATGAGCTTGAAGCCGGCCCTGTTTCCAGGGAGGCCGCCTCAGCCACCGGTATTCATTCGCTGTTTTGTCACCTGGTGCGGCAGACCAGGATTCCATTCCAGGGGGTCCCTCTGGAGGGATTTCAGATACTGGGTTTTCTGGAGACAAGGTGCCTGGAGTTTCAGCGCGTGATGATTTTTGACCTTAATGAGGGCGTGCTTCCTCCTGAAAGCAGGCCGGATCCTATCATGCCTCCAGATCTGCGAAAGTATCTCGGTCTTCCTGACAAGAAACAGGCGGTTGAGATCAGCCGGTACCATTTTCAGAGGCTCTTGGCAGGGGCCGGGGAGATCCACCTATTCTTTTCCGAAGACAAGGGCAAGGGCCGGATAAGAAGCCGTTTTATTGAGGAGCTTATATGGGAAGCCGAGAAGCGTGCAGGCCGCCGGGATGTAATTCCCATTCACGGTCCGGTTATGTTCCAAAGGCCCGGGATTCCCTCTGCTCTTCCTGTGAAGAAGAGTCTCCAGGTCATTGATTTTCTCTCTGCATTCACCTTTTCGGCAACCGCCCTTGATACCTATCTCTCGTGCCCTTTCAGGTTTTACGCAAAGTATGTCCTGGGACTGGATGCCCCGGATGTCATAGACAGGGATGAGATCGATCCCCTTCTGGTGGGCACCCTGGTACATGACATACTAAGGGAGTTTTACCTGCCATGGCTGGACAGGGAGATCCAGTTCAGTGCTGATCGTGATAATGACCTTATGACCAAGTCTGATATGGCGCTTGAAGGGACCTTCGGATCAAAGGCGGAATGGAGCGGCAGTGTGAGGCTCTTCAGGGAGGTCCTGCTTTACCGCCTCTCAAATTTCCTGCGGCTTGAGAGAGAGCACGCACAGGGTCACATGCTGATGGGCCTTGAGGTCCCCTGCAAAATGGACCTCAATCTTGGGAGAGGCCGCAAGGTCAGGGTGAAAGGAGTGCTCGACAGGGTAGAAAAGGACCGGAAGGGCACTGTTTGGGTCATAGATTACAAGACCGGCAGCAGAATACAGTTGCCAAGGGCGACAGTTGCCTCCAAAGTCTCAGGCAGAGAAACAATTAAACAGGAGATAGTCTCCTTCCAAATGCCCATGTACCTGCTCCTGTGCGACCGTCACTATGGCCTCGGGTCCGGATGGTCCGGGATAAACGCCGCCCTGTACGGGCTGAGGGGGCTTGCGGGCTCAAGCAATCTGAATGCCCTTCGGGCCGTCTTGTTCAGGCAAGGTGACAGCCGGGATAAAATTGTAAAAGACATATATGTCCCGGCCTTAAAGGCTATTATTGAAGAGATATTGGATCCTGA
>Ga0190348_1000344_pt1 | contig 13234 bp, 7 predicted proteins | sample 48721367_MG_FD_161658 | JGI IMG/M metagenome (GOLD analysis project Ga0190348, IMG submission 161658) | Hydrothermal vent microbial mat bacterial communities from Southern Trench, Guaymas Basin, Mexico - 4872-13-6-7_MG | ecosystem: Environmental > Aquatic > Marine > Hydrothermal vents > Microbial... | reverse complement strand
CGAGATTTTTAACGTCATTCCTTCACCGCCCTTCGCGGCGCCCGAGGCGGTCGGGTTCCCTCCAAGGACGGTTCCGGAAGGCTAAATCTTCAATGTCGCTTCGACATTCTCCTTCGCCTTTATTTCAGTTTTGTTTCCCGTCAGTTGGGGACAAAGCCTAGAATTAATAACTAACTAAAAATACTTTCGTAGTCGCTGGCAAACTCAAAGATGGTAAAAGACGAAAACAAGAAGGATAAACGATTGACCTTTTCCTAAGCAAAAGGCAAAGATGAGGTTATTATTAAAAAATTCCCGGTCTCATCTTTCCCAACGAGAGGATATTTTGTTATAGGGTAAGAGTTTAAATGTAATTAATTATCAAATATTATTTGGAGAGAAATTATTTTTAAAGAGAAATAGAAATGAGCAATAAAACGACCTGCGACGTAGCCATTATCGGGGCCGGCATCATCGGCTTGGCCACCGCTTATTATTTAAGTAAAAAGGGAATGAAGTTAGCTATCATCGAGAAAAATTACATTGGCTCAGGATCAACTTTAAGATGTATCGGTGGCATCCGACAACAATTCTCCACTCCTACCTCGATCAGAGTTATGAAAGAAAGCGTTTCTTTATTTGCTCAAATGAAGGAAGAATTCGGGTTTTCGGTTGACTTTCATCAGGGGGGCTATCTTCTCTTAGCTCACGATGAGCAATTAGTTGAAGTGTTTAAATCTAACATCCAAATTCAACGACAAGAAGGTGTTAATGTTTCCCTTCTAACCCCTGAAGAAACCAAGGATCTTGTCCCGGAACTAAATATTACTGGTCTTCTAGCGGCTGCCTATTGCCCCGATGACGGCCAAGCTTACCCTTTTTTAGTTCTAAAAGGTTACAAACAGAAACTCGATGCAAAAAGACAAGCTTTTTATCTTCATAATCCCGTGACTAAAATCGAAAAGCCAAAAAACTTTATCCTCACCTTACAAGATGGCTGTCAACTAGAAGCCCCCAAAGTTGTGCTTAGTGCTGGCCCCTGGACCAGAGAATTAGCCCAGCAAATGGGATTAGATCTTCCTCTTTACCCCGAAAGGCACGAAGCCCTCGTTACCGAGAGAATTCCCAAGATAATCGACCCGATGCTTGTTGACTATCGACAAGATGGCTGCTACTTTCATCAATACCTCAGTGGTCACATCGTGGGTTGCTACACCCCCTACCCTAATTTTCCAGGCATCTGTCATGAAGCTTCCCTTGAATTTCTGCGGGAAATGGGCAAACGGATGATCCGCCTAGTCCCCGCCTTGGAGAAAGCCACCATCCTCCGTCAATGGGCCGGCTGTTACACGATGACTCCCGATGGCAGCCCAATCGTCGATGAAAGTCCTATCTCCAACCTCTATATCGCCTCAGGCATGAGCGGCCATGGTTTTATGTTTGGGCCGGGCATCGGACGACACCTGGCCCATTTCATAGCCGAAGAAAAATGGGATGTGGATTTTAGAGAATTCGCCATTGACCGTGCTTTTAAAGGCAAGGAAAGCCTAAAATAACTTTAGAAGAAGGAAAATGGCCATGAACTCATCGCCAGCGAAATTCATCAGTATTTTTAATGATGTTCTGGGTCCGGTAATGAGAGGCCAATCAAGTTCCCACACCGCTGGATCTTATTTTATCGGGAAGATGGCCCGGGAATTATTGGGCGAGCCCCCTTCCGCAGCCAAGTTTATTTTCCATCCTGATGGTTCCTATTCCCGAGTCTTCCAAGCTCAAGGATCAGATTTAGCTTTTGCCGCCGCCTTGCTGGATTGGACACTCACCGATGAAAGATTTCCCCAAGCTCTTAAAGTGGCCCACGAAAAAAATATCCAACTCGAGTTTTTGGTATCTCCTTTTCCTGAAGCTGATCATCCCAACAGCGTGAAGATCCTCTTAAAATCTAAAAAGGGGAAATCATTATCCCTGGTCGCAAAATCAATTGGGGGAGGCGCCATAAAAATTGTCAAGCTAAACAATTGGCCGGTGGGGCTTGACGGGAAAAATCACGTAGTTATCATTCCCGGCCAGAAGGCAGATTCAAGAAAAATACAGGCCATCATCCAAGCTTATCCAGGGGAAATTGACTTAAAAGAGAGAGAAGGCCAAGCTCTCTTGGTCACCAAGTTTCAACAAAAGCCCGATCAAGCTCTAGTGAGAGAATTACGTTCTCTTTCCTTGGGAAATCAACTTTGGATGGCACCACCTTTAGTTTTTCCTCAAAAAGGTGAACCCATCTTCTCCTCGGGTGAAGAAATAATATTGCAGGCAACTAAAAGAAACCTGTCCTTGGGAAAAATAGCTTTAACCTACGAGGCCTCACTTTTAGGCCTTTCCGAAGAAGAATGTTATCAGGAAATGAAAAAAAGATGGCAAGTCATGAAAGAAGCCATCACCGCCGGCTTTGAAGAAGACAAAGTCCACTTAACCCTTCTTGAGCCAAGTGCCCCTAAAATTAAACAGGCTATCGATAGCCAGGCCGTGGCCATCGGAGGTCCCCATGCCCGAGCCGCTGCGCGAGCTATGGCCGTGATGCATACTGCCAATAGTCTGGGGAGGGTGTGCGCTGCCCCAACTGGAGGATCAGCCGGAGTCATTCCTGGTGTTGTGGCCACCTTGGCCGAAGAAAAAAACCTCGATGAAACTCAAATCGTGTTGGCTCTATTTGCTGCCGGCGCTGTAGGCCTAATCGTTGCTCATCGGGCCACCTTTGCTGCTGAAATTGCTGGTTGTCAAGTTGAAATCGGAGCCGCGGGAGCGATGGGAGCAGCGGCCGTGGTTGAGGCTGCTGGAGGAAATTGTGGCCAGGCTCTCGATGCAGCTGCCATTTCCCTCCAGAATACCATGGGTTCGCCCTGCGATTTAGTTCAGGAAAGATGCGAAATTCCCTGTCATACTCGCAATGCCGTGGCCGCCGCGAGTGCTTTTGTCTGCGCCGATATCGTCCTTGGTGGTTACCAAAATCCCATCCCACTTGATGAAACCATCGACGCGGTCCTTGCTTCGGGCCAGATGCTTCCGCCTGAATTACGCTGTACCTCCTTGGGAGGGCTAGCTGTGACTCCCTCGGCCTTAAAATTAAAAAAGAAAAAGTAGATTTTTTTCAATCGACAGCAAAGGGTTGAGAGATAGAGACAGTCTCCATTCCTCCTAATACTCGATAACCATCTTCAGTAACGACAAAACAATCCTCAGTTCGAACCCCAAATTCACCGTGGATATAAATACCCGGTTCATTGCTAAAGGTCATCCCGGGCTGGAGTTTTAACTTATTTCCCCGCACTAAATAAGGGTACTCATGTCCTTCCATCCCAATCCCATGACCAAGACGATGGGAGAAATATTTATAATCGGGCCCAAACCCTGCCTCTTCAATAACTCGACGAGCCGCTTGATCAATCTCTTCACAAGTCACCCCAGGACGAACGGCCCGATAAGCAGCCTGTTGAGCCTGGCGAACGATGTTCCATAATTTAATCTGTTTGGCGCTTGCTTTGCCAAAAACAATAGTCCGGGTCACATCCGAGCGATATCCCTGCACACTACATCCACCATCAATCAAGACAATGTCTCCCCTCTTTAAACTACGCGGCTTACGTGACCCATGAGGAAAAGATGAACTAGGACCAAATTGGGGCCAACCTCCCCCGGTAACTCCCATCTCCTGGTGAGCTTGACGAACATAATCAGCTAATTCTCGCTGAGTCATTCCCTCATGGAGATGCTTAAAACTTTCTTGATAAGCAAGCTTAGTAATTCGATTGGCCAAATCCATATATTTAATTTCCTTGGCACTTTTAATTCCCCGGCACCCCTCAGTCACCGCCGCGCCATTAGTTATCTCCAGATGAGGGGCATCCTGACGAAGGCCAAAATAAACGAAGAAGCGAACTGTTGGACCAAGGGCTAACTTCCCCTTGGAAACACCTAAATCCTTCATGATCCCGGCGATCAAGGCAAAGGGGCTTTCATGCTCTTCCCAGGTTCGTATTTCTTGGTGGGAAGGAATCAATTCTTTGGCCCTTTCCAACTCAAAGCTAGGACAGACCCAAATTGGTTCTTTTTTTCGATTAAGAAGCGCTCCAAATGTACGCTCGCTCCTTCCCCATTGCACCCCTGTGAAATATAATAAATTAGGGCTGGGGGTGAGGAACAAGCCATCTATCCCCAAATCAGCCATTAGATGGCGGGCTTTCTCTTGGCGAGCTTCATAATCGCTGCGGCTAAGAGGCTCGATTCCTTTAACCATTTCCTTGATTTTAGGAAGCATTTTTTCTTTGGATTGAGACAAAACTCGCTCTACAAAACCAAAAGTGGTTAAGCTCAATCCGCCAATGGTCAAAAACTGCCGGCGAGAAATCATGTAAGCACTCCTTTAATAAAAACTGAGAAAAAAAATAAAAGTTCGAAAACAGAATTATCACTCCCGGCAAAAAAAGTCAAAAATATCTCCTCTTATATTTCAGACATCAATTGTTTTTGTCTTTAGACTTTCAAATTACAAAGCATTAAACTTCAAACTTCTCCTTTCGATCATCTTTTCTTAGCGTGAACCAACTCGATGATAAAAAGGGCGGTAGAAGGGATTTAATAGGGTAGACAAGAGAATGGAAATTGTGTGATTTCCACCTCAAAATTTCACGTAAGGGAAACCTGCCACCTGGAAAAACTTATGGCTTCCATGATCTGGGCTGCTTTTCCTTAAAAATCATTCAAGCTTTTACCACCTAAATGGGAGATAATCCAAAATCTTTAATTTTCAAGGCATGAAGTCCATCCTTGAAAAGGATATAGTTCATAATTAAGAAATTTTCTTGGGGATAGGAAAACAAGCAATTTATCCTTGACAAAAGTGAGTAAAGCAATTATATTGTATTCGAACATTTAAAAAATTTGGTCGAAGAGTCGAAAATGACTTTGCCTCGTAAGGAAGAAATTCTGCGAGTTGCCCAGCAGCTTTTTTCCTACTTTGGTTTTGCCAAAACAACGGTGGACGAAATCGCCAAAGCAGCACGCATGGGCAAAGCTTCTCTTTATTATTACTTTGCGAGCAAAGATGAAATAGTTGAAAAGGTCCTAGAAAAGGAAAATCAGCTTTGGGAGCAAAAAATTGCCCAAGCTGTAGACAAAGAACATCATCCTCTTCATAAAATAAAAGCTTTTGCTTTGGCTCGAATCCAAAGCTTAACCGAGTTAAACAATATATCTCGAGTTATTAGAGAGGAAACTTCCAAGCCTGATAGGATTATCCACAAATTCCGGAAAAAAATCATGACCCAAGAATTAGCTACTGTCAAACAAATTCTAAAAGAGGGGCGAGAGAAAAAAATCTTTCGTATCAAGAATTTGGAGCAGACAGCTCTGGTTATCATTTCAGCCCTTAAAGGATTAGAACATTTTTTGGAAGAAAAATTCGCTGCACCAGATGTAGAGCAACATTTGGATAGATTGTTAGAAGTTATCTTCCGCGGGATAAAATATTACCCAAGAAAAGATAATAAAACGATGCTAAAAAACAAACATCAATAAACATTTTAATCGTTGAATTAAATAAAAATTAATCTAATTAACCAAAAAGGAGGAAGAAAATGGAAATGCTTAACTTGCTTAAGAGTAATCGCTCTCGAGGATTTTTACTAAAATTATTAACTTGGGACCTAGCTCGTCAACATCTCATTCATAAAATTGAAGAAGGCCTCTATCAAGAATATATGAAGAAAGATCCAAATCGTTTCCCCCGGAAAGTTCAAGAAGACAAATTTCTCATGGTCCGAACCATGATTAGAGGTATTGACCGAGGTTTAAAAGAAGGGCTTATATCGAAGAATGTATGGTCCAAATTTATCAACTCCTTCTTAAGTATCTACAGCAAAAACAAAGAGAAAATTGAAAGTTTTGTCCAAGAATACGGTCAAAAACCCCCCGCTTTCCTCACGTTGTCACCAACCCATCTTTGCAATCTAAAATGCGAAGGATGCTATGCTAATAGCTATCACCAAACTAAAGAGGCGTTACCTTTCTCAATTTCTACCCGGATCATTGCCGAACAAAAGGATCTCTGGAGCTCTCATTTTACCGTTATCTCAGGCGGAGAACCATTAATCTATAAAAGTGAAGGCCGAGATATTTTTGATCTTTTCGCGGACCACCCCGACACCTTTTTTCTAATGTACACCAACGGCACTCTCATCGATGCTAATACCGCCAAAAAACTAGCGGAAGTTGGTAACGTTACCCCTGCTATTTCCGTTGAGGGCTTCGAAGAAGAAACCGATCGTCGTCGTGGCCAGGGAGTCTTTAAGAAAATTCTTCACGCCATGGAAAACCTGCGCCAGGAAGGCGTCCCTTTTGGGATTTCTATCACCGCCATGCGTCATAACGCGGAGTTGATACTTAGTGAAGAGTTCATTGATTTTTATTTCAACAAGCAAGGCGCCCTCTATGGATGGATCTTTCAATACATGCCCATTGGCCGACGTTTTACTCTAGATCTTCAAGTTACTCCTCAGCAGAGAAAATGGATGCTGGAAAAGACTTGGAGCTACATCCACGAGCAGAACCTTTTTCTGGCTGATTTCTGGAACTGCGGTGCTGTCTCCAACGGCTGTATCTCCGCTGGCAAACCCGGCGGTTATCTTTACATCGATTGGAATGGAAATGTTATGCCTTGCGTCTTCAATCCTTATACGCTGGATAACATTATTACTATCTATAATCAAGGTGGTAATCTCAACCAGGTTCTCCTTTCTCCTTTATTCACTAGAATTAGAGAATGGCAAGAAAAGTACGCCCTTCAAGGACCTCCTGACAAGATGGGAAATATTCTTCGCCCCTGTGTCATCCGTGACCATTATCAAATTATGCGGCAAATAATTGATGAAACAAAAGCCAAACCAGCCGATGAACCAGCGGCCCAAGCTCTTCAAGATAAAGACTACTACGTAGGTTTACTGGCTTATGATAAAGAACTACAAAGAGAACTAGATCCACTCTGGGAAAAGAATTATCTCAAGCCGGAAAAAAGACAACAGGCATACGCTTAAATCCGGCTTCCAAGCTGGCTATAATTTACATTTTTATGATTTTAACCGCGGTTTACTCTATTTAACGATGTTGATAAAAAAGGTGATGATTAAAGCATTAGTAAAATCAATAAAAAAAGCTCCCACGATCGGGATGACCAGGAAAGCACGAGGGGCAGGACCAAATTTTTCCACCAGCGACTCCATGTTGGCAATGGCGTTAGGTGTAGCCCCCAGACTAAAGCCACAATTTCCCCCGGCCATCACCGCGGCGTCATAATCCCTGCCCATGAGGTTAAAAGTAATAAACAAAGCAAAGCCAGCCATCATCATAACCTGAAGGCAAAGGATGACAAGCATAGGCAAGGCCAATTCTAAAAGCTCCCACAAGCGAAGACTCATCAAGGCCATGGCCAAAAAAAGATTGAGAGCCACCGAACCCAAGACATCAATATAACCCTGGGAAATAGGCACCAGCTTAGTTACATCAAAAAAGTTGCGAACGAGAGCAGCAACCAACATGGCGCCGATGTAAGCAGGCAAAGTAATCCCCTTGCTTTCTATCCAGGCCGAAAGCAGAGACCCAACCCACATGCAAGCCAAAATGATGGTCATATATTTAAGAATTTCATAAGCACTAACTTCCAGCTTAGGTTCCCCCTCTTCTCCCAGTTGATCCTTCCCTTCTGGAGCTATCCCCGCCAAAGAAGGCAGAGGCTGAAATCGGGAACGAAGCTTTTTCTTCTGAATTAAATAAGTACCGATGGGGCCTCCAATCAAACCCCCCGCCACCAACCCAAAGGTGGCTGCCGCTACGGCCAAGGTAGTAGCTCCATTCATGCCCATTTTCTCAAAGAGAGGACCAAAGGCAAGTCCTGTGCCATGACCGCCAGTCATCGTCACCGAGCCCGTGATGAGACCGAGGAAAGGATGAACACCTAAAACTTTGCTCATTAACACTCCAACTCCATCCTGAAGAAAAGCCAGCAGCGAAGCTATCCCCCAGAAAAGAATAACTTGGGGACCTCCGACCTTAAGCAATGAAAAGCTAGCCGTTAACCCCACGGTGGTAAAAAAGGCGATCATGAAGGGATTCTGGAGAGCGGTATCAAATTCAAAGCTCAAAACATTAGTCAACCGAAAAATGAGGGCCAGCGTGGCGAAAATTAATCCTCCGACCACCGGTGCGGGGATGTTTAATCGATCAAGAAAAGCTAAGCGCCGTTTGACAAAGTAACCCAAGAAAAGGACCAAGGCTCCCAAAGCGGTGGTTTGAATCATGTCGAGCTTGATGGTCAAAAGAGCGCTTAAAGATGATGTTTCCACCAGTTCGACTCCTACTAATGGCCTGGTTTAAAAGCATAGCTAAAACTAACCGTATTTGGCAACTTTTTCTTCCCTTGGGCAAGAATCTCCAAAACCATGATGGGAAAATGGTGACTGGCACCTAATTTTAGCCTGGAACACTTCCAAGACAATCGGCTGATAACAGGCCGGTCACCATTTCTGCCCGCACCAGAAAAAAATGAGAAGGAAATAAGTTGGCGGTCTTCATTTCTTTCTGCTCAGCCAATATTTATTATTCAAGCTAAAGGCTATTACCCAGGCTATCACTGTTTTAAAGATGCTTTCTTTCCCCAGGTAAGTCTTTAAAAGTAACGAAGCCTCTCTCATTAATTCCCCTCAAAACCAAAAAGGGGAGGAATTATTTTTTTAAACCGCCGCCAGCTGATAACCTCTGAACAAGTTGACTCTAGTTTCTGGTTGAAGTATAACCTGGAAGGAAAAAGGAAAATGGCCATGAAAATCGATTCTTCTTTTCTTTCTAAAATCTCTCTCGCCGGTAAAACTGCCTTAATCTCGGGTGGAGCTTCGGGAATTGGCTTAGCCTGTGCCCGAATCTTTGCCCAGGCAGGAGCCCAGGTCGTTCTTTTTGATAAAGATAAAGCAAAGGGCCAAAAAGCCCTCCAAGAATTTAATACTTCGCCACCTTCTATTATTTTTATCCCGGGCGATGTGACTAGCGCCGCTGATTGCCAAGCAGCCGCGGATGAAGCCCAAAAGATTACCGGAAATATTGACATTTTAGTTAATAATGCCGGCGTTATCATCCGCAAATCAATCTTAGAAACTAGCGAAAAAGAATGGAATGAAGTAGTCGAAGTCAGTTTAAAAGGAACTTTCCTGCTTTCCCGAGCGGTAATTCCCGTGATGAAGGCCTACGGTGGAGGAGCAATCATCAATATTGGCTCAGGATGGGGCCTGAAGGGCGGCCCCCAAGCAGCGGCTTACTGTGCCGCCAAAGGAGGCATCGTCAATCTAACCCGGGCCATGGCTATTGACCATGGTCCTGATAATATCCGAGTTAACTGCCTCTGCCCTGGAGATGTTGACACCCCTCTCCTCCGCCAGGAAGCTCAACAATTGGGAGTTGATGAATCGAGTTTTCTTCACGAGGCAGCGGCTCGCCCCTTGGCCCGCATCGGTCAACCCGAAGATATCGCCTTAGCCGCGCTTTTTCTCGCCTCTAATCTTTCACCCTGGATAACTGGAGCAGTTCTGGTCGTTGACGGAGGAGGCTTAGCCTAAAGGCTACTTTTTTCTTCCGCTCCTGGTAACCGGCAAAATTATGAATCTAGTTTTAATCATCACAGTAGTTTTAATTATCACAACAGCGACCGGAAACTTCATTTGATTCGGGGAAAAAACAGGGCTCATGATCGATACGTTTGTTCCCAACTGAAATCTCGGTTCTCCAAAATGTGGGTTTCTCTGATTAGACTAAAACTCTTTCCCTTTTACGGCTTAATTCGCTAAATCCCTATTTCAGACTTAATCTTTAACCAAGTAGCCAGCGAAAATTTTTTCTTAAAATTTATTTTCTATCACTCGTGTCCCAACGATATTTCTGCATTTTGGGTAATTTATTGAATTCAATTAAATTACAGTGAAATATATCATAATCGATTTGAAACAAAATTCCATTTTTTTATCGTGTAACTTCAACAATATCAATACAACTTTTTCCGTTTAATAAACTTTGGGACAGTAATGATTTTACATAATTAATTTAATTATTAAGATTTCTTTCTCCCAAGAGGAAAACGAATGATAAAAGCCGTTCCCCTCTCTCGCTTTATCTCTATCTCGCCTTCTAGCTGGCGAACTAAATTATAGACCATTTTCAGTCCCAGGCCTAAATTATTATTTAATTCGAAATCAGGAGGCACTCCAACTCCATCATCTTCAACCACCAGGACGCCCTGTTTTTCTCCTTGAGAATCTGGGGCCGTCTCGCCGGTACACCAAACCTTAATTTTTCCTTCCCGCTGCCCAGGAAAAGCATGTTTTAAGGCGTTCGAGACTAATTCATTGACAATCAGCCCACAAGGCAGAGCCTCATCGAGAGATATATATAAATTTTTGTCAATCTTAACTTCACCTTTTATCCGCGTTGACTTTCCCAAATAAGAACGAAACAAAGCATCGATAATCCGTTGTAAATAATTAGCAGCCGAAACCTGGTCGAGTCTATCGGAACTGTAGAGAATTTCGTGAGTTAAAGCCATGGCTTGAATGCGGTGCCGACTTTCTTCGAAAATGGCTCGATCTTGCTCATCTTTAATTTTTTTGGCTTGGAGATAGAGAAGGCTGGAAATCACCTGCAAGTTATTTTTGACTCGGTGATGGATTTCCTGCAACAGGGCTTCTTTTTCCTGGAGTGAGCGGGCTAATTCCTTAGTTCGGGCTTCAACTAGGATTTTAAGCTTTTGAGCATATCTGCGGCTGGTCACAGCCTGGAAAATTACAAAATAAACGCCCATCCCCAAAAGGACCAGAAGAACAATGAACCACCAGGTGGTCCAAAAGGCGCGGTGAATCACAATCGGAGCAGAAGAAATCACTTCACTCCATCGTCCCCAGACGTTCTGTGCTTGGATTTGAAATTGGTATTTTCCGGGAGGAAGATTGGTGTATCCCTCTTCAAGTTCTCTAAGGGGGCGAAACTCACTCCATTCTGATTCAAAGCCCAGCAATCTTGTCCGGTACTTTATTTTTTTTTCATCCACAAAGGAAATAATTCGAAAGCCAAAAATAAGGTCATTCTCATTAAACTTAAGAGAAAGAGGCTGAAAGGGGGGGTGAGATTTCGTTCCTACCTTGACTTCCCTTAACTCCACCAGGGGAAGAGGAAGTTCCTCTTCACTGATATCTTCTTCTGGTTGATAGCAAGAAACCCCATTATTAGTTCCAATCCACAGGTTCCCTTGACTATCAATAAATCCAGCTGACCGGTTTATTTCATCACCGGCCAACCCTAAGCTTTGATCAAAGTGACGCAAATGCTGTTTATCCCAATGATAAATTCCCTTGTTGGTTCCTATCCAATAACCTCCTTCTCTATCGGGCATGATAAGATAAACGGGATGACTTATCTTCTGACCATTAAAATTTACGGGATAAAATTTTCCCTCTTGAACCTGGAATAAACCACCTAGCGTCCCCACCCAGACTCGTCCTTCTTCATTCTCTACATAAGCAAAGATATTATTGGCTAATTCATTATCTAAACATTCATAGTGAAGCCATCTTTCTCCTTCCAAGCGAAAATATCCGCTTGAACTAGTCACCAGCACTGGCTCGCCTGAAGGGCGAAGAAAAAGTTTCCGTAAATATAAATTCTTGAATTGCGTGGAGGCAACTTCACGGAAAAAACCGCTCTGATAAGTAAAAAGACCTTGAGAAGTGGCCACCCAAAGTTTCTTCTGGCCATCCTCAACAACTGAGAAAACCCGGCCTTTCAATCCTTTATTAGGACTTAGCCACTTTAATTTTCCGGTTTGATCAATCACCCCTAATCCAAGATCGGAAGCAGCCACCCAGATCTTTCCGTTAGAATCTTTAAATAAATCAAGAACTCTTGTCTCTGAACGTAACCCTCGACCAAAAGAAACTGTAGTTACCTGGTTATCTCGAAAATGAGTTAAACCTCGTTGGTGGCCAAAGATTAGCCAACCCGGTTTAAGTTCCTGAATGCTGGTTACCTCATTCTCTAATAACCCCTGATTTTCATTGTAATTAGCAAATCTTTCACTAACCAACTTACTTAATCCCCGCAGTGTGCCAATCCAGATATTCTTCTCCCGGTCAAGGTAAAGAGCGGTGGCTCCTTTGGCAATCAATCCCGACTTCCGGCCCAGGGAACTAATCTGGTCTGACCTGGCTCGCCAGTGAAACAATTGAAGAGGATTGCCAAAATATACCCCCCCTTTCTTATCCGGGCACAGGATTAGATAGGGGAAACTCTCTTCCACGTGAAAAGAAAGAGATTGTTTGAGGATTTTAAATTCATTTCCTTCTAGAATTCCCAGCCAATCGGAGCCGGCCAACCATAACCTCTGCCCTTTCTCTCCCCCCTCCAGAGCTAGTCCTCTAATTCCCTGGGCAAAGAAAGGAAATTTTTTCACCAAGGTGTCGTCTAATTGACCATTGGCCAAGACAAAAAGACCACTTTCGGTGGCGACCAAAAGATTTCCTTGGTAAGTAGCCAGCCCGGTGACCCTTTTTTTCCCCTGGGGGAATGAATCATAATGATAGCTTTTTCCCCCCTCAACAATAAATAAGCCGTCATTCTTGGTACCCAGGGCAATTAACAAACCCTTTTTTTCTTGGTTAATAACTTTTAGATAATTAAAGCTTGTTTTCTCCCCAATCCTTAGATTTAAGGGGACTCTAGCCCATTTTTCATGGGCATAGTAAACCAGAGCTAGTTCTGGAACCTCGATAAGAGCCCAGATGCGCCCTTGTTCATCTTGGTCCAAAGCCACCACAGAATTACCGGGCAAACCATTGGTCATCGTAAATGACTCCCAGGTGAAGCCATCATAAACACTAATTCCTCCCCGAGTTGCGATCCATAGGCGCCCCTCTTGGTCTTGAAGAAGATCGTGGACCTCAGGGCTAAGTAAGCCATCGCGGCTATAATAATTATGAACGAGGTAACTCTGAGCAAGCAAAAATGAACTGCAAATAAACAAAGCGATTCCGGTTAGAAATCCACTTAAACAATTTAGGCTGGGGAAAGACTTTTGGCTAATTATTTTTTTTCTAATCAGAAACCAACTTCCTCGCCAAAGATCTCTTCGATGATTAGGATCGCAAACACCGCCCACTTTTTTCCCTCCGGAATTTTC
>Ga0190348_1000335_pt1 | contig 13460 bp, 9 predicted proteins | sample 48721367_MG_FD_161658 | JGI IMG/M metagenome (GOLD analysis project Ga0190348, IMG submission 161658) | Hydrothermal vent microbial mat bacterial communities from Southern Trench, Guaymas Basin, Mexico - 4872-13-6-7_MG | ecosystem: Environmental > Aquatic > Marine > Hydrothermal vents > Microbial... | reverse complement strand
AAAACTCAGCTCCCCAACCTCAAACCCACGCTCAAACCCACGCTCACGCTCAACGCCTTTCGCCATTTTTATCACATTTAATTAAATCTTTTACTTTTTTACTTTTACAAATTTACAAAATGAGAGAGGAGAAGTACGATGTGGTGGTGGTAGGGGCAGGACCGGCAGGCAGCGTGGCAGCGAAGACAGCTGCAGAGCGAGGAGCAGAGGTTCTTTTAATCGAGCGAAATCAGGAAATCGGCGTGCCCGTGAAGTGTGCAGAAGGAGTGAGCAAGGAGATCGAGAAGTTCGTTGAGGTTGTCCCCAGGTGCGTCTCCGCCGAGGTGAAAGGAGCGAACATTTACGGTCCCGACGGCACGAAGGTGGTCTTGTCTGCGGAGACGATGGACGAGACGGGCTACGTTTTGGAGCGGAAGATATTTGACAAGTCGCTTGCGATCGCGGCTGTGAGAGCGGGAGCGGAAGTGCGAGTGAAAACCGAAGCCTACGGCGTCGTTAAAGAAAACGGGTTTACGAAAGGCGTTCTTGCTCGCTGTGGCTGCAGCGACTACAGCGACTGCAGCGGAGGTGGCAGGGAAGGAGAGGTTCGGATTTCCGCTGATGTTGTTGTGGCTGCAGACGGCGTGGAATCACGGGTCGGGAGGTGGGCGGGGATCGAGACACGGCTGCGACCTTCTGAAGTTTCAGTGAGCGCCGAGTTCCTGATGTGCGGTTTAGAACGGGAACTGAACAGCGACTTTTCCGAGTTCTTCGTTAGCAACGAAATTGCACCAAAGGGCTACGCTTGGGTCTTTCCGAAAGGGAGCGGTTGTGCGAATGTCGGGCTTGGAATAAGCGGCGACGTCTCGGGCGAGAAGCACCGTGCGTTTGACTACCTGCGGGCGTTCGCGCGAATGAAGTTTCCGAAAGGGGGAGTAGTGGCGGAAATTTATGGGGTCGTGCCGCTGAGTGGTTCGCTCCCTGAGACTACAGCAGACGGGCTTGTTTTGGTCGGCGACGCTGCGAGACAGGTCAACCCGCTTACAGGCGGCGGGATTTTGTACGCGATTCAGGCAGGCGAAATCGCAGGCGAGGTCGTTGCGAAGGCAGTGCAGGAGAAAGACTTCTCAAAGACGCGGTTGGCAGAGTACGAGAAGAGGTGGCGGAGCGAGTTTGGGAAGCGGTTGGAGACCGGGCTGAAAGCAAAAGAGTTCTTCTTCGGGCTCTCTGACAAAGACCTCAACAAGTTGGCTCACTCTTTGGAAGGCGTGAAAATCGAGGAACTTTCTGTCGGGGCACTGCTCTTGGAACTCGTGAAGCGGAACCCGAAAATGCTGCTTGGACTGCGGAAAATCCTGCTCTAACAAAACAAAACCTCTAACAAAACAAAACTAAAATCAAAACTAAAAATGCCAGCAATTAAGACCGCACCGTCAAGGTTTCCGAACGAAATCTCCGAGACTGAGGTGAAGAGGGAGATTTTGAGATGCATAAACTGCGGCACCTGCGCTGCGGTCTGCCCGTTCGGCGTGCACGAGCGGAGAAAGGGCTACAACAGGATTTCAAAGCCCGTGAGTTCCCGCTGTCTCGGCGCCGCGTGTGAGGAGAAGCCGTTTTACTGCGTCAGGCACTGCCCTCGAGGAGCACTCTCGCTGGGCGTAAGTTCGGAGTACCGCACAATTGGTGACTTCCGCTGGACTCGCGACCTCCTACTCGGAACTTGGAAGCAGGCGGAGACAGGACTACCGCTTAAAGGGAAAGGACGAAAATACGAAATCGGGAACTCGAGGGGGGGGTTTGACCGAATTTTCTTCAATTTTCCGAAAGAGAGAGAGGGGGACGAAAAACTTGAAGACAAAAAAGTAAGCACCGAAATCGAGTTGAACAAGCGGTCGGAGGGGGAAAAAATCCGAATCGCAGTGCCGTTCTACGGCGGCGGAATGTCCTTCGGCTCGGTCAGTCTCTCCGTAATTCTCGCGAGGGCAAAAGCCGCGAAGGCGTGGGACACCTTCACCTGCACGGGCGAGGGCGGCTACCCAGAAGTCTTGAAAGAGTACGACGAGAATGTGATTACGCAGGTTGCGACTGGGCTCTTCGGCGTGACGGAAGAGACAATTCAACGCGTGAGGGTCGTTGAATTCAAGTACGCGCAGGGAGCAAAACCAGGTCTCGGCGGGCATCTGCTCGGCGACAAAGTAACACCTGAGGTAGCACGAATGCGGGAAGCGGTGCTGGGCAGCAGCCTCTTCTCCCCGTTTCCGTTTCACAGCGTCTACTCGGTGGAAGACCACAAAAAGCACGTGGACTGGATAAAGGAGCTGAACCCGAATGCTGTCGTTTCGGTAAAGGTCTCAACCCCGACGGACGTGGATATGGTCGCGGTCGGCAGCTACTACGCGGGTGCAAACATAATTCACCTCGACGGCAGTTACGGGGGGACGGGAGCGGCGCCCGAGATTGCGAAGAAGAACATTGCGATGCCGATTGAGTACGCAATCCCGAAGGTGCACGAGTTTCTCAAAGAGGAGGGGATTCGCGAAAAAATGACGGTCATCGCGAGCGGCGGAATAAGAACCGCACACGACGCTGCGAAGGCGATTGCACTGGGTGCTGACGGCGTTGTCCTCGGGACAACCGAGCTGGTTGCTCTGGGCTGTGTGCGGTGCGGTAACTGCGAGTCCGGCAGGGGCTGCCCGCGTGGGATTGCGACGACCGACCCTGAACTTTTCGGGGCTGTTGAGGTGGAGTGGGGCGCTCAGCGGCTGGTAAATTTGTACGCAGCGTGGCGGAGCGAGCTTGTGAGCATTTTAAGGAGGCTCGGGCTGCAGAGTGTGAAAGAGTTGGTGGGGCGGTACGACTGCTTGTCTTATTTATAATTCTTAATAAAAACAAATTTAAGTTAAGAATATGAGACAAGTCTCCGACAAGGACTACACAGAAGAGTATTATCAATTTCACGAGAGATACACAGAAAAGGAGCGGGAGTTCATTAAAACCCGGAACGAAGAGGTCACGAATTTGGTGCTGCCGAAGAAGGGGGATTTTATTCTAGATTTGGGGTGCGGCATTGGGACATTCACGATAGAATGCGCGAAGAGAGGGGCGTTTACCGTGGGTCTGGATTTCTCTGAACCTGCTACTAAAACCGCAAGAAGAAGAGCGGTTCTTTCAAATTCCAGCGGTAATTCAGAAATAATTCGTGGTGATGTGACACATCTCTCTTTTAAGCCCGAGACCTTTGATTTGTTAATAATTGCCGATTTGGTCGAGCATTTGTATGAAGAGCAGTATAAAAAAACGATAAAAGAATGGTACAGAGTGCTGAAGAAGAATGGAAAAGTTATGCTACTGACACCGAACACTAACTGCCTCTTTGAGAAATTTCCTTCGCTTTTGAAACCGCTTCTGATCGTAATGAAGGATAAAGAAATGTTAAAGCACCTTTCCTCATTTTCTTATCTCCATGTCAGCCTGAAGCCACTGAAATATTTATCAGAGTCGCTCAAAGAGAACGGTTTCTCATTGATGCATATCTCTTATTATCCGATCGCATCCAAAGGCTTTATATTTAAGATTATCGCTTTTTTGAGAACAAAATCGCCAAGATGGATCAAAGAACGAGTAGAAAGTCTGTTCTACCAGCAAATAAGCCTCTTGGCTAAGAAATAATTTGACAGTGAATAAGCGATTGTTTTGTAAATAGGCTGTTGAATTCCTGGGCAGAAGGCAGAATAGCCCTCAGCATCCTTTTCCCCCTCCCTTCTTTTACCTCTAATTTTTGGAGAAAAAAGAGGAGTGAAATTAATCACTCCACCGTTGTCTCCGGCTCCAACTCCATTTCCGCGCGCTCTGCTTCTGCTCCGACTTCAGACTCAGGAATTCCTACCTCCACCAGCCTCTGCGTCAAGGCGTCAATTTGGGCGTAGACCTGCCTGTCGCGGTAGTGCTTCATCGTCGCTGCACCCGAGGGGCAGATTGCGTTGCAGCCGCCGCAGCCCTTGCAGACCGCTTCGTTCACTGTCATCACATGCCGCACCTCGTCAAGCGCGAGCGCACCGTACGGGCAGCACGGCTCGCAGGTCCCGCAGCCGATGCAGACCTCCTCGTTTATCTGCGAGATTGCAGGCTCTATTTTCGCTTTCCCGAGAACCAGGTAGAGAAGTGATCCTGCAGCCGCTGCCTTGCCTTGTGCCACGCTGTCGGTAATGTCTTTTGGGCTTGCACAGCAGCCTGCGATGAAGACGCCGTCGGTCGCTGTGTCCACAGGACGCAGTTTTGGGTGTGCCTCCATCAAGAAGCCGTCGACGGATTTAGAGAGTTTTAGCATATTCACAACGCTCTCTACATCCTTGTTCGGCGCCAAGCCCACGCCAAGCACGACGAGGTCCGCCTCCATTTCGTAAGGCTCGCCAAGCAGCGTGTTCTCGCCTCGCACTACCAGTCTGCCACCGTTGGCTTCTCCACCGAGTTCTCCGCCGGGTTTCTTGTAAATCTCGCTCGGAAGCCCCCGCAAGTAGAGGACGCCCTCCTTCTTCACATTGCCGTAGAACTCCTCGAAGCCCTTACCGAACGCCCGCACATCTTGGAAGGTCACCGTCACATTCGCGTCCGGCGGCAGCAGCTCCTTCGCCACGCTCGCCTGCTTCGCCAAATACATACAGCAGACCCGCGAGCAGTACTCATTCCCTACCTGCTTGTTCCGCGAGCCGACACACGACACGAAAATCACATCCTTCGGCTCTTTCCCGTTCACCAAAATCCTGCCGCCCGTCGGTCCGCTCGGCGACGACAACCGCTCAAACTCCAAGCCCGTAATCACATTCGGGTAGTCGGCGTACTTGTACTCTGCCGAGACCCGCGGGTCAACGATGTCAAAACCCGTCGCCACAATTATTGTCCCGACCTTCAAGTCCAAGACCTCCTCGGTCTGCTCGAAATTTATCGCACCCGGACACGCCTCCAGGCAAGGCGGGATTTCCTTGCCATCCTTAATCGTTTCGAGTGTCGCAGAACCGCATTTCCCGTCTTTCAGCAACGCACAGTGCTCAGCGTCAACCGTGTAAGCAGGCGGAACCGCGAACGGGAACGGCAGGTAAACCGCCTTCCTCTTGCTCAGCCCCTCGTCAAACTCGTTTGGCACTTCCACCGGGCACGCCTCTACGCACGCCGCACAACCCTCGCCCTCGCCCGTGCCCGCGCATTTCACAGGATCAACGAACCTCGGCTTCCGCCTCACCTTCACATCGTAGTTCCCGATGTAGCCGCCGATTTCCTCGACCTCCGAGTAAGTCATCAAATTTATCTTCGGGTGCGCCCCGATCTCTATCATTCTCGGCGTCAGAATTGAAGTCGCCCGCTCGAGCGTCGGGAAAGTCCTGTTTAGCTGTGCCACGTGCCCGCCGATTGACGGGCTTTTATCGACCAAATGCACTTTGTAGCCGCCGTCTGCGATGTCCAACGCAGCGTACATTCCCGTGATTCCTCCGCCAATCACAAGCACTTCAGGTGTAACATCGACCTCCTTCTCCTCAATCGTCTCCAGCAGCGAGCACCTCGCAACCGCACTCCGCACCAACTCCTTCGCCTTCGCAGTCGCTTCTCTCTGAAAGTCCCCGTGCGGCCAGCTGCAGTGCTCCCGAATGTTCGCCATTTCGTAGTAGAACGGGTTCAGCCCCGAGTCCGAACAGGTCTTCCTGAAAGTCGGCTCGTGCATTCGCGGCGAGCACGACGCCACAATTACTCGGTTCACCCGCCCTTCTGCGAGGTCTTTCCGAATCAAATCCTGCCCAGGGTCGGAGCACATAAAAATGTAGTGGCGTGCGAGAACGACATTCGGCAGGCTCGCCGCATATTTCATCACCGCCTCCACATCCACCGTCATTTTTATGTTTATTCCGCAGTGGCAGACGTAAACGCCGATTCTGGGTGCATCTTTCGGTCCTCCCTCTTCCGCTGCTGCCGCTGCCGCCACGCCCTCAGCACTACCCTTCATCGGGACTTTCGTGTAGTCATATTCTTCTTCTCCCATTTTTTTACGCTCCTATTTTCTCCGCCATCTCGCTCAATGACGAGTAGCCAACGCAGATTTCCTCCGCCATTTCCTGCACCGAAGGTCGTATTTTCACTCTTCCGCCGCCCGCTCTTCCGCCTGCCAAAAGCGAGAGAACCGCAGCCGCCGCACCTTTGGCTTGTGCAACGCTGTCTGGAATGTCCTTCGGACCTTGAGCGCAGCCGGTAACAAAAACGCCGTCTACTTCGGTGTCCACGGGCCGCAGTTTCGGGTGCGCCTCTTTTGCGAACTTGTCCACGGTCTGCGAGACACCGAGCATTTCCAGCAACTTCTCGCTCCCCGCACTCGGTTTCAAGCCCACTCCGAGCACCACGAGGTCGGCTTCGATTTCGTAAGGCTCGGCAAGCATCGTGTCCTCCGCCCGCACAACGACCCTGTCACTGCCCGGTTTCTTGTAAATCTCGGACGCAAGCCCCCTGCGGTAAGAAACACCCTCGCTCTTAACACGGCTGTAGAACTCCTCGAAGCCCTTACCGAACGCCCGCACATCTTGGTAGAGTACTGTAATCTTGCAGCCGGGAACTTTCTCCTCGAGCAGGTGTGCCTGCTTCGCCAAATACATACAGCAGACCCGCGAGCAGTACTCGTAGCCGGTCTGCTTGTTCCGCGAGCCGACGCAGGACAGGAAGACCGCGTCCTTCGGCTCTGGCAGGTCGCCCACCAAAATCCTGCCCATCGTGGGTCCGCTCGCCGACGAGTAACGCTCGAACTCCAAGCCGTGAATCACATTTGGGTAGACGCCGTACTTATATTCTGGCGTAGCCTCGGGCTCAATAATGTCGTAGCCGGTCGCAACGATGATCCCGCCGACATTCAACTCCACCACCTCGTCTTTCATATCGTGCCGAATCGCATTTGCGTCGCACGCAATTACGCACGGCGGGGCTTCGTTCTTCGAGACCTCTTCGCCTCGCTCCCGCTTCTCCACCGCGGCTTTGGTGCTCTCAAGCGTCGCCTTCCCACACTTGCCCTTCTTTATCATCAGACAGTTCTCGCCGTCGAGGGTGTAAATCGCAGGAATTGCGAACGGGAACGGGCGGTAAATCGCAGCCCTCTTCATCAGCCCCAGGTCAAACTCGTTCGGAAACCGGTTCTTCAGCCGACAAGCCTCTTCGCAGGTTGAACAGCCAGTGCATTTCGTCTCATCCACATACCTCGCCCGCTTTAGCACCTTCACCTTGAAATTCCCGACCGAGCCCTCTACACCGACTACTTCCGAGTAACTCATCAGGTTGATGTTCGGGTGAGCGCCCACATCCACGAGACGCGGCGTCAAAATACAAGCCGAACAGTCGAGCGTCGGGAAGGTCTTGTCGAGTTGAGCCATATGTCCGCCGAGGGAGGGCGTCCGCTCCACGAGGTGCACCCTGAACCCCGCCTCTGCAATGTCCAACGCAGCGTACATTCCCGCAATCCCGCCACCGATCACCAACGCCTCTGGAACGACCTCAACCTCCCGCTCCTCAACGCTCCCCAAAAGGCTCTCCTCAACCCTGCTTTTTATCGTCTGCAACGCACTCCTGCTCGCTTGGATTTCTTCATCAACAATTCCAATCTCAATCCCTGTCCTCTCCTTCTCTTCCTCTACCTCTGCTTCTGTCGCCATACCTTTCTCACCTCTTCTAAATTTCCCTTATCCTTATATAAATTTTTTGTTTTTTCACTCTGTCTTTCTCAACTCAACCACGCCCTCAAACACCTTCTCCGCAGGACCGACGAGGTACGCGCCCTCCTCCCACAGCTCCACCTCCAGATCCCCTCCCCTCGTGTGCACCTGCACCGTAACAGGCACAGGCTCACCGCTCGTCACCGCCGTTGCCCCCGCTGCAGCCGCCACACGCCCCAGCTCGTTCAACGCAAGCACGGACGCCGTCGCACCCGTCCCACAGGACAAGGTCTCGCCGACCCCCCGCTCGTAAGTCCTCACGCTTACCTCTTTCTCCTTTACCTCTTTCTCCTTTACCTCTTTCTCCTCTTCCCGCCCCCGCCCCACCTCTTCAACCACCACAAAATCTACATTCGTCCGCTCTGGAAACGCCTCGTGCGATTCGATGCCGCTTCCTACCGCGTCCAAATCCAAGCCCTCAAAAGAATCCACAACAACCACCGCGTGCGGGTTGCCGAGACGCAGCGAGGTCAGCCTAACCACGCCGACCCGCTCGTTCACAAAAAACGGCTCGTCTACTCTCTCAAATCTCGGCTTGCCCATAAAAACCCGAACCAAACCAGAACCAACTAAAACCTCAGCGACAACCACCCCCGCCAAAGTCTCCACTCTCAACCCTCCGCCCCTACGATCTGGTACCGCCTCCTTTTCGTAAGCGTACTTAGCGAAGCACCGCAGACCGTTTCCGCACATTTCCGCCTCTGAACCGTCGGCGTTGAAGACCCGCATTCTCACATCTGCTGCTGAAGTGGCAGAGTCGCACAGAAACAAAACCCCGTCTGCACCAACCGAGAACCTGCGTCGGCACAAAAATTCGGCGACCTCTGCTTTCTTCTCCTCCGCCACTCTCTCCCTCCCTCCTTCCTCACGGTCGTCAATCAGAATAAAATCGTTGCCACAACCCTGCATCTTCGTGATTTTGATTTTCACACTTTTAACCCCCTCTGCCTTTCACACGCACGCCTTTCACACGCACCGCCTAAATCAAAGATTTAGGAAGTGGCTTCCTCCTTCTACAACAGAACTTGCGGAAACTTGCATTAGTTCCCTGACCCTGTCCTGTTCTCGTGCCTCGTGAATTTACTTTCACAACTACCTTACCAGATATTTCTGCATTGTATAATATAACATTCCAAAAAGAGAGAGATGTGGTGCTCGTTTTGGTTGGGGCGGAAATTTGTCTGCGGTGTGGCGAGGCTTACTACACGCCGAAGACCGTAGAGAAGTTAGTGAAGATAAGAGAGGGATTGAAAGGGTGAGGGAGTGGAAGGGTGAGGGATTGAAAGGACGGGTTAAAATAAAGGAGCTGTGCGTGCCAGCAGGGCGGACATATCTTTACAAAGGAGAGGTTGAAGCGTGAAACCGCGCGATGAGAAACCTTTTCTTACAAAGAAAAGCTTTACTAAAAGAAATAAAATGAGCAAAAAAAATAGAAAAATTTATAAATGCGTATTTATAAAATTATAAAAACAAAAAAGGAGGGGGTAAAGAAAAGATGCAGAAAAGAATAATTTGGAAGGGGTTGGCGGTCTTAACCGCGTTGGCGATGGTAGCAAGCAGCGCAGCGGTGTTGTACAGCGGGAGCGGAGCAGAAGGGGTAGGAAAAAAGGGAGACAAAGGGGGCGGAAGAAAAGGCGTTATTTCGCTTGTAGCACCGTCTTTCCTCTCGGTTGCTAGCGCAAGCGCGAGAGGTGGCGGGGGCGAGGGCAGTAGCGCTGCCCCGCGAGCGGGGGCAACGTTCCTCGAAGAAGAAGCCGGAATTTCTGCGTACTTGAACGTTGGAGAAACAATAGACCTTGAAAAAGCAAAAACCGCTTTCAGAACGATTGAATACGAAACTGACGAATACATCATCGGCTCGGTCCCACTCCCAGACTACGCAGAGACCGAAGATGTTCACGCTTACGTCCACAAAGATGGCTGGGTCGTAGCATATTATCTGAAGGAAGAGCCTGCGGCGAAGATACTCGATTGGGAAGACTACGGCACAGACGAAAAGATAAAGAGCACAAAGCTTGAAGACGGTCTGAGCGTAGTTTGCAACGCCGCGGGTGTTCCTATGAGAGATCTAAAATACTACGACTTTAGGTATCCAAATGCAGGAAAATTAATGATAATCGTAGAAGCAGAGTGGTGGCAAGAATGGGATTCATTCAATATAAAGCTACCAAGCGACTTTGTCTTTTATGAACGTTCATATTCGCATTATGCCACTTCAGGAACATCGAGAATGTACATCGATGGAAAAGAGATTAGTTTGATAGGAGGTAATGGTGGATTGAAGTATGGTCTGCTTTCGCCTACGCAGCTTTCGCTTGATGAATTCCATACAGTAAAAGTCTGCTACTACGCACGAGGCGCCATCGTCCTCATCTATCGAGAGGCATAAAGAAGGAAAAAATGGGACACACATTCGTAAATGCATATTTAGAAGGGCGGAGAAAGGGAAAAGAGGTGAAGATGCTGGTTGACACAGGAGCCACATTCACGGTACTCTCAAAAGATTTGGCAGAAGAACTTGGCGTTCCAAAGTTAAGGAAAGAACGAGTAACACTCGCAAATGGACTGACGATGGAAGCAGAAGCCGGGGTCGTGCATATTAAAATAAAAGAGAGGGAAGCACCTACCACCGTTTTAATTATGGACTGTGGAGAACCGTTACTTGGCGTGGAATCTTTGGAGACTTTGGGTCTAAAGGTGAACCCAGAAACGGAAGAACTTGAACCTACAAGAAGTTTCGTGCTCAGAGTGTGAAAGGAGAGACAAAAATGAAGATAAATATTTTTATACTGTTTGTGGCATTTTTATGCCTGCAAACAGGAGCAGTCAGCGCGTCAGAAATTATCGTCGAAGACGCAGACACGATTTGGAACGCCACTACCGCATATTCGCCAGACCTGACCGAGGTTGCAAGCAATGTAACAACAAGAATACTCGCAGAATACGCAAACACAATCTCGCGCAACGACTTAACTCCTTCAACAGACCTGATTAATTTAACGGGCAGCGTAACACCGAGAATATTGACAGAATATGCAAACTCGATTTACCGCAATGATTTAACCGAACCCCCCACCGACCTTGCCAATCTCGCAAATGAAGTGCCGTCGAAAATAATAATTGAATACGCTAACTCCAACTATTATGAAAAATTAGCTTTCCCAAAAGAACTCATAAACGACACCGCACCGCCAGAAATCACGAACGTAACCGCGACAAACATAACAAACAATTCCGCAACGATAAAATGGGAAACAGACGAGTTCACTGACAGCCTCGTCAAATACGGAACATCTTCAGGCGCCTACACGAAAGAGGAATTCGACGAATTATTCGTGAAGAACCACTCTGTTTCGTTACGCAATCTCTCGCCGGGAACGAAATATTACTTCGTCGTGAATAGCACGGACAGAAGCGGAAATTCCGCAGAGAGCTCAGAACACTCTTTTACCACAACTGGCGTTCCAAACCATCCAACAGTTTCCATTTCCACTGACAAGCACGACTACACCGCGAACGAGACGATGCTCGTGAGTCTGACGCTTGCGAACCTTGCGGAGGAGTGGCAGGCGGTTTATTTCGCCTGGCGGCTGGACTTGCCGGAGTACGGCTGGCAGGCGTGGGTTGCGGTGCTGGAGCTTGACCTCGCACCCGGCTACGAGGAGACTTTCTCGGTTCCGTTTACGCTCGGCGACTACGGGTACGGGTTCAACGCGTCCTGGTTCGTCGCACTTTACAACGCAACGACATTTGAGGTGGTCGCGGAAGACACTGCGGAGTGGCGGTTCGTGTCGGGTGAGAGAGCAGAAGAAGAGACAGAAGGAGAGAGAACGCCAGAGGAAATAGCCGAAGAAATAATGAAAACAGTTGAAATCGAAAGATTGGAGTTGCCCAGTCAAAACACACAGAGGTCACGGTAAAGTAATTATTTTTGTGTTATTTAACTTTACTTTATAAATCTTCCACTTCCCCCTTCCCAACCCTGCTACATATTTTAAACGCTCGTCGTCAAAAGCCGAATCGTTTATTTTGAAGTGGTTCTCGGTTGCGAATGCTCTCTCGTGCGGTCCAACACAGACGTAGTCCACGCCGTAGTCGTCAAGAAGCGTGAAATCCCCGCTGTAAATCGCTATTTCGTCCCTCTTCCGTTCGTTAATCTTCGTCCAATTTATGCCGTGCGACCAGAGCCACCCCTCGTAGCCCATCACTCGTTGCCTGCCCGCGAGCGAGGGAATCGGGTGGTTGTGTGCCGACCCAGTTAAGAACACGCTCTCTGAAGGCGTGTTCTCCCGCACCCACTCTGCAACCCTAACCTCCTCCGCCGACCAAATCCTGGCATTCTGCTCCAGCATTTCCGCGTGCGTCGCAAAGCCAAAGAAAGTGCAAGCCAAACTGCAGCAGACAACGACCAAAAACGCAACAGAGACAGGAACGGCGTAGAACTCCTTTCGCTTCCCTCTCGTCCCCGCACCCCCTCTCGCACCCCCTCCCGCACTCACACCAGCACCCCCTCCTGTACCCACACCCGCACCCACGCGGTTACCAACGCGGTCGGCAACCCAAAATATCGCGACCGACGCCAGCACGACGGTCAGAGCGTGCCAATGCAAAAACATCTTGTAGTTGTCGAAGCACCAGGGCTGGAATTTCACGAAGTTTGCGAGGACGAAGAGCAGCAGAAACGGGAGGTAGAAGACTCTCGCTCGTCGTGCGGACTTTAAAAAGCCTAAAGGCAGCAGAAAAAAAAGCGCACCCAGATTTAGCATCCAAAATCTCGCTAACACGAAGACGGCTTTGGCAGCCGAAAAGAGCGGTCCAAAGAATGAGAACGACCAGTCAAACCCCAAGAGTGTGGCACGGTTCTCCGCGGTCCAGCCTGGAAAGAAGACGAAAAACCCCTCGGAGACCGCTGTTTTTATGCACAAGACCTGCGGCAAGGCGAGTAGAATCAGCGGTGCGAACAAAAAAATGAACGCTTTGAACTCGTTTTTCCCACGCCCCTCAAAAGCGAAGTAAAGAATGAAAAGCGTTAAAGAGACAAGAGCAGTAGCCATAAACGAGTGTGCGTGAATGTAAGGCAGCAAGCCAACGAGCGTCCCCGCCAAAAACAACTCCTTCCCTTTTTTCCTCTCTCTTCCCTCTCCCTCTCCTCTTCCCTCTCTCTCTTCTCTTCCCTCTCTCTCCCTCTCCTCCCCCTCCGCAAACAGTGCGTGAAACAAAAGAATGTAGACCGCGAACGAGACGCCCAGACCAAGCATTGCCGTCCTTTGCGGCATTAGAACCGCGTACATCGGGTTCAGGAAGTGAATGCCCCACGAAGACTGCAGACCCGAGGGGAAGCCCGAAAAAATGAAAATGAAAACCGACAACGCCCCTACTCTCTTTGAGCCAGTCAGCCTGCGAGCAAGCGAATAAAAAAGCCCAAAAAAGCAGAACTGAAACAGAATGTTAGGAACGAGAAAGGCACCTCTCAAGCTCAATCCTGCTTTCATCAGCACCGCTGAGTAAAAATCCATCAGGAAAGGGTAGTGCATTTTGGTCCCCGAAAACTGCGGGTAACTCGGCGGAAAACTGAAATTCTCGCTGTAGGCGAACGCGGTGGCGAGCGAGGTGTGAAACGGGTAGTCCGCCCAAACAGTGTGAATTGCGTAGAGATTTCCTGCCTCATCGGCACGGAAAACGCCGTGCAAATTCATCGCCACCAAGTAAAGCAGAACAACCGCAAAGAAAACGAGAACCGCCCTC
>Ga0190348_1000328_pt1 | contig 13583 bp, 9 predicted proteins | sample 48721367_MG_FD_161658 | JGI IMG/M metagenome (GOLD analysis project Ga0190348, IMG submission 161658) | Hydrothermal vent microbial mat bacterial communities from Southern Trench, Guaymas Basin, Mexico - 4872-13-6-7_MG | ecosystem: Environmental > Aquatic > Marine > Hydrothermal vents > Microbial... | reverse complement strand
TCACTTAAATTATATTGCTTAGGGAAGATAACTTTTGTACTCACATCATAAATAGTATACTCAAATTCACTTCCAATGACATTCCAGTAAACACGATCCCGATTTCCACGGAGATCCATTGCAGAATAAACATTGTATGTTAGACTAAAGGTATATTCTGTTCCTTCAGAAACATAACTGCGAGGCCATTCCCAATAAAATTTAATCCTGTCAATCTCTTTTTCCATTTTATAGGAAGTAATTGCTGGAGTTCCAGCGCCTGAGACGATATTCCAAGAAACAACATCATGAAAACTCTGCCATTTTAATTCACGATATGCATAACCATAAGACCCAGCCGATAAATAAAAAGTCATTTCCTCAGTTATTAAAAGAGAGCCATCCATGCCCACAACGATGGTTTCATTCCAATGAGAATAATAAACACCATTCGTTAAAAAGGCGCCGTCTGAAATAGGGTGATAAGAAACAGCGCCACTCTCCGACAGAGAGGTAGCTACTAAAGTAAAAGTTAAGGGCAGAAAGAAAAACAAACAAATTTTCTTATAAACGTGTATATTTTTAGGTGATAACAGAAACTTGTCCTCCGATCAAATTGAAAACTTAATGTGTGACTTTTTTCATTCTTAAAGGTATTAAGTATCAATTGCCTTAAAAAGAGTTACCAAATTTGGAAAAATATAATTACACTCCATTTGCCGAGATAAGATGGCTTTTATATGGCAATAAGGAAAAATCACTTAAGAACAATCTATCAGTAGTAGACAAAGGTTTAAAAAATCAAAAGAAAAAGATACTGATAAGAAAAAAATAACATAACCTAAAAACAAAGGAAAAAAAGATCAAAAAGAAGAAAATGGATTAGAAGCCTTCAAAAAGAGGTTTGCAATTCATCATATTTCACGATTACAAATTTCATTTATTGATTATCATTCATAGTGAATGGTTAATATTCAACCAAAAAATGATGGTTCATTTAAATTGACAATTCGAAGAAAAAAAAGACAAATTGAAGTATTGGAGAAAAAACATTACTACAACGAATAGTCTTTGCAAGTCAAGCTGAAAATGAATGATAAAATCCTCTTTTTGATCAAGGTATATATCCTAAAAACTTACGAACTTTCAATGACTAATGAGAAAAAAGAAAGCTAGCTGACAAAACGAAGCTTTGTTTTTAGGAATGTTGTTTACAACCCCTTAACCTAAATGGAGGTTAAAACTAAGTGACGAATAATCATAAAACGAATGAAATGGTTGATGAACCTTCAACTACAAAATACCTAATTCATGCAACGTTCACTATCGATGGTCTAGTGGAAAAACCAGATGTTGTAGGAGCGCTGTTTGGGCAAACAGAAGGTCTGTTAACAGACGATTTAGATTTGCGCGAACTTCAAAAAGGTGGGAGAGTCGGGAGAATCCAAGTTCATCTCAGCTTTCGTGGCGGAAAAACCCGAGGAACCATAGAAATTCCTTCCAGCTTGGATAAAGTAGAAACATCTATTTTAGCCGCGGCTATTGAAACAGTCGACCGTATTGGCCCTTGCAATGCCAAAATTAAAATCAAAAACATCGAGGATATTCGCAGAGAAAAGATGAAAAAAATCCGCGAACGAGCGTCTGAATTATTGCAAAAATGGACTTCGGAAAGCACACAAGAGTCAAGTGAACTTGCAGATGAGGTTTTACGAGCAGCAAGAACTTCCTCTCAAATTAGCAACTATGGGCAATTACCTGTTGGACCTGAATTCAGAGAATCTGAAATAATAATCATTGTCGAAGGAAGAGCAGATATTGCAGCATGCATGAGAGCCGGAGTGAGAAACACTATTGCCGTGAAGGGTGCTAAGGTACCAAAATCAATTGTTGACCTTACAAAGAAGAAAACGTCAATAGCCTTTCTTGATGGAGATCGTGGTGGCGACTTAATTCTAAAGGAGTTATTAATGTATAGTACCATTGATTACGTTGCGCGAGCACCAAAAGGGAAAGAAGTTGAAGACCTTAAACCGGATGAAATAATTGATTGTTTAAGTAAGAAAGTTCCTGTTGAGAAAGTGAGCTTCATTACTGACATTCATGCAAAAGAAATCATTGAAAATGCTATTAAACGACGAAAAGCAAAATTAGATACAAAAGAAAAAACAGTTGTACGACAGCAACCGGCCGAAAGAGTGAAAAGTCGCCCTTCTCCGGTCAGCCGAGAACGAGAAAAGAGACCCTATCCACGAACATCTGATCGAGGAACCAGCAGAAGCTCAAGATCACAAAATCACGGACGTTCAAGTGACCGCCGGAGGCAATCATATCGTAGCGACCGTAGAAGAGCACCAGCATATCAAAAACCACGGATCCCAGAGAATTTAATGCCCTTCGTTAAAGAGCTTGAAGAAAAGGAACAACAAGAAGGAATTTTACTGGATGATAACCTTAAACAGCTAAAACGGGTTGCAGTTGAAAAACTTTATGACGAACTAAAGAAAGCTAAAAAGGTCACCAAAGTTGTTTTTGATGGGATAATAACCCAACGACTTTTAGATCTCTGTGAGGAAAAAGAGATCAATACCATCGTTGGCGCCAAAATTAGCGAAATCGAAAAACAACCAAAGAAAACCAAATTTTACACTTTCGCTTAAGACAGATTGGTAGCAAAAACCAATCCTTTCTTTTTTTTTCTTCTAATATTATACAGATAATCTAAGATTTTAAGTTAAAAACTCTACAAAGACTTCTCTGTGCAGAAGATGTCAAAAGGCCAAGAAGAAGTAGTAATAGAAGGGATAAAAGAAGAGAAAGAACTTCCAGCATTCAAACAACGGAGAGTGGAATCGAGAGCTGACCGTTTTGAAAGCCCTTCAACTATTAGAATGCGTGATATTGAAGACACTAATGACATCACCATTCCCCGCGATCCGTTAAAAAGAGTGATCGGACAAGACTTTGCCATTCGTATCGCTAGAATCGCAGCTATCCAACGACGAAATTTACTCCTCATAGGACCACCCGGCATAGGGAAATCGATGATAGCGCAAGCATTGTCATTTCATCTTGGACAACCAACAGAAGAAATCTGGATTGTCCATAACCCTGAAAACCCAGAACGCCCATTTTATGAAATAAAAAAAGCATCTGAATTGAAAAATCGAAGAGCACAAAATATGAGCGGAGAATATGGAAAGCTCATTCATCCCTCAAAAGCGCCTTTTGATGTTGCTGTAAAACTGGGGTATGCATGTGAACACTGTGGGAAATTCTCAATACCAGAGTCACGAATTTGCCCTCATTGTAACAAGCCGAAGAAAAAGAAAAAACCCTCCCGCTTTGGTGACCTGCTTTCATTATCACCCTTTTCGGCCCAAAATACAACGGATGGGACAAAAGTCTCAAAAGCGATTATTCTTCCCGATGGGCGCGAAGAGATTCTCTTGTTTGAGGAAGCGGGAAACAACATCCGAGTTTTCGATCAAGAAGCAATTGAATTATCAAAAGCAAAAAAAGGTCCCCGCCCAATGAAAGTTTTAGTGCCACTTCGACGGTCACTTTTTGTTCAAGCGACAGGGGCGAGTGCGACTGAACTTCTTGGCGATTGCTTACATGACCCCTACGGTGGCCACCACAAATTAGGAACTCCACCTTATAAGCGAGTTGTTGCCGGAGCAATCCATGAAGCTCATGAAGGAGTGTTATTTATTGATGAAATTTCCCAGTTAGGGGTATTACAACGCTCGCTTTTAACAGCCCTACAAGAGAAGAGATTCCCAATCATTGGACGAAACCCTCAAAGCTCTGGTGCCTCGGTTAGAGTAGATGATGTTCCCTGTGATTTCGTGTTAGTAGCGGCATGTAATATTGCTGATGTCCCAAAAATCATCCCCCCACTCCGCTCACGGATCCAAGGAGATGGTTATGAAATTCTCTTGAAAACAACAATGCCAGATAATGAACTAAATCGATTGAAAATCTGCCAATTCATAGCTCAGGAAATTATTAGAGATGATAAAATACCCCCAATGGACCGGAAAGGAATCTTTGAAATCATCAAATGTGCCAGAATCATCGCCGAAAAAGTCGATAAAGAAGAATCATCTCTAACACTCCGTTTAAGAGAACTTGCAGGAATAATCAAGGTTGCAGGAGATCTTGCAGTTACAGAAGGGGCAGATAGAATAAATAACAAACATGTACGGACCGCCATGGATATTGCAAAACCAATAGAGGAACAAATCTTACAACGCTTCGGTTCATATGAAGAAGCCTTCAAAAGTGAAAGTAGAGGCTTTCCACACCTTCATAGCGATTCGGAAAATCAGAACCCTTACAATTACTGGAATAGTTAGAAAGGAGCAAAAAGTAGCAAACTTTATTGCTCCAGAAAAACAACCTAAACATTCCCAATCAAATGGTCCAATTCTTGGAGGGCATCTTTTAGGATTTTAATTTCTTCTTCGGTATTATAAAGATAAATCGATGCACGAGCAGTGCCTTCGCTGGGTTTAATTCCAAGAGAATAATGGAAAGGATTTGTACAATGTGCACCAGCACGTATCATAATTTTGTATCCGTCAACATCGCTATCAAGATAATTTGCAACATCATTTGCTGTGTCAATATTCTGTAACTTGAAAGCTACAAGGCTATGGCGGTCCTTGACATTCTTTGGTCCAATAATTTCTATCCCAGGGATGTCTTTTAAGGCATTAAAGAGTTTCTCAGTTAAGAGAGTCTCGTGTTTCTCGATATTTTCCATCCCAATACTCTCGAGATAATCTATTGCCGCTCCTGCACCGATTTCCCCGGCATAATTTTGAAGGCCAGCTTCGAACTTGTGGGGTGGTTCAAGATAGGTAGGAATTATTTCACCATGTTCATATTTTACGTCCTTAATAGTGTCGCCACCAACAAGAAAAGAGTCCATTTCTTTCAAGAGATACTCTTTACCATAAAGAAAACCAACTCCTGTTGGTCCAAGGGCTTTGTGCATACTAACGGCAGAGAAGTCCACATCTGATTTCTGAACATCCATTTTTCGATGAGGGAAGTATTGGGCATCATCTGAAATAACAAGTGCATCATGATCATGTGCAAGTTTAATGATATCCTCGACTGGGGCGGTTGTTCCGCTCACATTTGAAGTATGAACAATAGAAATCAAGCGTGTTTTTTTGGTAATGGCTTTTTCAAAGTCCTCGAGAGAAAACAACCCTTCATCTGATGCGTCCACAATTTTCAGCTTCAAGTTTTTCTTTTTCATTATTTTATGAAAAGGGAGAACGCCGCTATGGTGTTCCAGATTTGTTGTAATGATTTCTTCGCCCTCTTCAAAATGCAATGAATTTGCAACTAAGTTAATAGCTTCAGTGGTGTTTCGCACCCAAATAATCTCATTTACTGAACGACTATTAATATGCTTGGCAATTTTTTCACGTGCAGCATTTCGTAAATCAGTGGTTTCCCGTGCGAGGGCATGAATTGAACGACCCCCACAAGCCCCGAGCTGTGTGTAATAATAAGTAATTGCGTCGGTTACTTGTTGAGGTTTGAGAGCCATACAAGCACTATCTAAATAAATAATCTCTTTTCCATCGATTTTTCGCTGCAAAGTGGGAAAATCAGCTCTTATTTTGGACCAGTTAACCATTAAATTCACCAAATAATTGTTTTGAATTATTGTAGTTGTGTAAACTTTTACATTCTTTAAAATTGTTTTTACTTATAACCGAAAAACATTTGAGGTCTGAAAAGTGCTGAAAGGAATAGCAAAATGTGCTCTTTGTGGTCAAACATTCCCTCGAGACAAACTAATTGTTTATCATTTTCCGACAGGACCTAAGTTGGTCTGCAAAGAATGCCTTCAAAAGCTCCCACCTGACCCCTCTAGAACTATAAAACGCCCAAATGGCAAAACAAGAAGGCCAACAGATGATTTCTTTCCCCCAGTGGAATAATTAGAGAAATAACAACAATTATTCTTTCAAAAGAGGGGCAATCGTTTCATGAATTGCTAAAAGTTTCTTATTTTCAGGGTACTGGATTGTTAGGCCCTTGAGTTCCATTGCCAGAGAATTTAGATAAGTAGAGCGCATTAAATTCGATTCCTCAATAATAATATTAGTTAGGGCACGTGCAAGCTCTATTTGAATGGTTTCATTCTTTGGGAGTGCTTTTAACAACTTACGCAAAGCTTCAAGAAGTTCTTCCACGAGCTCAAATTTGTTTTGTTTGTAAGCCAAGACGATTACTCGCCGTGTGGAGCGTGCCAACACTTCCTGCACAGACTCTTCTTGTTCAAGAGGGCCACATAAAGAGCGCATTTCATTTAACATACTAATACAATGATTAAGGTTAGAATGATTCACTTCTAAACGAATGCTGTGTGCTAACCCCTTTACGAGTTGCTCCTGAACAACAGTTAAGGAAGGAAAGAGAAGAGTTATTTCACGCAATTCATCAAGATAGAGATTCATCTCATTTACCCGGTCATTTTTTCCAAAAGCGCTCACAATGTTTACAAGTGCCTTTGCGAAAAGAATTTGCAAATCGAGATTATATTGATCCTCATAGAGCCACTCTTTCAAGTTGATATAGAGACGAGTTACTTTTTCCAGGTCACCAATATCACCATACACCTTAATAGCATCAACATAGGCTTTTCCTAATCTGAGTGTGATTTCAATATTTTCAGCACTAGTTTCGAAATCCTCAAATCGCGAAAGTAGTGCCTCCATTTCAGGTATTTTTGCTTGTAAACCATAAAAGCGGACGGCATTTACCAGGCATTGAGAATAACTAATAACAATACCCTCCTCAATATCAAACCTTTCGGTGAGGGATTCTGCCTTCGACAGATAGGTATTGATAAGCTCCTCTTCATCTGAAATCTCCCCAAGAAGATAAATAACGTTCACAAGAGCTTGCGCAAAATATCTGGCAATTTCAACCACTGTTTGGTTTTGAAGATAGAACTCTTCAATCTGTTCGATTACTTTGAGCATGAGCTTTACATTTGTTGTTGAGATTAATTCTTTAGTAATGTTAAATAGTCCCCGGGTAGCAAGAAGTTTGAAAGAGCGCTCCTCCGGGAAACGTGCAAGAATCTCATTGACACGATACAATAGATTTATTGTTAAACCAAAATTTCTGAATGAGCAGAGCCAGAGGGCAGCTTGATTGACTCCCATTATTGCCATTGACTGTATTTTCTTAATTGTTGGTGATTCATCTGCTAATTTAAGTAATTGATTGACAAGAATTAAAATGCTGGGGAGATCGTTAATCGCGCCACAATAATCAAGGGCAAGACGAAAACCATCTGCAACAAGAATTTTTAATTCACTGTTGTCTGCGTGTTTCTCAACAATTTCTAGGAGCTCATTTAAAGTCACCATCATTTCATCGAACTCTTCTAGTTCCCCAAACCAATGAATGGCACTGATCAATCCTTTTGAATAGTAAAGAGTGAAATCTTCATCAATACATTTCTGCAATCTCGCGTGAAGTTCTCTCATAATCTTTAAAGAGCGCTTCATAGAATTGGTTTCGTGCATATCACCATAATTTTCAATTTCGATTGCTAACCCTTTGAGTAAGAGCGTTGCTAAAAAGCCTGAAACTTCAAGAGGAGGCAACAAGCCGCGCAAAATGATATCAAACTCTTTTGCTTTTTCAACATTCCAATCTTCCCCGAATCCTTTTATTGCAATGATGATTGCCTCAGAAGCAATTGAGCGAATAATATTATTGTCAAGATTTTCGATTGCTTTGTTTACAAGATAAATTACATATTCTTCTAAGATTTCAAAGGCTTCGTTTCTTACGAAAGTTTCCAAGATAAGAATTATGGGGTCATCTATTGCCATGAGGAAGTTGTTGTCGTCCTGGAATTCTTCGAGAAACGCGAGTAAAATTTCGAGCAAGTTAATAAAAAAGTCCGGGTCAAAGTCTTCTTCTGCTTTGTGGATGAGTTCTGAGAAGCCGTCCATTAATTGATAAAAGAACTTGGCATTTTTTCTCTCGGAGTCAAAGAGCGCCAGTAATTGTTCAAGGAATATTGGGAGCTCGCCAATTTTCTCTAATGGCAACTGTTTAATTTCGTCAATAAGGTTCTGAATTTGAGAAAAAACCTTCGGTTGAGAAGAAGAAGGAGTTTGCTCTACTTTCTTTTCTTCCGGAAACAAAACTTTTTTCTCAGGCATGTTCTAACACTCGTGATTTTTTTTATGGTGGAGGTCGGCCTACTCTTGAACTTTTTTACCATCAACTAACATTTTACTGCTAAAAAAGATTTTTAGGATGTGGATTTTTCAAAAAAAGAAAAAAAGGTGGATTAACGCGCGGTTTTGTTGTTTGCACCCTCTACCGAGAGACGGTAAATGAAGCAATAAATTCCCCCAACAGTTAGCAACAAACCCACTAATGTATATGAACCGATTCCAAGAAAGATCATAATGATTCCTGTAATTGCGACATCAATTTTCGTCAATAAATTGTAGAATGGTTTAAAGAATAATTTCAAGCCGGAGAAAAAGGCAAGAAGACCGATGACAATATTAAGTGCCATACCAATATAGTGGAGGTTGGGGGTAAGAAAGGTAAAGAAACCAAAACCATCTAGGAATGGCATTAAAGGATTCGTAGCACTAAATGCATAAATAAATGCGCCTAAAATGGAATTTACTACTAAGAGAATTCCACCGAAAAATAAAAAGAAAAACGCCCATTCTTCAGTTTTTTTCAATTCTAACATTAGTATTCCTCAATGCTCAATTATTTTCTGACCTTCTATGTTAAGCAATTAAGAGGTTATTAGTTAATAAGATTTTCCAGCAGTAGAGTACAAAAGACAATTCAAGAAGGAGAATAGCTCTCCACTAAGGCAGCTAAAATGGTTTTCGCCGCAATTTCCAGGTCTTTCTTCGGAACAAACTCATTTGTTTGATGTAAAACCGCAGGATCACCGGCACCAAAAATAACAAATGGCGTGGTTTTTGGTGGAAGTAAAGCTGCAGCATCTGTAGCATAAGTAAGACCTATGAAAGACTTTTGGTTATTTGTTAGCTTCGTTGCCCACTTGAGCATTTGCTGAACCAAAACTTCATTTTTATTTGTACTCAAAGCAGGAACCTCATGAGTAAAAGTCAAGGAGACATTGAAAGACTCATTACTCGAGAGCACATCAACAAGTGAGTATAAATCTGCTTTAAAAGTAGAAATATCAACCTCAGGAATGAGCCGGAAGTCACACTCAAAAGAACACCCCTCCGGAACAATGTTAATTTTCGAACCTCCGGCTATTACGCCTACATTCAAAGTTGTTTTCCCCAAGAGCTCATTTTCAACTTGGGGCAGAGAATCTCTGAAGCCAGTAATGACTTTACACGCACCATAGATGGCATTCACTCCTTTTTCAGGCATGCTCCCGTGGGCAGCCTTTCCCTTTACATCTACCCGCACCCACACCGGGCCTTTCTCAGCAATACCAACATGCAAATTTGTTGCTTCGGTTATCACAAGGCAGGCGGCATTGTCCATATAGCCTTCTTTATTGATTTGAAATGCACCTTTCATTCCGACTTCTTCGTCAGCGGTCCCAATAAATAGTACTTTATACTCTAAAGGGAGGTCAGCATCGTAAAGAGCTGCCATAACTGCAATAAGAGTTGCCACACCACCTTTCATATCCACTGTCCCTCGACCATAATAGCGCCCATTTCTTTCTGTGAAAGAAAGAGGTGGATATTTCCATTTGGATTCATCCCCAACTGGCACAGTATCAAGATGCCCACTTAGAACGAGGGAGCGGGACCCAGTGCCAAAAGACAAGAGAACATTTTGTCGTTCGTTATCAAGAGGGACAATTTTTGTTTCAAGACCAAGACTCTTTCCCTCCTCAGCCAAGAACTTCGCAATGTGTTTCGTCCGCCCGGGGGGATTTTGGCTATCCATTTCTACTAATGTTTTCGTTAACTCTTTGATAAGAGTAGGATCTACCTTTCTGAGAATAGAGTCTATGTTCATATCACATCCCTCAACCTACTTGGAGTTAAAAGAATAAAAAAGTAATCATCAGCTGTTAAACTATTGGAAAGGATTTATTGTAGGTGTCAAGCAATGCTTTGTAGATGTTTTTCTCTTCAAGAGATTCCCAGATCTCTCCGAAGGTTTTGATATAAGGTTTTATTTGGGGTGTAGCATACGGATCAGGGTCATTATCTTTTAACCGGAATTGTTCAAATAGGTTGTGTTTGAGATAGCTACACGCCGCATCAACGATTAGCGATAATCGTTCAATATTTCCCAAAGCAATGGGTTTAACGATTTCATTGTTGAATATATTAGTATTAAGTAAAAATGCACGGCCAACTTCATGGATAATTATTTTGTAATTTTCCAGATCCTCGCGCTCGTTGGCGATCATTATTTTTTCTGCCAACAAATTTGTTGCAATGGTTGTTGTTGGTTCGACAAGATAAACAACAAACTCCTGATAGGGAAAATCGAGTTTCAAAATTTTTTTCCAAGCATTTACAATGTTAAGAGGTTTTATTATCTGATTCAGCTGTTGTTGGTGTTGCTCTAAGCGGGGCAGTAAATCGTCAAACCAATACTTTTGATAGAAATTAGCCCAAACAGTTTGTAATGCGTTTTTCATAAAGTCAAAAGTTTCGAGAATGATTTCATAATTCTCATGTAATTTTTGAAAGTGGCTTTCAAAGATGCTTTGTGGCGCATAAATTAGAAGGTCATCAAAAACACTCCCATAGGTTATCATTAAAGTTTCAAATGACCCTTCCTTTATAGCCGCACCAATATTATCAAAATTCTGGAGCAACATCTCCAAATCTTCAGCAGGAATATAACTTGGAATTTGGAATAAAACCTCATAGAGTTCAGCGCTACAACCTAAAGTCAAGCATTTCTTTGCATGCTTCTCCCAAAGAACATACTCTTCCTCTGTAAGAGTAAAATGATGTTTTAGCCCATAATTAGAATGAAAAAATGAGCCATCTATTTCTAAACAAGAAAAGACATGCATTAAAATGTTTGGCGTTAAACTTGAAGAGACGATAACTTCCTGAGGCACTGTTCTCCACTTCACAAAACAAATTTGTATGACTAAACTTATAGTCATTGGCAAATAAAGAGTTTGTGCTTTTATTCAAAAAAAAAGGAACTCTTCACGCTTTTTCACTTACAGTTGTATAACTTAAAATCTCGTTCGTTTCGATACTCACTAAAGCAATTTTCGCATCATTGGATAAAAGGCGGAGATGGTTTTGAATGCATTTTCCATGAACATGCTTTTTTTCTGTGAGGTCTTCATTAACAAAAATAATCATACAATCTTCTGCTTCTTTGAAACTAAAACCACATAAATAACACTGTTCCTTTTCTTCCGGCTTTTCAATAATAGGCGCTTTTTGTTCGCTCACAAGTAAGCCAAAGATTTTTTGAGATGACATTTTTGCAATTATAAACTCCATTAAATTCTATGATCAAAGATTTAAAAGTATAAATCTCGTAAATAATTACTAATAAAAATCAAATATAAGCATTCCCAATTAGGAAACAATAGAAAAAAAATGAGAATAAAACTAGAATGATTAATATTCGTAATTGAATAGATAAGTTATAAAAATCGATCAGAGTGGTAGATGCTATGACTATAAGTACAATCGAGCTCCCATTACTTCTTAAAAACCTCAAGAAAGTATTTGGTGAGAAAATTCACGGCCCAGTTAATTCTAATGTTCGAGAATACCAATTAGTTTGCGAACCAGAACATCTTCACCAAATAGCTAACTTTCTACTTGTTCGAGGTGTAAAGAAACTTGTCGCAATCAACGCCTGGCGAGAGAATCAACAAAAAGTTAAACTCGCCTATTATTTCATTGCAAAAATTGGCCCAGATGGTTTGGATTCAAAAATTGCTGTAATTGTTGTTTTGGATCCAGATAAAAAAACACTCGAGTCCCTCACCGATTTATTTGTAAACGCCAGAATTTTCGAGAGCGAGATTAGTTCTAAACTCGATCTAAAGTTTCAAATAACTAAATAAAATCTCTGTTTTCAAAATAAATTCTACCTAAAATTGAGAAAGAAAAGTCGCTTTTATACTGCCTTTTGAGTAACATAAATTAATGACTTTTGTCTTTATGTTAATAGATATTATATTAAACAATATATTTCTAACAAACAAACCAAAAAGGTTGGTTACTCTTGTCTAATGAAAAAAATGAAGAAGTCGAAAAAACAAATTCAGAAGAAAATTTGACAGAAGAACCAGTAGAAGCAAAAGAAGCAAAAGAACCAAAAGAAGAAGAGATTGAAACAGAAGAAACCAAAGAGGAACTAGAGATACCAGAGATACCACTAGAGGAAAGTTCAGAAGAAGAGATAATTGAAGTAGCAACACCAACAGAAGAACCCGAGGTAGAAGAACTCCCAAAAGAAGAATACAGCTTTGAAGCAAAGAAAGCTAAACCTGTCAAAAAGAAGAAGAAAAAAGGGCCGCCATTTCTACTCAGCACTCTCATTGGTTTAGGCGTGGCCTTATTAATTGAGGTGCTATTCTCCATACCACTTTGGGTTGGAGGTGTTGGCAGACCAGACCTGTTTTATATAGAACTCGTACTTATACTTATAGCGATGAGCATCCCCGGATTGTTTACCCGAAGCCTTCAAAAAGGGATCCTTGGGGCGTTCATGATTTTCATTGTAGCATTTGCTGTTCCATTACTACTCACAGTGCTTGGCTTAAAAGCCATACTCAGTCCCCTCACACCGCTTTTTGCAAGCACTGACTTTTCGCTTGATGCATTTCAGATATTCAAATCACTTTTCCCTGCATTAGAAAATTTGCCAATAGCACAAATCCAAAAATGGATCTGGATAGTCGACCTTGTGCTAATGTTCATCCTGACAATCTTTGTTGTGGTGATTATAACAGCTTTGATCAAAAGCATCACCAAGAAAAAGAAGAAAGTTGGGACATGGATTGCTATTCCATTGCTAAGTATTGGCTTGATTATTTTTGCAGTGTTCACACCAATTATCTTCTCTTCAACATATGGTATTATTCAAGCAAGTACATCATTTCTAGCCGGTGCCACAAAAATGCAGGAAGCCTATGGCGTCTTTGAGGGAACAGGTTCCACGCCAAGCACCCAGGCAATGGAATGGATGCAAAACAATTTATCAGAAGCCAATTATTGGTTAAATATTTCTCGAGTCAATTATAAAGGATTACAAAATATTGGACTAATTAGAATTGCCGTTCTGGTCTCAGGACGATATGGACCGTTAATAGAAGCAGGCGATCAGCTGGCCTTAGCAACAATGGCAATGACTGGCATTTTACTGCCACTTTTTACCGGGATTTATGATTTAACTCAGAGCTTAGAAAATGCCACGAATGACATGGCGAATTTCGGTTCCTCCTCGAGTGCAACGAGTGCAAAAAATGTTCTCACCCAACTTTCAACTAAAAGTTTAGAAGATATAGACCAACTGAAAGAGGACATTATTCGCGCTATTGAAGGGCTTGATAAGGCTGAAAATGCCCTCAATATTATTCAGCAACG
>Ga0190348_1000326_pt1 | contig 13634 bp, 9 predicted proteins | sample 48721367_MG_FD_161658 | JGI IMG/M metagenome (GOLD analysis project Ga0190348, IMG submission 161658) | Hydrothermal vent microbial mat bacterial communities from Southern Trench, Guaymas Basin, Mexico - 4872-13-6-7_MG | ecosystem: Environmental > Aquatic > Marine > Hydrothermal vents > Microbial... | reverse complement strand
TTTTTCATCTTCTTCCATACTGCTAAGGCTTCTTCGGGGGTGTTTACTTTTACATCACCAAAGACATGAGGATGCCTTCTAACGAATTTTTTTATCGCCCCGTTCAGTACATCGGAATAAGTAAATAAATCTTTTTCCCGGGCAATTTCAATTTCCATAAGTATTACCATCAGCAGGTCACCCAATTCTTCACACAGATTATCCTTACATTTAGACTTAACTGCTTGGGAAACCTCTTCAGCTTCTTCTAAAATATTAGGAGCCAGAGATTCTAAGGTCTGCTTTCTATCCCAAAGGCAACCTTTCGGTCCCCTCAATTTAACAATAATATCCATCATTTCTGCAAATAGTTCTTTCTCTTTTTCGTACATTTGTTCCTCCGTCCTCTACTAGTCGTTAGTCGTTAGTGAATAGTCGTTAGTAATAAATAAAAAATACAAAACTATTTATTGGTTATTAGTTATTCGTTTTTGATAAAAAGAATTAGTTTTTAGTTGTTAGTTCACGGTTTTTAGTATACAAGTATACAACTAAAAGCTTAAAGCTATAATTTATAATTTTTTTATATAAACTATTGTATTTAATGTAGGGGTCGGATTTGTCCGACCCGATGCCCGTCCCCCGTTTTCACGGCGATAAGTTTCACGAGCACATGGTTCTGCGGACTTGATAAATCAAGCCCCTACAACATATTGCTCATTTCGGGCAGACACAAGGTCTGCCCCTACATCTGATTTTGGATTTTTTATTTTTTAACTATACGCTAAACGCTGTACGCTGTACGCTATTTTCTATTTCGCCAAGTGTATCACAAATTCCTTTAAAAATTTCAAAATTTCTGAAGATTTAATTCCGAAAAGGTCAATTTTAGAAATTCCGGACAATCTATGTTCTTCCTTTATTAACCTTTGCTGATAAAAAGAAGGCAGCCTGCTTAATTTTGCTTTTATCTTATCGTTCTGCAAATACCTGATAATTAACTTCTTTTCCTTTATCACCAGGGAACCAATGCTTAGCTTTCTTAAAAATATCTTCAGATATATTATCTCAAATAAATTCCTTATCTCCTGAGGATAAATTCCATACCTGTCCCTCAACTCTTCTTTTACCCTCTCCAAATCTTCTAAGTCTTTGATCTCGGCTAATTTCTTATAAATTAAGACCCTCTGTTTTAAGTCAGGAATGTAGCCTCCGGGGATATAGGCATCTATCTTTATGTCAATAACCGGGGTAATCTCTTCTTTCTTTTCTTTCCCTTCTTCCTCTTCCCTTAATTCCTTAATTGCTTCTTCTAATAAACGGCAATAAAGATTGAATCCCACTTCGCCTACCGAGCCGTGCTGTTCTTTACCCAGTAGATTACCTGCTCCCCTAATCTCCAGATCACGCATGGCTAATTTAAAACCGGAGCCTAACTCGCTGAACTCCTTCATGGCCTGCAATCTCTTTTTTGCGGTATCAGAAATAGAGTGATAGGAAGGATAAAGAAAATAGGCATAGGCACGGCGGTCAGTCCTCCCCACTCTCCCTCTTAACTGGTAAAGCTGGGATAAGCCGAATTTGTGGGCATCATCGATAATAATGGTATTCACATTGGGAATATCCAGGCCAATCTCAATGATGGTAGTACAGACTAAGATGTCATATTTCTTTTCAAAAAAATCAACCATTATATCTTCTAACTGCTCTTCTGCCATCTGTCCATGAGCAATTCCGATTCGGGCCTGAGGAAAGAGCCGATTCAAATCCCGGGCTATTTTCTGGATACTCCTTACCCGATTATGAACAAAGAATATCTGACCCTCTCTGTCCAATTCCCTTCTTATGGCATCTGTTATCACTTTATCATCTCTTTTACAGATATAAGTAGCGATAGGAAATCTGTCTTCGGGAGGAGTATTTATTACACTTAAATCTCTGACTCCGATAAGCGACATATGCAGAGTGCGGGGGATAGGAGTGGCAGTCAGAGTAAGAGAATCGACGCTTTCTTTTAATTTTTTTATTCTTTCTTTATGAAGAACTCCGAAACGCTGCTCTTCATCAACAATTAACAAGCCTAAATCCTTAAATCGGATATCATTTTGGATTAACCGGTGGGTCCCTATAATAATATCTACCTTCCCTTCTTCCAATTCCTCGATAACTTTTTTCTGTTCCTGTTTGGTTCTAAAGCGGGAGAGCATATCTATATTTATAGGAAAAGGGTTCATTCTTTCCCGAAAAGTATCATAATGCTGTTGAACCAGGATGGTGGTAGGCGCTAAAATCGCCACCTGCTTTCCATCCAATACCGCTTTAAAGGCAGCCCTTATGGCTATCTCTGTCTTACCATAACCTACATCTCCGCAAACCAATCTCTCCATTGGTTTGACGATTTCCATATCAGCTTTTACCTCAGATAAGGCTTGCAGTTGATCATAAGTCTCTTCAAAGGGGAAAGACATCTCCAGCTCTTGCTGCCAGTTATTATCTTTGGAGAAGGCGAATCCCCTGATCTCCTTACGGGCAACGTATAAATTGTAAAGCTCTCGGGCTAATTTTTGAATTGACCTTTTTGCTTTTCCTTTAGCCTTCCCCCAGGAGACTCCTCCTAAACGGTAAATCTTAGGAGTTTTATCTTTGATGCCGATATATTTATGTACTAAATCAAACTGGTCTACCGGGACATACAGTTTGTCTCCTTGCGCGTACTCGATTAAAAGATAATCCTGTTTTATTCCTTTGACGGTTAGATTTATAATTCCTCTATATATGCCTATACCATGATCAATGTGTACCACATAATCTCCGGGAGAAATATCCATCGTAGTGGAAAATGGTTCACTCTTACGTCTAGTTAATCTATATCTTTTATTCCTTTCCTTGCCAAATATTTCCTGGTCGGTTATAAAAACTGTTTTGAGATTGGGGAGCCTGAATCCATAATTTAGGTAACCATAAGAAATGAAGATGGTTGACTTTAAAGGAGCATATTCTTGTAACCTTCCTGTAGCGAATCTTTTTACTCCCCTTTCTTCTAATATCTCCCCTAAGCGCTGGGCCCGTCCTTCATTCCTGACCAGAATAATAATATGCTGTTTTTCTTTCTGCCATTTTTCTAAATCTTTAGTAAATAGATCTAAATTCCCAAAATAAGAACTGACTTCCTGTCCTTCAAAAATAAACTCTCTGGTATTTTCTTCGTTTTCCTCCGGAAGATAAGTGAAATTTATTATTTTTTTAGATTTTAGCTTATTATATATCTCGGAATAAGTGATAAAATAAGAAGCCGGCGAGAAGATTAATTCCCTTTTATCCTTCTCAATTTTTTGGTAGATTTCTTCAACTTCTTCCTGAAACTCTACCTCTTTTTCTTTAATTGATTCCGATTCATTTTGTATTACTATCAGGTCCTCGGGAAGATAATCAAATATAGTGCTGTAATTGTAATTAGATGAACCATCAGCAATTAAACCCCGGGAAGGAAGAAGGGTATAATCTACCAGTTTAAGTATCGATCTTTGGGTGTTCAAGTTAAAATACCTGATCGATTCTATCTGGTCTCCGAACAATTCCAAGCGAAGAGGATTCTCGCTGGTTACCGGGAAAAAATCGATAATCCCTCCCCGACTGCTAAATTCACCTTTTTCTTCGACTATCTCTACCGACCGATAATTTTGCTCTATGAGAATTTTTAAAAAATCGTCTTTCTTTAAGACATCTCCCACTTTTAATTTCCAACTCGTCTTTTTAAACTTTTGGGGGGAGACTAATTTGGGCAGGAGGGCCTTAATATCAGCAATTAAAATAATTCTATTTTTGTTCCAACCGCTCGCGGAAAGGCGTTTCAGAATATTAATTCTTTGCTGGATTATTTGGGGGTCGGAACTGATGTCTTCGTAAGGAAGGACATCAAAAGAGGGGAAAAGAAAAATATTTTCTTCCTCACTTTTAGGTTTATTTAAAAAAGTGCTTAAATCCTGGTATATCTTCAAGGCATTTTCCTGAGTATCGGTAATAATGAGGTAAGATTTTTTTAATTCTTCTCGTAAGGCTAAGGAAGAGATAAAGAAAGAACGGGCACTATCCTTCAGGCCGGAAAGTAAAACTTTGTTAATCAACTTCCCTTTTATTATTTTTATTATTTCTTCAAATTCCGCGGATTGATTCCATAAGGAGAATATTCCAAGTAAGTTCATTATTAATCCTTCTCTTCTGTCAAGAAACGGCTTTGACAAATTTTCTTATTTCCTGTAGTGGTCGGATTCATCCGACCCGTCTTTATAAAACTCTTTAAATTTTATATTTTCTGCTAAAGGATTATTTTGAATGTATTCTCTAATTTTCAATAAAGCATCTTCATTTCTTATGGCGTGTTCATAATAATTTCTCTGCCAAAATTTCATTCTAGTATTTCTAGTAACTAAAGCCTTAAAGGTTCTTATTATTTCTGGTAAATCTTTTTTTATTTCGTTAAGTACAAAAATCATATGAAGATGGGTGGGCATAAGGATATACCAATCAATTGTTAAACCAGAAAATCGTTCTGGCAAAGATAATAAAATTTTCTCTATTGTTTCTTTATGTTTCTTAACATAAGGTTTTCCTTTGTAAGTACAAATAGTAATAAAATAGTAACCGTTTGATCTATAATCATAACCCTTTAGTCTTATCTCTTTTCTTTTTGGTATACTTCCTGCGGGTTCGATGAATCGAACCCCTACACTTTTATTATTATTCATGTTTTATATTATCCATTTGGTTAATCTATAAAGCCTATTAATTTATCAACTAATTAACCAAATATCCTATCCGCAAGAATGCGATATATGATATATTATATTCTTGCGCCTGACTTCTGGTTTATATTTTCTTCACGCGATACGCAATACGCGATACGAATTTTATTTCGCTAACACCGAAGCTAAGTCATAAAGGTTTTGTTTAATGATTCTTTTTTGGCTCAGGACTATATCTAAATCAGTTGCCTCGATTTTATTTCCCATCAATCCCACCATTTTAGATGTTTCACCTTTTAACAAATGCTCTACAGCAGCTGCTCCTAAACGGCTGGCTAATATCCTATCAAAGGCAGAAGGCGAACCTCCTCTTTGCAGATAACCTAAAATAGTAATCCGTGTTTCGTAACCAATCTTATCTTCTAAATACTTGCTTACTTCTTCGGTTTTTCCTACTCCTTCGGCAATAACAATAATACAATGGGTCTTTCCTCTTTGATAACCCTCTTTTAATTTTAAACTAATTTCCGATAAATTATAGGAAATTTCCGGAATCAGAATTATCTCAACCCCTCCGGCAATTCCGCTCATCAAGGCTAAATAACCTGAATTTCTTCCCATAACTTCCACCACAAATGCCCTCTGATGGGAAGAAGCAGTATCTTTAATTTTGTCAATGGCATCAATAACCGTATTTAAGGCTGTATCTACACCAATAGCCATATCTGTTTTAGGCAGGTCATTATCAATGGTAGCCGGAATGCCGATAGTCTTTAATCCTAAAGCGCTTAAATCCCGGGTTCCTCGTAAGGTACCATCACCCCCGATAGTTACCAACCCATCAATATCGAATTCCCGGAGTTTTTGCAGGGCAATATCAAGACCTTCTTTAGTTTTAAATTTTTCACTACGGGAAGTTTTAAGAACAGTCCCTCCCCTTTGCATAATTCCGCCTGTTGATACCTGATTCATGGGGAAAATTTGCCCTTCTATTAAACCGGTAAATCCCCTCTCTACAGCAAACATCTCTAAATTGTGGAATATTCCGGTACGTACCACCGCCCGAACAGCAGCATTCATTCCTGGGGAGTCCCCCCCGCTGGTAAGAACAGCAATTTTTTTCATTTTCATAACAGTTTTACCTCCAATATATCAATTGACCAATTTGCCGATTCGCCAATTCACCAATTAAAGACAAGAAATACAAAATAGTATAATTGACCGATTTGCCGATTGACCAATTGGCCAATTTTAGTAAAAAAATTCGTAGGACAGGCGTCTCGCCTGTCTAAAGTCGTTAGAGTAAATAGTTATTAGTATAAACTAAAAATACTTCAGAATGTCCTATTGCATATTGTGACTATCAGTATATCATCTATAGCTCTTAATGTATCTTAATGTAGGGGTCGATTTCATTCGACCCGTGTTTTGCGGGCTCGATGAATCGAGCCCCTACATTTACATAGACAGGCGAGACGCCTGTCCTACGATTTTGGATAGATTATTGAGGGCGTATAGCAATACGCCCCTACTTCTCTCTATAAACTTGTAACTCGTAACTTGCATTTTAACCAACTAACTAGCCTTGAATCTATTCTCTGTATTTTCCTCACTAAATACTAAATACTATATACTAAATACTATTTAGGGTTCTAACTGCTTCTTCCGGTGAAGTAGTATTAATATAAAATCCAGTTCCCCATTCAAATCCGGCTATTTTGCTCATTCGGGGAATTATTTCTATATGCCAATGATATTTCTTATCCAAATCCGGCCATTCTCGGGTAGAAAACCCTTTAGGGGGTGCAGTATGAATTATAAAATTATAAGGGGGGTTATTTAATTTTTTCTTTATTTTGAATAGAGTTTCTTTCATTATTCTAGCTAAACTTAAAATATCATTATCGCCGATCTCTTCATAGCAGGCATTATGACATTTAGGAAGTATCCAGGTTTCAAAGGGGAATCTGGCCGCAAAAGGCGAAATAGTCACATATTTTTCTGTTTCTTTTATCAATCTGTCTTTAGATTTTATCTCCCGTTTTATATAATCGCAAAAAATGCATCTCCCCTTAAGGTCAAAATATTCTTTTGCCCCTTTTAACTCTTCTTTTATCCTTTTAGGGATAATAGGGGTACCGATAAGCTGAGAATGGGGATGTTCCAAAGAGGCTCCTCCGTCAATCCCGTAATTTTTAAATATTAGAATATATTTTATCCTTTTATCCTTGGATAAATCTAAATATCTTTGCCGATAAGTTTTTAAGATTAAAACAATATTATCAACACTTAAATTATCAAAATCTTTATGATGATGAGGAGTTTCAATTATTACTTCGTGTACCCCCAGACCGTTCATTTTCCAAAACATTCCGGCCTTTTCCAGGGCAACTTCCCCCTCTTCCATCTTTAAAGCAGGATATTTATTGTTTACTACTCTTACTTTCCATCCCGGGCTATTTTCCCTGGTACCTTTTTTTCGAAAAGCAAATATTTCAGGTGGTGTTTCACCTTCGTTTCCTTCACAAAATACACAACTATCCTTTTTCTTTCCCTCTGTTTTTATTTTGTAATCTGAGGGCCTTCTGCCTCTCTCTGTAGAAATTATCACCCAATTATCGATTATAGGGTCTTTCCTCAATTCAGTCATCTCTGTTCCCCTCAAGCCTGAATTAATATATAGTATATAGTATTTAGTATTTAGTGAAGATGGTAGAAAGAAAAACAAGGAGGACCAATTGACTGCCTTGCACTTATTTCTTGTATCTTTTTAACTAACGACTAAATACTAACTGACTAATTTATACCGATATTGTATCTAATTACACTTAGTTTGTCCATAAAAAAAGAGACACGCTAATACATGCCTCTTTTTTATATTATGATTATAAACTAAAAAGTTCAAAAATATTTTCGGTAGATTGTATATAGTGGTTACTCCCTAAAAAGCTAAAAAAAAATTAAAAGCAAAATATATACACGTGTATCGTAAATAATTTTAGATTTGTTGGTTATAATTGAATTGTAGGGGCACAATGAATTGTGCCCTAATCATTTTATTGCCTAATATCTCTTGTGGGCACGATGCATCGTGCCCCTACCTTACCATTTTGTTTGCTTTTTAGATTACAATTATATTATTATTTTACATTTATTTTTTTACAACTATCTAATTTTTATTAATTAGGTTTCAATCAATTTTCTGTTATATTTTCTCATAGCTTTTTCAAAGCCATCTTCTATTATCGTTTTTACTGCCTCGGTAGATAGTTGTATTACTTCCGCTATTTTATCCTCTTCATCATTATTAAAATTAGAAAGGACATAAGATACGCAATCAAAATTATAATTTAGTGATGGATTGCCGACCCCTATTCTCAAACGGGGGATGTCTTCACTGTTTAAATATTGCATAATCGACTCTATCCCCTTGTGGCCACCCGAACTCCCTTTTTTGCGAATCCTTACCTGACCCAATTCTAAATTCAGGTCATCATACACTATTAATAAATCTTGAAGAGGTATTTTATAATAAGAAACTACCCGGTTTACTGCTCTTCCGCTTAAATTCATAAAAGTTTGCGGCTTTACCAACATTACTTTATGATTATTTATCATCCCTCGGGAAATTAAAGAATAATAAGATTTTACTTTATTGAATTCTATTCCCATGTCACGGGCTAAACTATCAATTATTCTAAACCCTATATTGTGCCTGGTAAATTCATATTTTGAACCAGGATTACCCAAGCCAATCACGATCTTCAATAAAGCTCACTATCCTTTTATTGTCTATTGTCCCATTCTTTTTTAGTTGTGGAAGAAGGGGGCTCTTCCTCTGTTTTTGCTTTTTCTTCTCCTTCTTCTCCTTCTTCTCCTTCTTCTCCTTCTGCTACTTCTTCCTCTTCTTCAACCACTTCTTCTATCTTGGTGGGAAGAACCACTGCAGCCACAATTCTATCCGGAGCAGTTAATACTTCAACACCTTCCGGGACTTCTATATCTCCGACAGAAATATGTTCGTTTACATTAAGACTACTAAGATTAACTTTTAAACTTTCCGGTACTTGAGAAGGTAAACATTCTATTTCTACTTTTCGTAGTTCAGCCTGCAAAATACCTCCCTCTTCTACTCCAATAGGTTCGCCAATTAATTCAATATCAACTTCTAAGGTCAATTTTTCTTTTAAAGTTACTCCGTAAAAATCAACATGAACTATCTGCTTTTTTAGCGAATTATACTGAAGATCTTTAACTACCGCCAATCGTTTAACTTTTTTCTCCCCATCATCTATCTCTAAATCTATGAGTCCGTGCGATTTACCAGATAATAATTTTGATAATTCAATATTATTAACCTTTAATATTAAATTTTCTTTATCATGAGGGGAATACAATACTCCAGGGATAATCCCCTCTTTTCTAAGCTTCTTATTAATTTCCTTCCCTGTATTATCTCTTAATTCTACTTTTAATTTTGGTTTTTTCACCCTATTAACCTCCACTCGCGTATTGCGTATCGTGTATTGCGTATCGCGTTAAAATTAGTATCTCGTATATCGTTATATAATTCACCCATTTACCAATTTACCAATTGCCCAATTAAAGATACAAACTCAAACTGCAAATCAGTATAAGTTTATCCAATTACACAGTTTACCAGTTTACCAGTTTACCAGTTAAAATACAAGTTACAGGTTACGAGTTTTAAGTTTTAAGTTTTAAAAGCCTTTACAGTAAACTGAAAACCGAAAACTCTAAACCAGTTTTGTATTTTGCATTTTTCTCACACTTATTACCCGCACCTATACGCTAAACGCTGTACGCTCCACGCTATAGTTTTACACTAACGACTAATTTAATTGGTTAATTAAATTTTATTCCCTTTAAATAAAGAGCTTATTGATAAATTCTTATGAATTCTGTTAATGGCTTCGGCAAATATCTCAGCTACTGATAAAATTTTAATACCAGATAAACACTTATCATCATCAACGGGAATGGTATTGGTCACTACCACTTCCTTAAATAGACCATCATGAAAAGATTTTTCTATCCTTTCTTTTGCCGGACCGGCAAATACCGGATGAGTAGCACAAATATAAACCTCTTTTACTCCGGCATTTAATAAAGCCTGACTTCCTTTTATTATTGAACCGGCAGTATCAATGATATCGTCGACTAAAATAGCGGTCTTACCTTTTACTTTTCCCACTATATGCATTATTTCTACATCATCGAAAGATGACCTATATTTATCGATAATAGCAATCGGTTTTTTAATACGCCCGGAAAATTCCCTGGCTCGAGCAGTTCCTCCTACATCGGGGGAAACTACTACTATTTTATCTAAGTCCTTCCCTTTAAAATAATTTGATAATATGCTTACAGCTTCCAACTGATCTACAGGAATATCAAAAAATCCCTGGATCTGTCCAGCATGCAAATCCATAGTAAGTACTCGATTAGCTCCGGCAGAAACTAATAAATTTGCCACTAATTTTGCGGTAATAGGCTCACGAGGTTGAGTCTTTCTCTCCTGTCGGGCATAACCATAATAGGGGATTACCGCGGTAATTCTTCCCGCAGAAGCCCTTTTTAGAGCATCTATTATAATTAGTAATTCCATAAGATATTCATTGGCAGGTGGACAGGTAGATTGAATTACAAAAACATCTTCACCTCTTACGCTTTCCTCTATCTTAACCTTAATTTCGCCGTCAGGGAATCTGGAAACATCAGCCTGTCCTAAGGGTACATTTAAATACTTACATATCTCTTCTGCTAAATCTTTATTGGAATTACCAGCAAATATTTTTAATACTCTTTTCTCATCAGGTATCAAAATCTTATCATCTCCATCTCTTTAAATTTCTGTTTATAGGGTTTTAACTTTTATCTTCCTTCTTTTTCTTTCGCCATCCGGAAATATTCGTTTGCCTGGAACGGGCAATGGCTAAATTACCTGCAGGCACATCCTTCGTAATAGTTGAACCCGCTCCGGTATAAGAATTTTTTCCTAATTTTACTGGTGCTACCAACGAATTATTGCTTCCGATAAATACCCCGTTTTTTATGATAGTTTTGTGTTTTTTCTCCCCATCATAGTTACAGGTTATAGTCCCGGCTCCAATATTGACCTTTTTGCCGATTGTGGCATCACCCAGATAGGTTAGGTGAGAGGCCTTGCTGCCTTCACCCATAATAGTTTTCTTTAATTCTACAAAATTTCCTATCTTTGCTCCCTTTTCCACGACAGTTTCGGGTCGTAAATGGGCATAAGGACCAATATTTGCTCCTTCTTTTACGGTACTGCTTTCTATTATTGAAGCCCAAACCCTGACTCCCTTTCCTATATTGGCATCGATTAGATGGGAGTAAGGTCCGACAAGACAGCCGTCTTTAATTTTAGTATCTTTTTCAATAATAGTAAAGGGATAAATAATAGTGTCCTGACCAATTTTAACTCCCTGCTCTATAAAGGTACTATTAGGGTCAATTATAGTTACTCCTTGAAGCATCAAGTCTTGAAGAGTCTTTTGATAAACTTTCCGGGAAGCATCGGCCAGATCTAACCGGCTATTTATTCCTAATATTTCTGAATAATCTTTTACTGTTATATTGCCTACAGTTAACCCTTCTTTTAATAATATCTCTACTGTATCGGTTAAATAATATTCCCCTTGTCTATTGTCCGGGGTAATCTTTTCCAAAGCCCGAAACAGTTTATCCTTGTTAAAACAGTAAATTCCGCTGTTTATTTCAGTTATTGTCTTTCTATCTGCAGATAAATCTACCTCTTCGATTATTCCTTTTATTTCACCCTTTTTATCACGGATAATCCTGCCATAACCTTTAGGATTTTTTAATATTGTAGAAGCTAAGGTGCAAGAAAAATTATTAGTTTGGTGATATTTTAAAAGCTTTTTTAGAGTTTTAACCGTTAAAAAGGGGACATCGCCGGATAAAATCAGCACATCTCCTTTAAAATCAGACAATAATTTTTTGGTTTGTAAAACTGCATGGGCAGTTCCCAGCTGTTCTTTTTGCTCTACATACTCTATTCTATCGCCAATTAATTCTCTTATCTTATCGCTTTTATAACCGACTATTAATAACTTTCTTTTTGCTTCGAGTTGATCGACTGTGTCTAATACATAATTTAAAATTGGTTTTCCTGCAAGATTATGAAGGACTTTAGGCAGATTAGATTTCATTCTCTTGCCTTTGCCTGCTGCCATAATAATTATAGCAGTATCGTTCATAATCTACCTCCAATTAATTAGTCGTTAGTCGTTAGTATAAAATACAAAATAATTTAATTAGCCAGTTAAGATTAGTTAACCGACTAATTAAATTCATGTTTACTTAAATTATACAGAATTTCTGGTTCATAATATACAAGTATTGTTTTTGTAGGGGTCGGATTTATCCGACCCGTGTTTGCGGGCTTGATAAATCAAGCCCCTACATTTACATAGATAGGCAAAACGCCTGTCCTGCGGGTTCGCCTTATATTTTATAATTGGCCAACCGGGTAATGGTTAATTAATATATCTGATTAACCAATTTTCTATCTTCAATGAGTTAATCGGTCAATCGGCTAATTGGTCAATTATTATATCTTACAACCTACATTTTAACCATTATCCAGTTAACCAAGTAACTAACTAACAATTTTAAATGGCTGGGGCGGAAGGGTTCGAACCTTCGAATGCGGGATCCAAATTCCCGTGCCTTACCACTTGGCTACGCCCCAAACCAAGAACTTTTAATCTTGTAACTTAATTAAAATAGACCTTCTTCTTTCTTTTCGGCCTCTTCTTCCGTTGCTGTTTCTTCTACTACTTTTTCTTTTTCTTCTTCTTTGCTTTCTTCTACCTCTTCTTCTACTTTAGGTTCTGCTTTAACTTGCGGGGGTTCTTCTAATTCCCTGTGATAGACATCTAAAACCGCATTTTGAATCTTTTCTCTGATTTCGGTATTTATAGGATGAGCAATATCCTTATGGTCTCCATTAGGGAGTCTCTTGCTAGGCATTGCTACAAACATACCCTTATTGCCATCAATAACTCGTAAATCATGTACTACAAAAGAATCATCGAAAGTAATTGAAACATACGCTCTTAATTTTCCTTCTGTCTCTATTTTTCTAAGTCTAACATCTGTAATTTCCACTAAATGCACCGCCTTTTTAATTTTTAATTTTTAATTTTTAAAATTAATACGATTAATTATATTCCTCTGTTTGGGGTTGTTTCCTATGAATGTAATCTATTCTTGATGATCTACTATTAAAGTTTTTTGTTTAATAAATTCCTATTCCTAACTATAACCTCCTAACCATTCGTTTTGACTAATTTACTCCAGATTATTCACATAGTTGCTATTACCTCCCTATTTCAGTAAATGTTTAAGTATTTATAAAAAATAAACACAGCAATAATAACTACTGTGTTTCTGGAATAACCTATTCAATATTTATATTTTTCTTTTCTTAATAAATTATATCTGTCTTTATTTTCTGCAATGTTATTAGTCAGCACTGTCAATTCCTTGTTCTTTTCTGTAAGGTTTTAGTTGAAAAAATTATAACATGATAGAATTTTATTGTCAAAAAAACAATACAAGTATCGAGTATCGAGTATTGAGTATATAGTTAAGAAAGCGAAAGAAAAGATAGAAAAAGTACAAAAGCTAAAATAAAATACAGTTATAAGTTATGTGTAATGAGTAACTAGTTTATATTTTTAAGTTTATAAAAACTGGTTATTTGTCGCATATGACTTATCACTATTCTCTATGTCTACTGGCTCCTGGATTCTGATTTCTGATTTCTGATTTTTATCCTTTATTTTCTTTGCTCGATACTCGATACCATATACTCGATACTACTTTCATAGACAGGCGTTC
>Ga0190348_1000318_pt1 | contig 13767 bp, 8 predicted proteins | sample 48721367_MG_FD_161658 | JGI IMG/M metagenome (GOLD analysis project Ga0190348, IMG submission 161658) | Hydrothermal vent microbial mat bacterial communities from Southern Trench, Guaymas Basin, Mexico - 4872-13-6-7_MG | ecosystem: Environmental > Aquatic > Marine > Hydrothermal vents > Microbial... | reverse complement strand
AATGTAGTCCTGAACCACCTTCTCTGGCGGTCTTTCTTGAGGAGAACCATAACCACCACCGCCAGCGGTCTGGGCAAGAAGCGTGTCTCCTGGCTGGAGAAGAAAACCATTTATTTTGGAAGGAATTTTTCTTTTTTTCTTGTTTTTAGCCTTTAGAAGAAAAATGCCCGGCTGTCCAGGCAAGCCGCCCTTTAGACCCCAAGGTCGAAACCGGTGCCGGTCAGAGTGAGCGGAGAAAAGAACTGGGGCTAGGGCCATAATTTCCTTTTCTAGTCCTAAGCCACCCCGATACTTGCCTGGTCCCCCGGAATTTTGGACCAGTCCATATCGGAGGACCCGGAGAGGGTATTCCATTTCTAGGGCTTCAACCGGTAAATTGGTAGTGTTGGTGATGTGCACCTGAATACCATCAAGTCCATCCCGGGCAAAACGAGCTCCCATTCCACCACCCAGAGCTTCAACATAGACGAAATCTTTTCCTGAGAGTTTTCTTGTTCCCCCAAAAATAAGAGCAGTGGTGGCGCCGTTGGAGGCAGCCATGACTTTCTGGGGAAGCGCAGCACTAAAAGCACCCAGGAGGGTATCAACCACTCTTTGGCAAGTGTCTGTCCGGCCACCAACCGCGGCCGGTTCCTGGGCATTAACCAAGGTTCCGGCGGGAGCAATGATTTTAATGGGCCGCAAGAAGCCAGCATTCAGGGGAATATTTGGAGCCAAGAGAGCCTTGACGGTGTAGTACACAGAGGCTTCTAGAGCGACTCGGACCATGTTAACTCCCCCTTCAGCTTGAGGATCAGTGCCGGTGAAGTCAAAGATTAAGGATGGTTGATCTTCATGGTCAACCTTAATTTTAACTTGAATCTTTAATGGCTTTAATGAAAGACCGTCATCGTCCAGATAGTCTTGGAATTGATAATTTCCGGGAGGGATAGACCGGACTTGCTGGCGAAGAATTTTTTCGCTGTAATTAAAAAGCGAAGTGAGCGTGGTCGCCATTAATTTTCGTCCATACCGCTGGAAAAGTTCTTTTAGCCTCCTTTCTCCTAGATGAAGAGAGGCCAGTTGGGCCCGAAGGTCTCCTTCCCTTTCTCGGCGCTGGCGTAAATTAGTTAGGATTGCTTCGGCTATTTCCGACTGGAATTTTCCTTGCCGATAGAGAAAAAGGGGTGGAATACGGAGACCTTCCTGGAAAATTTCCGATGAGGCCCCGCCAGTACCACCGCCGGGGAAAGCACCCCCGATATCCGCCCAGTGAGCAATATTGGCCACAAAGCCCACTAACCTATCTTTCAGAAAAACTGGTTGGACAAGCGTTACATCGGGAAGATGAGAACCGCCTCCCCGATAAGGATCGTTGGTGATGATGATGTCTCCTGGGTGAAGTGAGGCCAGAGGAAATTTTTCGTTTATTGTTTTCATTAAGCCCAACATTGAACCGAGGTGAATGGGGATATGCTCGGCTAGAGCCACCAATTCTCCCTGCGCAGAAAATAAGGCACAGGAGCAGTCGCGGCGTTCTTTGATATTGGTCGAATAAGCGGTGCGAATTAAGCTAACCCCCATCTCTTCAGCAATTCCCTGGAGGGCATGCCGAATAACTTCCGTGGTGATGGGGTCGATAAATTGCTGGCTCATATATGTTGAGTACGCCCGATTTTATCCAGAGGAATTTTGTTACCGAAAAAGCTCTTAAAGATTTGGTAATAAAGAAGCTCTTCCTTGGATCGAAGCTGGAAATTAGGAGTAAGTTCCCTTTCCCGTGCAAATTCTTCATCGCTTATTTTCTGTTCGGCGTAATCGGCCACTATGTCCCAAACTCCAGCTCCCTGCCAAAATTTTTCTTTCTTGCGGTTGACCACCTCGTCGGGTAGATATCCGGCCAGGGCTTGGCGAAGAGGCCATTTTTCGAGACCGTCTTTTTCTCTAATTTTCCACCGCGCCGGGATGGCCAAAGCGTAGCGAACGAGGTCAGGATCAAGAAAAGGAGTGGCTACACCCAGGCCGTGAGCACATGCTGAGCGATCAACTCTCTGGAGAGCTGTATTGTGAAGGGCGGCCATGGCCTCTTGCATGCAGAGAGTTAACTCCACTTCCCCCTGGCAATTTTTTTGATAATCATAACCAGCAAAAAGTTCATCACCACCTTCACCGGAAAGTACAAAGGGGACATGTTCGGTGCTTAATTCAGCGACAAGATAGTTACCGATGGCACTTCTGATAAGGGGAGCGTCAAAGGATTCGAGATGATAGATGACTTTATCCAAAACTTTAAGCATTTCCTCTAAGGAGTAGAGACGCTCATGGTGGTGGGTTCCCAAATATTGGGCCACAAGGCGAGAGTATTCGAGATCAGGAGCGCCTTCCACGCCGGCTGAAAATGTATGGACATGTTCAAGGTGGTTTTTGGCTAAGGCAGCTATGGCACTGGAATCGATTCCACCACTCAACCATACTCCAATTTCCTTGATGGTTGGGGAAAGAGAACGGGTAACGGCTTGTTCGAGGAAATCATAAAGCCTTTTAGTGCTTTCTTGAGGGTTTTCAATTTCAATTTCTTCGGGGATTAAGCATTTAAAGGGGAAAAGACCGAGGTTAGAAAGGAAAAAATGCCCGGGTGGGAATTCCTTAATCTCTTCCACTACTTCCACTAAGGCTTTTATTTCCGAAGCAAAACAGAAGTGACCATTGTGGAAACCATAGTAGAGAGGACTAATTCCCAAGTGATCCCGAGCTAAAATTAAGCGGTTCCTTTCAGCAATAGCTAAGGCAAACTCACCTTCAAGCAACTCGAATGTTTTAATTCCCAATTGATTAAAAGTGTCGATAATCTTTTCTAAGTGAGATTGGCGGCCAGCTTCAGGAGGGATTAACCCTTGGGGATGGACAATTCTTCCATCCATGATAATATTGGTGCTTTCTTTGGAGCCGGGCAAAGGACCAGGCCTTTCTTTGACTCGCTTGAGTTTTAGAGTACCAAAGGTGATTTGAGTTCCTTCCCAGATGGAAGTCAGCTCCAAATGGGGATGCTTCATTTTTTCTAGCATCTCGAGAACTATCTTTTTTCCTTTGGGTATCATTAGACCCGCAATTCGACTCATTTTTACCTCCTGCTGGCACTTAAAGATAAGCCAGTTGGAAAGAGCGCTGATGAAGCGAAGATAGAAATTGGCGATAATTCTGATAGGAAAGGAAAATCTATATTTGGGAAGAATTTTTTGGGTGCCAGATGATCGATAATAAGAGAAAAATGATTCATGTCCCTTCCTTTAATTTGATGAAACGAAAGTAGGCAAATCAAAATAATGGATGATGGATTAAGAATTTGAGTCTATCATTCTAAGATTTTAAAGTCAAATCTTGGTCTTTTCTTTTATAAATAGATGTAAAGAAATAGCCTATTTGGCCAATAGAGCCGAGCCCGTTTTCTTCCTGTTTGCCGAAGAAGATGAAACGGAAGCGGTTTTTGGAATGTCATCATTTTTGTCCCGGCGTTGATTTTCACCGGCGGGGCGAAAAAATTACTGGAATCGATTTGGACTAAATTTTATGATAAATATAAGCCTGCAGTTTGAGAAGTCTGCGGTGGTGAATGCGTGGGCCGTATTTGTCGCGGCCGTTCGAAAGGAGGTCTGAATGACAAAGAGTGGTGATTATGCTGATTTGATCGCCCTGTTCCAGGAATTTCGAGAATTCTTGAAGCCAAAGGTGGTTGATGGTGTGCCAGATTACACTTCTTCCTCGATGGAGGAGAAGTATAGAGAATTAAAGATATATCAGCAGCGACTGGCTGCGATTGATCCAACGGGATGGCCTGTAGCCCGCCAGGTTGATTACCAGGTTGTCCGGGCTGAGATGAACGGGGTGGATTTTGATCATCGAATTCTGCGGCCATGGGCGCGGGATCCAGGATTTTACAATATTATAGATGGTATGTATCCTCGCCTTATTGTTCATTACACCAGGATGCTTTCTGACTGGCCGTTGAGCGCTCCTCGATTACCTCTGCCAGATAAAGAGATTCCGGAATTCAGGATGAAGCTTCAGGCTATACCGAGACTTTTTGAACAGGCCAAAGAGAATCTAACCGAAGGTTCAGGGGAGCTGGCGACGATTGCCATTCGGGTTAAAGAAAAAGAAATTTCTTTTTTGGAGGGGCTTATCTCTGGGTTAACCCAACATCACCCCCGTTTGGTTCAAGATGCCACTCAGGCCCTGGCTGCCGTCAAAGATTTCAGAGAGTGGCTTAGGCAGAACAAAAGCAAAATGAAAGCTCCGGCCGGCATTGGCCGAGACAACTACAACTGGTGGCTGAGAAATGTCCAGCTCATCCCCTATACTTGGGATGAGTGCTTGACCATCATCCAAAGCGAATACAATCGAGCCGTTTCTTTTCTGAAGTTGGAGGAGCATAAGAACCGCAAACTTCCTCCCTTTAAAATCACCTCCAGTGAAGAGGAAAATCTGAAGCGTCAGAAGGAGGCCGCTGAACAGCTCTTTGAATTTCTGCGGCAGGAAGAAGTGATTTCCGTTCCTTCTTTTCTCAAGCCTCTTCCTCCCCATCATTATCCTCGGACATGGGGTATCAGCGCTTATTTAAATCCGGACGATTATGATTTTTTTGAGCAATGTTGCGATCGAGAACCCATGACGCAAATTACGCATACTTTTTTTGGCCATTATTATACAAGAGGCAGGACAATTTGGTACCAGGATGGAGACACTCGTCCCATCCGGGGTGTTATCAGGCTCTTTGATATGCATGAGGCCCGTTCGGAGGCCTTGTCTTTTTGGGTTGAAGAAATGTTGTTGCAACTAGGAATGCTTGATAATCGGCCACGGGCCAAGGAAATCACCTACATTTGGATGATTTTTCGCACAGCCCGGGCCCTTGTTGACTTAAAAATGCACAGCAACGAGTATTCATTACAGGAGGGCATTCAAAAATTCGTTCAGATGCTTCCTTATCCTTGGGCAGCTGAAGACAGTGATTCCGTGTGGTGGGATATTGAAGAAACACTGCGAGCGCCAGGGCATGTGACTTTCTATGTTATCGGTAAAAACATGATCTGGCAGTTACTCAAGGATAGAGCTTTCCAGTTGAAGGAAAAATTTACGCTTCGCCGATTCATGGATGATTTTATGGGAGGAGGCATAATTCCTATTTCTCTGACCCGATGGGAGATGACTGGCCTTGAGGATGATATAAAAAAATTGTGGTAGGCAAAGACAAAAAAGTTGTGGATCTAATGATATGATAGCAAACAAAGGGCGGAATTCATTAGCTTAAACTGAACGGAGGATTATTATTAATTATTTTTAAGGAGGGATAGAAAATGTCGGAGTTTCGTTTCCGCCTGTCAATACTTGTCCTTTCTTTTGTCTCTTTGATCTTATTCACTCAAGTATGGGCGGCAGAACAAGCGCAGCCGAAATATGAAGTGCGGCTAGTGAAAAGCCAAATGGTGCCCATGAGAGACGGAGTGCGGTTGTCGACTGATCTTTATTTTCCTCAGAAGGCAGGAGAGAAGCTGCCGGTTATTCTCATTCGGACTCCTTATAACAAGAAAAGTTACAGGGATCGAGAAAAAAGGCCAAGGGCTTATATCTTTGCTTCCCATGGTTTCGTGGTGGCTGTCCAAGACTGCCGGGGAAAATTCGAATCCGAAGGAATTTTTTCACCTCCGGCAGGACATGAGGCTGATGATGGCTATGACACGGTGGATTGGTTGGCCAAACAATCCTGGAGTAACGGCAAGATTGGCACTTTTGGCTGTTCTTACCCATCGGAAGTTCAAGCTGCCCAGGCTCCTTTGAGGCATCCTAATCTGACCTGCATGATACCGCAATGTGGTCCGATGATTGGGGCTGCCAATGGTCGTTACAGATATTGGTCTGGTTTTAAAGGTGGTGTTCTTGATTTAGCAGCCAGCATTTCCTGGTATTTTGAAGCTGCCTGCAAATATTCATTAAAACCGCCACCCGGCCTCTCTGATGAGGAGGTTCGTAAGATTCGTGATTTTTTTGAACCTGGTCCAGTTAACCTTCCTCAAGTTGATTTTGAGAAACTTAACTGGTACCTACCTCTTATTGATGTTATGAAAGCAGCCGGAGCACCTCCCAATGATTGGGAGGAATTGATAACCCACGATTTTGGTGATCCCTGGTGGCATGACGTTATGGGGTATTATGATGGGACGGAAAAGATTGATGTTCCAGCCTTGCATATGAGTTGCTGGTATGATCCCAGTGTTGATGAGACTATTTTTGAATTCAATTATTTCAGGGAACATGCAGTTTCAGAGACTGCTCGAAACCATCAGTTTTTAATTGTTGCTCCCACCACTCATTGTGGCTTTGAGAGAGCTTCTGAACACACGATTGTAGGTGAGCGTGATGTCGGCGATGCCAGATTGAATTATATGGAAATTTATCTTAAATGGTTTGATTACTGGCTAAAAGGAATAGATAACGGCATAACCAAGATGCCCAAGGTGCAGTATTATACCATGGGGCTTAATAAGTGGCAGTCGTCTGATGTCTGGCCCTTGCCCGAAACGCAATACACCAAATATTACTTCCACAGCCGGGGTCAGGCTAACAGCCGCAATGGAGATGGCTGGCTTTCGACAAGGCCTCCAAAGAATGAGCCTTCAGATTCATTTATCTATGATCCCGGCCATCCGGTCCCTTCTGTAGGTGGTCAGCGAGGGACCCCTTATGGAACTCCGGCTGGAGCTGTCGATCAAGCCAGAGTTGAGATTCGAAACGACGTTTTAGTCTACACCACTTCTCCCTTGAAAAAAGGGGTGGAAGTAACGGGTCCCATTACTGTTATTCTTTATGTTTCTTCATCAGCCAAGGATACTGATTTTACGGCTAAACTGGTGGATGTCTATCCCGATGGAACAGCTTACAATATCCAGCAGGGTATTTTACGAGCACGATATCGAGAAGGATTTACTAAAAAAGTTTGGATGAAAGAAGGTGAAGTCTATAAACTTCAACTAGATCTTGATGCCACCAGCAATTACTTTGAAAAGGGACATAGAATCCGGGTTCAAGTTTCAAGCAGTGATTTTCCCCTCTGGGAAAGAAATCTCAACACTGGTGGGAATAATTATGATGAAACAGAATGGGTGATAGCTAAAAATACCATCCATCACTCAGAAAAGTATCCTTCCCACATTGTGCTACCCATAATTCCAGAAAAAAATGATTAGTATTTTTTATCTGGATGCTATTCAATTCAGCTCAGAAATCCCCTGGGACTCACGGGATTTATCTGGCTCGGAGCGAAAAATTGAAAATGCTTTGGGATTAGAAATTTATGTATATATGAGTTTTTAAAGGTGAGAACAAATGGTAGCTGATTGGCTGGTTATTATTATTTATCTAAGCATTTTAGCTTTTATAGGAGTCTGGACCTCAAAAAAAATAAAAACCGCCTCGAGCTTTTTTATTAGCGAGCGTGATTTTGGCAAAGCCATGATGACCTTCTTTACCTTCGGTACGGGCACCAATACTGATCAGGCGGTAACTGTGGTTTCTAAGAGCTTTGTTTCTGGGGCTTCTGGAATCTGGTATCAATGGCTGTGGTTATTTGCCACTCCTTTCTACTGGCTGCTGGCTCCTCTTTTCCGGCGGATGAGGGCGGTAACAACTGCTGACTATCTCAACATTCGCTATGGCCAGAGTGTTGCGGTTCTTTACGCCCTGGTGGGCATGGCTCAACTCTCGGTTAATATTGGGGTTACTCTCAAGGCTTCAAGTGCTCTTATCACCTCTGTCACCAGTGGGGCCATCAGTTCGGCTTTGGCCATTTTTGTTCTCACCGGACTTTTCGTCTTTTATGGTGTGCTGGGAGGCTTGAAAGCCGCCATCCTTACTGATTTTCTTCAGGGTATTTTAACCATTATTCTTTCTTTTATGATTCTGCCTTTTGCTTTAAAGGCAGTGGGGGGGTTGGGCGGCTTGAAGGCGGCCGTGGGAGATACCTCGGTCTTTTCGATTGTGGCGCCTGGTGAAATCACGACCCTTTATGTCATTGTTATCGCTGTAAACGGGCTGATAGGTTGGGTTACGTCTCCTTATTCCATGGCTTTGTGCGGCGCTGGTAAGAGTGAGGGAGATGCAAGGGTGGGCCTTGTCGGGGGGATGTTTCTCAAGCGTATCTGCACCATTGCCTGGGTTTTGACCGGGTTGTGCGCTATAGCTTTGTACACGGGTAAAACGGCCAATCCAGACTTTGTGTGGGGATTCATGGCCCGTGATTTCCTGCCGATGATAGCTCCCGGTCTTATCGGCCTTTTTATTGCTTCCATGTTAGCCGCGGTCATGAGTTCTTGTGATTGCTTTATGGTCTCCTCGGCAGCTCTGTTCACAGAAAACATCTACAAACCTTTGATGAGGCCCGGTCAAGAGGAAAAACATTACATTCTTATCGGAAGAATTGCCTCGGTGGCAGTTGTTATCTCTGGCATCATTATTGCCTTTGCTGTTTCGGGCGTAGTCCAAGGTTTAGAGGTTTTCTGGAAAGTGCATGCCATGATGGGCATTGCTATGTGGGCCAGTTTTTTCTGGAGAAGAGCGACTTCCGCTGGAGCCTGGGCCTCAACCTTGAGTGGTTTCGCGGCTTGGGCTTTCACCAGCCGCCTCAGCTTCATCGGCTGGGACTTTAACGCCCGTTTCGCTCAATCCCTGCCTGATTTTATGCTGTATAAGGGCCAATTATCCTTGCCCTGGCAGATGATTTTCTATTTGACAGTGGGGCTCGTGGTTATGATAGGAGTCAGTCTGGTAACCCAGCCACCGGCTAAAGAGAAACTGGATCGAGTCTATGCCTGTTTGCGGACACCAGTCCGGCCTGGTGAACCGGAAGTTGAGCCGCTTACTTTACCTAAAGGGATTAAGCCGGCACCGCGAAAAGCCCTGATAAATCATCCGGACTTCGAGATTATGAAACCGTCACTGGTGAGCATAGTCGGCTTTCTTGTCAGCTGGATGGGTGTAGCTATCTTGATTTGGGTCTTTGTCTGGCTCATGAGGTGAATGCTAGCGAGAGAATTTGGTTAAGTTTGAGAGCACCAAGGGTAACCCGAGCTCACTCACAAATAGAAGTTAGTTCCAAATGGGAATGATTCATTTTTTCATGCATTTCCAGAACAATTTTTTTCCCTTCAAGCGTCATTAAGCCTGCAATTCAACTTATTTTTACCTCCTGTAGGTACTACAAATTTCAATCTTTTCTTTTAGAGAGGGTTAGCCAGCGCCAGCCGCCTACTCCGAGGATGATAGTAATAATTCCAAATAAAATGCCCCCTCGCAAGGCAGCGATGGGTTCATTCTCACCGAGGCTGGTTCCGATAAAGGCCAGAGTAAACCCAGCGAGGGTAAACCAGGCGAACACATACAACCATTTCCACCATCTCAGGATAAGCCCCCGATCTTCGGCCCAAATTTTTATTCCTCTGACTGCTAAGCAGGCTAGAATACCTTCAATAAACCAAAATAAACCACTATTAAAGAAGCCCATCGGTTGTCTCCTTACTCGAATTCTATAAAATCTTCAGTGCGTAGCCACCAAGGCGGACGGCGGTAGGAGGCGTTTTTGCCTCCCAGAGAAGGAATGTAATAATCTTGGGGATTGGGCCCTGGGTAGAAAATTTTTTGAAGTTTGGTTAAGGCTCCATGAGTTAGGCCTGTCGGGTCATTGGAACTGAGATGAAGAGCGGCTCGATGAAGCCAGTTGGCTTTGCGAGTGTAAGGACAAACGGAAATACAGATACGACAACCCATGTTCCCCAGATTTGAATTCCAGAAATTGTAACACTTAGCAGCGTGTAATTGCCATTTTCGATAGCCCCGGACAACAACCTTATCTCCTTTGGTAATGGCTCCACTGGGACATTGTTCAGCGCAGATTTTGCAGGTTTTACAGAAGGATTCCACGCCAAATTTAATGGGCTTATCAGGTTTAAGAGGAATATTGGTCGTGACCACCGCGGCTCGGAAATTAGGGCCTAGTTCAGGAGTAATCACGATGGAACTACGAGCTTGTTCGCCTAGCCCGGCATCAATCATAATGGGTGGTACCATTAAGTCGTAAGAGTAACCTGGCGTATGGGGCCGGGCCGCATAGCCGAGTTTTTTGATGAAAGCGGCCAGGCGGTAGGCGATTATCCGTGAGATGGAATAAGCATCTTCTGAGGTGCCGTAGTTGGGGTTAGCATACATGGGATCCCAAGACATTGGAGTGCCGACGACAATGGCATATTCCCAGTGGGAGGGAATTTCCAGGGGACGGCTCGGATCCAGCCCTCGGCCAGGAATTGGGTATTGAAACACCCAATCGGGATTGAGCCGGGCGATTCCAACTAAAGTAGCTCCTAGTTCGTGGGTAATTTTTTTAATTAGCCGAGATGTCTTCTCCGGGCTCTTTAATTTATAAGGCCGGGGTACTTCTTCTCGGAAATAGCTGCGGCGAGGTGGAAAATCAGCTGTTTCTGGTGGTTCGGTGATTTGAGGGGGGGTAACAGCGCCCATGGCCTCTGACCAGGCTTCAGCCAGAATAAAGGCTCGGCCATATTTTTGCTGGTCAGCCATTAGTTTCGGTCTGAGTTCTCGAACATTGTAAAGATCAAGCTCTAGATCTTCGGGATGCTCCCGGTAGTAGTCCTGAAGATACTGGGGCAAGCTTTCAGGTGTGGGGTTCTTTTGCCAATGCAGGAGGAGAGTTGGCAGCCGGGAAAAAACGATTTCGCTCCGAGGATCAACCCGGCGCGTTGGTCCTACTTTCTCATGAGGTGGCTTATCCACCACAAAGCGATGCCGTGGGAAGTTCTGGTCACCACCTTCGAAAGTTTTCCAACCCGTGTAACTGGATGGGTCTTGCCCAGCTTGATAGCCAAAAAAGCCCAGTCCTCCTAGACCTAACACTGCGCTGGTGGCCCCGGTTGCTTTGAGGAAAGAGCGGCGGGAAAAAGTAGTTTTGGTTTTATCTTTTTCCATATTGCCTCCAATCTTATTAACGGCTTGGTTTTCGGGGAAAAATCAGGATATGATTATATAAGTTTAAAATATTTTCAGGCAAATTAATTTTGATGGGAGCAAGAACCCTCTTTTTTTTGAGGGGTATTATTCGAATTGAACATATCAAGGCTATTTTGCGTATCTTATTAAGAAAACATTTATACGATGACCAAGATAAAAGTTTTGAAAGCGGAGGAGATTATCTTTTGGTAATGAGAAGCGCAGTTGTTGAGGTGATTTAACCCTTGAATAATTTAACAAGCTTTCGCCTAAGTAAGAGTTTAACAAGAAAATTGCTAAAGTTTTCATGAAAAAGATTTTTAGGCAAGAAAGGACTTCCGTGGATGAAGAGAATCCCATCTTTCTTTTTTAGAAAAGATCAGATTTTTCCAAAATAGGCTAAGGGGAGAGACGGAAGAAGAGAAGATGGAAAAATTTCCTCTCTTAGAAGAGCTGAATTTCTGGAGCAGGCGACTTTTGCCGGGGAGACTCAAGATAAAATTTTTATGATGAGATTTTTTGGGTTCTATTTAGAATAAAATTGAAAATAAAAAAGAAAGGAGAGAAGCAATGAAAAAGAGGTCTTTTTGGGTTTTAGTAATTTTTCTGGGATTTATCCTCGGACCTATCCTAACCTGGGCGGCCCAACCCTCTGCTCTGGCTGGACATTGGGCGGGAGTCATTGATATTCCGGGAATGAAACTAGAGGTTAACCTTGACTTTGTTCAAAATCCAGATGGTTCCTGGACGGGAGACATTTCGATTCCGATTCAAAAGGCTTTTGATCTTCCCTTAGAGAATATTTCTCTTGAAGAAAGAAAGATTACTTTCGCCATCAAAGGAGTGCCGGGAAAACCGGTCTTCAGTGGCCAACTCAGTGAAGACGGTCGGGTGATTACCGGGGAATTTACCCAATCGGGAAAAACTTTCCCCTTTACCTTGAAACGGGAGGCTAGTCCAGAAGTTAAATCCAAGCAAGCCTTAGAGGGTTTTGAGAAAGTAGTAGAGAAGGGATTGAAGGGACTAAAAGTGCCAGGCATAGCCTTGGCTGTAGTTAAAGGAAACTCAGTTATTTTTGCTCAGGGCTTTGGTTGGCGGGATGTAGAGAAAAAACTTCCGATGACGGCTGATACCCTTCTGGCCATTGGTTCGTCCACCAAGGCTTTTACTACTTTCACCTTAGGAACTCTGGTTGATGAAGGAAAAGTGGAATGGAATAAACCTGTTCGCTTCTATATTCCCTGGCTCCGCCTTAATGATACCTTTGCCACTCTCCATCTGACGCCCCGTGATTTGGTTACCCATCGTTCCGGTCTTCCCCGTCATGATTTTATCTGGTATAACAATTATTCAGCCAGCCGGGAAGAACTTGTCCGCCGTTTAGCTTATCTCCAACCAACAGCCGATCTCCGGGAAAAATTTCAGTATAACAATTTAATGTTTTTGACAGCTGGTTATTTAATTGAAGTTTTGACGGGCAAGACGTGGGAAGAAGCAGTTAAGGAGCGAATCCTCAACCCATTGGAAATGAAGCGGACTAATTTTTCCGTGATCGACTCTCAGAAAGATGCCGATTTTGCCCTGCCCTATCGAGAAGTCAAAGGAAAAATAGAGAAGATTCCCTTTCGGATAATAACCAATATGGGGCCAGCCGGTTCGATCAATTCCAGCGTCCGGGAAATGAGTCACTGGTTAATGGTTCATCTTAATCAGGGGAAGTATAAAGGCCAGACCATTATTCAACCCCAGACCCTGCAAGATATGCACCTGGCCCACATGACTACCGGGGAGACTCCTTCTAGCCCGGAAATTACCCCCGCGGACTATGGTCTGGGCTGGTTTGTGGATACTTACCGAGGGCATCAGCGCGTCCATCACGGAGGAAACATCGACGGTTTTTCGGCCATGGTCTGGTTATTACCCGATGATAATTTAGGGTTGGTGGCCCTGGCCAATAAGAGCGGGACTGGCTTGCCGGAGTTAATTATCCGCAAGGCGGCTGATTTAATCTTAGGTTTAGAGCCGCGAGATTGGATTGGCCAGGCTATTGAGCGAAAGCTTAAAGGTGAAGAAGTTGAGGAGAAAGCCGAGAAGAAGAAAAAGACTCGCCGTAAAACAGGCACTAGTCCGGCTCACGCGTTAGAGGAATACACGGGTCTTTATTATCATCCTGGCTATGGAGAGCTGGAAGTTTTTCAGCAAGAAGGGCAACTTTATTTTCGATATAATGGCATTGAGACTCCTTTAGAGCACTGGCATTATGAGACTTTTAATGCTCTCCGAGCTGCTGATCCAACCTTTGTCGACATGAAATTGACTTTCAGAACCAATGTCGATGGATTGGTGGCGGCTGTTGAAGTGCCCTTTGAAGCAACAGTGGACCCCATTGTTTTGGCGAAAAAACCAGACAAGAAGTTTTTTGATCCTGCTTTCCTTAAGAAATATGTGGGCCGATATCAATTATTAGATCAGATAACAACTGTTTCTTTAAAAGGTAATCGTTTGACTCTCTCGGTGCCTGGTCAGCCAGAGTATGAATTAGTCCCCACTTTAGGTGGAGAATTTGTTCTGAAACAGGTAAAAACAATTCATGTTAGATTTATTGAAGATGAAAATGGCCAGGTGGTGGGGATGGAAGCTATTCAGCCTGAGGGCATCTTTGAGGCCAAACGGATTAAGTAGAAATTAGAAAGATATTAATTCCTCGCTCATAACTATAATGCATTAAAGGCCACCATC
>Ga0190348_1000314_pt1 | contig 13842 bp, 9 predicted proteins | sample 48721367_MG_FD_161658 | JGI IMG/M metagenome (GOLD analysis project Ga0190348, IMG submission 161658) | Hydrothermal vent microbial mat bacterial communities from Southern Trench, Guaymas Basin, Mexico - 4872-13-6-7_MG | ecosystem: Environmental > Aquatic > Marine > Hydrothermal vents > Microbial... | reverse complement strand
TGAACCTGGTGGGGGAAGCGATTATGTAATTAAAGCGAAACATGTTCATTCCTGGGTTGAAGCCTTTATTCCCTTTTCCACTGCTGAAGGGTATTGGGTTGCTTTTGATCCTTCACCTCTTTTACCAGGTTTACGTGATCAATTTGGAACAAACACTATAGGTTTTAACACCGTTTTCTTCTGTTCCAATGAATTTTTCTTTGCTCCTCACTTACTTCCTAATCCTTCTCCTCCCCCTATTTTTACTCCAAATCCTCTCTCAACAGCATGGCAAGAAGATCCCTACAATCCTTCAGTTTATTATGGTCCTTATATTGATCGTGAGCAAGAATTCAGTTTATATGGCATTCTAGCTTCTGGTGAAACTCAGGATTTAATAACTTATCTTGTTACTGGTGATCCGGATGATTTGGAATTCATTGAGGGTGAAACGATTACTTTTATCGATACTACAACTAACACTATTTTGGGTTCTGCTATTACTGATGCAGGTGGTCTGGCAATATTAAATTATTCTTACTCTTCTACTGCACAACTAGGTATTCATTACATTGAAGCTCAATGGAATGATATTCAAGTGCCTACTTATAATTTATTAGGGCTTAATTCTTTGAATGCCGAAGATTTATTTTCACTGGAATTATCTGGTGTAATAATTTCAGGCAGTGTTAACATTTCAAATATACGCTCTCAAATTGTGAATAAACTAAACCTTACTCCTAATTTTACTCGAGTAAATTCATCCACTCTTTTTGTTTTTAGTGCCCTTTTTCAAGCAATTATCGTTTTCCGGCTAAAAAAATCATCTAAAATAATCTCGTTCCACAGGTCTTATTAATTCTTTTGCTGAACTTTCTTCTTTTTTATCATATTGAAACCCTCTAATAAGGATAACTGGTTTTCCCTCATCAGCTTCACCCATTACTAATCCTGCTGCTGAACAAAGTTGATCTGCAATTGATGTTACTGAACTCTTTAATGTATAACCGAATAAATCCTTTTTTTCAACATAACTTTTTAATGGATTTATTCCAGAGCAACCGATGGCAATATTTATTGCCCCAAGCCTAAAGGGGCGATTGTGTGTATCCGAAATAATTACTGCAATGTCTCTTTTAACCCTACTTTTAATATACTCTCTAATCTTCTTAGCAGATTTATCTGGGTCAAGTGGTAAGAGTGAGACAATCTCTTCTCCGGGCATGTTTGATTTATCCACGCCACTATTTGCACAGACAAAACCATGCTTTGTTTCAGTTACTAAAACACCATTTCGATATTTGCAAATGTTCTTAGCTTCCTGAAGAATAACTTCCACATGTCTTGGATCTTTATTTCCTTGCTTTGCAAGTTCAATTGCAAATTTTGAAGGTTCAATACTTTTTAAATCTATTATCCACCCTTCTGCCCTCGAGATAATCGATTGGGCAACAATTAAAATATCATTTTCTTGAAGTTCCAGATTATTTTTTTTCAATACTTGTAAGATAATTTTTGCAAGATTATCATTTTGCTTAATTATTGGAAACTGTTCTAAAGGAATGATTTTTAGCATCTGAATCAACTTCTAAATAATAAAAAAAAGGATGATTCCTTTTGAATAGGAATCGTAATTTACTGTTAAACAGTAATTTCAATACCAAGCCTACGGACGAGTTCCTTGTACCGATTTCGAACAGTTACTTCTGTTACCGTAGCTGTTTCAGCAATTTCTCGTTGTGTTCTACGTTCACCTTCGATAATCCCTGCGATATAAATTGATGCAGCCGCTAAACCTGTGGGGTCTTTTCCGGCGGTTAGTCCATTTTCTTTTGCTTGGTCAATGATTTCAATTGCTCTTTGAGCCGTATGTCCTGAAAGCCGTAATTCTGCACTAAAACGAATGATGTAATCATTTGGATTAGCTAATGGTATTCGAATTTGTAATTCCCGAATAATTAAGCGGTAACAGCGTCCTAGTTCTTTTTTAGAAATTCTACTGTTTTTAGCAATCTCATCAAGCGTGCGTGGTACTCTTCTAATTCGTGCTGCAGCATAAACTGCCGCAGCAATCATTGCTTCGATGCTTCTGCCCCTAATTAAATGGCGTTCAATTGCTTTTCTGTAAATAACAGCAGCAGTTTCTTTAACTGTTCGGGGAATGCCAATTTGTGAACTCAAACGATCCAATTCACTCATTGCATATGCAAGGTTTCGGTCCATTGATGAGTGAACGCGTGTTCGTATTTGCCATTTACGTAAACGATAAATCTGTGCTCTTCTTCGAGGTGAAAGTTTCTTACCATAAACATCTCTATCTTCCCAGCCAATTTGAGTTGCTAATCCTTTGTCGTGAACTGCAAAAGATGTTGGTGAGCCAACTCTACTTCTTTTATTCCGTTCTTCTGAGGTAAAAGCTCGCCACTCTGGTCCTTCATCAATAATATGTTCGTCAATTACAGCACCACAATTTGTACAGATTCGTTCTCCCCGCGTGGCATCACTAATAATATCTGTTGATCCACATTCAGGACAAACAGGTTGGTTTTTCTGATTTTTTTCTTCTTCTTCAGACATTTTTATCTGAGCTCCTTTGACAAATTTTTCCTTAAAAGCGATGAAATCCTCTTCTTCAATGAATTAAAAGTGAGTAAAAGCGAAGAAGGTTGTCTCTTCTTGCTTGTTAAAGAAGTTAAGGCGCTATATTATCATGAGATTTAATCGCTTCGGGAAAGATTTTTATATTTATTCTAACAATCATCTTAGAACTTCATATATAAACTTTTCGCACGCTATTTATATATGTACAAAAACGCCCAACCGTTTTATAATAAAAAAAGGGTTTGACGCTTAAAAGCGTCAGTTTTTTAAGATTATTTAAGCTTGGGATCAAGGGCATCTCGTAATGCATCACCAAGAAGATTGAAACCTAATATGGTGATGAAAATCATAGTCGCTGGCCAAGTAGGCATCCACCAGTAAGTGAGGAGGTTATCACGGTGATATGCTAAATCATCACCCCATGTTACAGCCGTTGGGTCTCCTAAACCGAAGAAAGCCAATGCTGCAATGGTCATAATTGTATTAGCAATTCCGAGTGTAGTAATAACAATTACTGGTGATAGTGAATTTGGTATAATATGTCTAAAGATTATCCTGCTATCCTTTGCTCCTAGCGCTCTTTCTGCTTCAATGAATTCTGTGTTTTTCAGTGATAAGATTGTACTTCTTACGATTAAACTTGTACCTCCCCAGCCTATTAGTGCAAATATTACTATCACTATCATATAGATGCCGCCGGGAACTGTACTTGCTACGTCTCTGAATATTGCGACAATAAAGATGAATAAGATAAATCCTGGCATTGCTGAGATAACTTCATTTACTCTTTGTACAAAGTCGTCAAAAAATCCGCCATAATATCCTGAAAATGAGCCAATGATCATTCCAAGTGTGCTTGATGTCATTTGTCCTACGAATCCTAGAACCAGTGATAAAGGTGCACCAAAGAATGTTCTTGAAAGAATATCATATCCTCGTGTATCTGTTCCAAATGGATATTTTCTACACGGAGGTAATGTTTGTTCTCCTGGTATAATATATTTCGGATGTGCTATTAATCTCAGGTATTTCTGTGTTCCGGGAATCCATAATTCTATGTAATAGTTATTTTGATCCCATGGATCTGCAGTAGGATTTCCTAATCCAAATAAGGAGTCATATTGTTGGATAAGAAATGCCAATATTGCTATTCCTACTAGAAAAGAAACAATGTAGAATCCAAGCATTCCCATTTGATCTCTACGCATTCTTCTTAGCACTAGTGCCCAGAGGTTGGAGCCTTCTACTAGTTTTATTTCTTCTAGTATTCGCGCCTCTTTATCGACGCTTGTTTCGTTTACCGTTGCCATTCTTTTTTCATCTCCTTTAGTACCTGATTCTTGGGTCGACTAGCGCATAGCTTAAATCAACCAATAACCTGAATACCAGGAATAACCCACCAAAGATGAAGTTTGTTGCCATCATCATTGGATGGTCTCGTTGTAGTGAACTCGTAAGAAATATTGTTCCTAATCCCGGATAGCTAAATACACCTTCTGTCATCACCGCTCCGCCAAGTAATCCAGGAAGCGCCATTCCAACGACCGTTATTATCGGAAGCAAAGCATTTCTAAATGCATGTTTATATATTACCGCTCGTTCTGAGAGTCCTTTTGCCCTTGCAGTTACAATATAGTCTTGTCGTAAGATGTCTAATAATTGTGATCTAGTCAACCTTGCCAAAAAGACTAGTCCTGTTAGTACTAATGTTATTGTCGGTAATATCAAATACAAATAGAATGTGCCATTTAATATAAACGGTTCCCTGAACGCCTCGGCTTGAATTGCCCCGGTGAAATTAAACAGATAGTACGATGCTAACATCACCAACTTTGCCAACCAAAATGTCGGCATTGAATAACCTATCAATGATGCTAACGTTACTCCTTTGTCCCATATGGAGTATTGTCTTGTCGCTTGGATAACCCCTATTACCGTTGCCAGTATTGTACTAATGATAAATGCAGGCGTTGTTAAGAATAGGGTGTACCACATTCTTGACAATATTAGGTCTGTTATCGGCTTTCCTAAGTCTCCGCTTTCTGTGTAGTACCAAGATCTGCCAAAATCTCCTTGTAAAATTCCGCTTCTTCTATAGACGCGTTCATTAAATATGTATCTCTTCATTAATCCAAACCATTGTAAATATCGAACAAAAACATTAATTTTGACGAATTTCGGTTCCAAGACATACATTGTTCCTTTCCCAGGGACGTCAGTAGCCGTATATTCGAAAATCGTTGTCAGTTCGTGTTTTACATTAAATGATGAGATGTTTGCAACAAATGTAAGTTCATAAGTAGACCCTGGTTCAACTGTGACTTCTAAATCATATACTGAAATTGAAAAGTTTCGTACTATGTCAGTAGTTAAATAAAATGTTACGGTGGTGTGTTCGATATTTGCTGAGGCCGGTCCTGGTATAGTTATATTTGTTATCGAGAATCCTGATGAGTCCATATCTATATTATATGAAACGAAATCTTGTCCTTCTTTTTGTAGTAAGCCGATTTCCATTCCTATTTCATTATATCGATCAATGTACTCTGTTTGCTCTCCTTTGAATAACCCCATACGAATTTGTATAGGATCTCCAGGTGATGCGGCAATCAATGCGAAGCTGATTATAGAAATTCCAAGAAGTGTTGGGAAGATATATAGGATACGCCTTAAAGCATAAGTTCTCATAGACATTTTTTCAACACTCTATTTTCTTTTTTCTATACGAAATGAGCTTTAGAGTTCTTTTAAACTTTCTTTTTTTTCTAATATATCTTGTCAATCATATATAGGTCTTGCGATAGATTACTGTTTTCATTTATTTATCCTTTTCTTTGCATAAAATTCGTTTTTTTTGGGATAAAAACTACAGATCAGTAGTTTTTTTATAAAAATCTAAAATTTTTTTCGCTATTTTTATTCTGATGCCTTTTATTTTAACGAGTTCATCCAAAGATGCCTTTTTAAGTTCATTAATGTTGTTAAAATGATTTAATAAGAGGGCTATTTTTTCTTTTCCTATTCCTTCAATTTCCTCCAAGGATAATTTTACCATTTTTTTCCTTCTTTTTTGGCGATGAAATTCAATAGCAAACCTATGAGCTTCATTTCTAATTCTTTGTAATAGCTTTAAAGCAGCCGAGTGTTCATCCAGCTTTATTGTTTTATTCGTTATAGGAAAGTGGATTTTTTCGAATCTTTTCGAGAGGCCAAAAACTGGTATTTCTTTATGGATTTTCTTTAATACTTCATAGACTCCATTAACTTGCCCGGCACCTCCATCAATCAAAATGACATCAGGATCATCCTCTTCTTGAGCTAAGCTCCCTGTAAATCGTCTTCGAATTATTTCTCGAAGCGAATCAAAATCACTTTGCCTATTTTTTTCTTCAATAATAAATCTTCGATATTTGCTTTTTTTAGGATCTCCATTAATAAAAACAACACACGACCCAACAGTTTCTGTACCATAAAGCGTTGAAATATCATATCCCTCAATTCTTAGTGGAAGCCGTTCTAATTTTAGTATTTGTTTTAATTTTGTCAAGATTTCTCGATTTCTTTCTCGCTGCCTTTTTTCTGTTTGAATTGAAATTTGCAGGTTATTTTTAGCATTCTTATATGCGAGTTCTAAAAATGCTTTTTCTTCCTCATTCTGAGGTAGCCTTAAAATGGGGGTTTTTTCTTCCTCTTTTTTTAAAAGTGTATTAAGCCATTGATTAATTATTTCCTCATCTTTGATTCTCTTTTTTATTAAAATACTCTTAGGAATGCGATCTGTTCTTGAATAATATTGTTTGATGAATGTTTCAAGGAGTTCTCCTTCCTTCAAATCATAAGGCAGTTCAATTAAGAAGTGTTTTTCATCGATTATTCTTCCTTGTCGCAGAAGAAGAATTTGAACTAAAACATTCTTTTTTTCCTTAGCAATTCCTAAAAGATCATATTCTGCTTGCAAGTTTTTCGAAACAATACTCTGATTTTGAATTGTTTTTTCTATAGCATAAACTCTATCTCGAATTAATGCTGCTTTTTCAAATTCTAGTTTTAGAGATGCTTCTTCCATTTCCTTCTTCATTTCATTTAAAAGCTCTTGATGCTTTCCTTCAAAGAATTTAATAAATTGATGGACTGTTTTTAGATATTCGGTAACTTTTATTGTTCCCAAACAAGGTGCTAAACATCTTCCTAATTGAGCATATAAACAACCTCGAGAGCCACCATTAAAACTAATTTTTTTCTTGCATCTTGCTATTGGGAAAATTGTTAAAGCTTTTTTTAAAGCCACTCTCAAAGATTTAACATCAGAAAACGGTCCAAAATAATAATCACTCGAGTTTACCCGTTTTCTTACAATCTCAACTCGAGGTATTTCCTCACTTATTGTAATTCTAAGATAAGGGTATGTTTTATCATCTTTTAAACGTAAATTTAATATCGGCTTATGGAGCTTGATTAAATTATTTTCTAAAATTAATGCTTCAATTTCTGAATTTGTTGTTATAATTTCAACATCTGTTGCAAGTTCTCGAATTTTCTTGCTTTTTAATTCTTTATTGCCTTTTTGAAAATAAGATCTTATACGATTTCTAATTTTTTTTGCTTTTCCTATATAGATAATTTCCCCATTTTCATCTTTAAATAAATAAACTCCTGGTGTCAAAGGCAAGGAATCTAATTTATGTTCCAGTTCTCTCAATTGGTTTTCAACTAATTTATGTTTTTGTAGAGCTAATCTCGTAATATCTTGTCTAGTAAATCCTTTTTTTAGTTTTCTAAATTCCCCAAAAATGAAAATTAACTTCAATGCTTTTAAGAAATTTCTTGCTCAAATGTCTCCTTGGTGTTTTTATAGTTGTGTTTGCACAAAGTTATGGTCGATTAAAATAACCCATCTTTAAATTCAAGGTCATTTGAATTCCTAGATAGATTTTATGAGTTTGAATTAGCAATGACACATCAGCTATTGTATGAATTGGAACAATTCCCCAAAACCAGCCAAATTTCTTCTCTTTTTAAAGAGATGATGCTGAACTTCTACCCAAAAATAAAATCTATTAATAGTCGAATTGCATTAGATTTAGGATTTCTATATATTTATAGAAAACTTGATAATGAAGATGAGAAAGAGCGTTTGATTAATTTCTGGAAGAAAAACTCTCCTTCAAAAACAATTCAATTACCAATGGGTGAATTTTTTTATCGTCCTTATCTTGATTTTGTTTATCTTGACAAGATTATGAATGGTTTATTTATTGAAATTGCATTGGAACAATTCACTAAATTTAATAAACTATCTTTTATCGAATCTTGTATAATTCTTTTTGATATTGAACGATATTTTGTTGTCCCTCTTTCTGAAATGGATGTTAAAATTATTGAGACCATCCGTGATCGGATAAAAAACAATCTCCCATATTCTAATGAAATATTATCTACCTTGTTAAATGTTCGCTCAAATTATATTAGTCGCCGTTTAGGTTATCTTAGAAATAATGTCTACTTTAGAGTTACTGGCACAGTAAATTATGCAAAAATCGGTTTAAATTTGTATCTTATTTTGATTAATTCTTCTCCAAAAATCAGTGAACAGATTCCTGAGTTTTTTACCTCTCCCTATACCCGGACCATTCGTCGTTGCCCGAATCAATACTTTGATTATATTATTTCCCTAACCCTTCCACAAGATATAGAAATAAAACTTGGAGGTTATTTAGAACAATTAAAACATCTTGGAAAAATTCAGGATTACTATTTTGATCAAGTTACATCAATTTCGCATAATATTGATTTTTCATATTATGTTTACTCAAAAAGACCCTCTGTTTTGTCAGCGACGAAACCTGGATTTCATATTGATTGGTTTAAAGAAAGAATTTTGAGTATGACTGATATTAGTACTAATGGTGAGAATAGTTATCATAGATTCTTTTTCGAGGGTTCTCCTGTTAAATTATCTTCTTTAGATTTAAAAGTAATGACTCTTTATAGGAGGGATTTGGATAGCTCCGTTCGTACAATTGCAAAGCAGCTTTCTTTAAGTTGGGATGAAGCAAATATTCATATGACTCGAGTCAAACCGGTTCTTTTTCCAATGATATTATTATATTATATGGGATTGAATCAAACCACTATTCTATTTTTTAAAACTATCTCTCAATCGTCTCTCCATTCTTTAGAAACCGTCCTTAAACGAATGCCTCAAACCTTTTCATACGCTTTAAAAGGCGGTGGAGCAATAGTTACCGTGGACCTTATGAATGGATCCCATAGGCTTAACGATTTAATTTGTGAAGTAATGCCAGAATTACGAAATGCTCAATTTTCTCTAGCTTCTAAAACAAGGGGCATATTCCGCCCCATTCCCTACAAATTTTTTGATGAAGAAACTAATAAATGGTTTTTCCCGGAAAATTTCTTTTTATTTAAGGAACTTAAGTAAAAATTATTTACGTCTTAACATTCTACATACGATTATATAATTAGTGTTTTTCACTATTTTAATTTAGAAATAGCAACTAATTGAGGAATCCATTATTGAAATCTCGAGTGAGTATTATTTGTAGGGGCATCGTTCAAGGCATAGGTTTTAGGCCATTTGTTTACCGGACTGCAAAAAAATACCATTTAAGGGGGTTTGTAAGAAATCAGGGTGATGCTGGGGTGTTAATTGTTGCTGAGGGCGACAAATCAAAATTAACACAATTTATAACGTCTCTAGAGACAGACAAACCTTATTTAGCGAAATATGAAAGTTTTAATGTTTCTTGGGAGAAATCTTCAAACGAATTTCTTGATTTCATTATAGATAAAAGTTCTTCTAAAAAAGTGGGCGGAATCTCTTATCTCCCACCAGACATTTCCATTTGCGACGATTGCCTTAATGATATGAAAAATCCAAAAGACGCTCGTAGATTTAAGTATGCTTTTACATCTTGTGCCATTTGTGGTCCACGTTATACAACTATTACTAGGTTACCATATGATCGTCCCAATACAACTATGGTTAACTTCCCTCTTTGCCCATCTTGTAAGGAAGAATATCAGAACCCTTTAGATAGAAGATATCATGCTCAGACAACTTGTTGCAATATTTGTGGGCCAAAATTAACTCTTTATGATAATAACGGTAAAAAAGTAGATACAGACGATATTTTTAAAGAAATAGGCGCATTAATTCAAGAGGGTTCAATTATCGCAATTAAAGGGATAGGAGGTACACATTTAGCATGCTCTGCAGTAGATGATACATCTATCTTAAGACTTAGGACAAGAAAAGGGAAGAGAAAAACAAAGCCATTCGCTCTCATTTCGAAAAATTTAGATGCTGTTAGGACCTATGCAACCATCTCGCCAATAGAAGAAAGTCTTCTTCTTAGTCATAGAAAACCAATTGTATTACTAAAAAAGAAAGATCCTTTCCCTTTGTCTCAATGGGTAGCCCCAAATCTATTTAATGTTGGTGTAATGTTGCCTTATTCTGGCATTCACTATTTAATACTCGAGGAAATAAAAGAGCCAGCTATCATTTTAACCAGCGCTAACCCTTCAGATATTCCAATGTATATCGATAACGATTATATTCTTTCAAAGGCTTCTCATTTAGCAGATTATTTACTCTTACATAATCGACAAATTCATCAGCGAGCTGATGATAGTGTAATTCGTCTGTCAAATAATCTTCCAGTAATAATTCGAAGATCTCGTGGCTGGGTTCCGGAGCCGATTAACTTACCCTTTGATTTACAAGATACCATCTCATTAGGTGTTGGGCCCTTGTTAACATCAACAGGTGCGATTGCCCTAAGAGACCGGTGTTTCCCTACTCAACACATTGGTGATATTAACACAATCGAATCCCTAGACTTTCTCGAATCATCAATAGAACACATGATGTCTTTGCTTGGAATAACGTCCCTAAATGCTATTGGTTGTGATCTTCATCCAAACTTTTTATCTACGAAATTAGCTGAAAAATATTCAAAAAAATTTGGAGCCAGTTTGTTTAAAACTCAACATCATTATGCTCATGCAGTATCTTTAATGATTGATAATAATCTTCCTTTAGATGAAGAAATTATTGCAATTGTTGCTGACGGTGTTGGTTTTGGGGCTGATGAGGTAATATGGGGCGGTGAAATTTTTCATAGTACCTATACAACTTATGAACGCATCGGGCATTTAGAAGAACAAATAATGCCTGGAAGCGACCGTGCGACAATTTATCCTATTAGAATGGTAGCTAGCATTTTATCAAAAAAATATGATCAAACAGAGGTGTTTAACATTCTCTCTACAAGGTATTCTGACGCACTTCCCGGTGGTATTAGTGAAATACATGTATTACTTTCACAACTACAAGCCAACTTAAATACTTATAAAACTACTAGTACGGGTAGAATCCTTGCCGCTGTAAGTGCTATGTTAAAAGCATGCTTTGAAAGAACATATGAAGGCGAGCCTGCGATTGTTCTAGAAGCTTTGGCAAAAAAAGGGAAAAATGACCTCCAATTTACTCTTCCGGAAATAACAAACGGTATAATTAATACTACTGATTTATTTTATCAAGCATTTGAAGCCTTTTTAAATCATAAGAACATTGCGGATATTGCCTTAACGTTTCATTTAACTTTAGCAAACCAATTTGCCGATATAGCTATTCCATATGCACAAGAACATCATATTGATAAAATTGGTTTTACAGGCGGAGTTGCATATAATGATATCATCACTACTCAAATTGCAAAACGAGTTAAATCAGCCGGTTTATCATTTTTACAAAATAAGGCCTTGCCTTGCGGAGATGGTGGAATAAGTTGTGGGCAAGCAATCATTGCTGCATTAGCAAACAAATAGCCTTTTGAATTCGTTTAGATGTTTCTTTTAGAAAGCGCAGATTGTCTCTTTAGTTTTTGTATATTATCAAAAATCATCTTTGTGTATACATTAATCCATTTTTCTTTTTCTTCTTGTGATTGATTTTCAATTTTAGAAACTGTGATCAAGTCCATGAAATTTTGAGAGAGATCATTAAAATCAGCCAAACGAGGAGAATCAATAATATTTAAAGTGGCCGCTACCATTATTGTAAAAATTGCTCTTATTAAATTTAATCGCGCTTGTTCTAGGGTTCGATAAAAGGCTCTCTTAGTAACGCCCCTTATCTGCCCTCTCTCTTCATAGGTTAAGTTTGGATCTATTTCATCTGCAATTAAATCAATTAATAATGTTTCAAGTTGAGTCTGTGTTAGTGTTGTCCATTCTTTTGTTCCCTTTTTACCTGCGTTTTCTTTTTTTGAATAAAATAATTTGATTATTGAATTATTCATTGCTTTTTTAACTAATTTTCTAATTTCTAATAGCTCTTTCTTCATAATTTACACCTTGTATACTATATGATACGATATTGATGGGTGTTATAAAATGTTTCTTATTTTTGATATTATTGACATTTTGGCTAAAAATACTCTCTTTTTTGAGTATTTTGTCAATATTTTCTTGCTTTTTTCGACTAATCTCTTCCTTCTTGATGCTTGTTTTTTCTGTTGTTTCACTTATAAAAAGCGTTTATTTGTATTGCTTTTAATACAAGTATTACAAATTGGTTTTTTAGTTTCTCTTTTTTTATATGTCGATTAAATAATTTAACTTTAGTATTTCAAATTATTTAATTCGATCAACAATTTCTTCAAAAATAGCTGCTATCTTCATTATTTTGATTAAATTGGCTTTTAATCAGGGTAATTTTACTTATAATAATGTAAATAAAAAGTATAATTTTCAATTTTAATACTTTTTTTATTGCTTTTTCTCTTATTTCTAATTATTTTAAGACAATTTGATTTTTTATAATACAAGTAATACTTGTATTACCAATCTTTCTATTATGATCTCAGTTTAAGTTTTCTGTTTTCCGATTCTAAGGTTGATTTTATTCTTCATTCTCTTTCGTTTCTGCTTATAGCCTGATTTGTTCGAAAATGATTCCTTTTGTATTACATGTATTGCATTTGTATTACACGTAATACTTTTGTAATACTTGTAATAAATGTATTAATATTAATTCAAATAATATTTGTAATACAACTTACGTTTTATTTTTTTTGTGGAGATCAATATTCTATTTGTAATGGTTTCCTGGTTCGATGAATATTGGTATTTCTTATAATACAAGTAATACAAAATTTTACTTTAATGTACCTATATAATATTATAATGTATACTTTTTTGTTAAAATAAAATTATTCTGTTTTTAGTTTTGATAGTTTAAAAAAATAATTTTCTTTCATGTATTGTATATATTACATGTATTACTTGTATTTCCACTTATAAATTATATTTATTTGCAATATTTGGAAATTCAACTTTGATTGTTCGTTTTAAAGCATCTTCAATAAATTTTGATCGGTTAAGATATTTCTCTTCTGTTAATTCATTCAATGCTTCAATAAGTTCCAGACTTACAGTGGCTGATATTACAGGTCTACTTCTGTTACCAAAATTTTTTGATTTGCTTGTTTTTGTTTTCTTTGTTTTTTGTTCGCGTGGCGCTAAAGGTTTACTTTGAGATGCTGGTTGTGTTTTTTGTATAATTCCTTTTTCTTCTTCAGGTGAAGTTTTTCGGATTTCTTCTTTTCTATATTTCTGAAGTAAGCTCATGGTGATTCTTCCTCAATATTAACAAATAATACATGTAATACAAGAAATATAAATATTACTAATTTATATTTCGGTTAAAAATTCTTTGTAATAATCATTTACGATTGATGCTATGTCTAGAGTGATTCTTCCATCTCCTTCTTTACGCATAAAAGCATCTGCAGCTACACTTATTGCTGCCCTGCATAACAAACGGAGGTCACGTGGGATCCCTTGAGAGTTTTTGTGAAGTTCCCTTGCTGCATCCTCATCGAAGGGTTCAATTGTAAAATTATTTTTATCAAACTTTTTTATTTCGCCTTTTGCATAATAGATCCTTCTACCAATAAATTCCCTTGCATGTTCCCATTCAAATTTCGGAACATCTATGGGTTCACAACGGTCAGCAATTTGTGGTAATACTGCAGCCAATGCTTGAAAATATTCTGTTGTTCCGGTCATAATTATTGTAGCAATTGGTTCTTCAGCACTTTCTGCATTTAAATCAGCTAAATATTGTAATTTGCTAAAAATTTCATGTTGATTCTCACTAATATCTTCTGCTAAAAGTACAGATCTGATTTTTTCTTTGTTATATTTTTCAATTATATCCTTACCAACTAA
>Ga0190348_1000312_pt1 | contig 13846 bp, 14 predicted proteins | sample 48721367_MG_FD_161658 | JGI IMG/M metagenome (GOLD analysis project Ga0190348, IMG submission 161658) | Hydrothermal vent microbial mat bacterial communities from Southern Trench, Guaymas Basin, Mexico - 4872-13-6-7_MG | ecosystem: Environmental > Aquatic > Marine > Hydrothermal vents >... | reverse complement strand
TAGAAATAGATATTGGTATTCCTTTATTGGTGATTATTACCAGAGAGTCATTTTTTAAGATGAATCTCAATCTGGGAAGCAAAGTTTATTTAACCTTTAAAGCTTCGGCAGTAAAATTATATTAATTCTAAAAAACGAGATATTTATAAAACAGTATCTATAAACAATTAATAATTAGGAGATAAACAGCGAACATGGTAAAACCCTTATTTAAAGTAAGTACCCCGAATGAGGTAATTACGACGCTAAAAGATCATTTAAGGCTAAAGGAGATAATCCGGAACAATATAGAGGAAGTCAATATTAAAATAGCCTTACATAGGTTTTTAGCAGAAGAGATAGTTGCATCCGCTAATCTGCCTGGTTTTAATCGTTCTGCTATGGATGGTTATGCCATTAGGGCAGAAGATTCTTTTGGAGCAACCGATAGTTTGCCTTCCTATTTGAAGATTGTAGGAGAAATAAAGATGGGTGTTACACCTGAATTGAAGATTAATCCTGGAGAAGCAGTAAAGATATCCACCGGAGGTATGCTCCCCGAAGGAGCAAATGCGGTGGTGATGTTAGAATATACCGAGCAAATCGATGATTCTACTATTGAAATAAGAAAATCGATTTCTCCGTGGGAAAACGTGGTCCGGGAGGATGAAGATCTAAAAACAGGAGAAATTATATTAAGAAAGGGACATAGATTACGTTCGCAGGATATAGGAGTTTTAGCCGGAATAGGAAAAATTAATGTCAAAATCTATAGAAAACCTAAAATTGCTACAATTTCAACAGGCAATGAAATAATCCCGGCGGAAGGCGAACCACGAACAGGGCAGGTAAGGGATATAAATTCTTACACCCTTGGAGCCTGTATTGAAGAGGCTGGTGGAGTCCCTGTTTATAGAGGAATTATTAAAGATGAAGTTATTCGATTGAAGCAGGAGATAAAAAAGACTATCAAAGAAGATAAAGTAGAAGTGGTGATTATTTCCGGGGGAAGCTCAGTGGGAGTAAGGGATGTTACCTTAGAAGTGCTTAACAGGTTAGGAAAGCCTGGTGTATTGATTCATGGAGTATCAGTAAAACCGGGGAAACCTACCATACTTGCCATAGCTGACAATAGGCCGATATTCGGCTTGCCCGGTCATCCGGTCTCAGCGATGATAATCTTTGACCTTTTTGTACGGCCTTTGATTCGCTGGTTACAGGGGGGAGAATACAATTATAATTCTGCCCAAGAAATAGAAGCAGAATTAACCTGCAATATGGTTTCAGATTCGGGAAGAGAAGATTATATCCGGGTATTTGTATATAAAGAGGGTGAAAAAATTTATGCCGAACCTATTCTGGGAAAATCAGGATTAATTTCTACTATGGTTCGGGCCTCTGGTTTAATAAAGATAGGATTAAATGTTGAAGGTTTAGAAAAGGGCAGTAAAGTAGTAGTTAGACTATTTTAATGTTTAATATGACACTTCGCGTTGAATCAAACAAACATGATGTATCGTATCTTTACTATATTAAGCCAAAAACCATATTCGTATCTCGTATCTAGTATATCGTATCTCGTGAAGTAAGAAGTGATATGTAATAGATAATGTGTGATATGTTGTAGGGGTTTGATTTATCAAACCCTTTTTGGGTCGAATAAATTCGACCCTTACAGCAAACAATATACATTATACGAAAAAAGATTTAAATTTTGAACCATAGTTTTTCGCTTTTAGTTATAAATTTTAATTTAATTTAATTAGGACATGCATTTTATTAATCCATTGCTATACGCTAAACGCTGTATGTTCTACGCTATACTATATACTAACGAATCAGGAGAGGAAAAATTGATTTGAAAAGAAATATTTATTTAAGTAAATTAACTTTAAAAGAAGCTCAGGAAAAGTTTTATAAAACTTTGTTAAAACACAAACTTGCTCAGCCTCTGAAAGGGGAATTGATTTTTACTGAAGATTCTTTAGGACGGATTACCGCAGAACCAATTTTTGCCAGGATATCCTCTCCTTACTATCAGGCAGCAGCAATGGATGGGGTAGTGGTCAGAGCGAGGGATACTTACGAAGCTTCCGAATCTTCTCCTATTACTTTAAAGATTAATCAAAACTTTCGTTTTATAAATACCGGTAATCCCATACCTTTCGGTTTTGATGCAATTATAAAGATTGAGGATATAAACCTTTTAAATAAAGTTAGCGAAGAAAAAAGCAGAGATATTTCTGGTAATATCTCTGATAATCCGGGAGTAGAAAATATTAAAGAAATTAAAATATTTTCTGCCGCTTTTCCAGGGCAGCATATCCGCAACATTGGAGAAGATGTAGTGGCTAATCAGTTAATTATTCCTGTAAATCATAAAATCCGCCCGGTAGATATCGGAGCTTTATTAGCAGGAGGAGTAAACCAACTTTTTGCCCGTAGAAAGCCCAAAGTAGCAGTTATACCTACTGGTGATGAATTGATTCTACCAGGGGAAGAAATTAGTCCTGGTAAAATTATTGAGTATAATTCCAAAATAATTAAAGGTTTGATTTATGAATGGGGAGGAGAGGCAAAAGTATACGAAATAGTGAAAGATATTCCTCAAGATTTAAAAAATGTTTTACAGAAGGCCAAACAACAAAATGATATTGTAGTGGTTATAGCCGGCTCCTCTGCTGGTTCAAAAGATTTCACTTCCGAGATTGTTAAAAGTGTAGGTGAGGTTTTAGTTCACGGAGTGGCCATTATGCCCGGAAAACCGACAATTTTAGGAATCATTGGTAATACTCCTTTTATTGGGCTTCCCGGTTACCCGGTCTCGGCGATTATCTCTGCGGAACAATTTTTGAAACCTTTAGTTTTCCATAAATTAGGGTTGATTGCAAAAAAGCGAGAAGAGATTAAAGCTTGTATGGCACATAAAGTGGTTTCCCGCTTAGGAGATGAAGAATTTCTAAGAGTAAAATTAGGAAACATAGATGGGAAAATAATGGCCTATCCTCTTTCCCGAGGAGCGGGAGTGCTTACTTCTTTGGTAGAAGCAGATGCCTTGATTCGTATTCCCTCACTTAAAGAAGGCCTGGATTTTGGAGAAGAAGTAAAAGCCGAACTTTTAGAAGATTTAAATATAATAAAGAATAATATCATTGTGACCGGGAGTCATGATTTAGTTTTAGATGTTTTAAGGAATGAGCTACAAGGAGAGTTTTCTGATTTTAATTTGGTGTCCTTTAACGTAGGAAGTATGGGAGGGTTATTAGCTTTGAAACAAAAAAGAACTCACCTTGCCACTACTCATCTATTGGATCCGGAGAGCGGAGAATATAATTTCCCCTATATAAAAAAAATGCTTCCTCGGAGAGAATTGGTAGTTATGAATCTAACATACCGGGAGCAGGGGATAATGGTAAAAAGAGGAAATCCAAAAAATATCAAGGGAATAGAAGATTTGGTTAAGAAGGATATAAAGTTTATTAATAGGCAGAAAGGTTCGGGAACCAGAGTTTTATTGGATTATCTATTAAAAAAGAAAGGCATTAATCCTTTAGATATTCAGGGTTATTCTAAGGAAGAGTACACCCATTTAATGGTAGCTTCTGACGTAGCGGAGGGTAGCGTAGATGCAGGCCTGGGGATTTTGTCTGCTGCCAAAGCCTTCCGTTTAGATTTTGTACCTGTGGTCAAAGAGAGATATGATATAATTATACCTAAAAAATACTACTCTTCTTTAAAGATTCAAAAATTACTGACTATTATTCGATCGGAAAAATTTAAGAAAAAAGTTTTGAATTTGGGAGGATATGACCTCTCTCAGAGTGGAAAGGTACTAAAAGAATGAATAAACTAATAGATAATTTTGGCAGAGAAATTTCCTACCTTCGGGTTTCTATTACTGATCGGTGTAATTATAGATGTATTTATTGCCAATCCGAAAAAGAATTTGAATTTATTCCCCATCAAGAGATTTTAAGATTTGAAGAGATAGTGGAAATTGTACAAGAGGCGGTAAACCTGGGAATAACTAAAGTTAGAATAACCGGCGGAGAACCGTTAGTTAGAGAAGGAATAGTAAATTTTATCAAACAATTAAGGAAAATAGACAGATTAGAAGATATATCTTTAACCACTAATGCTTTTTTCTTAAGTGAGTATGCCGAAAAATTAAAAGAAGCTGGACTGAATCGGGTAAATATTAGTTTAGATTCCCTGCAGGAAGAAAAATATAAAAAAATCACTCGAGGGGGAAGTTTGGGAAAAGCATTAAAAGGAATTAGTTCTGCTTTAAAGGCAGGATTATTGCCTATCAAAATTAATACTGTACTAATTAGAGGAATTAACGATGATGAAGTAGAAGATTTTGTAAGATTGACTTTAGATAGACCATTGAATATTCGTTTTATTGAATTTATGCCCTCCGGGGAAGAAGTAATAAATGAATTTGAAAGTAAATTTATTTCAGTTCAAGAAATAAAAGAGAAACTGATAAAGAAATATTTACTGGATCCTGTAAAAATTAGCACTGCAAATGGACCGGCAAAATATTACCAGATCAAAGGTGGTCAAGGTACCATAGGTTTTATTACTGCCTTGAGCCAGCATTTTTGCAAAACCTGTAATCGGATAAGGTTAACTTCTGAAGGTAAACTCAGACCTTGTTTGTTTTCTAATACGGAGGTTAATATTAAGCAGGCAATAAGGAAGTTAGCAAGAGGTAAAAGCGAAGGATTTCTAAGAAAGAAAATTATAAGGGATAAGTTAAAAGAGGCCGTTAGGCTAAAACCAGAAGGTCATAAATTAAATATAAAAAATCAAGAGAATTTATCTTTTCATATGTCCCGAATCGGAGGTTAATAAATAAAAACGGAAGGTAATCTGTAGATAGTGAATAAAAAAATAAAAGGAAGAATTTTGGCAGTATGCCAAAGCAGAGAGAAGGGAATGGTAAAAAAAGAGATAGGTTCAGGAGTATTAATAGAAAATTATGGCCTGGAAAATGATGCTCATGCTGGGAAATGGCATCGCCAAATTAGTTTGTTGGGAATAGAGAGTATCAATAAAATGAAAGGCAATGGTTTTAAGATTAAATTTGGTGATTTTGCAGAAAATTTAACTACTGAGAATATTATTTTGCCTGAATTACCTCTTGGGACAAAATTAGCAGTAGGAGAAAGCGTGTTGCTGGAAGTAACTCAAATAGGGAAAAAATGTCACCATAATTGCGAAATTAGGGAAAAAATTGGCGATTGTGTAATGCCCAGAGAAGGAATATTCGCCCGAGTCTTAAAAGGCGGCAGAGTAAAACCCGGAGATTGTATCGAGGTATTATAAAAACGATAAGCATGGATTTATTGCCTGATTGGCTAATAAAGACTGGGAATAAGAAAGATAAGTTTTTAGCAGACGTTTATTTCTTAAGCCAGGATTTTGATAACATTGAAGAATTTGTCTTTTAAAATGTTTTAAATTGGAGGTTGGTAAATAAAAAATGAAAAAACAAAAATTAACTCATTTTAATAAAGAAGGTAGAGCGCGTATGGTAGATGTAGGAGGAAAAAATGATACTCTGAGAATAGCTATCGCTGAAGGAGAAATAATAATGCAACCTTCTACCTTAAAAATGATTAAAAAAAAAGAAATTTTCAAGGGTGATGTTTTAGGAGTAGCTCAAGTTGCTGGTATTATGGCTGCCAAAAAGACTAGTGAAATTATCCCTATGTGCCATCCTCTATTATTGACCAGTATTGATATTAATTTTAAAATTGATGAAGAAAAAAACAAAATTATTATTCAATCTCAGGTAAAGACTGTAGGGAAAACTGGAGTAGAGATGGAACCTTTAACTGCCGTATCTGTTGCTGCTCTTACTATTTATGATATGTGTAAAGCAGTGGATAGAGGAATGACTATTCAAGATATACATTTAGTAGAAAAATCTGGAGGGCAAAGTGGACATTATCAGGGCAAATCAAAAATGGGAGAATAAAGATAATGGGAAGAAAACTGAAAGGTAAAATATTAGCCGTTTGTTGTGGAAAAGTTAAAAAAGAGAAAAAGATACCAATGAAAGAGGGATTAATTATTAAAGATTGGGGTTTAGAAGGTGATGCCCATGCCGGTAAATACCATAAACAGATTAGTCTTTTAGCTCTTGATAGTATGAATAAGATGCAAGACCAAGGTGTAACAGTAAATTTTGGTGAACTCTATGAGAATTTAGATGTAGAAGGGATAATTTTATATAAACTTCCTATAGGGACTAAGCTAAAGGTCGGAGAGAATGTTTTATTAGAGATAACACAAATAGGGAAGAAAGATAGCTATTTTTTGGAAATTAATGGCAAAACAGTAAGTTCTATAATGACTAAAGAAGGAGTTTTTGCTCGCGTTTTAGAGGGCGGAAAAGTAAAAGCCGGTGATGAAATTGAGGTGGTTTCCGAATGATTAAAGTAGGAATTTTAACCATAAGTGATAAAGGCTCGCAAGGAGAGAGAGAAGATCTAAGTGGGAAAGTAATTAAAGAAGTAGCCAAGAAGATTAATGGGGAAGTTAAATATTATAAAATTATCCCCGATGAAAAGGATATTATTCAAGAAGAGTTGATAAAGACAGTTGATGAATTACATCTCGATTTAATCTTAACTACCGGAGGAACGGGTTTAGCCAAAAGAGATGTTACTCCTGATGCTACCTTAGAAGTAATAGAAAAAGAAGTTCCGGGGATTAGTGAAATTATAAGGAGCGAAAGTTTTAAGAAGACCGACCGAGCGATATTATCTCGAGGGGTGGCAGGGATTAGAAAAGAAAGTTTGATTATAAATTTACCCGGCAGCCCTAAAGGAGTAAGAGAATCCTTAGAAACAATATTAGAGGCGTTACCGCACGGTATAGAGATTCTAAAAGGTCAAGCTACTGAGTGCGGAAGAAATGATGAAGAAATTAGGTGAAAATTAATGAAAGTTATATTTTTAGGTACCAGTTCGGGCATGCCTACTTTGAAACGTAATGTATCTTCTATTGCTCTTGTTTTTACTAATAAAAATAAACTATGGTTATGGGATTGCGGAGAAGGCACTCAGCAGCAGATTCAGAAAACATCTCTAAAGGTATCTAAATTAGAGAAGATATTTATTTCTCATTTACACGGGGATCATCTATTTGGACTCCCTGGTCTATTAGCTTCCCGGGGTTTAAGGGGCGGAAAAAATCAGCAAAAAGTTCAAATATTTGGACCCGAAGGACTTGATAAATATTTAAAAGAAACCCTAAATATAACCAAAACCTATATCCCTTATGAAATTGAGATAAAAATTATTCCACCAAATTTATCAGCAGGAGTCATCTGGGAAGATGAGGAGTATATAGCTCGATACACAGAAGTGAATCATAATATTAAAGCTTATGCTTATTCTGTCGAAGAAAAAAAAGATAGGAGTCATTTTTTAGTAGATAAAGCCCGCCGATTGAATATCCCTCCTGGTCCAATTTATCGTACCCTAAAAGAGGGTGAAACAGTTGAATTGCCCAATGGAAGAATCTTTCAGGGTAAGGATTTTGTAAGCGAAATTAGAAAAGGGAGGAAGGTAGTCTTTTGTGGTGATACTGCCTATTGTGAAAATTTATTGCATCTGGCTAAAGGTGCCGATCTTCTAATTCATGAAACAACTTTTTCCCAACAGGAAGAAGACCTGGCTAAAAGGAATTTTCATTCGACTACCACAATAGCTGCCAGGGTTGCTAAAGAAGCTCAGGTTAAACAATTGATACTAACTCACATTAGTCCACGATATAACTCAAATACTAATAAGTCGGCAATAACCGAGAGCGATTTACTTGTTGAGGCCCAGAGCGTATTTCCCGAAACTATTTTAGCAGAGGATTTTATGGAATACGAGATATAAGGGTTATTGAGGGACTATAAAAAAGTTGTTAAAAAACTTGAAATTTATCTTTTTTTAAGGTATGCTTTTAATGCTGTAAATAATTTTTCTTTTAATAAGAAGAATTATCTGATAAAATAATTAAGAAATTCTTGTTCGATAATTAGAAAGAAAATAAAAATTAAAGTAGTGTTGAATTTAAACTTAATTACTTAATAATTTTTAAAATCGGTAATTATAATAGAAGGAGGAAAATGTAAAATGAAGGCTATAGTTGATAAAGATTTGTGTACCGGGTGTGGATTATGTGAAGATACCTGTCCTGAAGTATTTGAAATAAAGGATGATGTAGCGGTAGTAAAGGTTAACAAGGTACCAGATGATTTGATTGAATCATGCAAAGAGGCTGCCGATGGTTGTCCGGTGGAAGCCATAACTTGCGAGTAAGATAAGAAAAGGAAAATAAAAAATATAAATAAAAAGGAGCAGATTAACTAATCTGCTCCTTTTTATTTTACCGTTCGATTCATCGAACCCGCAATGAAAACGGGTCGGATAAATCCGCTTCCTGCTTTAAAAGCAATACCTTATACGAAAAAAGTTAAGAATTTTGAACTAACGACTAAAGACTATGAAGAGTATGTAAGAGAGTAGCTAACATTTTGGCTGATTCTATACGCTATTTCTTATCATCACCGAATCGGGAAACCATTCGTGGTTGGTCATGATTATTCATAAAAAGGCTGTTCCAACCTTTTTCTTTTAAACCTTCATATCACTTAGTAAAAATTTTTTTAATTCAGTCAATTTCCATTCTTTTGGCTTTCATTTATTTATTGGGTCATGTTCAATTTCCATCACTTCCAAATGAAAGACCATATTAAGTTCATGTCTATCCCGATTAACATATTTGGTTGCGATTTTGAGGGGGAGTTCCGGGAGTTTCTCCTACAGTCATAATGTCATATTTCGAAAGTACTTTTTTGTTCATAATATCCTGATAATTACTGATATCATAACCATTATCATCATTGGGAGATTTATAGACCGGCATTACCGGATAGCATTTATCCCCAAGTCTTCTAAATAATCCAATTTTTAAATAATTCCCGGTAGGTCTCCGATGCCATCTCCATTACTATCCTTAAAACTTCCAGGATAGATTTAATACATTACCGCTTCTTTCCACCACTTTTGTTCCATTTTATACTCCTGCCTCTTCTAAAAAATTGGCGAATTATATAGAATGAATTTTAGTCTTATAAAAAACATTATAGAGCATTGTTTAAAGTTTTTAAAATTAAATCAGAAAAAATGTGGTTTTCTGTAGTGCCCATCTAACTAAGTAAAACATAATTAACTAAAAGGGCATAGAGAGGTGTTAGCTTTAGGGAGATTACTAAGGAGAAAGTGCGTAGGTTAGTGTAAACTTTAGTGGGGAGAAAGTTGACAAAAATGGTCATAAATAATATAATTTCTTAGTAAAGTTAGTTTAATGATGGGAATTATTCGTAAATTTACCATTTAATGTTAATTATCTAGTTAAGTTAGTCGTTATATGTATATGATGGTCATCGCCCTGATTTATTAGAGCGCGGCAATCTCTCTTTATTAAGTTAAAAACTTAAAACTACAAGCGAAAAACCATAATTCAAAACTCTTAACTAGTCGATAGTGAATAGTCGTTAGTTTTAAATACAGGTTTTCAGTTATCTGTTTACAGTTTATCGTGTTTTATGTTATTTCCATAAATCTAATATAGGGGTAGAATTTATTCGACCCGAAGGGGTTTGATAAATCAAGCCCCTACAACATATTACATATTACTTATTACTTCACGAGATACGAGATGCTAGATATGAGATACGAATTTAGTTTTGCGCTTTTCACTTTTCGTTTTATTACTAAATACTATTCACTAAATACTAACGACTACTTATATGGGTAACTAACTAACCATTATTTAAAAAGGAGAAAGACCAATGAAATTATCTACACGGGGGCGGTACGCGCTTCGGGCTATGATAGATTTAGCTCAAATTCAATATAATAATTTAAAGCCGATTTCTTTAAGAGATATTTCTTTAAGGCAAGAGATTTCTTTGCAATATTTGGAACAGTTGTTTAATAAGTTGAAGAAAGCAAATTTAGTAAAGAGTACCAGGGGAGCAGGTGGAGGGTATTTATTGGCCAAAGAAGCAGAGAAAATCAATGCCGGCGATATAATTAGAGCAGTTGAGGGGCCGATAGTGTTAGTTGATTGTATTTTAATTGGTAAAAAAATTAATAAGAATAGCCCAAAGAAATGTAAAAAAATAGAAGATTGTGCCATCAGGGAGTTATTAGAGGAGGTAACCCAACAGATAAACAAAATCTTAGATGCTGCTTCTTTGAAAGATTTATGTAAAATAGCCCAAAGAATAAAAGAAGGACAAAAATATGAAAGATAAGATAAAAGCGGTAGCTTTGTTCTCCGGAGGTTTAGATAGTATTTTAGCGGTAAAACTTATCCGGGAACAGGGGATAGAAGTAAAAGGGATTAATTTTAAGACTCCTTTCTTTGGTTTGAATGAAGCCTTCGCAATAGCAAAGGATCTAAATATAAATTTAGAGATAATAGATATTACCGAAGAGCTTCTAAAGATTTTAAAAAAACCCAAGTATGGGTTGGGAAAGAATATGAATCCCTGTATAGACTGTCATGCCCTTATGTTCAAAAAGGCGGGAGAATATATGAACAAGATAGGAGCTTCTTTTATTTTAAGTGGTGAAGTTTTAGGAGAAAGGCCGATGTCTCAGAACAGAAATAGCTTAAACATAATTGAAAGAGAATCAGGGTTTAAAGGCAGAATTCTTCGTCCATTATCTGCCTTATTATTAGCGGAGACTATTCCCGAAAAAGAGGGGTTGGTGGACAGAAATAAATTGTTGGATATTTCTGGCCGCTCGAGAAAAAGACAGATGGAGTTAGCTGCTAAGATGGGGATAAAGGATTATCCTTCACCGGCTGGAGGTTGCAAATTAACTGAGCCGGCTTTTTCTAAAAGATTAAGAGATTTATTTTTTACTCAGGAAAGTTTTTCTATAGAAGAGATAGAACTGCTAAAATTAGGCCGACACTTCAGACTAAGCAAAGATATCAAATTGGTAGTAGGAAGAAATAAAGAAGAAAATGAGCAACTACAAAATTTTTTTCAAGAGGGAGATTTTCTTTTTAAAGCTAAAAATTTAAAAGGCCCGGTTTCTTTGTTAAAAAGAGGGTTTAAAATAAATAACGAACTGATCGATAAATCCTGTCGGATTACTGCAAGGTATTGTGATAGAAATGAAGAAGAAAAGGAAAAAGTTAATATAAATTATTATAGTAAATCTAACGGATTGGTCAGAACCATAAAAGTGAAGCCATTAATAGAAGATGAATTAGAAACACTAAGAATACAAGGATAAATGCTGAGCACAAAAAGAGAATAAAATATTATGATTAAAAATTTAAAAAAGAAAGTAGTAGTGGCTATGAGCGGAGGGGTGGACAGTTCATTAGCCGCTGCCTTGTTAAAAGAAAAAAATTATGATGTTATCGGTATAACTATCCATCATTATGAGGGTAACGAAAATTTAGAATCAGTGGAACAGGCCGCTCAAAATCTAAACATTCCCTGGCACGTTCTGGATTTTACCAAAGAATTTAAAAATATAGTTATAGACTATTTCTGCCAAGAATATCTCACAGGCCGAACCCCCAATCCTTGTGTAGTCTGTAATCTGAAAATAAAATTCGGATTATTATTGGAGAAAGCAAAATCTTTAGGAGCAGATTATCTTGCTACCGGCCATTATGCTATCAATGAATATGACCAGAAGAACAGGAAATTTTTACTTAAGAGAGGAGTAGATGAAAACAAAGACCAATCTTATTTTCTTTATAGATTAAACCGGAATATTTTACCTTATGTTTTATTTCCCTTGGGCAAATTTAAGAAAAGTCAGACCAGAGAATTAGCAAAAAAATATGGATTAAAAAATTATAAAGAAAAAGAGAGTCAGGAAATATGTTTTATCCGGGATGATAATTATAGAAAGTTTTTATATCAACATATTCAAGATACTATCAAACCTGGCAAGTTTATAGATAAAGAAGCAAAAATATTAGGAGAGCATCAAGGTATTCCTTTTTATACTATTGGCCAGAGAAAAGGATTGGGAGTATCCTTGAATAAGCGTAGGTATGTAATTGAAATAAATCCCCGCCAAAATACCATTACTCTGGGCGATGATAAAGATCTTTATAAGGATAAATTATCAGCAAAGGACTTAAATTTTATTTCCGGCGATAAAATTTCAGATTCTATAAAGGCAGAGGTAAAGATAAGATATAATAGTAAAAAATCTTCGGCAATTATTTCTCCTTATGGTGAAGGCAGGGTCCTCATTAATTTTGAAAAACCCCAAAGAGCGATTACTCCGGGGCAATCAGCAGTATTTTATCAGGGAGATGTAGTAATAGGAGGCGGAATAATAGAACAATAAATATATTAGTCGCTAATGATAGTAATTCGTATTGCATATTGCGTATCGAGTATAGCGTTAAGAAAAGCAGATTCGAGAGTAGTATACTGTATGTAAAACACAAGAAGACACAGCACGCCGTAGATCTACTCTATCCTTGTATTAATTCCTTAACTAGCTAACTAGACACTAGATATAAATTTAGTTTTGCGCTTTTAGCTTTACACCTTGAGTAATATACCACTGTTTCTCTTTTCAAACTCGTAACTTCTCACCAATTACTCATTACTCATCACCGTAACCTCTACGATTTACACTAAACGCTCCACGCTACCCTTCAAGAGATACGAATAAAAAATTTGCTATTGTAAAAAAATTATGCTATATTACGTGTATACAAAAATGTATACAGGAGATTTTAAGGATGGATTTTATTCGAATTGGGGAAAAAGTAATATCTAAAAAAAAATTGAATAAAGAAATAAATAAAATTTTAGAATTGCGCACTAAAGGTGTGACCCAGGAAGGAGTAGCTCGCAAATTAGGAGTGGAAAGAACTTTTGTCTCCAGATTAGAAAGTTTAGGAGAAATAAGGAAAGGCAAGAAAATTGCCTTAATTGGTTTTCCTATTAAGAACAAAGAAGAGTTAATTCATTTAGCGGAAGAGCTGGGGATTGAGTATGTCTTGCTTTTAACCCAGGAGGAGCGTTTTGATTTTATAAAGAAAAAAATTAAAAGTGAATTATTTAATGAAGTTATGGAAATAATTGTTGATTTAGCAGATTTTGATTTGATTATTTTTATGGGTTCAGATATGAGAGTTCCTGTAGTGGAGAAAATATTCAGTGTTCAGGTGATCGGCATAGTTATAGGTCATTCGCCCATTAAAGAGAGTCAATATGTTAATCCGGAAAAGATTATAGAAATAGTAAAACAGGTTAAAAATTAATTTAAATCCTAAAAAAGAGGAGGGTTTGCGAATGAAAAAAATTTTAGGGGTTAGTCTGGGTTCTTCCACCAGAGACCATAAAGTCGTAGTTGAGGTTCTAGGGGAAAAAGTTGAAATCGAAAGAAGAGGAACTGATGGCGATGTTAAAAAGATGATGCAAATATTTAAGGAGAATGATGGGAAAGTTGATATCTTCAGTTTAGGAGGGACAGACCTATATTTATATTCCGGGCCTCAAGGGAAAAGATATACTATAAAAGAGTCAGAAAGGATAATTAGTGTTATCAAAAAAACTCCTATTGTTGATGGTACCGGGATAAAATATGTATTAGAGAAGGATGTAGTAAAATATATCGACACCCAAACTGATATTTCTTTAAAAGGAAAAAAAGCTTTAGTCACTATTACGGTGGATAGATTTGGCATGGCTGAAGGTTTAATAGAAGCAGGATGTGAGATGACCTTTGGGGATTTAATATTTGGTTTAAATATTCCCATTGCCATGCATTCTTTTAAGACTATTAACGTA
>Ga0190348_1000299_pt1 | contig 14166 bp, 14 predicted proteins | sample 48721367_MG_FD_161658 | JGI IMG/M metagenome (GOLD analysis project Ga0190348, IMG submission 161658) | Hydrothermal vent microbial mat bacterial communities from Southern Trench, Guaymas Basin, Mexico - 4872-13-6-7_MG | ecosystem: Environmental > Aquatic > Marine > Hydrothermal vents >... | reverse complement strand
CGGTAATCACCTCCTCGGTCTGCGGTGTCGAGGCCTTGGCCTGCGGGAGCTTGACCTTGATCCCCTCTTCAACCATAAAATTGGTAGTGAGGAGAAAATAGATCAAAAGGAGAAACACGATATCAATGTGTCGATCCTGCCGTTGAGATCCGTATCCATTTCGACCCGCTCCTTTTCTTCCCCGGCATTAAAATAAATCGTTACATCCGGCCTTCCGTCCCGATTAAGATCCTCTGTCTGGCGACAGGCCCTTCCCTCTTCAAACAGCGTAACGGTCTCCTTGAATCCGTCACCGTCAGCATCGTAGATTACCCTGACCGGCAGACCTGCATGAAAGGTACTGATCCTGTCAATCCGGCCGGTATGCCTGGTGTCTTCCTCCATGCTTTCAGCATGGCCGTCTGCATCAAAATGGATAAAAACATCCTTTTCCCCATCAAGGTTTGAGTCTCTCTCCTGATAGTGGGGTCTGCCGTGCCTGAACACGGTTATGATGTCATAACGGCCGTCCCCATCACCATCCACGCGTCTCTGTGACAGTTCATCATCCTTATAGGTCTGCCGGATATTCGGCCTGCCATCAGCATCCGTATCTTTTGCGGACGAGGAGAGCATTCCCTCCCTGAAATGATAAATGCTGTCAAACAGGCCGTCTCCTGTAGTATCTTTTTTTATCTTCAGGGGGCGCTCCTGCGAATCAAATTGAATAACTTGAGTCACCTCGCCGGTGTTGTTTGACAACCTTTCATGCCTGGTCCTTTTCCCTGCCTCAAAATAGTCCCGGCAATCAATCCGCTGGTCATGGTCCGTGTCCATTTCGACCCTTATGATCCGCCCTTTTTCGTAATACTGGAATCGATCCATGAACTCATCGGCATTGCTGTCTATCTCGAGCCTGATGAGCCTGCCGCGCCTGTCAAAAAGGGCGATCCGGTCTATCTTTCCATCCTTGTTCATATCCAGTCTCACTATCTTTTCCCGTGCCCATGCCGGTTCAGGCTGCAGCAAAGCAACTACGGTCAGCATGATAAAAAACGAGAAAAGATGCCTCATAACAATACCTCGGCAACAGGAACAAAAATAATTCAATCCCTTCTCCATAAGGAATATTAAATGAAAGAGGAACTTCAATAACACATATCATATAAAAGTGCTACAATTATCACGAAATGTCAACTCCTGAGCCCCTTGCGAAATTGCCGGACCTCTTCCAAATTTCTAATTTCCAATTCCAAGTTTTATTCAGGCTCAGCAAAACTTTATAAGATCCAGCGAACGTCTTAACCTGTCGAGAAATAGCTCTCGAGTCTTTTCATAAAAACCGAGCCCTTTATAAAATCGTTCTTCTTGATACTCAACGGTCAGGCATTCCACGGAAAAACCGATTTCTTCCAGACGGCTTTTGTAGCTGTCTTGTTTCCCCAAAAGGTCCTGCTCTACATGGAGCCCGGCAACATACATGAACGGTATGATGCGGGCTCTCAACCCGGTTTTACCCGGATGAGAAGAAGAGAGAATTCGTTCAATTTTACCAAATACACCTTTGCTGCCAGGAATCCCTTCGATTGAACAGAAATAGACATTGCTGAATCTCCAGGACAGGAGGTGGTCGAGCCCTAAGTAAACAATATTTGCTGAGTCGTCAGAGAGTGGTGTGCCGTGTGCAACGAGCAGGTTGATTCCTTCTTCAGGAGAAATAAAATCCTTTGAAATGATATCCAATACCTCTTCAACAAAATGCCACCGGTGCAACAGGGTCTCCCCCACAAGCACTCTGAGACCTGGAAACGATCGGCATGAATCCGCAAGGACCTCATATTCCGTTCCCGGAAAGATCAGAAGCGGCTGGACAGCGGCCCTGGTAAAGCCTTGTTGTTCAAGGGATGCCAGGGTTTGCAGGATCCCCGGATGTCCTGTCTTTTCCCTGATGATCTCGGATGTATAGGCCCATGAAATATCGTAATCTTTGAACTCACTGCGCACTAAATTGTCGAATAGCTGGTAAACAGCCTTGCCCCTTTGGGCCGTGCCGAAGGCAGTAAGAACAATGGCAGGATGTTCTTTAAGGCTGCCTCTCCGTCTGTACTTTTTTATGTGCATGATTATCTCCTGAAGGGGACTGAGCTCTCACTTCAACCAGTATGATTACACTGCAAAAAGCCCGAAACATGATTCCGCTCAAAAACCCCGAGGTGCAAGGCGCAAAAATTTTCCGGGAATGAGACGTACTTATCGTACGTCGCATGGGCTGGAAAATTGAAGCAACGCCGCAGATTGGGTTTTTTCAGCGGAATCATCTATATTTTTTCACACCAAAGACCACCAGCCCCAGGATCAGAATAACAAACAGGGACGCAAGCCATTGTGCGCCGGAAGACGGCAGGTCAGTGGTGTCATCTTTTGCCTTGACCTCCTCCATCTTATATCCTTCCACTTTTTCTGACTCCGTCCCTGCTTTTGAGGTGTTTTTCTGATGTTCTTCACCGGCCTTGAGGGTCTTTTGATCTGATGACTGTAGTCTTTTGGTGAACCCTTCATTCAGTTTTTTCTGCAATTTCTTTCGTGCCCTGACCTGCTCGGCCAGTTGCTTGCCCACGGCCTGCTCGATGGCCAGCTTGAACCTCTCGACCATTTCAGGCGACATGACTCCCGGCAGGGAAATAATGTTTACCACCATCTGGTTGAGTACCGGATTATTGCAGGTATGATCACAGCATGCCACACCCTTCTCGATGACATTAAGGGCGTATTCTGCTGCAAGCCTTTTCTTGATCTTTTCACCGGCATTCCAGTAGCCCTTTCGGATCGATTCCAGCATGCGGGCGGTAATGGACTGATAGGCCCAGGGGTTTTCCCTGTTGAAGAAATCCTTCATTTCGAGACCGTATTTATCTTCTACATACACATCAAAGGTCTGCTCCCATTTGGTCTTGTCGATGGCGGAGGGCACGGTCACCTGCCAGCCCCACATGTATTCCACGAAGTTCGACATCTCCCGGGCGCCGGCATATTTTTCTTTCTTCATCCCCTCGATCCATTTGGGATTGAGATAACGCGTTCGAAGCTCGCGGCCGATGGTCCTGGCCACATCTTCCACCTCTGCATGGTCCGGAATACGCTGCATGGTAATCAGGGTATCGGGGACCTGCCCACTCTCTTTTTTGACAGCCAGAGAAAGCCCTCCCAGATACTGAAACATGTCGTCATTATCCATTGCTCCATAGATGCTGGAGGATATGGAATGGACAGCCACGTCCACTCCTTTAAGGTTTTGCCTGAATATCTCCCTTGCCTCTTCTCCCCATTTTCCCTGTCCAAAGGCAAAACCAACCCGGTTTTCATATACCTTCACGATCTCATCATCCGATTCCCAGAAACCGGAATTTCCTGTCATCTCGCAGACCCCGGTCCCATACGATCCGGGTTTCTCCGTAAATATCCTGATCCTGGAAAGGGTATCCGCCCTTTCTTCATCCGAGCCGGATGCCGTCAGCCGTGTCTTGATCTCTGCATTATGTCTGCTGATCAGGTTTTCTATATCTGTCTGGATGACTGCCTTCCGGACCGCCTTGTCAAGAAGGAGCAGCATATTGGGGAAAAGGTCCCGGTAAAGGCCCGACGGGTTTATCAGGATATCGATCCGGGGCCGATTCAGCTTTCTGCCCGGGATCACCTCTGTGCCCGTGACCCGGCCGGCCTTGTCCCAGGTAGGCTTCAGGCCCATTAGATAGAGTATTGTGCTTTCGTTGATCCCCTCGTTCCGGATCGTCTCGGTGGCCCAAAGAACAACAGCCACCTTTTCAGGATATCGCCTCTTTTCCCTCAGGCTCTTTCTGATGATCTTCCCGGCTGCGTATTTGCCGAGTTCCCAGGCCTCTTGAGAGGGGATCCTGTCCGGGTTGAAGCCAAAGAAGTTTTTCCCGGTAGGGATCGCACCCGCGTTTCTTATCGGGTCATTCCCTTCCCCTGATGGCACGTAGCCGCCTTTCAGGGCCTTGGTGAGATAATCGATCTCCCTCGGTCCGGAATCGACAAGGCCTGTTTTTACTTTTTCTTCATTCGCCTGGCTGTTGCGCTTTGAAATGGCCTTGACCATATCCTGTAAGGCCTCACCTTCAGGCGATATGCCGAATGTATGCATACCATAGGGCATGAGGTTTTCCCTGATCTCAAGCAGGTAATGCTCGATCTCTTCGAGCACACTATCGTCAAACTCCGTGATGCCAAGATCATTGAGGAGCCCCATGTCTGTGACAAGATCTTCTATTTTTCCAAGCTTTCCCCCGGCTGTCCGGCCTCCAAGATAAACAGCCCTGTTGTAGCTGTTTATCATGTCATATAATTGGCTGTATTCATGATAGAGCCCTGCCTCCCTGACCGCCGGGATCAAATGGTCAATGATGACCCCCCTGCCCCTGCGCTTGGCCTGGATCCCTTCTCCCACGTCATCCACGATGTAGGGATAGATGTTGGGAATGTCTGTGATCAAGACTTCCGGTGGGCAGGAGGGCGAAAGCCCTGCCTGTTTCCCGGGAAGCCATTCATGGGTGGCATGTGTTCCCAGATGGATCATGGCATCGGCATGAAAGACGTGTTTGAGCCACAAATAGGCGGCGATGTACTGGTGGTGTGGATAAAGCGTGGGATCATGATAGAGCTTGACAGGATCATCTCCCCAGCCGCGGGCAGGCTCCGGCATGATAAGGACATTTCCAAGGATAACTGCCGGAATGATGAATTCGCCGTTCTTGATCATGATGGTTGAGCCTTCTGCCTCTCCCCATTGTTTAATGACATTTTTCCTGAAATCTCCGGGGAGCCCGGAAAACCACTTCTGATAGGTCTTTACCGGGAGCCGGATGGCCTTTTTCCCCTCAAGCATCTTATCCAGTTCCCCCGGGGCCCAGCTGCCTATATTCCTGCCGTACTTCAGTACCAGATCCTTGATAGCGTCTTCGCTCAGATCCTTGTCCATGGCGACCCGATACCCCCCTTTTTTCATGCGCTGGAGGATAAGCTCAAGACTCTTGAAGACATTAAGATAGCTGGCTCCCACATTCTGCTTCCCCTGGCCGTGATTATAATAAAGGATGGCCACCCTCTTGTTCTTATTCTCTTTTTTCTTCAATTGAACCCACATCTTCAGCCTGGGGATGAGCAGCTCAATGTTTTCCTTGATAGGTCTGTGAACAAACAGGACCTTACCGGTCTCTTGGTCTAATTGCCTTACCTTGCCGGTAAGAGCAGAGGATTCGATCAGGCCTGATATCTCCGGATTGGCAACAGTCCAGACCACGTCCATGGGCGGGATTCCTGTCGGATCACCACGCCATTCATCGATCGTATTTGAGTAAAGGTTAATCGCATTAAAGACCGGGACGTTCAGATTGATTAGGGCGCGCCGGACATCGTCGTTTAAGGCCGAGTAGAATTTGAGGGAAAAAGCCAAGACCAGATCGACTCTTGCCTGTTGATTCTTATCCATAAACAGCGACGTCAAAATGTCAAAATCGCGGCCAAAGGCAGGAACCACGTTGAATCCTTCATCCTCAAGCGTCTTTATCAGGTAATCGACCTTCTCCTTCTGCCCCTCTACGAGGGAAGATGAAAAAAGCATCATGCCTATCCATGGGGCGTCTTTGATGTACTCTTTTCGATTTCCATACCAATGAAGATATTCTTCAAGGCTTGTGAAAACCGCATCCGCACCGGCATGGTATATCCCAAGGCGCGGCAGCTTCCTGGCTTCCTCATAAGCGATGGATGAATCAAGCTCTTTATGTGCCACCCGGCAGATGAGGTTTTGGATATTAGCTACGCAGAGGTTACTGAAATACTCCTGAATATCAGGGTCAAAAATAATGCCTTGTCTCTTAAGGGCCTCATCATTCCTGGAACCTCTTACGGCATATATGCCCTTGTTCCTGATATTGACATCTTCTATCAGATACCTGCCCAGTTCACCCTGCATCACATCACAGATAATGACCTCGGAAGCATCAATAAACTCCCTTGCAGAACTATCGCTCGTGATATCATGATAAGTGAAGAATCTGACTTTGATATTGTCGGGGAGCCGAAGCCCTTTGATTGCCTTGTTGACAAGGCAGGTGTCCGCATCAATCACCAAAAAAGATATCTGTTTTGCCAAAGTTGTCGATGGGAACAAAAAGAGTATCGCAAGCGGTAAGAGAATATAGAATTTGTTTATGTCGTTCACTTGATCCTGCAATAAATCCCGTTGAGCAGAGCGTTTACGGTCATACGCAATACAAGCGGCATATCTTCAGTTTCTGTGACCTCCTTCATGTTTGCGATCTCTTTTCCTGCGATTTCCCCGGCCACCTTCTTGCACGAGAGTTCATGGCTGCTCAAATCGGCAATCAGCCCCCTTTCATAGTCGTCACTTATTGCGAAAGACGATTCCACAAATGAGGCATAACGGGGTTGGAGCAATACATCTTCCAATGCCCACAGCAGTCTTTTCCTGTCACTGTCGTCCTCCACCCTCATCGAGGTAATTAAATCAAAAAGGCTGATCTTTCGATCCCCCAGTCTCTGGAAGATATTGCGCCGGGCGACGATACCGTTTTGCCTGTATACCGCCTCTTGAACAGCCCCATATACAGCCTTGGCAATCAGTTCGCCCATCTTTGAATGGCCGCCGGAATTGTCAACTGGTATCCCATTTCCACCCACAACTATGATGTTATCGGTTCCGGTTCCAGTAGCCTGGTGAATCCGTGGGGTGTAACTGCTTCGGATATCAAGATCCTGTAATGCTGCGGTTTTTGCCTCCGTGGCACTTATGATGGCCCTGGTCATGGCACGCGGCGAGAGTTTCATGTTGGGCAAAATGATGATATTGATTGTTCCGGGTTTATAGAATCTCCCTTCATCTCTAGACATCCTGACCGCATTTGACTTCACGCCGGCTGTTACAAGGGCATAGACTTCCATATCCCTGAACCTTTCCTTCTTAATGACCAGATTGTCCATGTCCGCGCCGGTGAAAAGAAAACTGGCCGTATCCTCTGATTTGCCAATAGCCTGATATACTCGCTTCCTTATTTCCTCCAAACCGAGTTTATGGCCGATCCCCCAACAAGGAGGGGAAGAATAATGGTTGCCTATCGATTCTATTCCTCTGCGCTCTCCTTCAAGGGTTGAGACCAGAGATAATGGTTCTTTAAAATCGATGATCAGGGTCTTGTTCAAAAAATCATGGATAGTACTGTACGAAATGCGGGCATCTTTTATGTAATCAAGATCGAGATCGAGATCGAGCTTGCGTGATTTGAATATTTGGTCTTTGAGAACCTGCTCTTCTTTTTTGGAAAACTCATCTTCGTAAATTTTGGCAGAGAGCCAGGAAACAAAATAACCGGCACGTATCGAGGCACGGCACGTAAGGTCACACGGAAAGAAAAATATCTTATCATTTCTTACCGCTTCGACATCCTTCCATCCTGGACGGTCAAAGAGCTTTTCAGCCGTTTCTCTATCCCCGTCGCATCCGTAAATAACTTGAGGGTTGAAGCGCATCCACTCTTCTTTGGTAACGGCTGCAATATTCCCATCTTTACCGAGCCTTGGGGGAATACCACCGGCGAGCCTGATATATTCGTTCTGAAAGGAATCATCCCCTGGAGTCATCACCTGATCACGGCCCATGAGCCGTATAACCCTTTTCCTTTCGGATTGAGGTATCCCGGCCACCTTCCTGTCAATAATTCGGAGTTCATTCTTTATCCTGTCGATGATCCTTGCAGAATCCTTCTCCCTGTTGAAAATCCTGCCCAACAAATTGATGTTTCTGTAGATATCTGAAATGGAATTCGCTTCAAGGTTAATCAACCTGAATCTTCCGTGGCCGAATTTTTCTCTTATTCCTTTGTGAAGCCTGGACACAAAAATAACATCAGGCTCTATCTTCTCTATAGCCCTTAAGGAAGGCGAGAAAAAGCCACCGACTATCTCCTTTGTCGCCGCTTCTGAAGGATACGTATCGTGGCAGGTAACGGCCCTGACCGCATCGCCCGCCCCGAGCTTAAATATAATTTCGGTAATGGCTGGCACCAGGGAGACGACCCTCGAGGGCCTCTTTTCGATGGTGATTTTATTCCCATCAGAATCCGTAAATGTTACCGGATAGGAAAAAGTCGTGGCAGGACTCCAGAAGATGGCGAATAGAATTAAGAACAATAAGGCAAAAAATCGGGAAAAGATGATTCTTTTCATTCAGACTTCCCTCCCCTCAATATATATATTCGCCTTGTTACTCCGGCACATAGACCATGGTCCCGTCTTCCAGCCTGTAGGCAATCCCCAGTCTCTCGCCCCTGCCTCTGACCCTCTCTTTCGTGACCTTGAGCCTCTTTATCTTTTTCCCCTTCTTGGTGATAATCTCCATCTGTCCATTCTCGGCTTTCTTCACAATTGTGATTTCAGATTTTTCACTGAAGAGGTCCTGGAGGTAATGGGCAGCAAAGAGAGCAACAATCAGTCCCACGATAAAGACAAGCCCGATGTCAAAGAGGTTGGCCACCCCTGCCATGGGATCGTTCTCACCTATATCACCTGAAGGGTCTCCTCTCCTCTTCTTGAAGTATCTCATCTGTGCCTTTCCTCTAAGATCTCGCTGGCCAGTATCTCGGTTGCCAGCTCAATATTTTTTATATCTTCCTCCACCCACCTTCTCTTTATCGTGTAAAAAAAATAGGCCACAATCCCCACGGCAAGACCAACCACGGTGGTGGTAAAAGCGATTACCAGGTCCGAAGACAATTTGGTCATGTCACCCTGCCCAAGGGCCGCAAGGCCTGTTCCCATGGGGATGAGGGTGCCTATTAACCCCAGGCTGGGACCGATCCGGATAATCATCTTGATACGGTCAAGGGATCCCCAGGTTTTTAGACTCGTTTCCTGAAGGATATTTTCTATCTCCACTTCGTCCGGTGGAGATACTTTGTTCAGCAAAAGCCGCAGGTCTTCCAAATAGGAATTGACCCGGTGCGGAAAGAAATTCTGATCGTTTCCCTCTCTTATCAGCCGGGGGAGTCTTTCAGGAGAGTATTTGACTATCCTGAGCCGTTCCAGCCATTCAGCAAAAAAAGACCCTGAAGAGATCACTATGTACACAACTAAGGCGACCAGCAAGAACAGCACCGGGTAGAGAAGAGAGGAGGCAATAAGATAGATAAGAGATTTCAACAACGCGCCTATGTCCAACCCCGTCTCCTCCTTATCTTTCTTCTCATGGCCCAAAAGCCGGTTGAAAAAAGAGTGGCCATTACTGAATAGAGCAACAGAATGTCCCTGATGTCAGTAGACTCTGCTTCACCATGGTAGGCAGCCAGTCTGTAAATCTTGCTCAGATCACTGAACTGGGGCATGATGATTATGGACAGGAAGAAGTAGACGGCAATGATCAACATAGCCGCCCCCAGATTTGATTCAGATGCAAGATTCGACCTGATACTCCATAATGTCATGCTGATTGACGTCGTAATGACAATAGCCATAAATAGAATATAGGCCCCCAACGCGGCCGGATAACCGGAATCAGGGAAGCAGGAAAGGAGAAAGGCCGCGCTGAAAAAGATGGCCGTGACACAGACAGGGCAGGGGATGGTCAGGGCCAGCCAGGCAAAACTCCTGTTCCCGGGCCCGCTTTCTCTTTTCAGCAGAACAACTCCCCAGATGATAAGCCCGCCCGCCATCAGGACGTGGATGAATATTCCTGATTTCAAAAGGCCTTGTACTATTTCGAAGTAATGGATGATATTGATCCTTTGCAGGATGTAAGAGGAAAGCACAAAGATAATGAGATAAACAAGGCAGTACAGAGAAAGGAAGATGAGCTTTGACATCAGCTTTCTTCTCTGGATCAGGAAATAGTGCAGACCCATCCCACTCTTTATGGCAAATACGCCTATAGTAAAGACAAGGCCGAGAAACAGGCTTTTGAGCTCCATAACAATAATTGTCTAGTAATTATATCTGAGGCCAAGGAAAAAACTTCTTCCAGGCATAGGGTACCCTTGCACATATTCGTATTCCTTATCCAGGAGGTTTTGAATCGCACCTCTTAGAGTCAACCCACCGTAGTTTCCAAAATCGAGAATCCTTTTGCTGATCGTAAGATCAGCAACCGTAAAACCGCCTTTCTCTATTACTCCATAGGACCCGCCTTCATAATCAGTGATCTTTTGCTCTCCGGTATAGGTAAAGTTTAGATTGGCGGAAAGACCATCAAAATCGGAGAATGTAATACCATAAGACAGATTAATATCAGAGGTATACTTGAGGTCTTTGTGTGTTTCCTCATCTTCGTATTTGGTGAGATATACAAGGTTGGCGTAAGGTTTGAACTCAAATTCCCAGCCCAAAAGGGCACCCACGTCACAGGAGATGTCTGCTTCCACACCCTCTATTTCAGCTTCTCCAACGTTTTCCCACGTGGTGTCACCACCCGATGTGGAAACAGTCTGGATCTTATCCTCAAAATCAGTATAAAAATAGGTGAGGGAAGAATTGAAAGAGGCATAAGAGAAGTCCAGCCCCCCTTCGTAGGTTTCGCTTTTCTCAGGGTCCAAATCGGGGTTACCCACGAAATTGCCGGACCAGCCTGGAAAATTTCCTGCCAACTGCTTGGCGGAAGGCATCTTGAACGCCTCTCCATAGTTGGCCCTGAGTTTTAAAAAGTCTGTAATAAGATAGGCCACGCCGACTCGAGGAGAAACGTGATCATCGTCCTCATCTCCCCCTTGGCCTTTTTTCACTTCCACATCATATTCGTCATATCTCAAGCCGCCGGTAAGTATCAATCTATTGTCCAAAAGCCTGGCTTTGGCCAGGAGAAAACCGGCGGGATTATCATATTCAGACTTCTTTGGGTCCCAGGTGGTTTTTACTTCGTAATTCACCCAGTCAAAACCCGCGGTAACAAGTATATTTTCCAGGTTTAAAGACACCTGTGCCTGAGCCCCTTCCTGGTCAGTTTCCTGCTCGGATGGAACGCCATCGTCCCAGCCGTCCGGGTTGCTCCCGGTCGGATCAGACCATCTGTCCTCATCCTCACCGCGAAAATATCTTGCCATCCAGGAGAATAGACCATCTGTAGTTCCGCCGTCATAAATAAAGTCAATGGATTTATTGCTTGTATCTTTATAGTCATCAAGATCGTTCTGGCTGAGATAGCCTGGACTGCCCACCTTATCTCCATCAAAATAATTACAGATGACACCGATACGATTTCCGGGCAAAAACTCAAAACCAAGATTCAGGCTGCAGTCTTCTTTTTTATCATATCCGGTATTGTGATATCTTTTCCCATCCGCAGTATCATAGTCGTCCATCGATCCTATGGTGTAACTGCCGGAAAAATCGAATCCCTTTACCTGTCCCGAAAATCCGGCACTCCCTTCTTCATGCTCGAAACTCCCCAAATAACCCTCAACAAACGCAGTTGGTTTATCCTTTCCCTGTCTGGTAATCACGTTTACGACTCCGCCCATTGCGGCCGAGCCGTATTGAACAGAGGCAGGACCCCTTATTATTTCTATCCTCTCTATGTTTTTGGTCGTGATCTTGGCCGCATTACCGGTACCGGCCCTCCTTCCATTCAGAAGAATCAGGACATAGCTCTCAACATCATAACCGTGAGATTCGGTCCTGAAGCCCCGGATACCGATAGGAGTCAAAGTGCCCGGATATTTTTGAATATGCCCAATATTTTTTTCGGCCAACAAATCCCCGAGATCCCTGGCTGAAGACCTTTTGATTTCTTCTTCATCGATAACAGTCAAATTGGAGGTGATCTCCCTTTTCTTTTCCTTTACCCTGCTTGCGGTTACCACCACCTCTTCCAATTCATGTATCTCTTCTTTTCTATTTTGGGCCAATGACCTGTTTGCCGATGACAGGACCAATAGTGCACCGCAGAAATATATAATCATAATCAGAATAATTCGTTTCATAAAAAAATCCCCGGACCGAATTGAATCGATCCGGGGATCTCCCTTTTTTATCCGCAAGATCTTTCGGCACACTCCCGTCCACGAAGTATTGTGCCGGTTGTTATTCTGGCAGGTCTTCTGGCTCCCCCACCCCCTTAGCGACCTTCCCATCCCGGTTCACCGGAACAGTGGCATATGAATGCTAAGGGGGCTCCCTTTTCCTGATGAAAAAGGGCAGGGTCACAGCGGCGGGCCCGCTCCCGACTTTCACGGGATTCCCTATTAAGCCCATAAGGGCACCATGATTATTATTACAAGAATCAACTTTGTGATGTCAAGGCAAAATCAGTCTGTCACCCGAGCCCTCAGCAAAATCTTATAAGATCCAGCGAACGTCTTAATCTGTCGAGAAATAACTCTCGAATTTCTTCACAAAAACCGAGTCCTTTATGAAATCGTTCTTCTTTATATTGAACGGTCAGAGACTCCACAGTAAGTCCGATTTCTTCCAAACGGGTCTTATTAACAGTGTCGGTCTCAGGGATCAGGGGATAGAAGGAAGCAATATCCTGCATTTCTTACGATGGGTCTGATCAACTAAAGGCTAAGGCTCCTTGCGATTGATTTTGAACTTATCAAAGTCGTGATCATAGCTATAAAGGATATTTTGTCTATCTCCTTCTAAACAGGCAACCAGATAACAATCTACAATGTCCAATTTGCTGTCATGCCAGAGTTTTATCATACGGCTAACAATTCTTTTCTCCTTAATAATAATCCCTCTATATTCCAGGATGCCCAGCATCCCGGTTGCTATATCTTCTCTGGGAACAGAGTAAAAACTTCCCAGAACAAATATTACCTGGAACAAAACAATCAATTTCAATTCAACCCGCAAATCTCCCCGTTCCAGTGATTTAAACAAGGAATATACCCCTCGGAACTTTTTGGTTTTGTCCGATGTTAGAAAGCGAATCAAAATATTAGTATCCAATAGCGCCGTCATTTTTCCCAGCCCTCGATAAATCCTGCTTCTGTTGCCTCACTGATATCAGCTTTTTCAAGCTTTGGCTTCCCTTTTGCGTATTTACCAAATATTCCAAATAAGGAGTCGGTCAAAGATTTTTTTCCTTTTTTGGGGAGCATAGGTTTTAATAGGATGCCGTCGACTTTGGGAATTACATCAACATGATCTCCAATCTCAATATGGTATTTTTTTCTTAAAGCAACAGGAATGACAATCTGCCCTTTAGGGAAGACTTTCTTTTTTACAGATACTTTTGAAGTTGCGCCCATACTTCTTCTCCATTGTGAATAGGTTATACTAAATACTTTAATAAAGTATAACCAAATGTCAAGTAGAACGGACGGGAAAATTGGTAACGGACTAGCTTGACTCACTCTTTCGCGGGTAACCCAGCGAAAAAGCGCCGGCTTTTTCAATCAGTGTTCATCCGGTGTTTAGGTTTTGAGCGTCTCCCAAAACTTTCTTGGAGACAAGATTTGCATAGATTGGATTTTTTTCAGTTCGAGCAACTCTTTGTCGCCGCTCACAAATAATTCCGCATTTCCGTTTAACGTTGACACCTGAAGAAGCAATTATCGCTTTATGAAGCTCAAGAACTTCAAGGAGAGAAAGATAGCGCATTATGCAAGCCGCTGATAAAGCTCTTTATTCTTAGACAATACTCGATGCATTGCTTCTTCAAAGTCTGGCTCTGGCTGGGCAATAAGATCCTCAATAGATGCTGTAACAAACTGATCTGGCAATAGACCAAACTTCTTCGCTTTTTCCGTAAGGAGTGCAGCCTTAGAGTCCTCGATTTCCACAGAAATTTTTGTCATAATGGATTCCTCCAATTATCAAGGCATAGGCATTATAGCCAAATACCATTTGGTCTTCAAATTTTGTTTTTCACATAATCGCGGCGGATCAGGAGCGAGACCGGAGGCAAACTTGTTTGCCGACGGGATCGTCTGCTGCATCCGCTGGTTGTGAGGCGCGGAGCGCCGAGCACCCAGCGGATGGTAATACGCGGCGATTGTCGAGGGCGCGAAGCGTCCGGCAACAACGCTCCGCATAACCGGCTGGCAAGTCGAGTAGCCCGGGGGAATCTCACCCCCAGGCCCTCACGGAACCGTACGTGAGACTCTCGCCTCATACGGCTCTTCATGTCCCTCGCAAGTTACCAAGTTTGCATAAATT
>Ga0190348_1000292_pt1 | contig 14342 bp, 13 predicted proteins | sample 48721367_MG_FD_161658 | JGI IMG/M metagenome (GOLD analysis project Ga0190348, IMG submission 161658) | Hydrothermal vent microbial mat bacterial communities from Southern Trench, Guaymas Basin, Mexico - 4872-13-6-7_MG | ecosystem: Environmental > Aquatic > Marine > Hydrothermal vents >... | reverse complement strand
GGCTTTTGCTGTGGGGGAAACCCCGGCTCCTGAGCGCAGCGAAGGAGAACGGGGAGGGGGCAGGACTCCCCCATGTCAAAAGCCTTAAGAAAACAAGGGGCTGAAGTGTTAAGTGAAAAGAAATATCCCCTTCCAGTGAACGGTTACGTGAGGCCACGGGTTCACAAGAATATTTACGTTTCAGATATTAATTTTTTTCCATTACAGCTCAGGTAATCAACCATAGCCTTCAAGTCGTCCAGTGGTATTTGCCCCGGAGCGGTCTCATGACCCCCGGCCGGAGACGCATAGGTCAGATAACCCCCCAGCGCCAGGCAGGCAAGCCTGCTCATCTTTCCCAAAGGCCCCATACAGAAGGCTATTAAAGGAAGACCGTCATCCATTGCCCTGAAGTGCAGAGATAATACCTTCAAGACATCCTGCAAACCCTCAGCCAAGGTGACGATCTTCCCAATGTCTGCGCCGGCCCGCCTTTCCGAATCAAATACTTCGATCAGCTTCTCCTTTGCCGGAGTGCAGGAAAAATCGTGGTAGGAAATAATGACTTTTATCCCGGTCCTACGGACCTCTTTTATTACAGCGTCTCTTAAGACCGGATCTGTTCTGAGCTCAATATCAACATAATCCGCCCCTTCGGATACGGCCTTTCCCAAAAGGCTGATTCGTTCTTCTTCTGAACCTGAAAAAAGACCTCCCTCTTTCGAAGACCTATTAGTGAAAATAAGAGGACAGGGCCGATTTTTTAATAAGCTTGCAAAATCCAGGGATTCCGCATCAGCAAGAGCATCCAGACGAATCTCTGCCAGGTCGGCTTTTGCCGCCACCTGTTGCAGACGCCTCAGCAGGGCATCACAGGTAGGTTCAGCCAGGGAGACACAGATCATGCGAGACAATCTACCAAATCATTAAATAAAATATGGGTCCTTCCGCGGGTCGATTCCCTCCAAATAGCCGGCAATGGCCCTATCATACTTATTTGTTGTAATAAAGACCTTTTTGGCCAGCTCAAAACGTGTAGTCAGGGAAGTGGCTCCGTCATTGGCCTTCATCTCTCCGATCACCTTAGGATAATCAGACGGATCTACAACCACAGTCACATACCGGAAGTTTTTTGCCGAGGAGCGAAGCAGAGTCGGCCCCCCTATGTCAATATTCTCTATGGCATCAGCCAAACTCACCCCTTTTTTGGCTACTGTCTTTTCAAAGGCATAAAGATTTACCACTACCATATCAATAGGTGAAATACCGTGGTCTTCCATCTGTTGCCTGTGGGCGGCGTTGTCACGAAGGGCCAGGATGCCGCCATGGACCATGGGGTGTAAAGTCTTTACACGGCCATCCATCATCTCCGGGAAACCAGTGAGTTCTGAAACGTCTTTTACGGAAACGCCTGCCTCTCTTATTACTCGTGCCGTACCGCCGGTGGATATGACTTCTACACTCATATCCTCAAGCTCTTTGGCCAGTTCTGCTACACCTGTCTTGTCAGTTACGCTGATGAGTGCCCTTTTTATCTTTGTCATATGCATTGGCCGCCTTTTTTTGTTTAGTTCAAAATAGAATATTAACAAAACGGAAACAAGCTGGTCGGGACGAGAGGATTTGAACCTCCGACCCCAGCGTCCCGAACGCTGTGCTCTACCAGACTGAGCCACGTCCCGACCGGGGATCTATTCCATATATTCGCCAAGCCGGACCTTGTCAACCGGGGCATCCGGTGATAAAGGTTGACTATAATTCCAGATTATGCGTATACCAGGTGCAATCCATGCTTTTTCATGAAGGAGACAAGGCCTGTGAAGATTGAGTCGTATCGGTTTGGTGAAATCGTAATTGATGGAATACGCTATACAAAGGACCTGAAAATTATTAAGGGAAAGATCTTCGGGAACTGGTGGAGGTCTCAGGGACATACCCTCCAACTCTCTGATATCATGGATGTTGTAGCCGCAAAACCCGGTACCCTGATAGTCGGAACAGGTGCCTACGGCAGAATGGTCCTAAGCCCCGGACTGTCCGAGGAACTCGAGTCCGGGGGCATCCGTATAGAGGCCCTTTCCACCGAACAGGCCATAAAGAAATTCAATGAACTGTCATCGCGGAATGGACACGAGGCCGTTGCCCTTGCAGTTCACCTTACATGCTAAGTGGACCTTGGCTTTGGATGCCTTTGCACAGCGATTTCTTTTGATAGCGGATGTCCTTGGCATGGCAAGAAGTGCGGCTGCACTGATCAATGGCTACCTTAATTTCGATAGCAGACTGCGTTTTGCCGGGGCTGCAAAGGCCTCAGAAAACAAGGGGCGAGAGCATGTTGGAAGAAGAAGCACCCTGTGACCGGTTGCCAATGGAATATGGACGGGTTTACCGGATATTTACATTGCGAGAGTTACATCCTCAACAAATAAATTAGAATAGGAGATTTCTTATTATGCCCACGGGTCTGCGCTGGAAATATTCCTTAATGGCAGTACTTATTGCCGTGTCTGTGGTCTTTGTCCTGCCTTCTTTCTATAAAGATACGCCCGACTGGTTCAAAAAATATATCTACAGTGAGGGTCTGAAGCTCGGCCTGGATCTCCAGGGAGGAATGCATCTCATCCTCAAGGTAGACGTGGACCAGGCAGTCAAAAATTCTGCAGATCTTGCAGCAAGGGACCTTAAGGAGTCTCTTGGCCGCAGGCAGATAACCTTGGTGCGTCGCCGGAGTCCGGACCCTGACAAAATACTGTTCTTTCTCCCTAACAAGGACGCTGTGGAAAGGGTGAAGGCCGTTCTGGAAGATGAATTCCCAAGCCTCGAACTCGTAGAGATAAAAGAAGAGGGGAAATTCCCCAGCCTGGTGCTAAGACTCTCTCCGGAAGAGGAAAAATTCATAAGAGAAAATGCAGTTGACCAGTCACTGGAGATCATTCGTAACCGGATAGACCAGTTCGGTGTCACAGAACCTGTAATCGTCCGTCAGGGCGAAGAGGAAATAGTAGTCCAGCTTCCGGGGATCCAGGACCCTGAACGGGCCCTCAAGCTCATAGGGCAGACTGCGCAACTGGAGTTCAAGCTGGTGGATGACGAGGCCGGGATAGACCTCGGAAGGCTTATCCGCCAGGCAATAGATAGCGGCCGCCTTTCTGCAGGATATGATGCCAAGGCCCTTAACACGGTACTGAAGGGACAGATACCCAGAGATGATGCCATCTACTTCCTTAAGGAGGTAGATTATCGCACCGGCAGAATCCGGAAGACGCCCATTCTTCTCAAGGACAAAACGCTGATGACCGGGGACACCGTAAAGACCGCCCATGTCCGGATCGGCGGGACCTATAACGAGCCGTATGTTGCCCTTGAATTTACAGACCGGGGTGCAAGACTCTTTGAGAAAATCACCAGTGACAATGTAGGCAAGCGCCTTGCCATCATCCTGGACGGAGTGGTCCGCTCTGCACCGGTAATAAGGGAACGTATAGGAGGAGGGCATGCCCAGATATCCGGCTCATTCACTCCTGACGAGGCCTCAGACCTTGCCATTGTGTTGAGGGCCGGTGCCCTGCCCGCGCCGATCAGCATTATTCAAAACGTCACGGTGGGTCCGTCCCTTGGGCGTGATTCCATAAGGCACGGCCTGTATTCAGGCCTGATCGGAGCGGCCTTTGTGGTTGTCTTTATGGTCGTATATTACACGCTTTCAGGTTTCATAGCGGATATAGCCATGGTCCTGAACCTGCTCTTCCTCATGGCTGTTCTGTCGCTCTTTCAGGCCACGCTGACCCTTCCCGGCATAGCCGGCATCATACTCATCATCGGCATGGGGGTTGACTCAAATGTCCTGATCTTTGAACGCATGCGTGAGGAAAGGGCCCTTGGAAAACCTCTTAAGGCATTTATCGACGGGGGATATGACAAGGCCTTTTGGACCATCGTAGACGCCCATGTCACAACCCTAATAACCGCCATAGCCCTGTTTCTCTTCGGGACCGGCCCGATCAAGGGCTTTGCCGTTACCCTTTCCGCCGGCATTATCATCAACCTCTTTACTGCCATCTTTGGAACCAGGATGGTATATGACGGACTGCTGGCCAAACATGCCCTGAGTAACCTGAGGTTTCTCCAGCTAATCAGGAAAACCAGCCTGGACTTCATAGGATACAGGAATTTCGCCTTCATACTGTCAGGTATCCTGGTAATTTTAGGTCTTGCGGGCTTCGTGCAGATCGTAAGGGGGGCGGCCAACCTCGGCGTGGATTTCTCCGGCGGAACCATGGTCCAGTACCGCGCAGACAGGCCCTTCACCCTGGACAAGGTCAGGGCCGCCCTGGCAAACACGGGTATCGAGGGCTATTCCCTTCAAGAAGTGACAGAAGAACACGTCTTGATCGTACGCGTCAAGAAGTCAGTGGCTACTGTAGGAGACATAGAGACCGGCATAACAAACAGTCTGAAAGAAGGCCTTCCCGGGACCCGTTTTGTAATGGAAAGCAAGGCGGAGATCGGTTCCACCGTGAGCCGGGAACTGAGACGCAAGGCACTGATAGCAATAGGCATATCATTTGCGGGTATAATCTGCTACCTGGCCTTCAGGTTTAATTTGAGCTTTGGAGTGGCAGCTACTGCCGCCACCTTTCATGACGTGCTGGCGGTACTCGGCATCTTGTTTATCCTGAACAAGGAGATAACGCTCCTGACAATAACCGCCCTCCTGACTCTTGGCGGCTATTCCCTTACTGATACCGTGGTAGTCTTTGACAGAATCAGAGAAAATATTAAACATTACAAAAAATTGCCTTTTGCCGAGATCATAAATCGAAGCATCAACGAGATGCTCGGCAGGACAATTATCACGTCTCTGACCACGATGATGGTGATCTTGTGTATCTTCTTCCTTGGCGGTGTCGTAATTCATGACTTTGCCTTTACCCTGCTATCGGGAGTGCTGATTGGGACCTATTCCTCGGTATTCGTAGCCAGTCCTGTAGTGTACCTGTGGCACAAGGGCAAAGCGCCCAGATAATAACTCCTTTCCCTATGGATCAACTGGTCATTCAAGGCAGGCACCCGCTCAGGGGAACCATCAGGATCAGCGGAGCCAAAAACGCGGCGCTCCCCATTCTTGCGGCAACGCTCCTCACGGGCGGCACCTTCAGGCTGCAGAATATCCCCAGGCTGGTTGACATAAAGACCTTCACCGATCTTCTGACCGATCTGGGCGTTGCGGTAAAATACGGCGCAGATAATGACTCTGATTTCTTGGACATAGACTCTTCAGGACTCTCTGACCACGAGGCTCCCTATGACCTCGTGCGCAGGATGCGGGCCTCGATCCTGGTGCTGGGGCCTCTTATATCCCGTTTTGGAAAGGCCCGTGTCTCCCTTCCCGGGGGCTGTGCCATCGGTGCCCGCCCCATAAATCTTCACTTAAAGGGTCTTGAGCTCATGGGGGTTAAGCTCAGGCTCAAAGAGGGCTATATAGAAGCAAGGGCCGGGCGGCTGAATGGAGCTCATATCTATTTCGACACGCCATCTGTGACAGGCACTGAAAACCTGATGATGGCAGCAGTTCTTGCCAACGGGACAACTGTACTGGGGAATGCCGCAAGGGAACCGGAGGTGGTTGCCCTGGGGCAGATGCTTAACCAGATGGGGGCAAAAATCAGGGGCCTTGGTTCAAATACCGTCAAGATAGAAGGAGTAAAGGAGCTGAGGTCTGTTGATTGGGAAATAGTCCCTGATCGCATAGAGGCAGGCACATACATGATGGCCGCGGGGGCAGCAGGCGGAGAGCTGATAATTGAGAACGTTATGGCAGATCACCTGGAGGCGGTCATATCCAAGCTCAGGAGTACCGGGCTTCAGATTGAAGTAGATAATGCCCGTATTTCTGTCAGAAAAAAAGGCGTCCTGCACAGCGTGGATGTCAAGACCCTGCCATATCCCGGTTTCCCGACCGATCTTCAGGCCCAGATCCTGGTGCTGATGGCCCTGGCCGGTGGCCTCAGCGTAATTACCGAGACCATATTTGAAAACCGTTTCATGCATGTTGCCGAGTTGAGGCGGCTTGGAGCCGACATAAAGGTTGAAGGCAGGAGCGCCATCATCAAGGGTGTAAAAGAATTAAACGGTGCGCCTGTAATGGCCACTGATCTCAGGGCCAGCGCCTCCCTGGTGCTGGCCGGACTCGCAGCCAAAGGGACTACAACGATATCCAGGGTTTACCACCTCGATCGCGGGTATGAACATCTGGAACAGAAGCTTGCAGCAGTAGGGGCCAAAATCAAGAGAGAGAAAAGGCCTAACTGATCCGGTGAAAAGAGAAAAAGATATCCTGATTGACCGGTACGGCCGGCAATTGACCTATCTCAGGCTCTCGGTGACTGACAGGTGTAATCTTCGATGCCGGTATTGCATGCCTCAGACTAATTTCTCCTGGCTGCCCCGTGGCTCAATTCTCACCTATGAAGAAATTCTCAAGGTCTGCCGTATACTGGCAGGCGTTGGCGTCACAAAAGTGCGACTTACAGGTGGAGAGCCATTGGTCCGGCGTAACCTTATAAGCCTTGTGGAAAGGCTGACCGAGATTGACGGGCTTGAAGAAATTTGTATCACGACAAACGGTGTTCTCTTGGAAGAGTATGCGGATGGCCTGTTCAAGGCAGGTATCAGACATATCAACATCAGTCTTGATTCCATGAATCCGGAACTATTTGCCTGTATTACCGGCTTCGATCTCTTTGAGCAGGTGTGGCGGGGCATGGAAAAGGCCCTGGAAATGGGATTTTCCCCGATAAAAATCAACTCGGTGATCATGAAGGGCATAAATGACAGTGAAATAGCAGCCCTGGCAGGACTGAGCATGAAATATCCCGTACAGGTTCGTTTTATAGAGTTTATGCCTGTTGGCAAGGATATTTTTTGGGGTCCGGACAGGTTCGTCAGTCGTGATAAGATCATAAATCAGGTGGAGAGCGCATTCGGAAAGCTGCGTCCGTTGCCCGAATCACACAGCGCCGGACCGGCAAGTGAATATAGGCTGGATAAGGCCGCAGGAAGTGTGGGATTTATCGGCGCCTTAAGCCACAATTTTTGTGAGAGCTGTAACCGCCTGCGCCTCACCGCAGATGGACATCTTCGCTTATGCCTTTTTTCTGACGAGGAAATAGATGTCAAAAAGGCCTTGCGCCGGGGATTGAACACAGAGGAACTGGCTCTTTTTTTTCGCCGCGCAGTATTAAGAAAACCGAAAGGATTAAAGTTTTTGAATAAAGAAGGACTGTCTTGCAACAGGGGCATGTCCAGCATAGGTGGATGATCGGCTTCTTCGTGGAGGACTTCTGATAATGGAAATGAATCTGGCCTTTGTCTTTCCCGGACAGGGCTCTCAATATGTTGGAATGGGCAAGACCTTTTTGGAAACGGTTTCTGATGCGGCCCATGTTCTTTCTGTGGCAGAAGAAATGACAGGGCTTCCCCTCAAGAAGCTTTGCGCTGAAGGGCCTCTGGAAGAACTCACCCGGGTTGAAAATCTCCAGCCCTGTCTGACCGCCGTGGAGATCATTTGCTGCATGGCCGCCGGAGATGCGGGATTGAAGGCGACAGCAGTAGCAGGACACAGCCTGGGAGAGTATCCGGCACTGTGGGCCGCCGGGGTCATTAGCCTTGAAGACACATTCAGGCTGGTCCATGCCAGGGGCAGGCTTATGAAAGAGGCGGGGGATAAAAATCCGGGTTCCATGGCCGCCGTGGTTGGTCTCGGCAGGAAAGAGCTGGAAGAATTGATTGTGCCCCTGACAAAAAAAGGTGTCCTGGTCCTGGCCAATCACAACTCGCCCGACCAGATCGTAGTCACCGGGGAAACAGACCTGGTCGGCGATCTGTGCAAGAAAGCCAGGGCTGAAGGAGCCAGGGCGATTCCCCTGAAGGTGTCCGGTGCCTATCACAGCCCCCTTATGGCTGAGGCATCAGGTCGCTTTTCTGAAATCTTGGATAAAATATCTTTTTTTAGGCCCGAGATCCCGATTTACAGCAATGTCACGGCAAGGCCGGAATCAGATCCGGAGAAAATCAAGGACCTTATGAAGAAGCAGATCTGCTCGCCTGTCAGGTGGTATGAGATCGTAATCAACATGGACCGGGACGGAATATCTAACTTTATTGAGCTCGGCCCCAAAAAGGTGCTTGGTAACCTGATAAGGAAGTGTCTGCCCGGAAGGTCTGTTTCAGTCTTTCAGGGGGAAGATCCTGAGGGTCTTAGAGCATGCCTCGGGGGCAAACGAGAGCCCGGCTTGCCGGAAGAAGCCCCCTTTGCCGGTGTTGATTGAGGAGCCCGGATAACCCGTGGCTTTGAACGGGGAGTTTGAAGGGCAACCGGAGCTGTAGCCCTTCTCTCTTTCTTGACCTCATCAAATATACCGATTTCGACATATTCCCCGTCCGATTCAAACTTGACGCCTTGAGCTGTTATATCCGCTACACGCCAGCCATCGACAAGGTCTCCAACAGTTACGGTGCGCAGGTTTTTTTGAGGGCCCTTAACTATTTTTTTTTGCTGGCCGGACCTGGATTCCGGGGCTGCCAACATAAGAAAGGCCTGGCGCATTTCTCCCGCAATAATAGTACCATAGACCTGGTAGCTGCTCTTTAGATCTCCCTCCGCTGAGGTGTCATTCTCAGTCAGATTTTCATTCCTGCCCCGTTCCGGATCAAAAGGATCCTTGCTGACAATGGCTTCATAGGGGCCGAGCTCAACCTGAGATTCTTTGGCATGGACAGCCCCGGGACTAAAAGAGTACCACAGGCCGATGCAAAAAGATGCTATCAAAAGCAAGATCGAATAAGTTACTTTTTTTTGGAACTCCAGGCTAGTTATCATCTTCCTGCTCCAGACCCTTCTCGCCGGCCAGGCCCTTATGTTCCCCCAGCATCTGCTTCAGGGACTTGACCCGCCCCTTAAATTCCCTGGTCAGTGCGTCGGCCTGCTCCTTGGATTGTATGACATAGGGAGTAATAGTCATCAATAGTTCCGTCTTCTCGTTTGTGTAACTTCGCCAGCCGAACAGATAGCCTAGGACCGGCAAGTCCTTGAGAAAAGGGATACCACTGCGGCTCTTTTCTTTTTTTGTCTTCATCAAGCCGCCGATTATGATGGTATGGCCGTCCTGCACCACCAGATTGGTTGTAGTCTTACGGGTCTGAAAGATTGGGGAGTCAATACCCTCTACTTTGGCCTTTTCAAGGAGAGAACTGACCTCCTGGGTTATCTCCATACTGACCAGTCTGCTCTCATTGATAGAAGGCGTTACCTTCAGAAGGATGCCGGCACTTCGATACTGGATCGATTGTGTGAGAGTGCTCTCGGTCGTACTGGTAGTCGAGCTAGTCAAAGTAGGCACGTCCTGTACGACCTCGATGGTGGATTCCTTGTTATCCACAGCCAGGATATTGGGCGCTGAGAGGATATTGACATTTGTCGTCGTAGCCAACAACTTAATTAAGTTTCGAAGGCTGTCACCTGTGTACAGGCTGTATGCAAATCCTGAAATGCCCGTACCAAGCGCCGTGTTCCTGGGTAAGTTTCCGAGATTAGGATCGGTAAGTGCAATATTAGAAGAATATGATCCCCCCATATGGCTCTTGAGAAACCACTCGACCCCGTATTCAATATCGTTACCCAGCGAGACCTCTACAATCAACACGTCGATCAGGACCTGCCGCGGAACAATGTCGATCTCTTTCAGCACTTCTGAAAGGATGGCATAATCTCTCTGCGTGGCCTTGATGAGTATGGCATTGTTGACTTCGTCCGCAATGATTTCCACCTCACCGGCCAATTCCCCGGCATGCTGCACGGCTTTCTCTTTTGCAGGCTTTTTCTCCCTTTCCACAAGGACCTCTTTCCTGCCTTTGCGATCTGACGGCTTTCCGCCGTAGAGCTGCCGGAGGATATCGGCGATATCTGCAGCCTTGCCGTTCTGGACAAAGTATACATAGACCCGGGTTCCCTTCTGTGATATCTCCTGATCCAGTTGTGTCACCCAGTTGCCCACCACATCCAGGACTTCCTCCCACTTGGTCACTACAAGCAAGGAGTTGATGGTCTTTAAGGGCATGATCTGCAGGCCGCCCGGATCAATACCAGGCTTTATGTAAAGTCCTTTTGTCTTGAATATCTTATCAAGGTCTTTCGACAGATCATCCACATCGGTATGCTCCAGAGTATAGAAACGCCAATGTATATCCTTAAAAAAATCCGTATCCATTAAGGCCAATATTTTGGACAACTTGCCCACATTTTCTGCAGTGTCCACCAGGATAACGGCGTTTATACTTGGCTCGGCCACCATGACCGCCCCGGGAGAGATAAAGTTCCTGAGATTTGCGATTACATGGGCCGCAGAGAGGTACTGGAGTTGAAAGACACTGATTACGTCTCCTGCATGGGGGACCCGTTCACCGATATTTATCACTTCTGATCCGGCTCTGGCGCTGCCGGCCTTCCGTACCACTTTATAAAGATCCTGAGCGCCGCGGGTTATGGCCAGGCCGTGTATCTGCAATATGGAATTGAAGAGATCAAGAAATTCATTCTTGGTATATCTGCCCCTGATATTGAGTGAAATGGTCCCCTTAATGGCTGGATCTACCACATAGTTGAGCTCCAGAATACGCCCCAGGACCTGATCCAGGACAGGATATATATCCATACTGTCCAGAGTAATGTCTATCTGACGGCGTTCACCAACCCCGGCTCCGGAAAATGGAGACTTTATTACAGTTGCATTAGAATCAGGCGCGGCATTTTCAATTTCCTTTGACGGGATCTCCTGTGTAGCCTGATTCTGAGCAAGAGCCAAGCCTTGAATGGATCCCAAAAAACATATGACAGCCAGACTCCAGACCATCCATCTCCGATCTTGTATTCTCATCTCGACCTTACCCCTCAGATCCAGTTTTCATAAAGAGAGCTTCCACCTCAAGGTCGACCCTGAGATGCGGATTACGCCCCTCTACCTTGATTGCGCGAATACTATGTATTCGAAATATCCTGTGATCATCGTTTGATAATTTCAAAAACTTGACCAGCTTCCTGATATCAGTCTTGGCACTGAAAATAGCTACGGCAAGTTGATAATCTCTCCATTTTCGTTGCCGGCCTGTTTTATAAGTGATTACCTGGAGACCGGCCTCAGAGGCCATTTTGAGCAAGGTATCCTGTAAATTGGATGCCACAAGCTGGGGGGTATCACCCGGCATAAGCCCCTTTACGGCAACAGTGAGTCTGCGCTTCGACTGCACAATGCGTTGATCTACACCGCGATGCCGTTTGATGTCACGCTTCAGACGCCCGATTTTCGCCTCCTGGACCTCAATCCTGCTATCCAACTCCTCGATTTTTCCGGACAGCGGGGCCCATGCCAGGCTGTACCAGAGTATAAGTCCTATAACCAAAAAACCATAACGTAATAAGGGACTTCCATTACTGGAGAGCCGACGGCTAATTTCCATTGCCCTCCTCTCCTTTTCCACTGACCAGCTTTATCTCCACGGAAAAACGTTCCCTTTGCTGTCTGTACTTTCTAACAGGAGATATGAGCCTGACCTCTGAAAAAAGCGGGCTCCGGCGCCAGTTTCCCATGGCCTTTACTGCTGAACCGCCCTCGGCTGTGAGCTTAAGTTTGTCATTTTTGATATCGAGACTTCTTATCCAGGTCTCTGGAGGCGTAAGCTCGGCTACGGCCTTTAAGACCTTCAGTTCAGAGGGCTTCTCGAGCTTGAAGTCTTCCAGGTCCTTGAGCTTATTGTCGATTTTTTCCAACCGTTTCTGAGCATCCAGCATGGGCGACAGGCGCTCTTGCAGTTCCTGAACCTCCTGTTCCATCTTATGGACAGAGTGTACACGCTTTTGGATCCTCAAACCCTGTATCCCTGTGGCCAGTATGACTGACGCAGCAACAGCCCCTACAACAAATTGATATGGTTTTATGCGCAAACGGAAAGGTCTGCGACGGGGGCCTTCCTGGAGAGAAATCGCAGGATAAGAACTCAGCCCTAATGCAGCGGCACATAACCCCCAGGTGACTTTTTCCCCCTGCCCACAGATATTCGAAAGGTCCTTTATGGCACTACAGGGATCTTTGGGGGGAGGATCCAGAATTACCGCACCGGAACCCCCTACTGCATACTTGGGGGCCATTGCAAGATCAGGAAAGGGAGAAGGGAGATGTTCGGCAAGTTTTTGCAGGTCCGTCGAGATATCCTCTTCATCCGAGACCGATACGGAATGTGAACCTTCCCACCCGTAAATACCGTGGAGAGAAATAATCCAGCAGTTACCCTGCCGGCCGAGGCTGACACAGGGAAGAGAGGATTCTGCGCTGCTGCGCAGCAGGATATCCAGCCCCAAAGTCGCAGGTGATACAGGGCCAAGCGATCCGGCATGGCCTGTCTCACGAACGACCCGGAGTATCGGATCCAGAAAACTCCTTGGGATATAGGCCAGAAGCACCACCGTCTTATCTCCACGCTTAAATGCCCATTGATCATGATATATCTCATCCGGTTTCAGGTGTGCGTGAAGCCCTATGCCCATACGGACCGCATTTGCCGCCTCGTCCGGTTCCAGTTGAGGAAAGCTTAATTCTCTCATAAACAGGTTCTTTCGAGAAAGGGCCAGACATATAATACGTCTCCGCAAGGGATGAATAGCCTGAAGTACGCCTTTTACCTGTTCCGCCAAAGAACGTCCGGTATCATCAAATGTATAGGGCAGTTGGACAGGAGACCATTTTCCGAGCCGTCCCTTAAGACAAAAGACATCAAGCCTGGACTCGTCCAGGTAAATCCCTACTATTTCACGTTCTCTGACCACCTTGAGCCTTTTCGTCCAGGAGTAATTGCCTCTATCCAATGCTTGACCTTTAATTTCTCTGCCCCGGACCGGGTATCCCAGTAAATCTGATATATACGACTGCCAAACCAGACTCTGAGACACGCCACCTCACGAGTTGATATAGTGTTATCACCGAGTTCGGCACCCAGGATCTCCTTAAGAGGCAAGGGTGCGTATTCCTTACTTACGGCACCTGATTTGTTGTAGACTGTAAATAAATCCCAGAGGCCTCCCCGCCATATAACTTCACTGTCTTCCTCCTGGGATGACCAGGTAATGGGCCCGTAAAACGCCTCCTGGCCGACCCCGTTTACCAGGAGCAGTTCCTCCAGCAAATGAAATGGACCATTGGCAGGATAGTAGGGCGGAGATCTGTCTTGGTAGATGTCATCCTCTGCCCCGTTCAGCCTCACCAGCTTATCAGAATCCCTCCAGTCCAAGATACCATCCACCATAGTATCCGCGGCTTCAAGCTCCTCGTCCCCAAGAATCGCTCTCACTACCTCCCTGATCTGATCCTCTGAGCTGTTATTGAGATCGAGCTTTCCGTTCTCGTCTTGCAGGGTAAAAAAGACCTCTCTGCCTCCAAGCCTTGCCTTGTACACGCTACCGTCAGCAAAAAGGCGGCCCTCTGCCTCTTCCCTGTCCATTCCTGGAGGAGACAATCTGCTTGCTGCAAGAAGCAGCAAAGACCTCGCAGCCTCCCGGCCCTGCAGGGCATCCCAGGCACCTTGCCCCAGGTTCCTGCGGATTCTTGCCTCAACCGCATAGAAGCCGCCGACCAGTGTAAGCAGGGTCAACACCCACAACACCAGCACAAGAACCGTACCCTTCTGTCCCATCACTTTGCACTTACCAGAATAAAAGGACTTGTATAAAAAACTCGCCAGGTGGTTACAGGCTCCTTACCATTATCGGAAAAGGCCAGGCCCATGGCTACAGCCTCGGGCACATTACCCTTTTGACTCCAGTTATCCTGCCAATCCTCAGGGTCGGATTCATCCGGCAATTGACTTTGATATGTAAAGGCCAGCGAATCTATCCCGTTTATGATCGAAACGCCCCAGCCCTGTTCCGTCAGGTCCTCTTTATCTTCCTGATCTATGTTGTCAGGAAGGGGTTCTTTCAGGTCTTCGGGCCTGGTGATGACCTTCTGGGCATAGATGAGCTTTTTTCTTTTTTCATCAAAACGATAAACTACCCTGAAAAGGCCGCCTGCCTGGGAACCAAGCGGTACGTGGGTAGTCACAAAGGATATCTCGTTCTCTTTCCCATTAAACTCGGAAAAATCCTTGAGATCAGATCCGTCCGCCACCACGGCCCTGAGCTGTCTTCCCAGAAGTCCTTCAATGGAGGATACAACTATCAGACGTTTGTTGATCTTTTCACCCCTGCTGTAGGCCCTCAGTCCTGTACGGACAGCCATGGAAAGTATGAGGACCAGCACGGCAATGAGGGTGACTGA
>Ga0190348_1000290_pt1 | contig 14403 bp, 16 predicted proteins | sample 48721367_MG_FD_161658 | JGI IMG/M metagenome (GOLD analysis project Ga0190348, IMG submission 161658) | Hydrothermal vent microbial mat bacterial communities from Southern Trench, Guaymas Basin, Mexico - 4872-13-6-7_MG | ecosystem: Environmental > Aquatic > Marine > Hydrothermal vents >... | reverse complement strand
GACCAGCCTATCACCGAACTGCGGGTGCGGGAAGTAATGCAGTGGGTCGAAGAATACTCCATCGTATGAGTGTATCAGCCAGAGACCTTCATATACGTCGTTGTTGCGTCCTCCGCTGAAGAAACCAATCCATTCACCATTGGGTAACTCACAAACTGACATCCGCGATATGTGACTGTAACGCCTGTGCGGATCTTCATTTGAGGATGTTGGTGATGGGAGTACCGACTGTTCGACACCGCATGTCCAGCTTAGACCATCTGCACTCCATGCAAGGAGTTGTGTTTCCCAGCCAGTGCTGGTCATGCAATCGGTCAGGAACCCCCAGTATGTGTAGTTTTTCGGGTTGTTGCCTGTGTTGATCGCGTCTGGGTTATAATTTACATGGCTGAAACCATATCCTGCGTCATTCCAGCCAGAAGGCACAGTGAACGCGGTAAGCGATTGAGCCGCATCCCATGCAAAGCCATCAGCAGACTCAACCATGTATGTATGGCTCTTGATCGGGGTTGCAGTGCCATCAAATACCCACATCTTGAACGGTTTAGCATCGCCTTCAACATACACGACGGCTGCGTGGTAAAGCGATGCTGCGAGACCACCGGTCAGGGGGATCGGACCTACCCATGTCGAGAAGTCATTGCTCACAAACGCTTCCATTGGTCCACCGCTCGCTGTGGCTGCCCACGCGATGAAGGAGTAATCTGTGCCCATGTATTCAACCCCACCTGGCACATGTAGGAACGTGGGGTAATATGCTCGTTTACCAGCTGGAGCTATAACAGGGTTGTTGGGGTCAAGTTCCCAATCACTGTTGTATTTTTCTCTGTATGATTGTGGGACGCTGCTTTTGTATGGAACTATCATTTGTTTTCATGCCTCCGTTTACAGATATTATGCGGGTGTTTATTGATAATGATTCGTGTGGACTACTCCCGATGGTATGTAAAAATAATCATCGTCCTTCATCCATCAACTTGATTGTTTTTGGGTTGTTGAATGCGGTTGCACATAGTGCAAGAATGTTCATTGCACCGTTCATATCAGAAGCCCCGACCTGTTGCATCAGTTCTTTCTGTCGTGCAAACCGAAGAGGATATGATTTTGCCATGTGCTCATTCTGATCAGTTGCACTGAATTCGAGACGGGGTTCGAGTTTGTCCATGATCTCAGTCCATCCAATAATTTCTCGAACTCTGTCATCTGCCTCTTTCTTCATACCGGCAAGCTGGGTTTGTAATCGTTCTATTTGAACAGATAATTTTCTTGCTCTTGCACGCGAGAGGGGGGTATCCTTTTTGATCTGTTCGTCCATCATTACCTTCTTGATTTCAATGTCTGCTTCGGTTTCTTTATAATCATACGAAAGCATGACGAGGTTTTGATACATCACACTGCGTTCGAGGTTTGCCTGCCAGTATTTTGCATCTGGAGTGGGATGCTTCACATCATCAAGTACCGATACTTCCATCAGATATGGTGCTCTGAATATAATTCGGTTTTCATATCCAGTAATGATCTTGTCTTCGATTTCAGAGAGTTTATTGAATGTATCGTCTGACAGTAGTTTAGTATCTCGAATTATTGCCAGTTCTGTCATATTATCTCCATCAATTTTTTTCTTCAGTTGTATCGAAATAACCAGAGCTTCTTAATCCGTGCACAAAACACTCATCGTTGTCGTATTTCAATTCATCACATCTCCTGACCATAATCACCAGTATTCTTCTGTTACTGCCAAGTAACCACTACCATCTTCTCCACCGAAGGATAGTCCTGCTACCTGAGTACCACAACCGGCTAAACTGTTCCTTGCAGTGTTCAATGCACCGCCTGATGACCACGAAGCTCCGTCGTATTCTTCTGTCACTGCCAAGTGATTACTGCCATCGTATCCACCGAAGGATAATCCTGCTGCCTGAGTTCCACAACCGGCTAACTGGTACCTTCCAGTGTTCAATGCACCACCTGATGACCACGAAGCTCCGTCGTATTCTTCTGTTGTTCTCGAGTCACCACCAATCCCACCGAAGGATAGTCCTGCTGTCTGGGTACCACAACCGGCTAACTGGAACCTTGCAACGTTCAATGCACCGCCTGATGACCACGAAGCTCCGTCGTATTCTTCTGTTACTCCCATGCTACCACCAATCCCACCGAAGGATAGTCCTGCTGTCTGGGTACCGCAACCTGCTAACTGGAACCTTCCAGTGTTCAATGCACCACCCGATGACCATGAAGCCCCGTCGTATTCTTCTGTTGTTCTCGTGTCACCACCAAGTCCACCGAAGGATAGTCCTGCTGCCTGAGTCCCGCAACCGGCTAACTGGGTCCTTCCAGTGTTCAATGTATCACAGTTCGATACCCAGAATCTAAATAGTCGTGTAATACTGTCTCCGATATTTTGACACACTGTGATAGATAGATTCGGATTATTGAGAATTGCTTGTGCTTTCGCTGCCGATAGGTTACTGTTGTCGAATATCTCTGCTGCCTTCGGTACCGACAGGTTGCTGTTGTCGAATATCTCTGCTGCCTTCGGTACCGACAGGTTGCTGTTGTCGAATATCTCTGCTGCTCTCGCTGCTGTTAGTTTGTATTTGTCGATGATCGATGCTGCCTTCGGTACCGTCAGATTTACGTTGTCGAATGCAAGAGCAAAACTATCATTTGAGTAAAATCCACCGTTCACAGATTCAGCTGCATCCAAAGCAGAAAACTGGTTCCCTTCGAGAACCGATGCTATCTTATCATCTGTTGTTAGACTACCTGTCTCAAATATAGCCTTTATTCTTGAAGAAGTAATATTGGCATTGTCGAGAATACTGATAACTTTCGCTACCGACAGGTTGCTGTTGTCGATGATCGCTGTTGCCTTCCCTAACAACAGGTCACTACTACCGATGATCGATGCTGCTCTCGCTGCCGACAGGTTGCTGTTGTCGATGATCGATGCTGCTCTCGCTACCAACAGACTGAAGTCGTCGAAGATCGATATTGCCTTAGACATCGTCAGATTTACGTTGTCGAACGCACGGGCAAGCTGGTCATCTGTGTAAAATGTACCGTTCACAGAATCAGCTGCATCCGAAGCAGTATACTGGTCCCCTTCGAGAACCGATGCTCTCTTCTCATCTATTGTTAGACTACCTGTCTCAAATATAGCCTTTATTCTTGAAGAAGTAATATTGGCATTGTCGAGAATACTGATAACTTTCGCTACCGACAGGTTGCTGTTGTCGATGATCGTTGCAGCTTTCGATGCCGACAGGTTGCTGTTGTCGAATATCTCTGCTGCCTTCGGTACCGTCAGATTTGCGTCGTCGAATATCTCTGCTCCCTTCGGTACCGTCAGATTTGCGTCGTCGAATATCGATGCTCCCTTCGGTACCGACAGGTTGCTGTTGTTGATGATCGATGCTGCTTTTCCTGCCGTCAGGTTGACATTGTCAAATATACTAGCAGCACCAGACGCCTCCATGCTGTTGTGGTTCATGATTGTTGCGCCATCATTAGCGTCAAGAACACTTTCAAACTGCCTCGCGGCAACAGACTTAAGAGTTATTTTATTTAACTCGGCTGCGATGTCTTTGATGTTAGTTCTGTAAAACAGATCGGGTTGTGATGCTATCGATGTTAATTTTATATTCATTTATATTACCTCAAATCCTCATACATGGAGTTGGTTACTCCGAATACCATTGTCTTATATGTGCAACATCGACACCTGCGTCGGCTGCTGAATCGTTTGCATTGTGAAATATGATATACATAGCATCATTTGGAAGGTTGGCAGCATCATTGTGGGTTGCTACAAGTGTATCGTTTATATAGAATTGCACTATATTACCAGGGAGTGCGGTTATTCGATATTTATTCCAGTTGGCAACAGTGATACCAGAACTTACATCTGTTAATTCCTCGTTGCCACCATTATCTGTTATTGATTTAAGTACGTCACCATCAAGGATGAAACCAGCGATGTTGTTACTCGTTCTTATGGATGTTTTGGAGTTTCCAAATCCGAAAAGAACGGAAGTATTGAGCATGTTAGCAACATTTGTAAGCCGCATGTCCCATTCAAGCACAATTCTTGTTATTACGCCCTGTACCAGGTTGAATGAATTAGGTCGGAACTCGAACCGTTGATCAGAATTAAGTACTGCAGTTGATACATCAGTCGCCCCTGTGCTTAGATTAACATACTTGTATCCGGCATCGATCGCAAATGTGATTGTACCGGTGTTTGTTACTGTTTCATCCCATACAGCAGCATTGATCGTTTCATCTTCAAAGAATTCGGTGAGGTATGGCAAATCGCGGTTGAACCCGATGTCTTTTGCGCCGTCGACGAGCCCTGATCCAAGCAATGCCTTCAGGTATGATATTACACTTGCATAGTTATTTGGAGAACCAACTGCGGTGTCCTCCTTGTTCCCCAAAACGTCACGCATCTGCGTGTTATCAGTCGTATTTGGTGCAGCAACGTCATGATAACCAATAACAGTATCAACTTTACCATCAACAGTTCCGATGTCATTGATGATCGTTGTCTGATTCGCTGCTGATGCATCTCCTGATGCAACACCAATGATACCATCTCCCGAAATCACCTGATATCTGGAGGTCGTATCCGGGTTGGTGTTCCATTTATCATAAACCTCGAATTCGCCTGCACCATCGTATTTCTTGATCTTCCTTGTCTGTCCTGCACCAGTCCCCGCGAATATAAAGAGACGTTCTCCATTCCAGATGTCGACGCCATGGATGCCCGGTATGTTTGTGTCCTTAAGGAAAGTGTCTCCTACCACATCTGTCGCTCTGCCTTGGTAGATTACTCCCTCCGCGACATATTTGTGCTTTTTGAGGTAGATTGATTCTTTTGCTATAGTGACACCCCCTATAGTCTCTCTCCGTATATCATGGTGAACTGAACCGCGCCGGCAGCGCCGGCAGCTTTTGTTATCGCGTCCAGGTTGACGAGCTGTGCATGTAGTTCATACGCACCACCTATGTCAATATAATCGAAATCCAGGTTATGGACATTCATACAGTAATAACCATTTAAAAGGAACCCTTCTGTTGGGAGATCAAAATCGACGTTGCCTATGTACTCAAACACCCCAAAACTGGGTTTTGTGTAAAGTGCAAGCCTGTAATACAGGTTTTGGCGTGACATTATTGCGATATCTGTTAAATTTATTTTGTTGGATGTGATTGCGATGTTTTCATTCTCAGCTGCACCAGTTGCGAGTGCCGTCGTGAAATGTGTTGACGGATCAGTTGATATATGGTTACGTGATGCAACGTTTGTGATCGGATCAATCGATGCCATTGCGTCCTCGGTGTCCGACATGGCAATGTAGAACATAAGTGGAGTTGTTGTTGTGATTTCGATCTCATCGAATTCCAACACCTTTGATCGCGTCCATAGCGGGAAAATAGTGGAAGTGTACACGAGCTTACCATTGAGCAGCGCACGTATATCAAACTCCGCGTCCGTGTAGATCAAAAAACTTCTACAGGTTTTAATCGTAGATGGGGAATACATCTCCTCTACTGTGCCATCCGCGAGAAACACCTTGCGAGTTTTAACATCGATTTTCGTCTTACCGACCGGCAAATCAACCCGCCCGGTGCGAGGATAATTCATGATGATGTGTTCCGCCCCGTCCCTATAGATTTTCGCAGGAGTCACAATCGGAGAAGGTCCAGCAGATACTGCTCCAACCTGTTTTTTCGCGAGCAAATCACACAGACGTTCCACACTCGAAGTCAGCCCCTCTATGCGTCTTGTGGCGACGATCAACTCTCTCGGCACAGCCATCTCAGTTGGTGCGACAGGTACAGCCGGCGCGGGTTCTCCAGCCGGTGTAGCGATAACCTTCGGTGCAGCGAATTCCTTCGGCATATTCACGGTGATACCGCCACTCTCAATACGCTCAAGAACCGGAAGCATTCTGTCGAGCAACTCGTCGATCCGCGTGAATCTGTCCAGTAACTGTTGCTGATACATTACACAAACCTTTTATGCATCCGACCATAAAAAGCATTCGGTGCTTCACCATGGTTACCATCACAGGCAGATTATTAGATGTTGACACATTCGCCGATATTGAACAGACCCCGATTTATCTCAACGGCGTTATCGCAGCTGTCACTGATGAGGATGGTCGGTATACAATTGACGTCCCTCCTGGAGAATACCGACTCGAAATCCGTCCGCGTGAATTCCATTACCTGATCAGAGATGTGGTTGTCACAAGCGACGGTCGAATAATCGATAAACTTACGGGCAAACCAGTTAAGAAAACATTGCAACTTGTGCGTGCAACCCTCTAAACATGTCGTCAGTCGTCATCTCAGCTCCTGTAAGCAACCGACCCACACGCATAAGCGGGCAGGCTGGGAGGATGCTGTACTGGACGATTAAATCCCGGTACCCCAATACAAAAGTATACTGGATTCCGGGAAATCTGTCCATACATGACCGCGCGGGGGTATTGCAGAAACTGGCAGCTCATGACACGGTTCTTTTTGCATACTACGGACATGGTAAACGTGATCGTATATGCGGCTCCATCCCGCCGCATTGCAGTACTGGGCACGGGGGGTTTGTTGATGAGCGCAACGTCGCCGTGCTCGACAACATCATCGTATTCTCTGTTGCATGTTGGACAGCGGTGAAACTCGGACGCGACGCGGAAGCAACAGGTGTCCGGAGTTACATTGGGTTGCGGAAGCCATGCTACGTTGCTTTTCCTCACCCGGAACGCCGGTATGATATAGATATCATCGATGTTTGGAACACGTTCCCAACTGAAATGATATCAGGTGCAACGGTCGGTCAGGCGATCAGAGAGATGTCTGAGAAATCGAGGGAGTATGAAAAATATTACAATGAGCACAGCGACAAACTTATGTACGGGGACTACTATTTCAGGCGATTTAAATCGAACCGGACCGCGCTGGTTCCTTTCGGTGATCTAAGAGCCACGCTGAACTGATAGCAGTTGAAAATTCTAAAAAAGAAAAAGTGTAGTGGGTATTACCCCACCATTCACTCGTTTTCGTAGTACTCGATTGCGACCTGTATCGTGCCGCCTGCACCATCCGCTGTGTTGATGCTTGCGGTTATCATGTGGTTTGCATCCACATCGGCAGTGTCAATCGTGCACTCGTGAACACCATCTTTGGTGATTGATGCTATACTTTCTGCCGCAACTATCGCATCATCATCACCGTCTATACCAACATCAATGACGAGGGCACCGTTATTGGCAGTCGCTGTTGCGTACACCTCAACTGCTGTTACAGTGATCGGTGTCGATATGTATCCAATCCCCACTGTAGCATCGAGCGTGTTTGCATCGAGCAGCCCAGAGCACATCCGTTTGATCCGCTGAGCGTCAGAGAGCTCCTTCGATTCAACCGGTCCATGAGGTGATATCATCTCGCACCACCTCACTCATCATAGTACCCTATTACAACATCAGCCGTTCCAACATCGGTTTCAAGCGTCAGGAATTTTTCTGCCGCGATCGTCATGATTGGGTTGAGCATATCTGGAGCGTCGGGGTACATGATCGTGTCCGACTTTGCTATGAGCTGCTGATCCTTGATCCTGTCCAGCGTGTTTGTTGCATCCCCTTCACCGATGCGCACTTCCACAGCTGCTGTATGTGTATTCACGATCTTGATTGATGTGATGAACCGCGTCCTACCCTGGGGGACTGCGCCGATGACAGTCCCGCCAATGTGGTCTTTTGGCTCCCCTGGTGCAGTTGTCACTTCAGCAATGCATGTTTTCAGGTCGTATTTGTTCGCCATCTTTCATTCCTCCTTAGTTTGCATCATACAGATCTTTCTTCTTCAGGTACCCGCCGGTTCCGAATGATACGCCGTACGCTGCGAGACAGTCGACTCCGACATCTCTGACCTGTTTCTCGATCCGGACATCCGTCTTGGGTATGAGTAACCATGGCGATGGAAGCACCATTGCCGGCATGTCGCCGATGAGCATCTGTCTGAGTGTCAGCACGGGTTTCTCCTCACCGTTCAACAGTACGGGTTTTACCGCTGTTGCGAGCGGTGGTGCTCCATACAGTTCCTGGGTCAGGTTGTCGAGTGCTGTTACGCATATCAAATTGTCTTCTCTGATCGTGTAGTTTGACCCCACCGACGATCCGGCTATCCAGTCAAAGAACCCCTGGTTATCCTCGTCAATCGGTTCGGAGTATGTCTGCGCCCAGTCGGGTGTTGGGATCGCTGATCCTAGTCCACCACCTGTGTAGTGTCCAGTCGTGTTCAGACCGAGTGATGCGGGTCTGATGAAGTCGATACCGAACTGTGTATCAACTGCATACCGACCGCCGAACGATTTCGGCTCGAAGTACTTCTTTGCTGCTTCCGCGGCAAACACGATATACCCGATGTGGTACGTCAACATCTTTCGATGAATCGTGCTCTGTGTCAGGACCATCATGCGGTTCAGCTCTTTCATGAGCATCTTCATCTCTTCTTCATTGAGAGGCGACCGGTCGATTTTAAATTCTCGCCCAGGCTCTTCCTCTGCGATTTTATCAGCCAGCATTCTAAGCTGAGTTATTGAGGCTTTCGCCATTTTTTACCTCCTTCTGTTCTTGTGGCATGTGTCATGCCATTTGTTTAATCATCCGCTCTGTTATTTAAATGATGTGTTATGTATTTTTATAAAAAAGTATAACTTGTGGGGGAGCATGTTGAGCGCTCGGTGCCCCCCTCTTCAGTCAGTACACGGACACAGCATCAAAGTGCCACGCTTTCATCGGAGAACGTCATGTCGCCATCTTCGACTACCAGGCTATCGTCTTCCATCAATGATCCACCGTCGTCAACAGATAGTTCAACCGGCTCGTTCATATCTTCTACCTCTGCCAACACGGCTTCCTCTGGGTAATAATCTGGGACAGATAGTTGGATTTCCTCAACCGGGAGCGGTTGATACGATGATAGCGCTACCTCCTCTGGGTACGGGGTATAACCCGCATCTGCCATTCCCCCCGGTGATAGTGCATCTGGCACCATTTGCTGTGTGCCTGTCTTCTGTGGCGCTCCCCCGATAGTTGGTATCTCCGCGCCTTTGTTCAAAACCGCACCATTCGGCGCTCTGACAGTCCACCCTGGTAGCAATGGGAGTTTATCCATTCCTGGTATAACCAATGGGACGCGTGGCGGTTTGATTCCGGGGATGATCTCCTGGAATTCGATTGTGTCCATCTCATTTGGTTTTAGTCCAACCGTCGATAGGACGTTGTTTAACAATTCTTCGGTCATTGTCTATACCCCTAACTCATTTCTTTGTCAGTTCTCTTGGAAGTTCGAGTATGTCGTTGATCGTGCCCACGCCGAACGTGATGATTCCTCCGACTGCGGACCCCAATCGTCTCCCTGCTCGCTCTCCGATTCTCTCGGCGACTCTGCTGAATCGATCTCCGATATCTTTTTCGTCAACTACCGGAATATCCGGGAGTTCTGGCACGTCTGGTAGTTTGAATTTACCCATTTCTATTCCTCCTGATGAGTTTGTTACAATATTCGATCCACTGTCTATTTAAATGCTGGTCTGTGTATTTTTTTAATTTCAGGTGGGTTTGTTTCTGTTGTACAACTGTTTTCGTATTTCTGCTAAACTTTTCTCTACTCGGTTCCATGTAGCCTGGTTATCTGTTCTGATCCATTCCATCATCTCACGGTTATTTTTTTCTGAGTTTATAATCAGTTCCTCAATCCGTTCAACATCGACACACGTATCCATTACGATTTTTTCCACTCTTGCAAGACGGGTGTGTAAGTACGTGATGATTATACCGCCGAAAGAGAACATAATAATACTGATAATGCTTGGCAGCCTCATTTCGTATGGTAAATTCTCCAGCACATACCCACCTCGGAACGCGTGTGTCTACGTCCTAAGCGCTTCGTTTATATCCTCTCTTGTTGAACCAAATGGGATCGCTTCCACGCCCCACACCTTTGATATGTCGTACCGCATGGAATCGATACCACCAACTGTAGCTATCCGACACTCCATCCTCCGGTTAAGTATCTTTTCAACCACATCTACATCATGCACCACTTCAACAGAGTATAGGTTCAAAAGCCATTTAACAACGATGGTCTGTGACACAGATGACCTGTTATACCATGAAAAACCGATTGAAACGTCTTTGGGTATCCATATCTCACTTACCGGTTTTGGATTATCGTATGGTGACATCTGCCCATCAACGTAACCAAAATCGGATTTTGCACTGACGGACTTTGCATCGATATTCCTGCGTGTCTTTCCCTCTGGATATGTGAGATATGCGCGTACATCTGACTGACGTATACCATACATCAACTGGTATATATGGCTCGAATCGGTGATCTCAAAAATGTTGTCGATGCTCGTGTCTGTCGGGTGCCCGATTTTTGAAGAGTCTTTCCATCCATCTGCCGGGAACGGTGTTGTCGTGTTGGAATATTTGACCACATACGGGTCCCATACGATTTGTTCTCGTGCTAATATCCTGAACGGTACGATCCCTTCATTCGGGAAATTCAGTGCTAGAAAATAGTTTTCCAGCAACGTCAAATCTTCGGCTGTTTTTGCTGACATGTTGCTTCTCCACCTTGTTTGTGTTATGTGGTTATGGAGTGTATGTGTTGGCGATATTTAAATGTGCTCATGTGTATATTTGTATAAATTTAGATGGGACGACCATGCTGTTTTTGCGCCGCAAAGGTTTTAAATGTCCGGTAATAGAAGGTAGAGCATATATGTCACGTAAACAAAAAGGCATTGTTGTCGATGAGGATAGTTGGTATGCATTAAAATCTTTTTGTGCAATGCATAAACTATCCATAGTGGACCAGGCTGGTAAAATCATCGAAGAGTGGGTGGCACAGAATTGTGCTGACCATCGCGTCTAAAAAGGCTAACAGATGCTCGACTTTCCTTGTCGAGCGTCTGCTACCCTTACCTTCTGCTGGTGTTTTAAATCTCCACGTCTTCAGTGTCGAGTTCGAGCATTTCGTCAGATAAATCATTCATCGACAGTGCATCTTCGGTGTCGCTCTCGGTCTCGATGATGACATTCTCTCCCGATATCGGTAATGTCATTGGTAGAAGCATGGACAAGTGTTCGTCTGGCGGAGGCGTTTCTGCCTCTCCTCCTATGGTCGGCAGGGGCTCTCCATGTGCTACCACATTTCCTCTTGGGTCTCGGATCGTCCATCCTGGTAGCAGTGGGAGCTTCTCCAGTTCAGGAATCAGTTGCGGTACGCGTGGTGGTTTGATCCCGGGGATGATCTCCTGGAACTCGATTGTATCGGGCTCCCTTCCAGTGACTACATTCCCATCAGCATCTCTGATAACCCATCCTGGCAACAGTGGGAGATTCTTCAGCTCTTTGACCAACAGGGGTACGCGTGGTGGTTTGATACCAGGGATGATCTCCGGGGCTTCGATTGTAGACGGCTCGCCATGTGGCGTTGTTGGTGACACAGGCGTCGATGGTGTAGGTGTCGTAGGCGGCGTAGGCGTTGTTGGTGGTGTAGGCGTTGTTGGTGGTGTAGGCGTAGGTGGTGTAGGTGTTGGTGGTCGTGTTGGACAGGTCTCACCTGTCGGCACCCACCTGTTGTCGCGGCACACCTCCTTGTGTATCACCGATCCGTCCCAGCATGTCTCTGGACTGCGCTTCTCGCCCTCGGTGCAGACGCGTGTTGGTGTGTAACATCCTGGGCATAGCGCATTTATGGATCCCCTCACAGCAGCTTGAAGAATGTACTGAGCTTCTTCATGGGTTGCCGCTCCAGATCGTTCCATCATCATTGCATCAGTCGATGTCACTTTCCCATCGTGATCACGATCAGCAGCAATTAGCAATGCACACCCGGTTCCGTATGTTGGTGATCCTCCGGTACAGGTGATAGCTGGTGGTCGCGTGGGGCAGGTCTCACCTGTCGGCACCCACCTGTTGTCGCGGCACACCTCTTTGTGGATCACGGAGCCGTCCCAGCATGTCTCTGGACTGCGTTTCTCGCCCTCGGTGCAGACGCGTGCTGGTGTAGTTCCGGTGAAGGATACATCTCTTATCACCAGATCGAAGTTATGATCACCAAATTTACAATATCGTGTATAGTCGCTACTGGATATCATGAGGGCAATATTCTTACCAGCATATTTAGATACGTCGATCTTATATATTTTGGTAGCTCTAGTACCCCTGGTGATTTGAATAACACGTTCACCTGATCCAACAGCCGCGGATGGTCCTGACACGATTTCCACATTGATGGGGTTTGCCCATGTGTACATGTTGATTTCAGCGGTGAATGTTATAACTCCTCCACCATCCGGGACATGGATAGAGGTATGTGTTACAACCATGCCACAACCTGGTCTCTTTCTAATCGTCACTCGATCTGGTGAAGATGATTCACATGTGTACCCTTCACCCTTTGTATAACATCCCCACCTACCTCCTCCACTGCCGGACGTGATGTGTGGGGGACATGTTTCGCCTGTTGATACCCATTTGTTGTCGCGGCATATCTCCTTGTGTATCACGGAGCCGTCCCAGCATGTCTCTGGACTGCGCTTCTCACCCTCGGTGCAGACGCGTGCTGGTGTAGTTCCGGTGAAGGATACATCTCTTATCACCAGATCGAAGTTATGATCACCGTTTCTGCAATACCTTGTACGGTCACTGCCTCGTATTATGATTCTAATATGATGTCCTGCATACCTAGTTACATCGATCTCATACGTCTTGGTAGCTCTAGTGCCCCTGGCGATTGTAGCAACAAGGGTGCCTGCTCCAGGAACCATTGGTCCGCCTGTAGTTTCAATATAGATGGGGTTTGCCCATGTTGCCGTGTTTATGTCAGCGGTAAATCTCAAAATTCTTGCACTATCAGGGACAGACATAAGGTTTGACGCTGTAAACAACCCACATCCAGGTCTCTTTCTAATCGTCACTCGGTCGGGTGTGGACGGTTCACACGTATACCCTTCGCCATCTGTGTAACATTCCCACATAATGTATATCCTCCTTAAATCTCAATATCTTCTGTAACATCTTCATCTGTTTCTGTACGTGATAGAGCCTCGCGGGGTTCATCATCTCCATCGTCAACCACTTTCTTTGGTACCGGTTCCAGCATTCTCAAGACATCCCCCGTTGGCACACGCTCCCTCGGCATCTCCGGTGGGATCGGAATCCCCATCATACCTTGCGGGAGGGTCGGTAGGTCTGCCCCCTTGTTCACCACTTTTCCCACTTGGTCCCGGATCGTCCATCCTGGCAGCAGCGGGAGCTTCTCCAGTCCAGGGAGCAACAGTGGGATAGCAGGCGGTTTTATACCAGGGATGATCTCCTGTAGTTCGATTGTGCACACGCCCTTTGACGTTACATCTGGCACTCTCATCACACCTGGCGAAAAAACAAATGGCACAGGCGGTAGCCCCGTCTCCGGATTTGGTGTAACAACCCCCGGCACTACAGTGGGGGTGGTTATACGAATTGCTTCCGGCACGGTCACAGTCTGTATTATTCTAGCAACCTCTTCTCGGACATCTATATTGGTATGTCGGATATCGTCAGCTGTTATAACCGATGCCGGTGCAATTTTTTCCGCTATGAAAACGATCTGTGGTGAGTGTATATCTGGTGTCGATGTAGCGATTTCAGGGTACTCTCGCACCACTGCCTTCGATACCATGTTCACGAAATCACCGCGTGACATCAGCTTATGGTCCGTAAACAGCGCATTAAGAACTTCGGGGTCTCTCAACGTCTCATTTACACATGGGTCGAGTTCTCTTGGAAATTTTGCCAGTGTGGTTGCATCTATCCCCGATAGGATAAGCACTGTCTCAGGTCGCATCGCATATATCACCCTATGAGTTCTATTTCTTTGTCAGTTCTCTTGGAAGTTCGAGTATGTCGTTGATCGTGCCCACGCCGAACGTGATGATTCCTCCGACTGCGTGTCCCAATCGTCTCCCTGCTCGCTCTCCGATTCTCTCGGCGACTCTGCTGAATCGATCTCCGATATCTTTTTCGTCAACTACCGGGATATCCGGGAGTTCTGGTATGTCTGGTAGTACGATTTTACCCATTTCTATTCCTCCTGATGAGTTTGTTACAATATTCGATCCACTGTCTATTTAAATGCTGGTCTGTGTATTTTTGTATTTTTAGTGGCTACGGTTCTGTTGTTATCGCGAAGCCAGGTAATATCGGAATACCTTGCATGTACGGTATCCCTGGCAGCATGTTGAGCACCGGTAGCGTGCATTTGATGTAGCACTTCTCCCCCGCTCGAATCCGCAGCAGTGCTTCATCAGGTGTCAGATACTTCGCTGGCGCACCC
>Ga0190348_1000285_pt1 | contig 14493 bp, 14 predicted proteins | sample 48721367_MG_FD_161658 | JGI IMG/M metagenome (GOLD analysis project Ga0190348, IMG submission 161658) | Hydrothermal vent microbial mat bacterial communities from Southern Trench, Guaymas Basin, Mexico - 4872-13-6-7_MG | ecosystem: Environmental > Aquatic > Marine > Hydrothermal vents >... | reverse complement strand
ATAATCTTATAGGTCTCGCCGGTATAGCTTTCAATGTAAAAATTATGCCAGTAAAGGTCCTCGACAATACAGGTTCGGGATATCTTTCTGATATTGTTGATGGCATAAAATATGCCACCGATCACGGAGCAAAAGTGATAAATTTAAGCCTGGGTGCAAATCAACCTGCGCAAATGTTAGAAGATGCAATCAACTATGCATACAACAACAATGTAGTGATTGTTGCTGCTGCAGGTAATGATGGGAACCTGAATGTAAATTATCCAGCAAAATATGATGGAGCTATTGCAGTCGCTGCTTATGATTCAACTGGAAGTAAGGCAAGTTATTCCAATGCAGGTACAGAAATAGAGATTGCAGGACCAGGTGGTAATTATGACGAAGCTACGCAGACGCCAGTTGGGGGAGTTATCTGGCAACAAGTATTCCTACCATATAATGAAAATTCAGGTGCATATGCCAATCTTGACAGTGTAGGGTATTTTGGTTATGTTGGAACTTCACAGGCTACTGCACACGTTTCTGCCCTTGCAGCCTTAATTCTTTCCGTTAATCCAGGACTTACAAATAAAGAAGTAAGAACCATCATAGATAATACTGCGCAGGATATAGGTTCACCTGGAAGAGATATCTTCTATGGATACGGGAGACCGAATTTCTATAGAGCACTCCTTGCTGCACAAACAATAAAAAATTACAGGGGTCTCTCAGATATAGTTACACTGGATAATACCATCTCTGGCACAGGCAATTTCAAGGTTACACTGGACTCAAATTATGTATCTGATATTAGGATTACTGCATATGATATAGCTGGAAGATATATAAACCATTGGCAACTACCGTTCAAAGTAAGCATAAATATATCCCTGCCTCATACTGGCGTTTTCTTCATAAAATCTGATAGGGGCAAGGCTATAAAACTACTCGTTGTAAAATAAGGAGGAAATATGAAGAAAATCGTATTGATGTTCTCAGTCCTTTTGGGATTTGTATTAAGTGGACAAAACTTGCTTTCAAATCCTGGATTTGAGGCCTGGACCGCAGGCATGCCCGATGAATGGACAAAAGCAGCGTATGGACCAATTAAACTTAATGTTTATCAAGAAAGTACCATTATTCACTCTGGAAGTTACTCTGCCAAATTAGCGCTTGATTCTACTTCCACCCAGAGGATTGAACAGCACATAAGGGTACTGCCCAATGTATCATATACCTGTTCTCTATATGTTTATACAGAAGACAATCACACAAGACTAAGGATATATCTTAGATGGTATGACACCTCAAATAGCTGGATAAAGTCTACATCCTCTGATTATTCAGATCCACACTCACCAGGCGTTTGGCAATTGTTAACGCTAAATGACAACGCCCCTTCAAATGCTGAATCACTTCATTACGAAATCAGGCTTTACGATGTTTCCTGGGGTGACTCTATTGATTCCTCCATCAGCTATGTAGATGATGCTTCCCTGAGATCAGTTTCAGGTATCATTGTTCCTGATATAAATACAGACTTAGTTAGTACCCATATCTTGCCGTATATGGTCTCAAAAAAAATAACTCTCTCAATAGTACTTAAAAATGAAGGTGCACACTCCATTGGCCTTCTGGATATTTCTGGTAGAACAATCATGTCGACAAGGCAAGCATTTAAATCTGGAATAAATTTATTAAATATAGATACGCAAAACCTTGCAAATGGCATTTATTTTCTTATCTTTGATAAAAACCTTTTACTTGGAAAAGTCGTAAAGTTTGAATAATCTGTTACAGCGAAGGAGGATTGATGAGTACAATAATTGATATTCTTGGTAGAGAAATATTGGATTCAAGAGGAAATCCCACCGTTGAGGTAGAATGCATTACAGAATCAGGTGCATTTGGAAGGGTACAGATACCTTCTGGTGCGTCAACAGGAATACATGAAGCAATTGAACTGAGGGATGGCGACGAAAAGAGATATGGGGGGAAAGGTGTCTTAAAAGCAGTAGAGATAGTAAACGACATAATTGCGCCCGAAATAGTAGGAGAGGATGCCCTCTTCCAATCCCAGATTGACAGTATTCTCATAGAACTTGATGGGACAGAAAATAAATCAAAACTTGGGGCCAATGCTATCCTTGGGGTCTCTCTGGCAGTAGCAAAAGCCGCCGCTAATTTTCTCGATATTCCCCTTTATAAATACATTGGGGGATCAGAGACAACTGTCCTTCCATACCCTCAATGCAACGTAATAAATGGCGGTAAACATGCAGATAATAATCTGGATATACAGGAGTTTCTTATTATTCCTATTGGTGCACCCTCCTTTAAAGAAGGAATAAGGTATGCAGCGGAAACATTCCATACGCTTAAAAACATTCTAAAATCAAAAAATTTATTCACTGGCGTTGGCGATGAGGGTGGATTTGCACCTACGCTCAATTCCAATGAAGAGGCTTTTAAGTTCATAGTAGAGGCCATTAAAAAAGCAGGTTATAAACCGGGGCAGGATATTATTATTGGCATAGATCCAGCTGCAAGTAACTTCTACAAAGACGGAAAATATATTTTTGAAGGTGAGCAAATGACAGCTAAGGATATTATAAATATCTATAAGGAATGGACAAAAAAATATCCTTTGCTCTCTATCGAGGATGGGCTCGCAGAGGACGATTGGAAAAACTGGGTGCTTATGGAGAAAGAGCTCGGAGATAAAATACAGATTGTTGGTGATGATATTTATGTTACGAACATAAAAAGAATAAAAAGAGGCATAGCAGAAAATGTATCCAATGCAGTATTAATCAAACTAAATCAAATTGGCACTCTTTCCGAAACAATCGATGCAATTGAGTTTACTCATAGGGCAGGATGGAGAACAGTCGTTTCTCACCGCTCAGGAGAGACTGTGGATACAACTATTGCACACCTTGCTGTAGGTAAGTCAACAGGCCAAATAAAAACGGGGTCACTCTCAAGGTCAGAAAGAATTGAGAAGTATAACGAATTAATAAGAATAGAAGAAGAACTGGGAGATACAGCCCAATATGGGATTGAAGAGATCTTCAAAAAAAGGTAGGAAGTTTTTATTCCTCATATTAACTATTGCTATACTATTTTACATCTTTGGTGGGAGGTTCGGTCTTATCTCCTTAATAAAATTAAAAAGAGAAGAAAACAGGCTTTCTGCCAGACTTACAAGATTAAAGGCTGAAAAAATAATAATGGAAAGTTCCATCTACAGAATAAAGAATGACCCTGATTATGTAGAGAAGCTCGCAAGGGAAAAGTTGGGTATGATAAAAAAAGGCGAAAAAATAATATTTATAAAGGAAAGATGATGTTATAAGGAGGTCTAAATGGGAATAAAGGGCAATAGAATCGTTGAATGTGTACCAAATTTTTCTGAAGGCAGAAATATGGATATTATAAATGCTATTACGAAAGAGATAGAAGAGACGGAGGATGTCGTCCTTCTGGATGTCGATCCTGGAGCAGATACAAATAGAACCGTTGTTACCTTTGTAGGTTCACCTGAAGGTGTCAAAGAAGCCGCCTTTAAGGCAATTAAGAAGGCTTCAGAATTAATAGATATGAGGAATCATAAAGGTGCCCACCCTCGAATGGGTGCAACAGATGTATGTCCCTTTGTTCCTGTTTCAGGTGTCAATATGAATGATTGTATAGAAATTGCAAAAGATGTTGGTAAAAAGGTTGCAGAACAATTGAATATACCTGTTTATCTGTATGAAGAAGCAGCAACACGTCCCGAAAGAAAAGACCTTTCTAATGTAAGAAAGGGCGAATATGAAGGTTTACCAGAAAAATTAAAAGACCCTGAATGGGCTCCGGACTTTGGAAAACCTATCTTCAATCCAAGGTCAGGTGCATCAATAATAGGTGCCAGAGAATTCCTTATTGCCTATAATTTAAATCTTAATACAAGGGATAAAAAACGTGCAAATAAGGTTGCTTTTACCATACGAGAGAGGGGAAAATTAAATAAAAATGCAGAGGGAAATAAGGTTAGAATCCCAGGGTTGTTGAAAGCAGTCAAGGCAATAGGATGGTATATTCCCGAGTATGGTTTTGCTCAAATTTCTGTAAATCTAATTAACTACAAAATCACCCCCCTCTGGAAACTATTTGAAGTTGCCTCCGAAGAGGCTGATAAGATTGGTTTAAGGGTTACTGGGAGTGAATTAGTAGGCCTCATTCCAAAAGAAGCTATGATACAAGCTGGAAGACATTTTCTTGATAAACAGGGAAAATGCAGTGGTGTTCCAGAAGAGGAACTTATCCATATAGCAGTATTATCAATGGGTATGGATCAAATTGCTCCCTTCAGACCTGAGGAAAAAATAATTGAATATAGAATAGCAAAACCAAGAATACTCTCAGGTATGGGGATAAATAAATTTATTGATGACCTCTCATCAGATTCACCAGCCCCGGGAGGTGGAAGTGTTGCTGCCCTTCTTGGAAGTCTTTCATCTGCTCTTTCCTCAATGGTTGCAAACCTTACTTATGGAAAAAAGGGTTATGAGGATGCTTATTCTGTAATGAATGATATTGCAATAAAACTACAGGAGATAAAAGATGAATTTCTGAATCTTATGGATGAAGATACAGAGGCATTCAATAAAGTGATGGATGCATTCAGACTACCACGGAAAACCGAGGAAGAAAAAATTGAAAGGGAAAAGATAATTGAAGAGGCAACGAAGGGCGCCACCCTTATTCCTCTTGAAACCCTTAGGTTAACAAAAGAGATTATCCCACTTATTGAAGTTGCAGCTAAAAAGGGAAACAAAAATTCGATAAGTGATGCAGGTGTATCTGCAATCAGCGCAATAGGAGCGGCTGAATCCGCCTATTTGAATATAATAATAAATCTCAAGTCTATAAAGGATCAAAGCTTTGTTGCCAAAATAAAGAAAGAGGCAAATGAGCATTTAGAATATGTAAGGAAAGAGGCAGAAAAAATAAAAAATGGAGTTATGGAGAAGTTGAAGAAAGATTTATAAGAAATAAGAAATTCAATTGACATCAAAATAAAATTTTTTATAATTAAAAAACGATACAAAAAGGAGGAATTATGATTAAAAAAATATTTTTTCTTACTTCAATAATAATTATGGTTAATTCTGGGTGCGAAAAGGGAACTACCATTGTTTACTTTGATGAAGGAATGGTTGAAATTTCTTTTGCCAATCCGGGCAGAGTAGATTTTTTCATACCAGACCTAGGTGCCTCCGGTTGGAATTACGGAGATACAGGCAATGCAACAGAAACTTTGAGTATATGGGTTAAAGAAAATTCCGGGAAAGAAATCTCTCTTTCCGGGATTTCATGGAGACTTTACTCCATTAATGAATGGCTCATCTATGATGGAACGGAATTTGTTCCTCCGATTATTTTGCCTGCTAATGACTCAACACTCGTTCAAGTACCCATTACAATTGATGAAGGACTTGCCCATCAGATAGACATTGCTGATGGCATTGAGGATTACACCAATACAGGAACATTTAAATTCTGGGCTGTTGGTTATGACAATGAATATTATAAACCCATTGGTTCAAACTATATATACTCAGAAATGTCTGTGCAGAAGCCTTAAAACTTTATTTGTAACTTATTCTACTCACTAGTGCATTTTTTAAAACATATGTGAAGAAAAAACTGGATAGATTTTTATCTATCCAGTTTACTATGAAGGTGGATATTACTTATTAAATGTTTTTACCGAGTTATTTGTATTATTTTGGTTCTCAGATCAATAGCAGGATTGTAATCCCTCCTGTAATCTCCAAATCTTTTGTTAAGTTTTATCATTTATACCTCCTTTTAAAGTATGATACAGAAATAAAAGAATTGTTTCATCAATAAAGATGTTTTAATATGGGATTAATCTACAAATACAATTATTATTTGAAGCTTTTCATTTAGTAATGTGAAATACGGATAGTTTAATTGATTGAAAACCATTAGATTTAATACTTTTATATATGCTCCAGGATTCTCTCTATTTTTCCCAGTTTTTCTTTGAAAAGTTTTTCTTTCTCCCTTGTTTTTTTAACTATTTGAGGGGGTGCCTTTTCAAGGAATTTTTTATTACTCATCTTCTTTGTGATCTTTTCAATCTCACTTTTCAAAGATTCTACTTCCCTTTTCAATCGCCTTCTTTCCTTCTCATAGTCAATAATCCCCTCTAATGGAACAAATGCTTCAAGGCCTTTCATCGTAATAAAAGCTGAATGGGCAATATGTTCACCTACTTTTATATCTTCTATACCACCAATCTGCTTTATCCATATCTCTTCCTCTTCTATCAAGTTTACATATCTTTGTTTTCCCTTTAATATAACGTTGACTTTTTTCCCGGGAGGTATGTTAAATTCACCCCTGATATTTCTTACTTTTTCAACAAATTCCTTTAAGTAGTTAATCTCTCCCTCAATATTTTTATCGATAAGTGTCTTTTCAGAATAAGGCCATTCTGTTTGAGAAATTGAGCTGCTACCCTCATAAAAATAGTGGTATATCTCTTCTGTGATAAATGGAATGAATGGATGAAGTAATTTAAGAAAATTATCAAGGGACCATAATGCAACTGCTAACGATGATTCTTTACTCTCTTGATTCTGAGAATAGAGAAAAGGCTTGATCATCTCAATGTACCAATCACAATACTCAAACCAGAATCTCTCATATATTATTTTTACTGCTTCGTTTATTCTAAAGTTATTTAGGGCATTATCCACTTCAATAATTGTATTCGTTATCCTTGAAATTATCCACCTATCTATTCTTTTTAAAGCTATATCCTCTATTCCTGGTTTCTGTTCTTCCCTGTTAGAAAGTATAAACCTTGATGCGTTCCACAATTTATTGAGGAAATTTCTTCCTGTCTCTATACTTTTTTCTGAGTAAATTACATCTTTACCTTCTGGTGTAATTAGAAGTAAACCTATTCTTAAACCATCAGCACCATATTTCTCAATCAAATTCATTGGATCGGGTGAATTGCCAAGTGATTTCGAAAATCTCCTTCTCTTCTCATCTCTAACCAGACCGGTAATATAAACATCTGTGAAAGGAACATCATCCATAAATTCCAACGAAGACATTATCATACGTGCGACCCAGAGAAAAATTATATCCCATGCTGTAACGAGAGTGTCCGTGGGGAAAAACTTTTTTAAATCTTCTGTTTGATCAGGCCATCCCATTGTAGCAAAAGGCCACAGCCATGATGAAAACCATGTATCAAGAACATCTTCCTCTTGAACAATATTGGTAGAACCACATTTGGGACATTTTTTTACATCTTCTTCACTTACAATAATTTCTCCACAGTCCTTGCAATAAAAAACAGGTATTCTGTGCCCCCACCATAATTGTCTTGAAATGACCCAATCCACAATATTATCAAGCCAATGATAGTAAACCTTTTCCCAACGAGGTAAAAAGAACTTTATCTTCCCCTCCTTCACAACCTTCTTTGCTTTTGCAGCAAGATCCGCCATCTTAACAAACCATTGAGTGGAAATATATGGCTCAATAGTCGTATGGCATCTACTACAATGACCCACAGAATGAATATGTGGTTCTATCTTCTCTAAAAGATTTAACGATGTGAGGTCTCTTACTATCTCTTTCCTTGCCTCAAATCTATCAAGCCCCTCATATTTACCACCATTTTTATTTATTTTACCATTTTTATCTATTACAATAATCCTATCGAGTTTATGCTTTATACCTATCTGAAAATCATTGTAGTCATGGGCTGGAGTAATCTTTACGGCGCCTGTGCCAAAATCTTTATCAACTTGTTTATCTGCAATAATTGGTATTTCTCTGTTCATAATTGGGAGTATTGCAACTTTACCTATATAGTTTTTGTATCTCTTATCGTGAGGGTTAACAGCTATAGCGGTATCACCAAGCATAGTCTCAGGTCTAGTTGTGGCAACTGTAATATATCCACCATCTTTCAATGGATAATTTATGTACCATAGACTACTGTTTTCCTCTTCATATTCTACCTCTTCGTTTGAGATTACTGTTTTACACCGGGGGCAATAATTTATTATATATTCACCTTTGTAGATATACTTCTTTTCATATAACTTTACAAAGGTGTGTTTAACAGCCCTTGCATATGCTGGATCGAGGGTAAATCGTTCCCTTGTCCAATCACAAGCAAGCCCTAATTTTTTCATTTGAGTTACAATCCTATCATGATATTCCTTTTCCCACTTCCATACTTCCTTAACAAATGCCTCCCGTCCAAGATCGAAACGTGTCTTACCTTCTTCTCGTAATTTCCTTTCCACTACATTTTGCGTTGCAATCCCTGCGTGATCAGTACCAGGGAGCAAAAGAACTTCGTATCCTTGCATTTTCTTAAATCTTATTAAAACATCTTGAATGGCGTGATTCAATACATGGCCTATCGTTAAAATCCCAGTAACATTGGGCGGTGGAAGCACTATAGAATATTTAGGCTTATCAGAGTCTGCATTTGCCACAAATATTTTTTTCTCCTCCCAATATTTCCTCCACTTTTCTTCAACCTGTTTTGGCTCATATTTAGTTGGTAAATTCACTAATTATCCTCCTTCAGGTAATATCTGATAGAATATTTTTATTTTACCAGCTTTTGTGTCAAAAATTTCTTTTTCCGATTTAATGATTACCCTTTTCTCTGGTATATGAGTTTCATCAATTTGAGCACCTTTTATTCCATTTATTTTAGCTGCTATTCTTGAAATATCAACACCATATTTTTTAACTCTATACTGACCATCAAATCCATTATACCATTCCTTTATCTCCTTAACTAATTTTTTTTCTATATTATCGGGGTCACTTCCTTTAAAAGAGCCCGAATCTGTTATAGGCTCAAAATCAGCGAGGGAAAAAAGAAAGGAATAAATTGTTCTTGCGTCCGCTATAATAACCGATTGATTAGGATCCTTTGCTTTCGAATAAAGGTTGGCATTTCTTACCAGGTTACCTGTTACATCTGGCTCCCCAAAGGCGTTTATCCCAAAGGAAATATCAACACCTTGCTGCCCCGTCGCAATACCTATGCCTATTTGGAATATTTTTTTGAATTCAGGTGGAAGTTTATCATAGCTAATACCGTGAAATTCTATCTTTCTCTCTTTTACTTCTTTAAACCAATCCTCGTAGTTTTTAAGATTATCCTTCACGAATTTCTCTGCTTCTAATATCATATCTTTGGCACACAAAACTGCCCTGACTGGGGAATCCAATGAAGGTTTTAATGTAAACTCCTCTGGGACTTTATCCCCAAGTCTATATCTATTAAAGTCCATATACAATATATGACTATTTTTTGAGAAAAGAACTATTCCTCCATCACCTGTATCTTTTACTGGGAAACCCCCATATTTCAGTGCAATATCGATTAATTGTTTTTGAAAGTGTTTTCTGATACCTTCTTCTTTTTCAGCAGAATGTAGTTTCTCACCCATAAATGTGGAACCTCTTATATCATAAACTAATATTGTCACAGCCCTTGCAATCTGCCAAAAATCGAAATGAATGCTTTCTTTTTTATGTAGCTTTAAGTCAGGGAAAGACAATACTGCTCCTTCCCTTGCTTTCATCCCAATCCATCTGGCTTCGTCCTTGCATAAATTTTTAAAATCACCATCAGGCCAGATCCGTATCATACTTTCAAAGATTTTATGGTAAACAGCAGGCTCAAACGTATTATAGTAAAAATTCTCTATTCTCTCTCTAAATTTATCGAAATCCAATGTCTTTATAAACATCTTCCTCCTGAATAAATCAGCAGGAATTCCTCTGAACTTTTTCTCTTCTAATTTATTTAATATTATTTCTTTTCTACTCTTTAATTTCTCTTTAATATCCTCACCAACATAATTAAGAATTCTTGGCAATTTCACCTTTTCACTTCTGTTTTTAGAAGGCTCAACTTTGAAGACACCTCTTAAAATTCCTTTCCCTATTTTTATTGAGGATTCAATCCTGTTTAGATTGTCAATAACGACGTCTGCGTCGTTAGAATCAATATTAGTTAGAACCTTCTCAAGCTGTTTCTTTACATTTTCAAAGATTTGCTTTGCATCAGGGGGTTCTTCTACATATTCATTGCTATGATTCTCTTGCAAGGAAATTTCGCTCCAATCAAAAAATAAATCTTCAAACTCCTCAAAAAAATCTACAATCCATATATCTTTTTTATTTTTTCTAAATGAGTCCCATCCTAAGTTATCTATTCTCTCTTTTGAATACAAGGACCTTTCAAGGTATCGTGAAATGTGTTCATCTGCTATACTCTTCTTTAATATTTTCCTTATCACTCCGAATATAAGATTTAATCTACTAAGGAATCTATTAATATCCTTATCTTTAACCTTTTGCAAATAATACTTTCTAATCGCAACTTCTATTAAATAGATGTCGCCACTGGCTTGTGCATAATATTCAATATATTTTGCTACATCAGTTTCAAACTTGTCCAGGAAATATTCGAATTCTTCTTTTTTCCCTACTAAGAAATTCATATATTCTTTATAAAGTTGATCAAGTAATCTTCTAAATTCTTTTTGAAAAATGAAGTAAATTATGTCTTTTTTGTCACTTAAGGAAGTTAGTCTAGAAATAAGAAATCTTTTCTTAAGAATTTCAAAAAAAATAGAAAATTTTTCTTTATCTTCATATTTATTTCTCAAATTAGAAATATATCTTGTCTGTTTTTCTAAACTTGCTTCAATTTGTTGTATAGAGTCATCCATATTATTTAATAATCACTAAGATATTTAAAATATCAACTGCACGATAAATCATCTAGCTGGCAAAATTTAAATGCCTGCTCTTCGATTTTCTTAATTCACTTTAATCCATCTATTGGACAAGCTCAACAATGGCTGTAGGACTTCCGTCTCCCCTTCTAAATCCCAGTTTGACCACCCTCACGTACCCACCGGTTCTGTCGGCATATCTTGTAACTATATCCTGTAGCAACTTATTATATGCGTTCCTGTTGTTAAGTATTTTTATAAGCTGTCTCTTCCTTGATATATCTGCATCTTTAGCCAGGTGTATTATATGTTCCGCATATGATTTTAATGCCTTTGCTCTTGTATCAGTAGTCTTCACTGATTCAGCAAGAATGAGTGATGCGACCATATTATTCATAAGGGCTTTTCTATGCGACGCCGTTCTCCCCAATTTCAATGTCTTCTTTCTATGTCTCACGCTTACCTCCAATGTATTTTTCCACATCCATTCCAAGACTTAAATCGTATTGTTTTAGAATATCGTTGAGTTCATTTAATGATTTCTTGCCAAAATTTTTCAGATTAAGCATATAATCAGGACTTTTTGATACAAGATCTGCTATTGTAATAATCCTTTCTTTCCTTAAAACATTCATAATCCTATTATTTAATTCTAATTCTTCAACGCTCTTCTGAAGTATTTTTCTTAAATTATCAACTCCTTTCTTTTCTCCCTCAGAAACTTCCTCAACAAACTTCTCTTCGAAGCTCACTAACTCAAGATGCTCCTTAAGAATTTGTGCAGCAAGGCTTAATGCCTCATCGGGGATAACACTTCCATCTGTCCACAATTCAATAATCAACTTTTCGAAATCTGTTCTATAGCCAACTCTCTCATCCTCAACATGGTACTTTACTCGTAAAACAGGAGAAAAATTAGCATCAAGAAAAATAGTACCTTCGGGCATCTCCTCGTCTTTCAATAATTCCTGAGGAACATATCCTTTTCCTATGTCCACCTTCAACATCATTTTGAGCTTCCCGTTCTCTCCCATTGTAGCAATGTGAAGATCAGGGTTAACAATCTCTATACCCTCTGTTGTCTGGATATCTTTAGCAGTGACTTCGCATTTACCCTTCTTATCAAGATAAACAATTTTAGGAACTGCCCCACCGAGTATTCTAGGCCTTACTTTTTTAATATTCAATATAATTTCTGGAACATCTTCCACGACATCAGGAATTGTGGAAAATTCATGGTATATACCTTCAATTTTAACCGCTGTAATAGCTGCACCCTGAATTGAAGAAATTAACATCCTTCTAAGTGCGTGGCCTATTGTAATACCAAAGCCTCTTTCCAGAGGAGTCAAAATAAATCTTCCATACTTCTCATTCTTCTCTTCAGTAATAACTCCCGAAGGCATTTTTATCGGCCTTATCTTCATATAAATTTTCCTCCTTTACTTAGAATACAACTCAACAATAAGATGCTCCTCAATTGGATAGCTAATATGAGATCTCTTAGGTAAATCTATTATCTCAGCCTTAAGATTTTTCCTATCAAATTTTATCCAATCAGGAATTTCAATTTCTTTTTCAAGTGCTGCCTTTATCGCATTTATAGATTTACTACTCTCCTTTATCTCAATTATATCACCTTTTTTTACAAGAAAAGAGGGTATATCGGTTTTTCTACTATTTACAATAAAATGACCGTGAGTAACAAGCTGCCTTGCCTGAGTTCTGGACATTGCCAAACCTAACCTAAAAATTACATTATCAAGCCTTCTCTCAAGAAGAGAAAGTAAATTTTCACCTGTTACCCCATTCATTCTTTCTGCCTTCTTGAATAAATTCTTAAATTGATTCTCGAGCATCCCATAAATTCTTTTAACCTTTTGTTTCTCTCTTAACTGAACTCCATAGTTGGTAACCCTAGATCTATATTTCTTTGGTGGCTCACCTGGCGAAAAAGTTCTCCTTTTACGTTTTTTCTCATCGGGTATCTCAAAGGGGCATTTTGGGGTATAGCATTTTTCTCCCTTAAGAAAAAGTTTCATCCCCTCTCTTCTACATAGTCTGCACCTTGGACCAGTATACCTTGCCATAACTACACCCTCCTCTTTTTACGAGGCCTACAACCATTATGAGGAATAGGGGTAACGTCTTTAATGGCTGTAATCTTCATCCCAGCTGCTTGAACGGATCTAATAGCAGCCTCTCTACCACTTCCTGGGCCCTTTATCCATATCTCTACAGCTCTCATTCCAAGATTCATTGCTTCTTTTACTGCCTTTTCTGTAGCAATAGAAGCAGCAAATGGTGTACTTTTTTTACTTCCCTTGTAGCCTATTGTACCTGAACTTGCCCAGGAAATAGTATCTCCTTTATTATTTGTCACAGTTATTATAGTGTTATTAAAAGAGGAGTGTATATGTACAACACCCTCAGGGTCTACCTTTTTTATTTTTTTCTTAGAACGCCTCTTTGCCATCCTGCCTCCTTTTATTACTTTTTACCCGCTTTCTTTTTAAGGGCGATAGCACTTCTTCTAGGGCCTTTTCTTGTTCTCGCATTTGTTCTTGTTCTCTGGCCTCTAACAGGAAGACTACGAACATGCCTTATTCCCCTGTAACTTTTCAAGGAAATAAGCCTCTTTATGTTCTGCTTTATTTCAGCCTTTAGTGCACCCTCTACCTTGTATTCATTCTCAATTACCTTTCTTATTTTATCTATCTCCTCATCAGTAAGGTCTTTTATTTTTTTCATCCTGTCAACTCCGGCTTTTTCAATAATTTTTTCAGCCGTTGTTCTGCCAATACCATATATATACGTTAGACCTATAAAAATTCTTTTATTTGCGGGAAGATCTACCCCAGCTATTCTCGCCACTTATCCTCCTATCCTTGTCTTTGCTTATGTTTAGGGTTTTTACATATTACCCTTACAACACCTTTTCTTTTTATAATCTTACAATGTGGACACATTTTTTTCACACTTGCTCTTACCTTCATTTATCCTCCTATTTCTCCCTGAATATTATTCTTCCCTTTGTCAAATCGTAAGGAGAGAGTTCAACGATAACCTTATCTCCAATTTCTATCTTTATGTAGTGCATTCTCATCTTCCCTGAAATATAGGCAAGAACTATTGGTTCACCCTTCAGCTCAAGTTTCACCCTGTATCTTGAGTCGGGTAATTTGTCAACAACAGTTCCTTTGACCTGTATACCTTTTTCACCCAATTTTTAATAATTCCTTTATCTTTTTATACACATCTTCCTGTTTATCTATACCGTCCACTTTAAAAAGAATCCCCTTCCTATCATAGTAATCTACAAGAGGTGATATTTCCTTAACATAAACCTTATATCTATTCCTAATAACCTCATCAGAATCATCAACCCTTTTTTTAAGTTTTGTTCCACAAACATCACATATCATATCTTTGCGTGGAGGGGAAGTCTTCATATTATAAACAGCACCACATTTAGGGCAAACAATCCTATATTTCAATCTATTTACAACCTGATCTTCGTCTAAAAATATATATACAACGCCATCTAATGCAAGTCCCCTTTCATTTAAAAAATCATCAAATGCCTCTGCCTGATAAACATTTCGGGGAAACCCGTCCATTATAAAGTTATCTTTATTATCCACAAATTGTTTTACTATGTCAAAAACAATATCATCAGGAACCAATAATCCCTTCTTCA
>Ga0190348_1000282_pt1 | contig 14609 bp, 11 predicted proteins | sample 48721367_MG_FD_161658 | JGI IMG/M metagenome (GOLD analysis project Ga0190348, IMG submission 161658) | Hydrothermal vent microbial mat bacterial communities from Southern Trench, Guaymas Basin, Mexico - 4872-13-6-7_MG | ecosystem: Environmental > Aquatic > Marine > Hydrothermal vents >... | reverse complement strand
TGCACCTCGTGAAAGAGAGGGGATGGATAAGGGAGACACGGAAAACGGGAGAGATTGTCGCCCACGTCCCTCTTGAATACCTAACCAAGATCAGGTGACGGATATGAGCATTCTTCCCGTAGATCCTTGGATCTACAAGAAGTACAAGGTTGTTGCCTGTCCGAGGTGTGGGAAATTCCAGGCTGTACAGGCAACCAAGGTTTTCCGGTGTAAATTCTGTGGCTTCAAGGACAGGATAGTGAGACTCAAAATATTCTACGCATCTGACAATGGAAAGGACTTACCCAGAATCGTCATGGAGTTGAGTAGGAAGTACGGAGGGAGAGTCAGATGAAGGGTTTCCGGAGTGGATGGCGGAAACGGGTTAGCGAAGCGGTCTACCAAGTCGTAGAAGAGCTTAACAGGGAAGGCGTCTACAAGTTCACGGTTAGACAGCTTTTCTATCAGCTTGTGAGCAAGGGTGTTTTTGAGTCCACTAGGAAGAACTACAAGAACTTCGATGTTTTGCTTGTGAAGATGCGTGAGGTGGATGACTGGCTTGACTCGATGTTCATTGACACAAGTAAACCAAGGATAGAGTACTATAATTTCAGGTACTGGGAAGGGCAAAAGTACTTTGTCGAGGTGTGGTTGGAGAAGGATGCTCTGAGAGCTTTCTTCGAGCCTTATTGTTCGAGGTATAATGTGAACCTAGTTATTTGTAGGGGCTACCCCAGCGTTACGAGGCTCAGGGAGGCTAAGGAGGCTAAGCACGTCCCGAGCGGCGTCCAGTATGTGGTGTTGTATTTCGGCGACTTTGACCCTAGTGGTGAAGATATTTTCAGGTGGATCAACGAGGAGCTGAAGCCTTACGATATTAACGTCGTAAAGGTCGCTTTAACTAGGATGCAAGTCAGGAAGTACAAGCTTCCTCCGATGATCCCCAAGAAGAGTGATCCGAGAACGAGCGGCTTCGTGGAAAAGTATGGTGAGATGGCTGTCGAGCTTGACGCCCTACATCCAAAAGTTTTGCGAGAGTTGATACGGAAATCTATCCTAAAATACATGGATATAGAAAAAAGGATGCAAGTTGAGGTTAGTGAAGGCATTGTCTACGAGGCACATGCTGTGGTGGACGAGGTTTTGCAAGAGATAAGGAGAAAGCTGACAGAGAAAGCTCAGGAAATGGTGAGAAGCGAGGTGAATAAGGTTTTACCGCTGGTCTACGTAAACCTAGTAGAGACCGTTCGGAAAGCGGAGAACATAGACGTATCCGAGCTTTACGACAGGAGATCCGTCGTTGAGAAGCTGAAGGCGTCCCTGAAGGAGATGATCTAGTTTTGTCAAAACACTTATTTGACAAAGACAAGCATATTCAATACGGTGGAAGCATGACACCGTACCCGATCCCAGTTGAAAGGAGGCTGACTAAAGTTGAGGCTTGAAGTAGGCGTGGGGTTCGCCCGTGAAAACGATATGGGGAGGAAGCGATACAGGTTTAAGCCGAGAATCTTCGGTGACGATGTTGTTTACATGGACTTATTCCCACCGGAAGTCAATGTTAGAGGAGAGTGGGTTGTCGGCGACTGTCAGATGATGCCGTTCCGAAAACATGCGTTCAGCGAGGTCTATGCTTCCCACGTAATCGAGCATCTTGAGCGACTAGGGAAGTTTGTTTGGGAATGCCGGTTTGTGCTGAAACTAGGCGGCAAACTTCACTTGTGGACTCCCAATTTTCTAAGCGTTAATGCGACGAGAGATCCGGATCACAAGCATGTCTTTAACTTCCTAAACATTAGAAAGGTTTTCTCGAAGTATGGTTTCGACGTGCACTATGCAAGCAACGTGGCGTCGAAGCTCCCCAAGCCGTTAAGGTACCTCTTTAAACTCCTGTTTCTTGTTTTTTGTGACGAGTTGGAGGTTGTTTGTTATAAGGAACCCTTGTTGATAATGGTGTTATGGAGGTGATCCGGGTTGAAGGAGGAAATACGGGATGTATACGTAACCATGATGTGCCTACCTTTTTTGTTGTTTATACAACTTGTAAAGTTGGTTGCCGAGAAAATAGTTGAAGAGGTGAAACGGGAAAAATGAAAGCGATTGTGGCACACCATTACTGGGATAGAGTGGGCGGCGGAGAACTTGTTGATTCATTTGTCGTAAAAGTTCTGCAAAAAATGGGATATGAAGTAATCATTGTTGCGACGACCGGCTTCGATGAAAGGAAATATGAGGAGTGGTTCGGTATTGATATGACTGGAATTAAAAAATACGTTCTTTTGGATAGGTTGATACCGATGTTCGGTATTTACCAACGTCTATTGCTGTGGGTTCCTCTCAGGAGGGCTTTATCGAGAGAGAAGCCCGACATATTGTGGATTGATAACGAAATATATAAGCTGGCAAACCTGAGTAACGTGAAGGTGATTGAGTATATTCATTTTCCTACTCCGGAATGGAGATTGACTCCGGACTATTTTGTTAAGTACCGGCGTTTCCCTTGGAACCTTTATTTCTACGTGTTCCTAGCGGCACACCAGCTTCTTGGGAGGGAAAACCCGTTCCATTATGCGGATGTCGTTGCATGTAACTCGACGTTCATCAGGCAAATGATAAGAAACCTGTGGGGTGGCGAAGCCCTAGTGATCCATCCGCCCGTTCTCGTTGATCAACTGTTGCCCTTCTCAGGGAAGGGTTACAGTGAAAGGGACGGTGTTGCTATGATAGGGAGGTTAAGCCCAGAGAAGCGTTACGAGGACGTGGTGGAGGCAATATCGCTGTCTGAGACCAAGCCGGTGCTTCGCATTGTTGGTGGTATCATACCTTCTAAGATGTCTTATCTGTACAACGTGTTGGATTTGGCGGAAAAGAAGAATGTCAGGGTCGAGATCTATGCTAACGTCCCCAGAGAGAGGCTGATTGAGGTCGTCTCGTCTTCGAGGATCTTTGTGCACGCCTGTCGGGGTGAGCATTTCGGTATAGCGACTGTGGAGGGCATGGCTCTCGGATGCCCCATCGTTGTCCACCGGAGCGGTGGCACGTACATGGATATTATTCAGTATGATCAATACGGCATGAGTTTCAGCGACCCCAAGGAGCTTGCAATGAAGATTGACTTGCTCAACACGGATGAAAACATGTGGAGGAAATACCATGAACTATCGCTTCAAAGATGCAAGAAATTCGACTCATCCGTTTTCGAGAAGAAAGTAAGGGTTCTAATCGAAAAAATCTCTAAAAAATAAATAATAAAAAGGATTTTTAGGTTTGTTTCTTTCTTCTCACGAACCTGTTTTCCTCGCCGGCGTCAGTAGTCTTGTGCTTCAGGGCTGTGTAGCCGCTTCTCTTTCTCTTCACGAACTTGTAATGCTCCCTGACGTACTCGGCTGTGTGGAGGAACGCCCTCAGTATCGCCATCACGATTGCTATTATGATTATGGCGGCGATTATCCATAGGAGTTGTAAGCTGTAAACCGTCATTGTGAAGGTTTTAGAGTTGTTCCCGTCGTACATGTCGTATCCTGCGAACATTGCGGTCATGGTATGCGTCTTGAACGGGTATTTGAACACCCATAGGGCTGACGGGTTCTCCGGTGCTATTGCCGTAAGTTCGTATTCGGCGTATGGCTTTAGTGTCACTGCTATCCTTCCTCCAAGCGTTTCAGTCGAGTTGTCGTAGACAGAGATGAAGCCTTTCGCCCCCTTCTCCTCTGGTATGTTGCTTCTGAGATAGAACTTGAGCTTGTACTGTGTGCCTTCTCTCACCCAGCCAGCTATGCCGCCGACCTCGACTTTTATGATCGCCACGTCCGGGTCTATTTCTATCGTTATGTTGATCTGGTTGTTTAGGTACATGTCCTCCCAGTCGTGGTCGGCGTCCACGAGTACTGTAAGTATGTTGCTCCAGGGTAATGCTAAAGTGATGTTTCTCCACGCTATTCCAGGCTCGACAGCCCTTATTTCTTCGGTCGTGTCGGCTGTGACGTTCCAGTTTTTCCTCTCCAAATCATAGTTCTGAATCTTGTAGTGGAGCCTAGCTGGCAAACTTGTGGTGTTTATCGGCGTGTAGAGACCTATGTCGAGTTCTATTATGTCCTCCGGTAGCAATGCTACGTCTGTCTTTTGCGTTACAGGTTTCCAGATTACGAATACATGGAGATCAACGAAGGGCTTGAGGAACACCGTGTCGCTCCACAGCTCGTTGTTGTCTAGGTTCGTGTCGGCTTCAAATGACGTTATATTAGCGTAAGCCCTGACATGCATTCCGCTTGAGGCATTGACATCGAACCATGTCCAGTTCCAGTTCCAGCCTTCGTCTAGAGTCAGTGTCAATAGTTTGGAGCCTATGGTGGCGTTCGTGTCAGCATTGACGAGCGTCACGTTCACCGTCACAGTTTGCGGCGTGTTAGTCCATAGCTGAAGCTCTACTAGGTGGCTTACGTTGCCGAAGAAGTATCCCTGTCCTCTGTGGATCACAACTTTCAGACCGGCTAACATTACTTCGGCTTCATAGTACTCGCTAGTCCAGTTCAGCCTAAACGGGAAGTAGAAATGCTGTGTCATGTTTACATCCTTGTAAGCGTAGAAGGTTTGCGTTGCATTGAGCGGGTTGGTGGCGTTCACCTCCACTCTTACAGGTGTCCCGTTGAGTATTAGGAAGTGTACGAAGCCGGTTCCGTTCGTTTCTTGCTGGAACAATATGTTTCCGTCAGTGAGATTCTTTACGGTTACGAGGGCACCGTGAAACGGCATGCCATCGTTCCACAGAACCTGGACACTGAGCCACCAGTACGTTTCGTTGTTGTAGACCACAGGCGGGTAGTTGGGGCTGGTTCCATTGACGGGCGGCGTGACACCGGGTGAGATCTCGGCTTCTTCGGGCACGAGGGCTACGTTGAAAGTCATGTTGTTGTAGACGAAGAGCTGTGTGCTGTATGTATGGTATCCTGTTTTGTTCACTTCTATGTTCCATAGACCTACTTTCACGTCGAAGGAAGCCCAGCCACTACTATTCGTTGTTTGCTCGTAGGTGGTGGTGTCGTTGTAGACTTTGACGGTTGCACCTTCAATCGCCGAACCGCTGAAGGCGTCATAGACGTAGACCTGTAAACCCGCTGGTTGCTCGTACAACCCTACAAGGGTGCCGGGCGGGTAGTAAATTACTGTTTTCCTATCGTTTTCCTTGATGTAGTTGTATGGTGCGTCGGTTATTTCTGCGTCTATTTCCACGAAGGCTGGCGTGCCGTTTACAGCCATTACCTGAATTGCATGATCTACATATTTCTCTATCAAGTATGTCTTATAGGCTGTCCCGTTTGTCGGGACGTGAAGGCTACCGGAATCGCTCTCCTCAAGTAGTGTTTCCTCTGTCAAGCCTTTGAACCTCTTAACCCTGAAAGTGATGGAGTATTGCACGTCTTGCTCAGCCGAGGATTTCAGAACGACGGTTGCGTGCCTAGCTTTCGTGCTGGTGACTTGTGTGCCGTTGAGATAAAGTAGCAATTCGGCATCGGGAGGCTGTTTGTAGAAGTATCTGAACACGTATGTCTTACATGGTTGCATTATCCCGCCGTTCGCCGGGTCTATGTATTTTGTATCCTTGATAGTTACGTACGTGTACCTGTAACCGCTTGGGCTATTGGGATCTTCGGTTGTTGAGTTGAGCGTGAATGCGGGCGTCATATCATGCGTGTAGTTGCCATACTGGAACACGAATGTTCTCTCAACAAGCAACATGGGATATTCCATGTCTACAAGCTCCACCCTGCTCAGCCTAATCAATGTATCCTCCCAGTCGTAATGCAATGATACCTCGTAACCGAAGTCGCCCAAAGCCGTAAAGTCTTTCTTAACGACTATTGATCCTTCAATGCTTATGTCGGCGAAATAGCCTCTTCGGGCAAAAGATAGTGTAATGCTCTCGGCGCCCAACGGGATTGAGAAGCTTGCGATGGCTCCGTCTGTGCCGGGTGTGAACGAGTACTCGACGCCGTTCACCGTTACGGTTCCAAGCGTGTTGGCTATTGTCGTGGGGTCGGTTATCACCCTTCCGCCAGCTATTATGCCCCTCGGTTGGATGTTTGCTCCTGATACTATTACGGATAGGGGTACCTTGATCCCGCCTGTGATGAATTGCCATAGCGAGGTTTTCCCGTGAACTGTTACCTCAACGATTAACTTTACTCCTGTGATCTTCAGTCTGCTAAGGGGAATATCGTGCTTTGATGCTATTGTTGTCTCTATTGCCGATTTCAAGTCAATGGTTGGGAGTCTTCCGGCGGCTAATAATGAGTTGTACTCGTTCCAATCTTTACCCCAGCTAATCCATACGACGCCAACGTCGTCAATGCCGAAGTTGCTCATTATTCCCTCTAGGTGTGCCTCGTATTCGCTGGCATAGTCCTGTATCTCCTCGGTTGGTAGAACAAAGGTGACGGCACTGTATTTTGTGCCGGTTGAAGTATCTAGAACGATGGGTGCGACTATAAGTATTGTCCTGACGGAGCTATATGTGACGTAGTCGTAGTATATGCCTAGTGCTTGGTCGGCTATCAACGCTATACCGGCTATGCCGGCGGCTTTACCTAGTGCTGAGGCGACACCTTTTACTGATGCCGTGCCCAGTTTCTGTAATAGTTTCGCTTTTAACGAGTCCCATCTAAGCACGTCTACTGTCCACCAGTTCTGGACTTTGGATAATAGGGCTGAAGCCGCCATCTCGGCGCCTTTTTTAGCGAATGCGTAGCTTGCGGCACCGGTCGGTATGGTTATTCCGAAGAAGCCCAACAATTCGTTTTGCCAGTTGAATACGGGAGCGGCGGTGGAGATCGTCATGCTCTGGTGCAACTTTATTTCGGAGTAAACGTCCACAGGTGTGCCCAAGGGAACATCAATGACGACGCCGCTACTCACCGTTGATCCTGAAAATCCGTGCCCGTCCCAGCCATAGAGTGCTTGTACTACGTGGGTGGTTGTGTATAAAACCGTGTGCTCCATGTCAAAATTCTTCTCTGGGTCTTCATAAGTTTCCAAACTCGTCTTCTCTATGTCTACATAACCAGAGATTTCTGCAATTGGAACATGATATACTAAACCTCTCTCATACAGTCTGCCCAATTTGCCCTCCAATATATCTTTGTCATCCGTGAGTGTGGTGGGGATGGATTGTGTGAAGAGTTTGCTGACGGTTATGGTGCCGCCGAAGAAGTATGCGTGCCAGTCTCTGTTTTCCGGCGTGCTTAGGATTATTGGCTGGCTTAAGTCATGCCCGAACCGGTCGAAGTGATACGTTCCCCAGAACCTGATTCTAGGGTTGCCGCTTTGCGGGTCTCTTTGTATGACCATATATATGCTGTCTCCGAGGAACACCCATGTGCCGGAGGGTGAAACAGCCGCCGCACTCCCTTCCTCTGTTACGGTTATTGTCGTGTTGGCGTATATGTCGTACACGACGCCTACGGTGCCGGTATCCTTGAAGGCGAGCACGGCGACGTTTTTCGGCATCCACCTGTCGTAGAACGGGTTGTAGAACCTGTTATCACTATGTTTGCCGGAGTATATTAACACTGGGTTTGCAGGGTCGGTGGCGTTTATTACGTGAACCCACCCTGTGTAGCCTCCGACGGCAATTAAACCGATGTTCCAGGGATCGCTTATGCCGAGGGCGCCAACGCCGTCGTTGAGTTCAACCGTGCTGAGAACCGAGTACGTGTCCCCTTCTCGCTTGAAAATGTATAGGGTTGTAACTGTCGTTGAGCCAGCGATCAAATACATGCCGTCAAGCGTCATGTGGAGCCTTCTAACCTCTCCTCCTATATGATAGCTGAAGATGAGTTTGTATATTTCGCCGTTCCACTTCCAAACATAAATGTCTCCGCTCAGCGTGCCCGCCGCTATATACGTGCCGTCGTAGCTTATCTGGCAAGGATAGAAGTCTGTGCTAGGCAAGTTTGTGAAATTTATGCTTCTTGTCGCACCGGTTTCTAGGTTCACAACCTTGGCGTCCGTCTCATACGCACCGGTGTACATGTCCTCCAATAGCCACTCGCTGTCGCCGCTGAAATACCCGCTCTTGTCATGCACTAAACTCCAGTCGCTGGTTCGCCATGTGCCAGCTCCTATCAGCGATTTAATTTGCTTCCATGCTCCGTCCTCAAACTTGTATACGTAAACTGTGCCGTAACAAGAGATGTAGTTGCCGTCTAGGGATGCGTCCCCATGATGGTTCGTCACCATTACAAGCTCGTCCGAGATGAAGTGAGCCATGTAGGTAGCACCACTTAATTCCGTGTCTAGTACCTTTATGATAGTTAGTGGGGCAACTTCGGCTGTTTCTGGGGAAGCCGTGACGAGACTGAGGTTCACTTGGTTTAATGCGTAGGATAAGGCTAGTATAGTTGCTAGTACGGCGGCTAACCCTTTTTCCGTCTTTGGAATATTTATACCAAGATTGAAAACTATACTTTTTTTCATATGTTCTTCCACCAAACAATATATTATCTGGATGGGTAATTAATGTTTTTGAGAATGAATCCTTGCTTTTCATCTCCAACAAAGAAAATAAATTATTTCTTGCAGTAAATAATAATGAGGGGTGGCAACGGTATGAGAAAGACACTTTCCGGATTAATAGTATTAATTGTTTTCCTAAGCATGCTATACTTGGCTCCATCGGTTGAAATTGCCAAGGCGCAAGAGGGGTACTCCATACCTATAACGGTTGTCAATGTTATGGACGAGGATTTAACAGAATATCAAGTTAAAATAGTGCTTAACTCAACTAACTTCAGTGATTGGTCTAACGTACTGTATGACAACGGAACCGACATTTATTTCTTGGATTCGGGCAATCAGCCGCTCTACTACTGGGTGGAGTATTTCAACAAGACGGAGCAACGGGCGATAATATGGGTTAAGCTCGACATTGCGGCGAAGTCATACGAGGTTATCTATATGCATTACGGCGGCGATAATCCTCATGCAACGTATCATGGTGCAGATAATGTCTTTGTTTTCTTCGACGATTTCCTATCCAACGACACTCTTGGTACCAACTGGGTTAATTACTGGTTTGGATGGGGTGGCTCAAGTGTAGATTTGGATTACACTTTCGGCGTGGATGCCTACGTGAAGGATGGAATACTCAGACTGGAGAAAGTTTTTACCGGGTCTGGTGTCAAGGAGGCGGCATTGGCAAGTGCTATAAATCTCCCGAAGACCGAGCCACTGATTGTTGAGACGCTTGTTAATTATCCCGGAGGATCTGGCGCCATTCCTTTGGCAATATCCATAGGCGATAACAATAACTACGTAGACGTTCATTTCTCCGAATCATCGGATATAATAGGTGTGCATAAGGAGGTAAGTGGGACTGTTACCACTATTGCATCATATCCCATCGTTAGGAACACATGGGTGCTCGTACAATTCATAACGTATCCCGAATACACTGCTAAAAGTCGTTTCACCTATGACGATTTCGATAGTGGTCTATCAAACTACTATGAAGATGTCACGTCCATAGCACTTAATCTCAAGATATGTTATGCACAGGTATGCGGTGAGGAATCAGCGGCACCGGTTGGATGGGTGGATTGGGTAAGGGTGCGGAAACTTGCTCCTAAAGAACCGCATGTCGTCATTGGCTGGGTGCCCGGCACCAAGGGAGCATTCTATGTACCGATAGTGGTAGAGGAAAAATCAGGTAGTACTCTCCAAGACTATCCGGTGAAAATAGAGCTTAACTCCACGAACTTCAACGGCTGGGATAAGATAGCCGACCCTCTTGGCTCTGATATTTACTTCCTTGATGGACAGGACAACCCACTCTACTATTGGATAGAGGAGTTCCGTGTTGGTGAGCGGGCAACAATATGGGTTAAAGTGCCCAGCATACCTGCTGGTAGCACGACGACAATCTACATGTATTTTGGCGAGAGCAACCCGTACCCAGAATATCATAATGCCAGTGAAATCTATGTGTTATACGATGATTTCCTATCTAATGATACTATTGGTACTGAATGGGTTAATTATTGGTTTGCATGGATAGGATGGACTTCCAATTTTGATTTCGTTTTGGGCACCGATGTCTATGTGAAAAACGGTGCCCTGAAAATCTTCAAGGATTACTCGGCTGATGGTGCTATTGACCTAGCCACGACGACGATTCTCCCTAGCGAAGAGCTATACATTAAGACAAGAGTATTCGTGCATAAAGAACAATCAGGTGCATTTATTGTGGTGTTAGGCGACACGGATAACGAGGTATCTGTGGCAGTGTATGCGCTAGATGGTACTTATGGGTTCTTTTATGAAGTCGATAATGTTGGTGGTAGAGTTGCAGACGGCACGGCAATTAAAAACACTTGGATGACAGTAGAATTCAAGGTAAAACCCGGGTCTAACACCATAGCGAGGCTCTCTGGCGACGAATTAGATACTGGATGGATTGATTTGGGTGTAGATATTGCGGCGATAACCCCTTCACCGAGATTCGGTTTTACCACGATAATACGTGCTCAGAATCCTGTAATCCGTGCATCAGTTGATTATGTGTTTGTTCGCAAACAAGTCGAAGTCGAACCAGAGCCTTTCATAGGGTCTGTAAGAGTCAAGGTTCAGTTGTGGTTGCCAGCGGAATCTATGTTCCTGACGCATAGCTTGGCATACAGCCCGAATTCAACCCAGTTCAACCATACTTTCTTCGCTGTGAACTCTACGACAGCGGGTTACGAGACGGAATACGTGGATGCATGGGGCTGGAGGGTCTACGCCAACCCGTACCAATCCGGAGGAACAAGCTACGAAAACACGGCTTCTCTGGTGAGCGAAGTAAACATAACTCTCCCGTACTCGGAGATACTTGTGGAGAACATAACCCTGTTTGCAAGGGCTAATAGTACTGGGAGCCTTAGACAGCTATGGATTAAGGTGTTGAACTCCTCTGGTGATGTCATCGCTGAACTTAGCAACGCCACGATGGGCACTGGTTGGACGGAAGTATCTCTAACTATCAATAGTAACGTCAGCGAGCAAATAACGGTCTGGGTAAATGCCACAGTGAACTCAACGACCACGACTGGAGAGGAAATAGCAATCAAGGATGTTAGAGTATACGCCAAACATGATGAGAATCCTTTGCTCGGTGTGGTGTGGCAACCCAACGTGGATTACTTTAACTGTTCAGCGAGCTTCTATGTAGAGTTTGACTCAACCGAATACGTCAATTCCTCAGCCGTAACCTTCAAGCTGGTGGAGTACCTAATCTATAACACGACGGATTACCCTGTCCAGCCAACATATGTTGGTAATGAAACCATTGGCTCCTATAACTATACCGTTTACAGGATAGAGCCTGCGAATTACAGACAGTTTATGACAGTTTATGCATTCTTGGAGAACAAGCTTAAGACGTTCAGGATGCATGTGAAGGGTTATGAAACCACGACGGTGCTGGTTGGGGAGCAATTCACTGTCGAATTACCCGTGCTAGGCAATGTAACTGTTAGGGAGTTAGGCATGGGGTTCATAAACGTCACGACAATATCGCTAAAGCTCACGTTGCCCGGCACGTACACGGTTGAGGCAAACCTGACTCAGCCTTCGGCATGGATGCTTGGTCGAGCGAGTGTGATTATTTCAGTTAAATATGGCTCGCTTACTACGAGGTTATTCGACTTGGATTCTAGGGTTATGGATTATGAGACAGTGATCCTCAGGATGGTTAATGAGACGAGTGGGATGGTAGTCGGGGAGGTTACTGGCAATAATATTTTCACTCTGACGGAACTATGGGCGTGCAACTATACCTTGGAGATACGGTTCAAGGACATTGTGGTGAGTAAGTCTTCCTTCACCCTCAACGTGACTACTGATGGCTCCATAGTGGATCTAACGTGTGCCGTGAAGAGTCTGGCTCCCGATTATAGGGGTTTGAATAGGTCTGTTGTCTTCGAGCATGACAAGCAGTTGGCGGGTCTGGAGAGTCTTTCGGCGAAGTTCCCGTTCTCAAGGATGAGGATGCTCGTGAACGGCACAGGGTCGTTCAAACTCTATGTCAATTACAGGGGAGACTTACCGACCGATGTTAGCGTGGCTGGCAACGTGTCGTTTAACTACTACTGGGATGGGAACTACTTAGCGATCGAAGGCGTCTTGGGGAGCGTAGGGGAGTTGAATGTGACGGATCTGTATAAGCTGAGGCTGGAGCTGTATGACAGGCTTGGTAACTACATGCCCATGATCTATGTGTTCGTGAACGGGACTAAGTACACGGGTGCGATAATAGAGGATTGCTTGTACCCGGAGAATTACGTGGTGGAATTGCCTGAAGTGGTAGAAAGCTTCGACTTCTACGGCTTCTTCGACGGCTTCGATGAAACCGTTAGGGTGGTAACGGTGAATAACACGGATGTTACGTTGAAGGCGTGGTACCGGGTTCCTACGTCTGTCGAGGCGAGCGTCAAGGCTGTGAGGGGCGGCGTGCTGGCATGGTTGTCTAGGATCTTACAGCAAGAAGTGCTTGAAGAAGTTGATGTGTATATTGAGGGAACCTTAAAAGATTACTACGGTGATGCCGTAACGCAAGCGACTGTGACGGTGAATATAACGAACGTGGAGACCGGGTTCACAATAAGTTTGAACGGCACCACAGACATTTCAGGGTATTTCAGGACGGACGTGGTATCATTGGCGAGCGGGAAAGACTACAAGGTTAATGTGATATATGCCGGGAACGATGTGTATGTTGGTACTCTGGCGACGAAGCAAGTAGAGATAGAGGCACCGCCGCTACCGGTTGAGGTGGTAGGCATACCTGTCGAGTACGTGATAGCGGTGATAGCGGCGATCATGATAGGAGTCGCCGTCGCAATCTTCGCATGGCGTGCGGCGAAACACGCCGTAGAAGACGAGTTCATACGCCGTAGAAGATTCGTTAGAAGGAAAACGTAGTCTTTTTAGATAAAATCCTATATTTTTCAGATTTTTTTAAATCGTTGAGAGTAGTAGGAAATTGTGGATTCCGAAGAGGATTTTGGGAAGACCATACCCTATTCCCCATGCTATTCTTGCCTTGCTGTCCCGTAATGCGAGGAGGATGGCGTAGATGGTGTAGAATCCGGTGAAGTCGAGAAGCATCCAAGTATGAAACCCGTAGCTTTTAATTATATATGCAACGTTGGCGTTCGCCTCGTAAAAGCATCCGTTTGAAAGGGCTATCGCTGTGGAGATCCAGTCTAGTATCATCCCTAGACTAGCTATCACGGCACCCCATTTCTCAATCATGTTTCTTCCTCTTTACGAAAGAATATCTCTTGGGCGGATGTATGGAGTGGAGGAAGCCTGCTCCAGCGAAGAATCCGAGTGTTACAGTAAGCCCGAAGACCCCTGCCGTGCTCATGAAAGAAGCTATGTTTCCCGTTTCTATCCCCAGCCAAGCAACTATATTTGAGACAAGCCTGTTGAACTCAGACCAGTTAATCGTTACCACTCCCAAGTAGCCGAGAGAGACAATTGAGAGTAGCCACAAGCCTAGGACTGTCAGGAAGACTTTAATCGCCTTGCGGAGGGCGTATCCTATCAAAGCCCCCGTCACAAATCCTCCTGCCGCTTGTAATGCTAACGTGATTACGTCCACGCTAATCACCATTTATAAAATAGAGGAAGTGTGATTTAATGATTTATCCGTTTCCAAACATCACTGTTATGAAGTCTTCTTTCTTTTTCTCCTTCTTTTCTTTCAGTTTCACCGTTTTCTTTATCCGTCTCCGTCTCCTATTCTCTCCCGGCTCTGGGAATTTCCCCCTCTTCCTCAGTAATGTTTTGATATTGCTGACGGTATATGGGCTGACTTCGAGCCTCCTAGCTATGTCGCTGGATCTGGTTATTCCCTTATGTAGAAGCCACCAGACCGCAGTTATCAATTCCTCCGGGTAGCGATACGTGGACATGGAATCACCATATATTATCAATGATTTTCGGACTTATAAGTGTAGGTTTGACTCCATCAGTGAAAGTCAATTTTTAAACATGATTTTAACTTCGAAAACATTTAGGAAAAGTTCTAATGATAGGTTTTCCAATGCTGGCGAAGTATTTAGGTTAAACTCTACATGTTGAGATAGACTTCAAAAAAGATTTTCGACTCCGTTTGTTTTTAAAAAAAGATGTTAAAAAGTTTCACGGGTTGAAGACGATTAAGGTTACGAAGAAGTGGATTAGTATGACGGCGACGTTGTGGAAAACGTTGCTTGTGTCGAGGAGGCTTCTTATCCTTCTCTTGCCGGCGTAGACGCCGCTCTTGGTTATGTCCAGTATTAGATGGTGTAGGTAACCGACGCCGAACCACGCCATGTCCGAGTCAATAATGCCGAATACGAAAAGCGTGATGGCTCCCGTCAGGAAGTTGTGGATAAACTTGTTCCTGTGCCTTAGTGCGAGGCTTCTTTCGATGAGGTCGGGTGCGAGCGACCCGATTAGTGCTGATAATGCGGATAATAGTGATAGTGGCTGGAAACTGTTTACGGTTATTAACGCCGTTAGGATCGTTAATGTGTGGCAATACCATTTCATTTTTGCTCACATGGGAACCTCGGTATTTTTCTTCCTTCTTCAAGGATCTTGTCCAA
>Ga0190348_1000279_pt1 | contig 14667 bp, 14 predicted proteins | sample 48721367_MG_FD_161658 | JGI IMG/M metagenome (GOLD analysis project Ga0190348, IMG submission 161658) | Hydrothermal vent microbial mat bacterial communities from Southern Trench, Guaymas Basin, Mexico - 4872-13-6-7_MG | ecosystem: Environmental > Aquatic > Marine > Hydrothermal vents >... | reverse complement strand
TGATTCGAAAAGTTTTAAATAATGATTCAAGGAAATATCCCTTATTACCAAATTATTAGTAGTCAACACTTTTCATTGAAAAAGAACGAATTTGGGTTTAAATTATGTCAGAAAATGATTTTACAAATAGAGAATTAGCTCCTAGCCACCCAAAACAAGGGAGAAATCTCGAGAAAAAATGGGCTGAACAAATAAAAGGAGTAAGGCCTTTTTTAATTTTTAGCGGAATTCTTTCTGCTGGGTTATTGCCATTAGTTATATATTTTATAAGTATTCGCCCGGTAAAGAAAGCTTATTTAGAAATCCAGGCTCTTCGTGATGAGGAAAATGCCAAAGAGCTTATTAAAAACTTAATTGATCCACCCAGTAGCACATACGAGATGAACAAGATACCATTAAGCGTTGCAGCCTTGCAAGATCTCCGATCCATCGAAGCAGGGAGAACAATTCACGAATATCGTAAAACCCTCAAAAGTGTCATAACCATTGGAAATGGGGAGAGTTTACAGCAAATAAATATTGGTCTTATTTTAACCGAAGCTTTGCGAAATATTGCTGAAGCAAATAATTATACTCTTGAGCAATTAGAGAATTATTACAACAAGATGCCGGATACATCGTTACCAGCACAAGGGTTAAGAGCGAGCATACCAATAACGAAAGTTTACTTTCTCGACAAACCCCCCTTAAAAGCTAAAAACATGGTTTCAGGCTTACCGCTCGACTTTTCTTTAGATGAAATCGTTGCTTGCCCCTATTGTGGCAATATGGCTACAAAAGAGGACCTTGAAAAATGGCTTATTCAAAACAGTGACAGTAGCTGCCCTGTTTGCAAAGCATATCTTACAATTGAAGACTGTCCCATTGTGAAAATTAAATAATAAAGGCACAGCTTGTTTTTATCTACTGTAGGTTTGAATAAAAAGCCTTTTTTTGCTTTTTCTTTTTTTGTTATTTTAATAGACGCCTTTAAAATCGTTCTTTTCCTGAATTATTTTTAATTTTGAATTCAAATACATCCCAACGTGCATAATGTCCAACAACATCAAAGTCATATCGGCTTTTTGCTATAAGTGAGATGTCCAATTCTGCAAATAAAATACCCGCCTTGTCGAACAAAGGCCCTGCTAAATAATTACCATTGGGGTCAATAATTGCACTTCCACCTCTACACAGGACCTCCGGTTCTTTTGCAAGCTCTTGTGAACAAGCTAAGTCCTTGGGATAGTCCTTTTTCGTAACAAATTGATTGCAGGACAGAACAAAGCATCGCCCCTCTAAGGCAATATGTCTAATTGTTGCTTGCCAACTCTCTCTTGCATCAGCCGTTGGTGCAACATAGATATCAACCCCTCGAGAATAAATTGCCATACGAGCAAGTGGCATGTAATTCTCCCAACAAATCAAGCCGCCTAACTTTCCAAAAGGCGTTTCAACTACTGTTAGCGTACTGCCATCTCCTTCCCCCCAAATCAGTCGTTCTGAGCCGGTTGGTTTTAATTTTCGATGCTTGCCTAGTAATTCTCCGGTGGGAGAATAATAAAGTATTGTGCAGTAAAGCGTTCCTCCGCGGAAACCAGCTTTGCGTTCGATCACACCGATAATAAGATAAACTGCATTCTTTTTAGCAATTTTCTCGAGAGCGTCACCATCTGTCCCTGGCAGCTCGATAGCATTTTCCCAATAACGCGCAAAATCCTTCTTCCCTTCTTCAGAACGGCTGCCAATTTTTGTCCCAAAAGTTAGCCCCCTTGGATAACCGGGGATGAATGCTTCAGGAAAAAGGACAAGCTTTGCACCTTTTTCAGCTGCTTGTTTCGTTAATTCTGCCACTTTTTGAAGGCAAGCCTTTTTATCCATTAATTTAGCAGCGTCTTGAATGACTGCTACTTTCACTCGCGTATTTTTTGTATTCAATGTATTTTTAAACCTAGTAAAATTAGTTATTTTATCCATGAGAGAATTCTTTCACCGAATTCTTGAATAGATTTGATTGTTTCTTTTGTTAGTGGACCTTCTGCTGTTTCGACGCGGCCAGATAACCATTCTGGGAAAACTTTTTTGATGGTTGTAGTCTTTTGCAGTGCTTTCACAAGTCGTTTTCCTTGTAGGGTACATCGCTCTCTCTTCCATACATGAGTTAGAAAACAACAACCAAAATTCACTGCTTGCTGCCGTTTTTTCTGTTCGCGACTAAATTTTCGTAACCATCGTTTTGACGCCGGACTCGCCATGAACATTCTTAAAGCTGCTCCAACAACTAATCCTTCAGGAGCTTCTTTGGCAACTTGAGCTGGCTTTACAGATTTAACATTTCCAATTTTTACTTCGAATGCCATTTTCTTAAAGATATCTGCTAGTTGTTCTGCCAATTTCTCGCCATTACCATAATGGCTATCATGTAAGATCCATATCTTCATATTTTTCGCCCCAGTTTGGAAATAACTTTTTACTTAATTAAGGTTGTTAAATTAAATATTTGTCTTTCGTCATTTTTTCGTGTGAAAAAATTTAATTACTCTCTGGCAAATTTTGATTTATGCCTTACCAAAAGAAGCTTTTAACGCTTAAAAATCAATTGCGGCGTTTCCTTTTACCTTTTTCCCTTTTCATACTCTTTTGGATTTTTGGCATAGTTATCTTTTCAATTATTGAACCTAATAAAACCTTCAAAGAAATACTCCTAATATCAATCTGCCTGAAAACCTCAGACCATCTCTTTTATAATTTTTATCAGTTTCTTTGGCCGCTTCTATTCGAATTATTAGTTTTGACATTCATTCTTACAACTCTCCAAGAATTTTATGGTTACAACCCAATGATGGCTGCTCGTCGGCTTGCTTCTCGGAAGACTAATCATACGGTTATTTTAGGTTATAACCACTTAGGTGAACGTATTGTTGACTATTTACGTCAATACAAACATCCTTATACTCTCGTGGAAATTAAGAAAGAAAAAGTGGAAGAATTGATCAATTTTAATCAACCGGTAATTGTTGGGGATTATACCGACATTGAGGTTATGCAGCTTGCAAATGTCCACAAATGTAAGGAAGTTTTTTGTGTCACAAATGACTTGCGTCGGGCTCTCATCGCTGCCGAGCATGTCCACCGTTTGAATAAGGATTGTGCGCTTTATATGCGTGTTTTTAACGAGCATTTTCGTGACTTTCTTACTAAAGAGCCTTGGAATGCTTTTACTTTTTCAACATCAAAATGGGCGTTGGAATCCGTGAAAAAATGGAGCCAGGATTACAAACCAGGTGATGAGGTCATTGTTCTTGGAAACGATTCTATTGTAAATCGTATTGTCGATTATTATGCTCGGGAGTTAAAAGCAGAGATCTACTTACTGGACCCTGAAGCAAACAAAGCGCGCTACCGGCGGCGAAAAAAAGTACATGTTTTTAATGAAGAGGTGCTTTTCTTAAGCAGCCTCGAGAATTATTGCAATCTCATGAAAACCTCACAAATATACATTTGCTGGAATTCTGAAGAAACCTTTTCAGATGCCATTCTTTTGACAAATGCTATTGGAGATAAATACCCTCATATTCAAGTATTTGTGAGAATTTTCGATGAGGAACTTGCAACTATTGCAAAGTCATTAAAGGCTACAACCTTTTCAACTTCAGCCTATGCTTTTAAAATGCTTCAACAAGAAGTAACTGAGGATTCAGGCATCTTCCCGGGAGAGTGAGAAACCACTCGTCTTCCTGTTATCGGTACTCCTCACGTAGGGGATAGAAGATATCAATAATAAAGCAGTTGCTAATTGCAGTTCCAGAATATGGGGCAATAGAAGGGACAACAACGGCGGTTCCAGGCTGGATTTTTCTCGTTTTACCATCAAGTGTAAATTCAAAATCCCCCGATAGTAGATTAACTGTTTGTTCATGGGGGTGGTGGTGTTCTGGAAGTGTGCTTCCGGCGTCAATTTTCCAATAAACAATCGCATTATTTTTTGTTTGGATGAATTTTCCATGAAAACCTGGGACAACTTCTTTTTCTTGAATAGTATTTAAATCGATAAAGGGCATTGTTTTTTCCTCTTGTTAAATCCTCTAGATTTGAACGAAAATCCTTTTACCCTTTTATTAGCTTTTCTCTCAATAAATCTCACTCATATAACCGCTCTCGGAAATTTTGTAATTTGATGTGTAATCGTAGCATCTTCCATTATCGTTCTTGTTTTATATCCCAGCGAGAGCATTTTCCACCCCAGCGGCCAATAACCTTCCCTTCTCGAATAATCTCCAAGATTTCACATAGATTCTCACAATGGTCGCATTGAAAGCTGCTGGTCTGGTAGTCTATGTTGGGAATTTCCCAGCCCAGAAAAGAAGAAGTGAATCGTTTTGTTTGGACTTGTCGAAGTTCCATTTCTTCTTGTGCGAGGATTGCTGCGCCTATTGCCCCCATAACATCGTGATTTTCAGGAATAATCAATTGATCGCCATTCAATTCTTCAGCCAGTATTTCAGAAAATGCTTTTACAATTCCTTGATTTTTAGCAACACCACCCTGAAATAGGATTGGACTTTTAATTTTCTTCCCTCGACCGAGATTTGTTTTATAGTTTTCCACTAAGCGATAACAGAGCCCCATTAAAATATCTTCTTTCTTATAGCCATAATTCTTCTTAGTAATGATGTCTGACTCAGCAAAAACAGTGCATCGACCAGAAATAGATGCTGGTTTACTCGAGCAAATCGCGCAGCTGCCAAACTCATCAATTGTTACACCAAGCTGATCTCCGAGCTTATCGAGAAATGACCCGGTTCCTGCAGCACAAATACTATTCATAGCAAAGTCAACAACTAATTGATTGCGTATCAAGATAAGTTTGCTATCTTGTCCGCCAATATCTATCACTGTTTGAACTTCGGGGCAATAGTCTATAGCGGCAACAGCATGAGCAGTGATTTCATCTCTAGCAATATCTGCCCCGACAATTGTTTGAATGAGTTTTCTCCCAGAGCCCGTTGTTGCTGCACCTGCAATGGGAAGTGCCCCTTGTCGATCCAAGATTTCTTTCAAGGCTTTTTTAATACAAACAATTGGTTGTCCTTCTGTTCGTAAATATACCCTGTCGATTAATTGATGGTCTTGGTTGATAATTGCCACTTTTCCTGTGATTGACCCAATGTCGATTCCTAAATAGTACTGCTCTGTCATTTAGTTATTCTCCTTGCTCTTTGCCATTCTTTTTCGTTTTAGCATGTTAATAAAAGCTTCCAGTCGCGTCTGGATTGCTGCCCCCTCTGCTTTTTCATCGAAAACCAGGGAATATTTAGGCATATCAAATTCTTGCGAAACTTTCGGGAGAATGTCTTTCGCGATTAACTCCGGCATACATGTAAAGGGATATAATTGTATCAATCCATCATAGCCTTTTTTCTTGTAAAGGATGAGGTCGCCAATCGTTTGTTGTGCATCACCACCGCAGTAATAAGGGAGATACTTTTTAGCTGCTCTCGCACCTTCTTTCACAGGATCTTTTATGAAAGGATTGATTTTTGCCCCGATATCGGTATATTTCCGGAGGGTGACACCGGTTTTTACGGCAACATTTAATTCATTTATTCTCTTGTTTAAATCTTGATTCATACCAGGTTCTAGGACAGCATAAATCTCTCCAACGACAACAACACGGACAATCTCAGAAGGCAGATCAACTTCTATTTCTTGAAATTTTTTCGGGATTTTCTTCTTTAGACGTGAAAGCGCCTGAAAGCGTCTGGTGTTTATAATTTCTTGATAAAATTCCTCTGCCACTTCTTCTGTCCGCCCTTTTTCAACTTCAAAAGCGCGATAGAAATTCAATTGCTCATCAACTTGGTCTAACAAGCGGTTGCGAATTCCTCCTCTCAGAAGGGCAGCTACTACTTCGGCATACGATTTGTTTTTACTCAAGTTTTTAAAGAGTTTCAAAAGATCAATTGGAAGATGATAATCAAATGTGTGGAAGACAATGTCATCATAACCCATGTCTTCAAAAATCAGACGAATGAGCTCATAGTACATACTAAATCTGCATGTTCCCATTCCAGAGGGGAAAGCAATTTCAGTTGCCCCCATTTCCACTCCTGTCGCAAGAGCCCCAACGCAATATTTCAAAGGTGTGCAAATTGTTTCTGGGCTGTGGGCAACACCAAGAGCAATCATCTTTTTCGTCGGTCGTGATAAGTGAAGCACATCTTCTCGACCAATATCTTTTAACCCTGCAAGAAAAACATACCCGGAAGGACCAAATGGGGGGTAGGTGATCATTTTTTCACTCCTCAACTATTGCTTTTTTTCTTAGTGGTTATTGTGCTTTGACAGCTGATTCTTCACTCGTTTTACTTGCGAGTAAAGTTAGCTGTTCTGTGCTCAAGCCTTTTTTAAATTTCAAGAATTTCTTACGTTTCATAGTCATAACAAAAGCTTCCAATCTTGTCAAGAAGCCTGCCTCGCCGGTATTATCATCAACGACGAGTTGAATAACAGGAAATTCAGGCCTTTTTTTTGCGTGGTGTAAAATAATTTCACTTGAGATGGCAGATGGCCCACAAGGAAAGGGGATAAGTTGCAAGAGCCCATCAATTGTGCCACTTTCCAAAAAGTATAATGCCGTACCTACAATTTTTCGTTCTTCCTCAAAATAAAGAGTGCTATGCAATTTCTTCATCTGTTCGTTGATAATCTCTTCAGGGATTTGTTCTGAAGAGACAACTTCGACATCCATTTCTCGGAGTTTCTTTAGTGTATTGAAAGAAAGAACAGGGTCATTTATAACATACGAATGACCAAGCAAAGCAACTTTCACTTTTTCTGGGCCATCCCCTGAAAAGGCTTTGTTTTTCCATGCTTCGAGTTTTTCTCGAGACCAAATTTGTTTCTGCTTAAATTGTTGGTGTTTTTTACGAGCTTTTGCGATAGCCATCAGGATTTTGAAGGGGTTTTTCGTAATTTTCCATCCTGCTTTAAAGAAGAGCCAGAATAAATGTGGAGTGTGGTGATGCTTCTTTGTCCTGGAATGATACCCTCCAATAATTTCTGGAAGATCCGTAAAAATGGCTCTAATGACATCCGGTAAACCAATAAATTTGGGGCATTTAACGAGAAATTTGTGATTGCCATGAAATTGGGGCAAAAAAAGAAAGTCAACCTGGTTTTTCAAGTCGATAATATGTCCATAAAAAACCTTACAAGAAAAGCATTCTTCGTCGGAGGAAACCTTTAAACCATTCCGCAAGAGCTTCTGCGTGCTCGGTTTTGAAAGAACGACTTTCGCTCCTAACTGTTCGAAAAACGTTTTAAAAAGCTCTGGATAGTGGTAGAAGATCAATCCTCGAGGGATGCCAACGATTTTTTTCTTTTTGCTGTTTTGTTTCTCTCGAGGTCCTTGCATAGTAATTCCTCCAAATCCGGCTTGTATTTACACAACTCTTCTTATTTAAGACTAGTCCTATTACCCATAAATCTGGTAATAATTTCTAACCTTTTTGAAATGATTTTAGTGAGAGTACTAATTCGGCTTTTTCTCACTCGAGTAGAACATTAGGTTTACAGCATAAAAATTATTTCAATAAAATGTTTTACAAAAGGAGAGAGACTCTCCCTTTGTATTTAATCAGAATCTATTCAGGGTTTGTTGGTTCTGTCAAATCAGTAGTCTCTAGCTCCACAAACATAACCGGTTCTACGTTATAGAGTTTTTCACGAACCCGCAGTGGATCGCGATGATGCACTTTCTTCCCACCGGTAAAGAAGTTGAGGTAAATGAGAAGCCATTCTGGTGTCAGAATAAATCGTCCAAGTTCCCAAAGCCGTATGAGTCCTTCCCAGAGCAAATAAAATACCAATGCAAGTAATGTTGAGCCTAAAAAAGACGCAGGATAATATTGCGTGAAATCAGGCAATTGGGGTATTTTCGATAAGAGAAGCGCAGGAACAAAGACTAATACTTGAAACATATAGACTGTTAAGGCAATAATCCCCCAACGTCTGAACCACCTCGAGCGGTAAAGCCACCGGTCCAAGTTTATTTTTGGATTAAACTCGACTTTTTGGAGTAAAAGAAGTAAGGTCGCCAATTCCAGCCCGGTATTTGCCAATGCAAACCAGGTTGGATGAACATGTTGAAAGACCAGCACCTCAAAAACTGGTTTCTTCATAGCAATTATGTCGACCAATCCAAACCATGCTCCGCCAAAAAGGAATAAACCAAGACTGGTAAAGTAGCCTATTTTGAACATTTTCTTTGGTGGTTTTTCTTGAATGAGGAGATAACCGATTATCATTCCTACAAAAGAAGATGCCAACATTGGAAACATTGGTGCTTCACGCCCAGCAATCTGTATGAAAAAATATTGAAGGAAGGGGTGAATGTTGGTTGTTGCCCAGGGATTCATTTGAGTGATGTCTGTTGCGCCAGTGTTATCAAGTGCAAGTGAGAGCCCTTTTTGAATTCCAGGAGAAATGAGAATGATGATAACAGCGGTCACTCCAAGAATAACAACATTCCGAACAACTTTAGTCATGTTGTCTTTTTTAGTTAAGAAGTAAAAGATTATGCCTGCAAAAAAGACACCAACAGCAATATTTTGTAATACCTCACTGAAATAAACAAAACTTCTGGCAATGCTCCAATCGATGGTGCCAGCCCTAAAGAGGTGGTCTAACAGCCCCCAGGGGTTCAAGAAGGCATTGTAGAGTGCTCCTAAACCCCAAATGATGGCCGCATAAACAAACTGTTTCAATAGTATTTTGCCTGGTTCCATGCCTTTTTTATATCCTTGCCCCATCGAATAAAAATGTACCACAGCAGAAATAATCAGGAAAAACCCTCGCCAGTGCCCAAAAATGAAAAATAAAAAGGCGAAGGGATATTCCCAAGTGAGTGAACCAAGGTCTCCTGTGCCAAAAAAGGTCCAAGATATAAAATAAGCATGAAAGATCGTCATACCAAAGACTGCTATTCCTCTAGCAAAGTCCATAGAAGTAATTCTTTTCATGACCAAGCAAAATGAATTAAAATTTATAATAATTGCGCTCGAAAAGATTCTTTTTCACACTTTTTTCTCATGAAAGTCCTTTAAAGGGCGGCTCTGGAGTCAGATTCACCCATTCCACTTGATTATTTAATAGTGAATGGTTGATTTTTGCTGACTTTATCTTCGATGCGAGGTTTTGTATCGTAACAAAGAACCATTCAAGAGTACCAATGAATTTAATTTGATAAAAGATGAAAATAATCGCTTCATAGAATACAAGGATAAAGACAATTATCAGAATGAGATAACCAATATTCGATACTGTGTAATGATGCATGAAATCAATCTCGGTAATACCAGTGTCGTAGAAGCAAGCTTTGAGAAATGCTCTTGGAAGTATTTCAAGTATTTGTAGCGAATAGAGTGTCAGGGAGAGGTATGACCAACGACGGAAATATTTCATCACTGGACGGTTTGCCATTTTTTCTCCTTTTCCACGGAACTCAATCACTCGTAAAAGTAACATTATTAGACATATCTGCCCTCCCAGTCGAATCATATAGGTCGGTATTGCTGGTGGTTCTTCAATAATTGAAAAGGGAAGAGTAGTTTCTGCAAAAGGAATTCTCGGATCAACACGAAAGTTAGTGGTAAAACTCAAAACAATCAGAATCCCTCCGAGAATAATGAACCCTATGCCACCAAGACTGAACCAGGTAAGCCAGCGCATTTTTGGTTTGGGATTACTTAGAAAAATTCCAATAATGCCGCCTAAAAATGCACTGGCAAGGTAAGGAAAGATGGGCGCTTTTGGTCCGGCTAGTAGTGTAAGGAACCAAGCAGCTGCAGTCCGATTCTTATCTACAAAAAAAATGTCTGGCCAATTTCGTCCGGGCACCTCTTGCCAAAATCCAAGATTGGCAATTCCAAAATTGATTAATGGTGTGATTGTGAGAACAAAAATTGTTAATACAGCATAAATAATAATATTCCGGCGATCTTTTTCTACGCCCCCTCTTCGAAAGAGCAGGTACTGAACAACACCATTGATGATCAATGCAAAGCCTATTATCTGAAGTGTTTGAATCCAAAAATTCTCGCCAGAAAAAGCTCGAAATGTGTTCCATTGCCCCTCTCGCAAGGCTGTTCCAAAATAACCAAAGTACCCAAGCCCTTCTACTAGATAACCAATAACAATTACAAGTGTTCCAGCAATAGTGTTCTTGAGAAGCAATTTACCAAGGTCTTTTTGTTTCCTTGCTTTCTTTGAGAAGCTGTAAGTGTTAACAATCGCTGAAATAAATAAAAAAAACCCATGCCATGTGCCAAAATATCCGAGAATAACAATTAATATCCAAACGTAAAAGGGGAAGCCTTCCCCATTTGCGATCCGCTCGAACAAATAACTTGAGTCATAAAGTTTATAGCTGATATGCACAAGGATCATCCCAAAAATGGCAATCCCTCGCAAGATATCCAAAGTTACAATTCGCTTTAGTGTTCCAGTTTGCTGTGGTTCCTCGGTTTTCTGACGGATATCAAAAGTCATTTACAAAATCCTCGAATCAATGAAAAATTACTTTTAAAATATTTAAAATTATCTTACTGTAAAAAAGTCATAGGGCTTTTCTTATAAATTGTAGTAAAGAACGTGAACTCTATCATTTTATACTTTTCATTTGGTTATAAATATAAAGCTCCTCTACACAGAAATTATTCGAAAGAAAAAAAACACTCCAAGGTACTTGAAGAATGCCCGAACGAAAAAAACGCTTTTGTAAATTTTGTGGAGAACAAGTTGATTTTTTAGAGGATTTCAATGACTATTTCTGTCAACATTGCCATTCTTTTCAAACTCATGCTGAACCGATAGATACCCCTAGGGGAAAAAAGGCTTTTGCTTCTAAAGTTGATAACACATTACCACCGGAAAAGCAGCCATCTCTCCCACCTTTTTGGCAACAAAATATTCCTATCTTCAGACATAGAGAGTATTTAATTGTACAAGCAATTTTAAGTTGGGGGCCTAAATACACTATTTATAATGTTTCCGGGCAAAAAATGGGTGAAATTCGAGGGAAGGTTTTAAGTTGGGGTGGAGATTTTGAAATTTTTGATTTCAACAACAATCTTGTTGGTAGGATTGTTGGTACACCACAATTGTTTGGTTTTCAGGATAAAACCTTTAAAATCTACGACCATAGCGGCGCTTTTCGGGGTGCTATCGTTGGCCGTTATGCCTTTTTAAAACGCAAATGGGAACTTTATGATGCACATAAGAATCTTATTGGTATCCCTAATGAGCAGATCTGGTTTAAAACAAACTGGCAAATGGTTGACTCAAGGGGAAACCTCCTTCTTTCTGTGGATAAAAAACTCTTTGCTTTTCGGGATCAATTCCGGATTGTTGTTAGTGAAACTATTGATCCCTTTATCGCCTTAGCTTATGCAATTGCAATTGACTGGATGTATTTTCGTAAAAGTGACTGACTAGTTATTACCTCTTCTTTTCGATAGTAAGTCATTTCAAATTAACAATTGTTTTAGCATGGTTTTATTTTGCCGTCAATTTTCTTGCTTTTTCCAAACTTTTAATGTCTTTTCCAAAAATGGCAAAGTAAATTACTCCAATCACACCAAACGCTCCTGCCACAATGAATGTCACTTGTGGGCCGACGTTTGTGATTTTCCACAAGAATCCTGCACCAAAAGCTGCCAGTGAAACAACAATATCGCGTAATAAGTAATATGCTCCAAAAGTGTTTGCTTTTGCTTCAGGGGGTGCAAGTTCTAAAATTAAGGTTTTTCGTGTTGGTTCGCCAAACTCTTTCAGACCCCTGATGATGAACGCGATAGCAAAGAGCCAGAAATTGTTGCATAGAAGGAGGAAGAACGGAAAAGCAGTAAAGAAGATAAAAGTTGTTAAGACAAAAGGTTTTTTTCTGTACTTATCGGCAAAATAGGCAACTGGAATGTAAATCAAAATTGCCGTTACCATTTCAATTGTTGTTAAAATACCAAATTGAACCTCTGTTAAACCATTCATTGTGACGACATAAATAACTACAAAGGCATAAGGGATTTGTTCTGCAAACCGAATTAGAATGTCAGAGACAAGCAAGTGCCATAATGCTCCAGGAATATTCCTGATAGAACGAAGTAATTTTACTGGCTCTTTTTTCTTCGCCGGTTCTTTCGCCATGAACCATTGTAAGACAGTAGCGATTGCAGCTAAGACAATAGCAATGCTAAAAGCAATACGAATGCCCTTGTTAATTCCCAAATTTGTGATTAATAACCCACCAAAAATTGGTCCTAAAGCCATTGGTAAGCGTCTGACTAAAGAATGAAATGTTACTCCCATCGTGTGTTTCTTTTTTGGAATTACATGAGCTATCATGCTCATCACCGCTGGGAGCGAAATTGCTGTCCAACTGATGAAAAAGAACGCCCCAATAATCACCGCCCACCACTTAGCAATTGCAATGACTATCGCATAACCCACCATAGCCATAATGTTGAAAACAATGAGCGCTTGTTTATAACCAATGAGGTCGCTAATGAATCCCCCAGGAAAGGAATAAAGGGCTGAGAGCAAGTTGTCCATACCATTAAGCAAGCTAACGGTTAAGGCTCCACCACCAAGAGCAACAAGATATAAGGGGAGGAATCGCTCGGCCATTTTTTCGCCCATGCCAACTAGAATAACTACAAGCAAAAGCGAGATCATGCTGGGGCTAAAAAGTGCCAACCAGGACTTTCTCTCAGAAACCTCCTCTTCCTCCACGAGCAATGGTTGCCCTTTACCAGTTTCTTCTTTTAGTTTTTCAATTTTATCTTCTTCAAAAAATTCTCCGATTTTTCCTTCTTCTTCTTCTTCAAAAGAGAGAAGTTTAGGGGCTCCATCCTCTTCTTGAAACGCTTCCTCAATATTCTCTTCGATTGGTGTTTTGGGTTCTTTTTTCATTGTTGTTGTCTTCGTTAAATTTATTGCGTATTATTGATGCCCCTAGATTTATTTTTACTTGAAATAGAATAAACTAAAATTAAATCTTCATTTTTAGTTTAAAACTTTTTGTTTTCTCTATCCATTTGTGTTTTATAAGCCCAATAGTTCTTGGTTCCTGAAGAAGAAAGCATCCAACCAAAAACAATACAAAGGTTTTAAGATCAAAGCTAAATAATTGTTAGTCTGTTGATAATAGTGTCGTTCCCCATTTCTTTATTTAAGCACTCACAAAAAAATCTTGCTCGATTTCTCTCAGTTCTAACATTAGCACTTTTTCTGTTCGGTAATTTTGGTGTTCAGCTTGCAAAAGCGATGGAGGACTATCTTTCTTCTTATTCGAATGAACCGAATAAATATGTAGTTAAAGACTTGTTTAGTAATATCTCTTATATTTTCAAAGTTGGTTCGTAGTATTTCCCAAATGGCGCTAATATTGGTTTTGCTATTTACGATAATAGGCGCTGCCGGGAGCAAGATAAACTAGTATCTGCCGATACCCCTGGGAAGTAAGATGAATCGACCGTTTTTTCTCCGAGTTTTGATGGGGACTTTTATTTGGGTGTTTGGATGAATAATGGTGATTATAGTTTTGTAACAATTACTGTTCAAGTTAATGGTACTGGTGATTATTTAACAGTTGAGGAACTCCCCCCTTCTATTCTTTCATCGCTAAAATATCTATGGATCATCCTGGGTGTGACAGCAAGCGTTCTAATTATAGGAGGTCTTTGTGTTGGCTTGTTGGTTCGAAAATCTGTTAAACATCATCAGCTAAGAGTTGTAGAAGCACGGAAAAAAGGAACTGGGCTCCCGAGATATGGGTGGAAAAAGAACAAATGTCCTTTTTGTGGCGTAAAACTTCCAATGGAATATCAACCACAATACCCCTACTGTGGTGCACCAATTACTGAGAATTAATTCTTCCTTTAACTTTTCACTGAACGTTACATAACAGCCCTTAGTTAGCGTTTTATAATCCTTTCCAGTTTTCTTGTTCACTTTTAAGGAATCGCTGCTGTTCTTCCTCTGTCATTATTCGGAGAGTAAAATCCATTGTAGCAACCGGGAAATCTTTTTTGACAGCTGCAGTTAGATCTCGCTTAAAGATATTAATTATAAGTTCTGGCACTTGTGGAAAGGGTATTGCAATTTCAAATAAGACTTTATTATTATTCACTTCTTTAACAGTTGCAATCCCGAGGTCTACAAGACTCATCGTAATTTCAGGATGCGTGACTTCTTTTATTGCCTTTTCAACATTTTCTTTTGACAAAGATATTTCAGGTGTCATTTCTTTTCACCTTATTACAATTCATTTTTTTCTTTAAAGTTTTTACTTCTATTTTAATATCAAATTTAGTTCTTTCAATAAACAAGTCTATTAGAAAAAAAGAAGGAAAAAAAAAGAAAAAAAATTAAACCTCTGGAAGGTCTCTCATTGCTTTTTTGACCAGTTGTTCCGGATAAGAGTAGTCAACAAGTTTCTGAGCAAAAAATGCCTCATAAGCTGCTAAATCGAAGTTACCGTGGCCACTATTATTAAAAACAATTATTTTTTCTTCACCGGTTCTTTTACATCGTAATGCTTCATCAATTACTGCCCGAACGGCATGGGCACTTTCCGGTGCGACAATGAACCCTTCTGTTTGTGCAAAAAGAGTGGCCGCTTGAAATGCC
>Ga0190348_1000271_pt1 | contig 14846 bp, 12 predicted proteins | sample 48721367_MG_FD_161658 | JGI IMG/M metagenome (GOLD analysis project Ga0190348, IMG submission 161658) | Hydrothermal vent microbial mat bacterial communities from Southern Trench, Guaymas Basin, Mexico - 4872-13-6-7_MG | ecosystem: Environmental > Aquatic > Marine > Hydrothermal vents >... | reverse complement strand
ATTTCCTTGACAACATCGGTATGAGAAACCTGGGCTGTGGGATAGATTGAATCGAAATTGCTCTGCAAGGCAGCATACAGAGATGGCCTTTCGCCAATCGGAATTTCCGCAATTTCAGCTAAGGCATCTAAAGATTCGCCTTGGCCTTGAGCAATATCGATGGCCAAAATATCCATGTTATCGGCAACAAAAATATTCATTTTGTCATACTTGGCAATCCATTGATCTTTTCCGCAATCTGACGTACCGCTGCTCATGCCGAAGGTCTGGTTGCCGGAGAGCCCATTCAGAAATGTGCCAAGCAGTTTCCATAAGACGCCTTCCTTTTCACCGATAGCAATAGCGCCTAAACCGCATCCACAATCCTCTCGAACGGTGTTGGCGGACGCAACACTGACCATGCTGATCATGATGATACAAGACACAACTACAATGCTCCATTTTTTCATCATCTTCTTCTCCTCCTCTTTAAGGATTTTATGGAATAAAAACATCTATAGATGTCAATTATGCCAGCAATATTTTAGCGATGCATCATGGGATTTACCTGTATGTTATGTTTATAGTGCACCAGACTGATTGTCAATTCAAAAACCAAGAATTGTCAACAACGAATACCCTTAAAGTAATTATTACAGATAGAGTTTAAACTGTTTAATCTACCTGATGTGGTCAAAAAAATACTTTAGAAATTGTGGGGTGAAAATTACTACTGAGGTTCCAGGTTACCCTTAGCGCAAAATTACTGCGTGAACTTATCACTTGCGTTTTACTTTCCTGCTTAACTGATACCGCCTTTCAAACAACATTATATCAACTGTAATCAATTAGGCATAAGTCGAATATTTTTTCTTGATACTAATAGATGGAGTGATTGAGTCACAGGAGAATCTTTAGTATTATCTTGAATCTTAACCAGTTTAGAGGTCAGCACAGACATCAACCAGTTTTTTGGATCATATTACACAAATGGGATTAGGCAAAGAATAAATGGAAGAAAACAGACCTGAAACCTACGAGAAATACATCAGGGCCCTGATGGATATAAGCCAGGCCATTACCTCCGACCGGTATCTTGAAGATATTCTGAAACTGATCGTAATGGTAACTGCCAGGGTGACAGGTGTCGAGATCTGTTCATTGTGGCTTATTGATGAAACTGCAGATCCCAAAAAAATCCGGTTGAAGGCCACGCAAGCCATAGCCCCTGACTATCTGAAAGACCGCTCTCTGTCCCTGGATGAGGGCGTGGTCGGTTTTGTGGCCACACACAATCAGCCACTTATCATCAGGGACGTATCAAAAGAGCCCCGGTTCAAGGAAAAGGAAATGGCCAAAAAGCTTGGCCTGATATCCATGGTCAGCGTGCCGCTTCAGGTAAAGGATGAAAAGGTAATCGGGGTACTCAACTGTTTTACATCGCAACCACACGAATTTACCGACACAGAAGTTTATCTCATTACAACGGTTGCAAATCAGGCGGCGGTCGCAATCCTCAACACAGAGCTCATGGTGAAAACCAGGGTAATCAGCGAGGAGCTGGAGACCCGAAAACTGGTGGAACGTGCCAAAGAGATCCTTATGCGCAGACGCAAAATGGACGCTAATGAGGCCTTTCGCTGGATTCAAAAACGTAGTATGGACTCCCGTAAATCAATGCGCCATGTGGCAGAGGCGATTCTGCTTTCAGAAGAACTATAATAAAATCTGCTATAATGTCTGCAAAAGATATTTTTTATTTGTTTTGCAAACTTCATTGAAGGGCCTGATACCGGAAGTCGCATGATCCCATATACTGGCACGTTTAGACCTGCAAACATCACCTTCCATATAGTAGGCTGGCTGGCAGGTCCTTTTCAGTGGCTGAACAGCGCTGAAAGATTCGCCGCCGGTCTTTTCTTCCAAACACCCCGGTGGTAGGCATCGCTCACAAGCAGGGGCAGAGTAATTGTGGCCTCACCTAAGACCATCTGTTCGTATTTCATGTCCACTTTGCCCCAGGAGCATGCTTCCTTCAGAGTGGACCCCGATAGTCCGCCATCCCTTTCATCGGCTACGGTGAGCTGAACAGCATATTTGTGCATAGGCCTTTCCTTGCCCAGTATATCTGTGGCTACCACGACATCCTGTGTGAAATTCTTGGGTACACCGCCGCCTATTATAATAATGCCCGTATCTGTGACGGCCAGTTTAATCTCTGTGAGTTCACGAAAATCCCGAACAGAATCAATAGTGACGTGCGCATCTTTTTTGTGCCATTGATGGCAAACCAATCCAAAACCAGCCGAGCAATCTGAAAACGCAGGCACGAAAATCGGCACGCCTTTTTTGTAGGCAGAATAAACAACGGACCTTTCGGCCTTTAAGCCTTTCTCTTCCAAATATGCCCCCATGGCATGAATGATTTCCCTGGAGGAATAAGGTCTCGGGGACAAGGTGCCGGCGATTTCCTCTATAGTCATGTCACAGATTCTCAGTTCATCTTCGTCGATAAATGTATCGTAAATCCTGTCAATACCAAGCTCACGCAACAAAACATCATCAACGAATTGGGTGCCGATATAATGTCTGAAACCCAGGGCCTCAAAAAAATCCTGATCAACAATGATAGCGCCCGTGGAAACGATGCCATCCACCATGTTGTTGTCAATCATATCCACCACAACATGCTTTAGACCAGCGCTGAATAGAGAACCGGCAAGCGTGAGAATGATCTTGCAATCGCGGTCTGCCAGCATCCGGTTATAAATATCCGAGGCAATTGCGAGATTCCGTGCCTGAAAGGCCATGGAAGCATAACCATTAATGATAGATCCGGCGTCAAAGGTCTTGATGTCTATATGCTCAACCGGTTTCCGCAAGAGTTCCTGTTTCTCCATCATTTTTTCTCCCTCTGTACAAAGATCATGCTCAACACCCTATAGATCAATTTCGCAGCCAAAAAATCCGGGGCTCTGTTGGCAGGATTGGGAAGTAACTCAGTTATATCTATTCCAATTATGTTTTTATTCCTTACAACCGATTCTATAAAATCCAGCAAGGTGTACCAATCCAGTCCACCTGGTTCAGGAGTACCGGTTGACGGCATAATAGAAGGATCCAGCACATCCAGATCAATCGTGATATATACGTTTTTTGTCAATGCCTTCAGTACTTTGGACGTCACATTCGGCCCCTTGAGGATCTCATGGGCGAAAAATGTCCGGTCACGATTCAGTGTTTTCAGTTCAGAGCAATCCATGCTTCGAATCCCTGCCTGAACATAGGGGCAGATTTCACCAATTCTGGACATGACACAGGCGTGGTTGTATCCGCTTCCATCATACTCATTCCGTGTATCTGCGTGGGCATCGAATTGCAGTACTGAAAGATCGGAGAAACCGGTCGCCGCAGCCTGTACCAAACCAACGGAAATTGTATGTTCTCCACCAATGCCGACGATGAATTTTCCTTCCTCTAAAATAGGCCTTGCGCGTTCATATACAGCAGCGACCATTGCTCCAGGCTCCTCAGGGCACAAAACAGGTTCCAATGTCACAATCCCTTGCTTGAAAACCTCTGAATCGGTTTCAATGTCGTATAGTTCCAGATTGGCAGAGGCCTCCAGCAAGGCCTGAGGACCGCGGTCTGCACCCTTCATCCATGTTGATGTCCCATCATAAGGTACGGGCAGGACTGCAATGGATGCCGTACTGTAGCGGCAAAACTCTTCAGGGAGGGCACCATAAGCGCCGGGTTCGACCTTAATATCCATAACAGATTTCCTGATCATCCGAAATCACAAGGCTGAGGGAAAGGTTACGCCCCTTTCCTGTATATGAACCGATGGAGATTTCGACTGGAAAAACTGGATGACGTGGTCTTTGGCCCTTTCCACGTCGAATGGTTTGCAGGAAAAGATGTCCACAAATACGAAGTCCTTTTTCGGATAGGTATGAAGGGATATATGACTCTCGGCGATTATGGTCACCCCGGTGATACCCTCGTCTTCAGGTACCGCTCCGCAGTATCGAAATACATAAGGCTGTGTAATCTTTGTCATCCCTATCCTTTCGGGCAACCCGTTCAGGAGCCCGAAACAGGCATCAAGGTCGTTCAGGATTGTCGCATTACAATCACTCAAATCGAGCATTAAATGCGGGCCGTATCCGTATGTTTGGTTCTTCATTTTCCATAAATCCTCCTAAAGAACGATTTCGGTTTTGGGTCGATTGGGGAAAATTCGAAAAAGCGCCGCTCCATTTATTGTGCCGATAAAATATGAGATGGATCGGATCGTAAAATGAATTCCCGGCCTTTTACTTTATTACGAGAAAGGTATCAATAATTATTTTTCGCCGGTTGCGGAATTCATCCTTAACTGGCTTTCAGTTAAGAATAAGTAAGGTTATAAACCCTTGGGGACAAAGATCTCATTTCTTTGGACTTTTTTTGTTTATAGCAGGAATCTGAGTACAGGCATGTCGTTTCGAAGCAATTAAGGCTTTCAATGTAGTAGAGTTTCCGGGCTTCGATAAACCCTTTTATCGAATTGCTCAGAAGCGGCGTTCACCCTCGTGTCTAACCATATTTCGGACCCTATAGGCTTGGCTTTCGGGTTAAAACCGCAAAGTCCGACAAAAAGTCTTGGAACTGCCACGATAGCTGTCCTGTCTTTGAATCTTCTTGCAAAAGCGCATATATGTTCTGCCTTTGTCCCGTTAGCGGACAAAGGCAGATATGTTCCGTATTGAAACAGCCCATGGTGCTCCCAGCGTAGAGACAGGGTCCTCCAGGTAAGATACAGCTTGATCCTTCCGTCCTCCATTTCTTCCGTAAGTCCCCGCACGCGTCCTGCCAACAGCTCGTCCGGTACGGACAAAAAGGCCGCAAGATCTCTGAAAATCTCCCTGGTGCGGCCGAAATCTATTGGATTTCTATTGTCAGGGTCCACCAGTCTGAAAGACCACACCTCATTACCCTGATAGATGTCCGGAACTCCGGGAACGGTGAATTTAAGCAAGGTCTGCGATAGGCTGTTCAACATGCCGAACCAAGCAACTTGCCGCTGAAACGGAAGGAAGTCCTTGAGAAACTGGTTGTCCCCCCCATTGGTTATAAGCCCCTGGAGGAACTTGAGAAGAGCGCTTTCATATTCAAGATCGGGATTAATCCAACTATGGGACCCGGAACCGTCGCACTCTTATTGGAAACCGGGCTGTTTTCTTCTTTGACCCTTCCCATAATTTGCCCTCGCACCTCGTCATTGAGCCTTCGGTAGTATTCAGCAGGATCATAAAGACCATCCGGATGATCTATGCGCAGCCCATCAATCTTACCCTGGCCTATAAGATCCAACACAAAGCTGTGGGTTGATTCAAAGACCCTGGGATTTTCCGTCTTGAGTCCGGCAAGATCATTGATATCGAAGAAACGGCGGTAGTTGATCTCATCTGAGGCCACGCGCCAGTGAGCAAACCGGTAGGCCTGAGCCTCTAAAAGGCGGTGTAAAAGATAGAAACTTGCGGCATCGCCTTCAGTGCCGTTAAACAAGACCACATTTTCCTGAATGAAACTATCGATCTCCGGATATTCCTTGCAGAGTCCCGCCAGCCGTCGCTTAAGGAATATGTAGCCGGGTCTATGGGGAAAAGGTTATCGTAATAAGAGATCCCGAATTCGCCTTTTTTGTCATCAAAGTTCAGTCTGAGAAGACCGGCTTCCAACACTGCACCGTAGTGATCTTCCAGCATCGGCAGAAGAACCTTGCCCCGCAATTCCTCCTTGACCGGCCACCAGTCGATATCAAAAAAGGCCGTATAAGTAGAAGCCTGTCCGTTTTCCAGGACATCAACCCACCAGTCGCTATCGCAGCCAATTACCCATGTGATTTGGCACCAGGTCAAGGATCTGACCCATTCCGTGATAATGAAGTGTATCAACGAAATGGACAAGGTCTTCCCATGTCCCAATCTCTGGATTCAGTACACTGTGGTCTATGATGTCATAACCATGAAGACTACCGGGTCGGGCCTTCAGATAAGGCGAGGAGTAGCAATGGCTTATACCCAGTTGTCTGAGATAAGGGACAAGATCCGCTGCCTGAGCAAATGTAAAATCCCTGTTGAACTGAAGGCGGTAGGTCGCAAAGGGAACCCCGGCACCCGCAATTTTAGGACCTTTTTCTGGAGATGTCGCAGGCCAAGCCCTTGCCCCCCCTCTTTCCTGCCGCATTATCCCGGCAAGGGATTGAATGCGCTCATCTTCCATCAAGACTTCAAGATCAAGAGGGAGCTTTCTGCGCCAGTTTGGATACTGCTCCATCGTACCGGGAAGATTGACCTGTTCCAATTGGCCAAAGACATCTTCAAGCTGGAACATCAAGATTTTGGAAACTGTACGAGCCAGATAGAGATAAACTGCATTCACCAACTCAGCAGTCATCTCCGGTACCGAGGCCGGATCCACCCCTATACCTTTCGGAAGCATATCCTGGCGCTCCAGGGCGATAAGAAGGCGGGCACGGTCCTGTGCCCTGCCCACAATCTGGGCCTCCCGCAAAGATTCTTCCGGAAACAGGCCCAGCTCGTTTCTGAGCGCCAGATCCCATCCCCGCCAGTACCCGGAAAGAGTGGGAAGATCGTGGGTGCTTACAGCCACCAAGGCCTGTTCGGGGTAATCATCAGGCACCTTGAATCTGCCGTTCGCTTCCTTTTCGAAATAAAAGAGCCGGCAGGACAGGACCTTCATGGATTCCAGTGTTCTACGCACCTCATCCGTCACTGTGCCCAGGTCTTCACCGATCACGAGACACCTGTTTCTCTGGCTTTCCAATGCCAAGATTCCCAGGAGGTCATCAAAGGGATAACTAATATAGGCCCCTTCAGCCGGTTCCCCCCCCGGCGGCACCCAGAAGAGCCTCATGAGACCCATTACATGATCAATTCTTAGTGCCCCTGCGTAGCGCATATTGGCCTTTAGTGTCGCTATAAACGGGGCATAAGCCTCCTCTACAAGCCTGTCCGGGATTAAAGGAGGGAGCCCCCAGTCCTGACCGTTGAGGTTAAAATCGTCGGGAGGGGCCCCGATGCGGACGCCGAGGGCATATAGATTCTGATGTATCCAGGTCTCTTGCCCTGCCGAATCAACGCCTACTGCCAGATCTCCATAGAGTCCCACCTTAAGACCAAGTTCCATGGACTGACGCCCTACCGCACCAAGTTGCAGATCTGCTTGCCATTGAAGGTATTGGAAAAACTCAATCCGTTCCTGATGTGTCGATGAAAATTCAGCGATCGCAGGGGAATTGGGGTTACGATAGGTCTCCGGCCAGCCTGGCCAGCCACGGATACCAGGGGTCTTTTGATGAAAATGTTCTTGCAGGGCCTCAAAAAGTCCGTAGCGGTATAACTCCTCACCCCTCTGGTCCTGAAAGGATCTAAAGGCCATGCATCTTTCGTCCCCAGGCTCAATATGGTGCGTGCGGAAATGCCTGTAAAGTGCTTCCATAACAGGGCGTTTAGCTGCGGTCACCTCACTATAGTCCACCAGCTCGCCTTCTCTGAGAGATGCAAGTCCGGCCTGAAATTCCGGATTTTTAACCATATCAAGTGCTTCCTGGCACTCTGGAAAATCCGCTATGGCCTCTAAGTCCAAATAAAGGGGGTTTATGAAAAGCCTGCTTGACGGGCTATAGGGACTCGCATATTCAGGGTCCTCAGTAAACAAGGCATGCAGTGGATTGACTCCGAAGATGCCGGCACCCATATCGGCACAGCACGAAACAAGGGTCTTGAGATCCGTCAAATCTCCTACTCCCCAGTTACGCCTGGAACGAAGCGCATAGAGTTGTACCGCAGGCCCCCAAACACGACCCTCTTGAAGGCCGCAAGGTATGTAACAAGCCTCTGGAGCAACGATGAGTCGCATAGCCCCTGATAGACCTGACCCTCCATCTAACTGACGTATCTCCAGTTGATGATAGCCCGGACCGGGTGTCATCGGAAGGTAAAGTACATACTGTATATAGGTCTTCCCCTCTATTTCGCCGCGGTCTCTCACTTCCAGCTCTTTGGGCAGGAAAGTATCCTTGTGGTAATCCCCGCCCTCTTCCCTGAGCAACCATTCAAATCGATTTTCAGTATCCGTTTCAGGGAGCCTGAGCGTGACCAAGATCGGGGATCCGTTCTCCCTCACAACCAGAACAGTATCCAACAAACGCCGCCAGAAAACGGCCTTTTTCTCGGCCAGGGCAGAATGTATAGAGGCTTCGTCGTCTACCGGCAGACCCATGGCCCTCAATAGATCCGATTTGGTCTTATTGGAGACCTTATGAATTCTACCCCAGATATCGTGATATTCAGGCTCTATTCCACAGAGTTCGGCCAGTTGATTAAGCACGTTTTCGTTCATACTCATACATTAAAAATAGAGGAACATATTCACTAAATTTCTTTCACGGCCTTGGTATAAAATTTTTCCATATATTCTTTGACCATCCGTCGCGACGAAAATCTTGCGGCATTGCTTTTTATACACTCCTTCATAACCTCGGCCCATTTATGCGGTATACCTTCATCCGAGACATTATAGTAACAGGGGATGATCTCTTCTTCCAAAATTCGATATATTGCCTCGGCGTCCGTCTGATCTCGATTCCCGTTTTTTTCCTCTCGGCCAAAGGCCCATCCGTTTTTGCCATTGAACCCCTCCACCCACCAGCCATCCATGATACTCAAGTGAGGAACGCCGTTCAGAGCTGCTTTCATTCCACTGGTTCCACTGGCCTCCATGGGAGGCAGAGGATTGTTTAACCAGACATCCACCCCGTGAACCATATACTGTGCAAACAGCTCTCCAAAGTCTTCGACGAAGGCGATATGTCCCCCCATTGACGGATCACGGGCCGCGTTAAATACCCTTTGAAGGATTCGCTTTCCCGGATCATCTACAGGATGGGCCTTTCCGGCGAATATGATCTGTATCGGCCGCCATCGGTCATTCAAAAGCCGTTTTAATCGTTCCAGGTCTTGAAAGATCAGGTCCGCTCTTTTATAGGTAGCAAAGCGCCGGGCAAAACCGAGAGTCAATATTGAGGGATCCAGCAATGTCCCCCCGGCCATAACGATTGAAGGGCTGACACTATTTTTAGCCCATCGCTGCCGTGAACGTTCTCTAATCGCATCGATCAATTTCATTTTCAACCAGTAATGGGTCTTCCATAGCTCTTCATCAGGAATGTTGTCGATCGAATTCCATAAGACAGGGTTATCATGGTCTTCCAGCCATTTGGGACCGAGATACTTGTTAAAAAGGAGTTCCATCTTGGGTTCGATCCATGTAGGTACGTGTATACCATTGGTTATATAATCAATTGGCACCTTATCCTCAGGCAACTCCGGCCATAAACTATGCCACATACGGCGAGTTATTTCCGCGTGTCTTTTGCTTACGCCATTACAATATCCGGACAATCTGAGGGCGAAGGCCGTCATATTAAAACCCGCATTGGGTTTTTTGGGGTGAACACCCAATTGAAGAAAACTGTCGTGATCCAGCCCCAAGGCCGGCCAGTATGAATAGAAGTATTTCTCCATCAATGGAAACGGAAATACATCGTGACCGGCTGTGACCGGCGTGTGTGTAGTGAAAACCGTGGTGGCCCTTACCTTATGAGCTGCCTCTTCATAACTCTTGCCTGCCTGTACCAGATCTCTGATCCTTTCCAGCAAGGCAAAGGCAGGGTGACCTTCATTTAGATGCAGCACAGAATGTTTGATACCCAGGGCTTCCAGCACCTCTGAACCTCCGATTCCCAGAATGATCTCTTGGCGCAAACGCTGTTCTACATCACCGGTATATAAACGGGCTGTTATTCCCCGATTCCAGGGATCGTTGACTTCGATGTCCGTATCCATCAGATAAAGCGGCACACGACCAACTGTTATTTTCCATACCGCTACATAGATTGACGGCTCCGTCAAAGGCACCTTGACCACAAGCTGCTCTCCCAGCTCGTTAAACACTCTTGAGATGGACGCGGCATCCCGGTCGATAATTTGATCCAGATTTTCCTGCCAGCCATCTTCGCGGATACGCTGTTTGACATAGCCTTCAGGATACATAAAACCGACTGCCACTAAAGGCAGTCTAAGGTCGCTGCACTCCTTGATATGGTCACCGGCCAGAAAGCCCAGTCCGCCGGCATAAAAAGGCAAAGAATGGTGCAGGCCATACTCAGCGGAAAAATAGGCGATAGCGTGTATATTGGGGTCCGGGTTATTACCCACAAGACAACATGCTGCCTCCATATATTTTCGAAATTGAGCCAGCACGGAATCATATTCTCTTAAATAATCAGGATTGTTTGCAGCCGAATTCAAAATGGCTGCAGGAAGCTCCCTCAGCATCTTATCAGGATTGTGAACGCTCTCCTTCCATGCTCGACGGTCCAGCTTTTTGAAGAGCATCCTCGCTGCCGGATGCCAGCTCCACCATAGATTTTCAGCTATCTCCTCAAGCCCTGTTAAACGTTCGGGGAGGTTGGGAAATATTTTCTCTTTCATGGCTATTTGCCTTTACTTCATTCATGGTGCCGGGAGAATCCGACTTAGCCTACCCAGTGCCTAAGCATGGATATTTTGGGGCTGACAATTATTTGATCTCGATCACCTTCACCAGGTTCGTCGTTCCAGAAATACCCACAGGCACACCCGCGGTGACGATTACACGGTCTCCCTGCCTGGCAAGCTCCTGTTCCAGCACCCAAGACTCAGCCAGGCTGAACAACTGCTCTGTATCAGAAAAGGGTGCCACCAGCGCAGGGACCACACCCCAAGACAAGGAGAGCTGCCTGTGGGTCTGGATGTTAGGGGTCAATCCCACCACAGGACATGGTGGTCGAAAACGAGCAACCAAACGTGCCGTGCTCCCTGTAGAGGTGCCGGCTACAATCGCCGCAGCGTTGAGATCCTCAGCCATCCTGCACACAGCACGGCTGATCGATGACGGTGTCACAGGCAATAGCTCTGGCATGGATTCATTTATAAAATCAGTTACTTTTAAATAAGATTCAGTGGCTCGAGCAATTCTGTCCATGATTTCTACAGACTCTATAGGATAGCTTCCCATTGCCGTCTCCTCGGAAAGCATCAAGGCGTCTGTTCCATCAAGAATGGCGTTTGCCACATCCGTTGCCTCTGCACGGGTTGGACGTGGGCTGCTCAACATGGATCGAAGCATCTGAGTCGCAGTGATAACCGGTTTGCCGGACTGCCGCGCCCATCTAATTATCCTTTTCTGGGTAATCGGCACCTCCTCCAGGGCTGTTTCAACCCCCAAGTCACCACGGGCCACCATGACACCATCAACGCGGGCCAAGATTTCCTCCAATCTCTGGATTGCTTGACCTTTTTCTATTTTAGCAATAAACAGGGGACGGTCTGCCTTCTGATCCAGAATCTCCCGCACAGGTTCCAAGTCCTTCTCGTGGCGCACAAAAGACAGGGCCACGAAATCCACACCTTGTTCTAATCCAAAAACCAAATCATCCCGGTCCTTCTCGGTAAACGCAGGCGTTCTAATATTACTGGTCGGCAGATTAATACCCTTATGAGACTGTACTATGCCGCCCAGCACAACCTCACAGACAACCGTATTCACCTTTTTCTCCTGCACCTTCAGTTCAACCAGTCCATCCGCGAGCAGGATGCGGTCCCCAACGGCTACATCTTCAACAATATAAGGATAATTAACGGGAATTATAGACGGATCCAGCGCACCCTCCGCGCTGAGAACGACTTTCTCACCGGTTCGCAGTTCCCGTTCTTTATCCGGGAGTTCCCCAATGCGAATCTTTGGTCCCCCTAGATCCTGAAGGATACCGATCTCCTTCTCTAAGTCCCGGGATATCCGTCTGATAAGATGGATGCTTTCGCCGTGGCTATCATGGTCTCCATGGGAAAAATTCAGTCGAGCCACGTCCATTCCTGCAATAATAAGCCGCCTTATTTGATCTGTGTTGCAAGTAGCAGGGCCAATGGTACATACAATCTTGGTCCTCCTGATTTTTGATTGGATCTTAATATTCATAATTTTATTATATCACCAAAAACTCTTTGGATCCTTTCAGCATTTGTGGCCGCCAAATTACTCAGGAATATCAATGATTATGAGCAGCACTCTTTATCGATACCATCTATCCCTTTATAATAAGATAAGTAATATAAACGGTATAAAATACGACGAATATGACGCCCTCCCATCTATCTAATGAATGTTTTTTGCCTGTAAACATGCAAGCAAGGAGCAGCAGGCTGGCAAAAATGACGACCCCGACATCAATGTTGCTTTTCATATTGAAGGGCAATGGTTTTACTACCGAACTAATTCCAAGAACAAAAAAGATATTGAAAATATTTGAACCGACGACGTTGCCGATTGCAATTTCCACGTTTCTTTTTTTCGCCGCCACGGCAGAGGTGGCTAGTTCAGGAAGAGATGTTCCTACAGCTACAATGGTCAACCCTGCCAGAGACTGACTCATACCAAGGCTCAACGCCATGTAGACGGCACCGTCGATAATCCATTGACCGCCGAGGGTCAAGCCAAACAACCCGAACAAGATGAGTAATAATGCCTTTATAAATCCATATTCCTTTGCTGGAACATGCTCCTCCATGCCTTTGATTTTTTTTGCAATGTTAACGGAGTAATACATGAAGACAGCAAAGAATGAGAGAAACACCAGGCCGTCTATCCTGGTTAATACGGAAAACTCTCTTTTATCTATCACCGGAAGATGCGTTTTCAGACGATAGCCTTTCGTAAAAATCACATATGATACCCCATGCCTCTTCCGCGGTCTCGGCATAACGGAATATCTCAATGTCCTCTGGACATATCATGCCCTCTTCAACTAAAAAATCGAAATTGATCACACCTTCCCAAAATTCCCGGCCAAAAAGGATAACAGGTAATGGCTTAATCTTTTTCGTCTGGATAAGCGTCAACGTCTCGAATAGCTCATCCAGGGTACCGAAACCTCCCGGAAAAGCGACCAGCGCCCTTGCCCTCATAAGAAAGTGCATCTTCCTGATAGCAAAATAATGGAACTGGAAAGATAGATCTTCGCTGACATAGTCATTGGGCTTCTGTTCGAATGGAAGCACAATATTTAGCCCGATGCTCTTTGCGTCAACATCGTGACTCCCCCGGTTTGCTGCCTCCATGATTCCCGGGCCCGCACCGGTAATGATGACCAGATGGCAGTTTTCGGATTTATCGCAGGCATTGGAAATCAGTTTTCCCAGCCTGCGCGCCTCATCGTAGTACTTTGACTTTGCAAGAATTCTTTTGGCTATTCTTAACTTTCTGGCAAGATTCTGATTAAAGGGTTCGCGTATGGCATCTTCCTGCGCTGTTTCCAGCCGCTTTTCCGCTATAATATGCTCAGGGATACGGGTACTGCCGAAGATCACAACTGTCTCTTCGATTCCGTATTCCCGCTGAATAATCTCAGGCTTCATAAGCTCCAGCTGAAGCCTAACCGGACGGAGTTCATCCAGCAGCAGAAACTCCGTATCCTCATATGCGAGTCTGTATGTGTTCGAGACGGTCTGCGGTGTAGCAGGGCCGAGCCTTGCAGATTTGAGATCATCCTGGGCGGTAGGGAAGGGCTTGTGTTGCGGTCGAAGAGACAAGATACCTCGCTTTTTATTTTGAACCTATTTGTGAGTTACAGGTAAACCCGACAAATTCATATCGGATTAACCAGCATAACTTCATGAAATTGTAAGGTAAAAAATATCTGAAGACCTATACTTGATGGCGTCGTAAAAAGTCGAAAAATAGAATTCTGACCTCAATGTATAGGAATAGTCTTACTGGGTGTCGCAACATATTGTGTCTAAAATTTTTACAACGGACTTTTTACGGGTTCATCATACTTAACTTATCAAAGAATTCACAAACTCCCAATTGACCAAGTGTTTCAAAAAGGAACCCAGGTAGTCAGCTCTTCTATTCTGATAATCAAGATAGTAGGCATGTTCCCAGACATCTGCCGTCAAAAGCGGCTTTAATCCATGAGCAAGCGGTGTATCTGCATTAGAGGTCTTCATTAATTCCAGATGGTTGTCCCTCAAAATCAACCATGCCCAGCCACTGCCGAATTGGGTCATGCCGGCATCCTTGAATTGCTCGACAAACTTTTCATAGCCGCCGAAATCAGAAACGATTTTCTCGGCTATTTTACCCGTAGGGGGTCCACCGCCACCAGGTTTCATGCAGGACCAATAAAAGGTATGATTCCAGACCTGAGCGGCATTATTGAATATCGAACTCTTTGAAGTATCTTTCGAGGTCTTTTTTATGATAGTCTCAAGGTCTTGATCTGCCAAATCTGTGCCTTCAATAAGTTTGTTAGTATTTGCGACATAAGCATTGTGATGCTTTCCATAGTGATATTCGATTGTCTGTTGGCTTATGTGCGGAGCTAGCGCACTCTTTTCATATGATAGAACGGGTAAACTGATAGCCATAATATCCCTCCTTGTTAGAGTCTGTCTCGCAAAAAACCCTTTAATCTGTAAATTGTCTATAATATAACTAATATGAAGTTTCCCACTTTTTTGGGTGAGGTAAATCCGAAATCAATTTATGATGCGCAAATGTTCAACAAAAAATTCAATGATTTCAATAGGATAGTCAAAAACCTGTTTTTGTTTAACTTGTTGATATCATTAGATATTTCTTGATGAAAAATACATCTTTTTTAATAAAAACAGTAAGTTAAATAGTGAAAGCGAGGCCAAGTTATGGTATATTGTAATCGCATAAAAACAAATCATAACAAGAGGACCTCGCAT
>Ga0190348_1000266_pt1 | contig 14935 bp, 11 predicted proteins | sample 48721367_MG_FD_161658 | JGI IMG/M metagenome (GOLD analysis project Ga0190348, IMG submission 161658) | Hydrothermal vent microbial mat bacterial communities from Southern Trench, Guaymas Basin, Mexico - 4872-13-6-7_MG | ecosystem: Environmental > Aquatic > Marine > Hydrothermal vents >... | reverse complement strand
AAGAATCGAGTTCTTTTTCGCGAGGAATTTTTAAACACAATAAATGAGAAGGTTTCTGCTCAAAGATTTATTATCGTAGGCACTGAGCCATTTGAACCTGCTATAGAAGAGAAGATTGTTACTGTTTGTCAAAAAGCAAACCTTAAACCAATTTCCATAATAGAGCCTGTTATCTTGGAAATCATAACAAATGATGCGATAAATCGTTTAAACTCGACTAAAGAGAAAGCAAGTGGGAACAAGTCATTATTTATGGTCCTTCTTCGATTCGGCTGGTTCTGGCTTAATATTGACCCGGTAATTTCTTTGCGAATAATTGACGTTTTAAAGAAGAATGAGAAAAAACACGGTTATAATAGCAAATACAAGATCGATACCGAATTGATGGAAATCGCCAGCATGATAGAGCTTGAGACCATTCCAGAAATAAGTATTGCTGACCTCAAGCGCTTTTTAAAAGAATGCATTAAACTTGCAAGTGAGAAATCTCGTACAGATATTATGAATTTAATGAGTATCACTCTCTTGATTTCAGGTCGTTATTTAGTGGCCTTGAGCAAACTCTCGCTTGCTAAAGAATATCTTAATCGCGGAATTAAATACCTCCGGTTCTGTAAACGTCAGACAATCTTGATGCGAAAGCTTCATGTTGATGGGCTGTTTGATCTTGGTTTCATTTATTCTCAACAAGGCTGGTTTTACAAGGCATTGGGTGTTTTCGAGAACATTGAACACATTATTACTGAAGAATTTCAAACAGCAGAGCCGACTGATAATTTGCGTGGTCGCTTAGCACTGGCAAAAGCAGAGCTTTATTTAATGATGGCATTTCCTTCCTATATTTTTAAAGATGAAGATTATCGTTCCGCATTATTTAAGGCGCTGAAGTTTAGTGAAGATGCGATAAGATATTATAAAATTAGCAACAATGAATTGAAAATTACTGAGATTATTTTGCTAAGTGCATGGATACACGCTCTTCTTGGGAATTTGAAGCGTTCTGAACAATTATTAAACAAAGCAACAAAACGATTGGTCGCGCCTGTCCCGGCAAAATTGAATGTCATTTACTATAATACAAAAGCAGAGTTAAACCGGAAGCAAGGGAAAATTGCCGCGGCAATACAAGAGATTTCTTCATCCTTTGATTACCTAAAAATCGTAGGACAAAATATTGCAAAATTGTTTTGTATGACTCGGTTGGCAGAATTACATGTTGCTTTAACGCAAGAAGAGGTGAAATATTCTTTCATCTCATTTGGTAATGTTAACTATCTCTTTACACAAGAAATGTCTGATATGCTGAGTCATATCTTTTTGGAAAACAGTAAATTGTTGGCGGAACGCTCTGCTGTTGTTTGCTTTTTCCTTAAAAAAGCTAACTTTGACCTTCATCCCGAAATTAAGGACTACGTAGAAACATTGGAGCTAAAAACGATCTCACCGGTGTTGCTGGGGGAGTCGTTCACGATTTTACCGGAGACAATCATTAATTTCGAGAACTTTTCCAAGAAACCGATTTGTATTATAAGTGAAAAACAAACTACCGAGATTAAAGAAAAATACCATCCATCACTTTTCAGCAAAGAATTTTCAACATTTGATAATCTCTTCCAGAAATTGCTTTCGGATCAATAATAATCTTCATTTTCTTTTCTGACGAGAACTTTTTAAATTAGCGGGCGAAAATTTATCATACTTAACTAGGAGTAAAACTGAAAATGAGGAATCATGTTTGCTAGCATTCTAAGAACAATGCCTCCTAGTGCAAACTATGTTTTTTATGTCTTACAGCAACAAGGACCCATGCCACGTTACCGCCTTTTATTAGAGACAAATCTTCCTGATAGAACACTCGGATATGCTCTTGAACTTCTATTGGAAAAAGGCTTAGTTATTAGAATGCTAGATTCAAAAGATGCAAGGATCAGGCTTTATGCGATTGTTCAGCCAAAGATCACTACCTAGGACTTTCCTGAGCAGGAATCACTAATTCAAATTCCGCTGAAGCGACTATCTTAGCAATCTTCGCATCCGATAGTTGCTTCCCCTTTTTCCTTTTTTGCTTTTGATAGCCGGGGCAATCGTTTAAACAAAAACCACTCTGAAACTTTCTTTCGTTGAAAGGATGTCTAACGGTTTCCTTATCAAGTGCGATGAGTGGATAATAAATTGGTGGTTGAGGTGGTTTTGCAGTTTCAGGGTTGCGATGAAGAATTGCATCTTCGGCATTTCCGAGGACGATCCCTTTTTTGTGTTGCCCCTCAATTATTCTATTTGCAATTCCTAAACAGACCTTGTCACAAATGCTACATGTGATGTTTTCAATCCCAATCTTCTCGAGTAAATTATCAAAATTAACTTTAAAGTAATGCCCTTTCGTTGGTTGTATCCTCGCAAAAAAAGTTAGTTGTTTTTGAAGCTCTTCTACATTAGAAAACTTTCCGGCGAAATTTTCTACCTCAAAAGTAAGAGGAATAATTATTGCTCCTCTTTTACACAGAAGGAACGCTGCGATGGCGTCTTCGAGAGAGCCTCTAAGGATGGCAGCAATTGTTCCTTGCCCTCCTTGTGGGAAACCGCCGTATCCCCTAAATGTTGTATCAAAAACAAAAGCAAGCTCGTTTTTAATCTCAATTTGTAAAAGGTAGTCTGGTCGGGTTAAATTAACTGATATTCCTCTGTCTTTGAATTTTTCATGTATTATCCCTCCAATTTTTGCTTCGACATCCTTTGAGGTAAAGTTATGTGTGCCAAAACGTCTTACACGGACCGCGAAAGAGCTATTTTGCTGCAATTTTTCCTCTGCTAAGGAAAGCGCAACTTTCTCGAGTTCTGTTAATGGGGCTCTGTAGACTGGGCTTGTTGAGACGATCCCACAAACATTCTCTGCCAGTAGCTGTGCAACATTTGTACTAGTCAACCCTGTTTTTTGGAGTTCCTCTGCTTCAAGGGTGATAACAAGTCGCCCCCAAGAACGTTTAATTGAAACAAGGCTATTTGGTAGATCAATTTTTTTAAGGAATTTTCTTATGTTTCTTGCTAATCGTTTCTCCATACGATGTCGTACGGAGGGGCTTTTCAAAGCAATTTCACCAAAACGAACGAAAATTTCGCTGTAATCCATGGTCTTAATCACAAGTCCTTTAAATATAAATCCTTTTGCGCTTTAAAAAAGAAAGCTCGAGTGAGTAAGGCTTGTGAGAAAGATGTTAGTCATAATCCATCTGTTCTAACATGTCCCCATAATAGTCCTCGAGTTCCTCACGCTCTTCCTCAGATAATTGTGGGATTTTTCTGATTTCTGTTACCTCTAACTTTTCTTTTTCAGTATGAGGAATCCGTTGTGTTAGTTTGTAGGATTTTGATTTCGATTTCGCTAGTTTGATCTTTTTACCACAAGAGCCACAGACAAGAAAGGCACCTTTCTCTTCTTTCACTGGTTTCATGAGACTGCCACATTTATCGCAAAATTCCATCTTTTTCACCTCTGAGATATATTTTCAAGCACCGATTTGGCAATTGCCTTGCTTATTATATCTTTTGGTTAAATCAATATTCATTATTCTTTAAAGCTAATATAATCTACCCTTCTTACACTTAAACTTATCGGAAGAACAAAAGTAGGTGTTTGAAAAGGGTAAAATGAGGTGTTTGCACTACTCGAGGTATTATAAAGCGAGTAAAAAGCTTTGTTTAGCTTGCAACAATACTTGCATATTCCATTGTTTTTGTTGCAAGATCTTCCATTTCATCAATTCGCAGCCACCACCCACAGGTGCATCGGATCATTTTGCCAATTTTCGTCAGGGTCTTTTTGTGGCAATTTGGGCATTCGAATTGTGAATAGACGAGTGTCATAATATTTTCACCAATCTCTTATGTTGTCTTTCAATTAAAAGAAGCTTAACATGGGAGAGATGACTGAAAGTATTCTCATTTTTTCGAGACCAAAGGGGATTTTCGACCGGAAAAGCGTGGAAAGATGGGTGTGTCAAAAAAGCAATTGAAAATAAAAAAATTAATCAAAGAGTTTCTCGTTCAATTATGATGCAAAGAACCAGTAAGGTTAGAGGAAAAAATGTCTTATATAAAAGTCACTGAAAACGTATATGCCATTACTGATGGATCAACAGTGGGAAATGTTTGTGCATTTGAGCTACCAACACAATTACTTTTTGTTGATTCGGGTATGAATCCTAAAATCGTGGAATCTTTTCGGAGCGATTTAGAAAAACAGACCGGTAAAAAGACCACAACATTAATTATAACCCATAAGCACGCGGACCATGTTTTTGGTAACCAGGCTTTCAAAGATTGCAGAATAATCTCTCATAGAGATACCAAACAGCGTATGATCGAAGAAAAAGAACGTTGGACTGAAGAGCGTTTAAATGAGCTAAAAAAGAATGCTGTAGATTCCAGTGTTTATGATGGTTTTGAGATTATTATCCCGAAAGAGACTTTTGAGACGAAATTAACAATCGAGGATTTTGACATTAAAATCTTGGTGAGAAATACCGGCGGGCACACTACTGGTTCTTCGTTTGTTTATTATCCCAAAGCAAAAGCAATTGCTTGTGGTGATAACTTCTTTGAAGGCGTTTTTCCATGGGCAGGTGATGAGACTGCTGATCCAGAAGCATGGATTGCTGCGATAAAAGAATATCTTGCATTAGATGTTGAGTTTGTAATTCCTGGCCACGGCAAAGTTTGTTCGAAAGTTGAGTTGCAAAAATGGCTTGATTATCTTGAAAAAGCTGTGATATTAATCCGAAAGATGAACACTCAAGGCTTCTCGGAAAAGGATATCATTAAGAAATTAAATGAACTCGAGTATTATCCTCCAAAAAATGAACAACACAAAGAACTTTCCTTGAAACGTTGGTATCAGGTTATCACTGGAAGGAGTTAGTTCTATTCTTCTTTTTCCTTTTCTTTTGAAATCTTTGTGCCATTTCTTTTTTTTGTGAAACGCTATCAATTTGCTCTTTTTTCTAGGAAAAATTACTCATCGATTGCCTCATTTATCGGAACGCGGTCCACCATTGAAATCTGTAGTTCTGTATTATAGAGTTTATCAGACTTCTTAGGATAATCAATTGAATAATGCACACCTCGACTTTCTTTTCGTCCTTTTGCACAGCGGATAATTAATTCTGCTACTTGCGCGAGATTCCGTAGGTCGAGTAAATTAGGATGAATCTTGAAGTCCCAATAGAATTGATTTATTTCCTTCATGACTAGCTCCAAACGATTTGCTGCTCGAACAAGCCGTAAATTAGACCGTAAAATACCAACATAGTTCCACATGAACCTGCGAATTTCATCCCAGTTCTGTTTCACAATAACCATTTCGTCGGGGTCTTCTGCCATGCCGGGATCCCAGAAGGGGAATGGCTGCTTTGTTGAAATGTTAGAATCAATACTTAATGTTATTGCATGCTTAGCTGCTTTGTTCCCCACCACTAGTCCTTCTAAAAGAGAATTGCTTGCTAACCGGTTTGCCCCATGAAAGCCTGTACAAGAAACTTCGCCAATTGCCAGCAAATTTTTAACACTTGTCTCACCATTTGTTTTTGCTTTTACGCCACCAATAGTGTAATGAGCTGCCGGGACAACAGGAATTGGTTCAGTTGTGATATCAATCCCCAAATCCAGGCATTTCTTATAGATCATCGGAAAACGTTCTTTAATAAAGCTGGGGTCTTTATCGGTGATGTCTAAATAAACACAATCTTCGCCTGAAGCTTTCAATTCGGCATCAATTGATCGTGAGACAACATCACGAGGGGCCAATTCTTTTTTTGGGTGATATTTCTTCATGAATCGTCTTCCTTGGCTATCGACAAGTTTTGCTCCTTCACCTCGCATTGCCTCTGTAATTAAGAATGTTTTTGCATGTGGGTGATAAAGACATGTGGGGTGGAATTGAATCATTTCCATGTTAATTATTTTAGCACCTGCACGATAGGCCATTGCAATCCCATCTCCGGTGTTTACATCGGGATTGCTGGTAACAAGGAAGACCTTTCCTGCCCCCCCCGTTGCAAGTGTTGTGACTGTAGATTGAAAGTTTAGGATGTTTGTCGTTTTCTTGTCATAGACATATGCACCGATGCAAACATTATTGTCTACAAAAAGGTTGATGGCAACATGGTCCTCAAAGATGTTAATATTTGACTCGTGTTTTACAGCTTCAATTAATTTTGACTCAATTTCTAACCCTGTGTGATCATCAGTATGTAGCACTCTTCTTTTAGAGTGCCCCCCTTCAAGGCCGAGATCGATTTCTCCTTGGGTATCTAAAGAAAACTTCACGCCATAATTATCAATCAATTCCTGAACCAGAGCAGGCCCTTTCGAGCATATTTCCTCGACGACATGCTTATTGCATAAGCCATCTCCGGCTGAGAGAGTGTCTCTTATATGTGCCTCAATTGAATCTTTGTCATTAAAAACTGCAGCAATTCCTCCCTGTGCATATCTTGTCGAACACTCGTCTAATTTGCTTTTTGTAATGAGTGAAACAGTTCCATAGTCTGCTGCTTTTAATGCAAAAATTAATCCACTAATACCGCTCCCGATAACAAGAAAATCAGAATGAACTCGCAACAGGTTGACCTCTTTTTTTGGAATTAATTGTTGGTTTATTTTAACTTCTTCTTTAAATCTTTGTATGTTTTAAATTTATGATAAGAAAAGAAATTGCTTGATTTAGGAAGTTACTCGGAGTTATTTCTCTTCTATAATAGCAGTTGCGGTTTCCTTTCTTTGGAGAAGAAAGCGATAAGAAATGAGTGAAAAAAGTAGAAAAGCAAGAATTTGGCAGTATACAATAATCTTTTGGCTTATGGCTTGAAGGGTAAGATTGGCTAGCATGCCTTCACTTCCACCATTAAAGAGAATGATTAAATAACCAAGAGAAATGAGAATTGTGGGAATAATTATCCAAGCCATACTTTTCGGGTAGTATTTTGCTTTGAGAATGGCAATGGCATAAAATAATAACGCAAAAAAAGTGGCAATAAAGGCAATGAAAGTAAATGTTCCGTGTGCAATTGGTTTTTTATCAACCGGAATTATTGCCAGGAAAAAATATCCAAGAGCACTAACAGTGCCCCCCAGCGTTCCAAGAGCACTTAATGCTCTTTCTGTTTTATTGGCTTTAAAGAAAGGTACAATTGCAAAGAATAGCGCTAATAGACTTAGCGAAATGAAACTTAAGGCGATTATAAAGAGTGTTCGGCTAATAAAATTGGTTGCGCCATCAAAAACGGTTGTTCGACCAAGATCACTAAAAAAATTGCTAAAGAAGAGATAGTGTGTTTTGGAGGGATCTTCTTCTGTCCCACCGGGATAAAAAACCATCGCCAAAGTGGTAAGAAGAAAGAAGAAAAAAGAGCTGAAAAAAGTGAAAAGAAAGGCTATTCTTTGAAAGTGGAACAACTTTTTCTCTTGAGTAATCGTCACAAAATGTCACCTTACTTTCCGGTAGTTAAGTCATTGTTATTTGTGTAACAGGTAGTTCAGTTGCTGATAGCTCTTTTCTTTGGAGATACCTGTAGACTCCAAAACCCAGAGCGGCGAAAATAGCTCCTTCAAGGTAGATTAATATGTTATGACCTAGGATTCTAATCACCCAATTAATATAATTGTCTTCTTGTAACGAACCTACGAGGGTGGCAATTGCGAAGAGAAAAAATGCTGATGCCAAAGATATGTACAAATAGCCAAAAAATCTCGGGAATTCTTTGTGGGTGAAAATCGCAGCAATGAGGAAGACTGTTGCTACAAAGACGAGTGGCGCGGATGAATAGATTAAGCGATTGTGTAACTTCGCATGCACATCAATGGGATTGAAAGCAATTCCAATATATAGAATAGACGAGACAAAACCTGCTAGCGAACCAACAATGGCTAATATCAATGAAGGCCTTTTCTTTTTCAGAAGAAAGGGAAAAAGAATGTAATAATAAATCTGAAAGACATTCATAAGTGTTATACCAATCTGGAAAAAGAGCCTAGAAATAGTGTTGACCTGATCGTTGATAGCAATGCTTCTACCGAGATCGCTTGGAAAAGTCTCGAGAAAATTATAGCCAATAAAAAATTTATCAAATCGTGTTCCACCAGGATAATAAATAATTGCTAAAGTCAAAAAAAGAATGAACAGAAGACAACTCACACCGGTGAGTAAGAACATCAATTTTTTAACTTTAAACCAGAAAGGCAAAATTTTAACGGCTCCAAATTATTAATGAAAAAACAAATAGCTGATAGTTAATTAAAACTGTTTCTCTTAATTGCAAATTGAAATGAAAATTAGAGCGTGGAAGCAGTTTTTCGCTGCCCCACGCAAAACAGGAGATAGTCTTTTTTCTAAAAGGCGTGTTAATGGCAATAACACGCAGTACAAACAAAGGTTGTTCTCACATATAAATCAATTGGAATCATTCAGCTGTTAAGTAGTAAAGAACTAACGAAACTAGAGAACGAAGGGGTAATTTACTCTCTTTTTCTTTCCTCTTTTCTTTCAAACTCACTTAGCTATTTGATCTGATTCATTGATTATGAGTTCAGTTTCTATAAACTGTTCTTTTAAGGGTTCAATCTCTTCTTTTTTCTTCTCTTTTTTCTTCACAACTCTACTAATGATTAATGGCATCAATCCAGCAATGGGATAGGCTATCATTGCAACTGGAAAAATAACTGCTCCGATTGCATCAAAAACATATCCTCCGACTAGTGTGCCTGTTGCCCTCAAACCCCTTTGACCTGTTTGAATCATCCCTAGAATCTTTCCTCGATGTTTTGGTGGAATCCATTCAAATAAGAAGCTATTCCAAGCTGCTGATGGTGTCATTGCGAAGAGATATCTTACAATAAAGAATGTTGCTGTGAGGTAAAATAGTCCTGCTTGTCCGGCGAGCATTATCCCAACTGCAGCAGGGATAACAAGTGTCCAATAAATAACTACTATTAATCCTTTACCAATTCTTTCAGCAATAAAGGACATGAATAAATACCCTAGGGTCAGCACCACCCAATTAACTGAGTTCAGTAACCCCCAACCAATTTCTGTGAGATTAAACCGGCTGTACATATAGAGCCCAACAAAAGGAATAGCAATACCACTGGCAAATCCCATTAACATCCTGCCCGCGCCGAAACTTAGCTGAACAAACCATACTGAACGCTTTTTCTTCTCGTCGTCAAATTTCGTAAAGTCGTCGCCACTTTTTTCTGATAACTTTTGTGCATAGCGAATCTCTTCTTTTGGTGTCTCTTCTGCTTTAAGTTTCAAAAAGATTACCAGTACCCCGGCGATAAGCCCGAAACTTCCCATTATCAAGTAAATCCAGTTATAGTTCAAAGTTGTGATGTCATAAAGGGCCGTAAATGAGATGGGCGCAATAATGCTTGCCAATCCTCTTGCAATCATGTTCCAAGAAAAACCTGCTGTTCGTTGTTCTCCCTTCTTCGTTTCATTTGCAATGAAAGCATTTGTTGATATCATCATAAGCAACTGCCCAATAGAGAATAAGCACCAAAAGAAGATTGAAAGGCCATAGAGCCTAACTCTGGGAAAAAGAAGTGCTGAGAGCAAAGAAGAGATTATTCCAATGATCATTGTTACTTTCTTAAATTGGATATCAACAATTATTCCCAGAAGGAAAACTACTCCCATAGCAGCAAAACCGCCGATGGATTGTATTAAACCATACTGAGCACTTGAAAGGCCCAAAATGTCATAAGAAAAGGGAACAAAAAGTGTTCGGAAGCCTTCACTAAAGACCCGGAAGAAAAAATTCACTATAATGATATTTCGCAATATGCCTAAATGGTCACCGGAACGGCTGGTCTGATTGGTAGGACTTCCTATGGACATTTTTCATTCTCAGTTAAAACTATTCAAAAAGGGTCTTTTCCCTATGAAAAAAAGGAAAAAGTAGCAGCACTGCAATTAGAGTGCTGTAAAGGATTCAACTGTCTTTTCATCTAATCGTTTAATGACTTCCAGTAATAAATTCACAGCTTTTTCTACATCTTCAAGATCGAGAATGCCATAATGTGAGTGGATGTGTCGGGTAGGGATGCTTATGACCAAACTCGGGCAGCCTGCGCCGGTGAGGTGGATGATTCCTGCATCTGTCCCTCCTCGGGCTAGAATAGATAATTGGTAGTCTATGCCCAATTCTTCAGCAATGTCTATAACGAAATGCTTCAAATTGGGATTTGGCAGCATAGAACCGTCCGCAGTGAGAATTGAGGGGCCTTTTGACATCTCTGCTGGTGATTGGCTCTTCTCGACACCAGGAACATCTCCGGCAATATCAACCTCTATGGCAAAACCGACATCAGGTTTTATGACTTGTGCTGCGGTGCGTGCTCCTCGCAAGCCGACTTCTTCCTGTACAGTTGCAACGCCAAAAACTTGGTTTGGATGTTTGATCTTTTCTTCTTTAAGCCGACGCATCACTTCAGAAACGATAAACATACCAACCCGGTCATCGAAAGCTTTCGCAACACCTAATGTGACATCTCGCTCAATCTCTTTGCCGGTTTCTTCATCCTTTTCTATCCGTTTGCGTTTCCAGAGCTCGAATTTAGCGTCAGGAACGATGGGGTCACCAATCTTAACTCCAAGAGCTTTGACTTCTTTGTCGTTTTTGCAGCCAACATCAATGAACATTTTGTCTTTTGTTAACACTTTATTCCGCTCTTCAGAAGTGAGAATGTGGGGTGGTTTCGAGCAAATAACGCCCTTTACGAGCGTGCCATCGCGAATTTTAATGAGCACCCGTTGGCTCAGCAACACCTGGTCCCACCAGCCCCCTAAAGGATTAAAAGTGATAAAACCACTTTTGTTTATCCCGGAAACAATGAAACCAACTTCATCATTGTGACCGGCAAGCATTATCTTTGGTCCTTTATCCCCTTTTTTAAAGATGATAGAACCTATGCGGTCTTGCAACACTTCGTCAGCAAATTGTTGAGTATACTCTTTTACTTGCTTAGTGACGTCGCGTTCAAAACCCGAAGGGCCAAAAGCATTTGTCCATTTTTCGAGTTCCTTAATATTTAAGTTCATTTTTTTACACTCGCCAAGGTCTTATTTTCAATTGTTTTTAAACGTTTAATTTCTTTTTAATTTTTTGCTTTTTTCATATAATTTTTGTCTAATAAAAAAGCCTTTTATTTTAGAACTTTCAATAAATTAGTCATGCAATTACTCTTTGATTCCTTTATACAACGCTTCCCGCAAGAACTCCGTAACCGGTTGAAAACTGCAGTCGCCCATCAGACCCATCTAAATCCTGTAGAACGACTTCATGCCGGAACATGCCTTGTGTTAAAGGAGCAGCTGGCAGAGATCCAAGAATTGAGGGAATTACAAACAAAGAAAATTGATATCGCTTCTTCAAAAAACCCTTTTAACATATTTAAAAAAACTTGGATGAAAAAGCGGATTCAGTTACAGATTAAAAACAAGTTAATACTTGCTAAAGAAAACGCCTTCCAGTTAGCTTCTTTAAGTGGTTATCTTATTCCCCTTATGAGGGCTACAAAAGATTATCTTACATTATTAAAACAAATTGAACATCCATACGTTCAACTTCTTTATACTTATTTTGCTAGTGGTGGTACTAACAATCAGGAAACACGAGAGAAAATAGAGGAAAATATCAAACAACTTGAACAGCACCCCAGCTATAATCACGAAATGCGGGGTTTTGTTTGTGCCATACGCTCATGGCTCTATGGAACTATTGGTGACACGATGGTTTTAAAAAGCATTTTCAAATACATCCGAGAGCGTCTCCCAGTAACTGAGAATATAGTTGAAATACGTGGCTTACAAGATGCCGCCACAAATGCTATCTGGTGGTTCCTTCATTCTGGTGTAGAATCCAATATTGATGAAATGATCTCCTTTCTGGAACCTTTCATTTTGAAATATAAGTTGTACATGTCTTATACCGATTTCTTAAATTTGAAGGGTGCAGTTAACAGTTATTTTGGTAATACAGCTGAATCGATAGAGAATTTCACACAACTTATGAATGAGCATGAAAAATATCATAATGATTACCGGCTTTCAATAGCTATTGGCAACCTTGCAGAATCTTTTTCTGCTGAAGGGAAGATCGTTAAAGCAAAGGAAATGATGGAAAGAGCAATCAAACTCTATAAAGAGTCTACAGGGCGATGGCCCTATCTTTACTTGACTGAAATTGGGAATATCTATTATCTTATGAACGACCCCCGTGCAGAAGAATCATTTCTTCAAGCCTTTGAAATCAAGAAAAATGAAACTTCCCTTTTCAAAGCCTTCATTCTGTTCGAATTGATTCATTTTTACCTCCGAACTGAACAGTTAGACAAAGTAGATGCCTATTTGAAAGAAATGCGATTTCTTGCTCGTGAGTTGGAAACTCTGTCAGTCAATGCATCTTTAGATTATCTTCTTGGCTTTAATGACATGTTACAACAGAATTTCTCCTATGCAATTAAGTACCTCCAATCCTCTTTGGAACAAGCACATTTAAGCAAAAATTCTGACTTGATTCTTTCGAATAACATCTTACTAGCTGCGATTCACTTACAACGGTATCGAATAAATGAGAAAGATGAAGAATTAAATAATGCATTGAACTACTTGGAGACTGCAATCAAGTTAGCAGAAGAGTTTGATCATGTGCAAGTTTTAGCTATCGGATTAGTGATACGAGCATACTTGAACGCAAGCAAAGGTGAATTTTCGAAAGCTTTTGATGATTTGGAACAAATAAAAGAAATCTCGGATCGAATGGATTTTGAGCAATGGAAACAAGAATATCAAACGGTTGTTGATCTTGTTGTGAAAGGAGAAAAAGAAGGGAAACTGAAGGTCCAGGAAGAAACAATTTTCAAATATATTTTACCTCAAATTAAGTCGATGCTTTCTTTCAAATTACCAGAGCGCAAGCATCGAAAATCTATTGTTTTGGGATTGCTAGTAATAAATGATAGCGGTATACCTGTTTTCACGAAACTAAGTAAGAATCTCGAGACAGATAAATTGATACTTTCTGGCCTTATAACCGCCATTAGTCATTTTTCAGAATCTATTATAAGTGGTAAAGATAAAGGCCGCTTACGAGAAATTCTTTATGAAGGTATTTGGCTCACAACGCAACCGGTAAAAAATGGTCTTGTGGTTGTTATCGCTGAAGAAGCCACAGCAGAAATTCGAATCTGGGCAAGTAGTATCGCAAATCGCATAAAAGAGGTTCCTGCAATTGTGGAAATGAAAAATGAATTAACAATCGATATTGATGATATTTTGAAACAGATGAATTTCTCGTAAATTGTCTTTACCTTTAAAAAGCTTGGAAGGGCTTATTCTTCTCATGAATATCCGCCAAGCAACTGCTGAAGATTTAAAAGAGGTTATTGCTATCTGGAAAGCAGCAAGTCTACCCAATAAACCAAAAGGTAGGGACCACCCTTTCCGACTTAAAAAACAGCTTTTACAAGAGAATTTTTGGCTTCTAGTAATGGAAGATAAAGGACAAATTGTTGGAACAGTTATGGTTACTCATGACTCGAGGAAAGGCTGGATCAATCGCTTAGCAGTACATCCAGACCACCAACACAAAGGAATTGCTTTGAAATTACTAGAAGAATCAGAAAAAATTCTCTTAGCAGCTGGAATAGAGGTTTACGCTGCGTTAATTGAAAGTGGCAACAACCCTTCGCGAAAACTATTTGAAAAAGCTGGTTATACTTTTCATGAAAAGATTGTTTATTATAGCAAAAGACTTTCGCAGGATTCATGATAAAAAGAAGCTGTGCCTGCCTGTTCAGCAGGCAAATTTAAAAAGAAGGCAATTTTTTCACTTTTTTTGGCTCTTTTGATAGATTTGCCCCTGTTTCAACATCCAATTCCTCAACATAGTGAATTTCGCCGCTAATTCGCGCACCAGTTTCGATATAAATAACTTCGCCATAGACATTTTTTGCCCGGGCCTTTTCTTCTATTGTAATGTCCTTTCCAATGAGATCATCTACGGTAGCTTTTTCAGAAATAATGATTTTATCGGCAATTACAGGGCAAGTGGCAAGTCCTCTCCGGCCAATTTTGAAATAGTTTCCTTGAATTCTCGAGGCGCGAATTTCGTTTCCAATTGTAATCTCGTTTCCATATAAATTCCCATCGATTATGCAGGAACCTCCAACTGTGAGCCGCCCTTCAGTAGTAATGTCGTCATCAATGATGAGAGTGCCACCAACAGAAAGATTTTTCCCAGTTGCTTTCGCTTCGATTTTTATTGTTCCGCCAACGGTTAATGAGCCAAACTCGAATTCTTCTTCTGCTTTAAAAGAGCCTCCAACATTTGCATTTGCAATCTTTGCTGATTCCTCAAGTTTAATTGTGCCACCAACGTCAATTGTATCAATATCCACCTCTCCTTCTGCTTGAAATGTCCCACCAACTTTTACCTCTAAAAATTTCCCACTTTCTACTTTTGCTGTCCCTCCTACACGAAGATTTTCGATATCTGCCTGTCCTTCTAGTTTAACTGTTCCTCCAACTGAGATTGCGCCAATATTGCAATCGCCCTCGATTTTCATTGTTCCTCCGACTTGTACGGTTTCAGCTGCGACATTTCCTTCGACTTTCAAAGTACCTCCAACTTTAATTTCATCGCTTTGAAGATCGCCTTCTACTTCTAAAACGCCTCCAACTGCAATTTCAGGGGATAAAAGAGCCCCCTCAACAGAAAGCCGTTTGTCGATTCGAATGTGTTTCTTCACAGAGAGATCGCCTTCAACTGTAAGGGAGCCACGTTTGCAGCGAATGCTTATAGCAGTAAGATTGCCAACCACAGAAAAACTTCCTTTTGAAGTTATCGTGCCGGCGATGTATATTTCTTCATCTTTTGCG
>Ga0190348_1000262_pt1 | contig 14996 bp, 11 predicted proteins | sample 48721367_MG_FD_161658 | JGI IMG/M metagenome (GOLD analysis project Ga0190348, IMG submission 161658) | Hydrothermal vent microbial mat bacterial communities from Southern Trench, Guaymas Basin, Mexico - 4872-13-6-7_MG | ecosystem: Environmental > Aquatic > Marine > Hydrothermal vents >... | reverse complement strand
CTCGTACATTTCCCGCTCTCTGCTCAGCCCCAACTCTTTTAACACCGATGCCGATTCCGCCCCCGAAGCCTTGAGGAACCGAATCTCCGGCACCTCCCCGTAATTCTCGTTCTTCACAAACTCGCCGCTTGTCAGCTCAAAATACGCAGCACCGCCCTTCCTTTTTATCGGCTCGTAAATCGAGGACCAACCACTCGCAACCCAGTTCGCCATCTTTAAAGTCTCTTTCTTTTCACTCGGATTTATCGTAACGTGCCCGTAATTTGGCGGAATTAAGACCTTGTCCCCCTCTTCCGCTTTTACCACCACCACGTCTGTTATTTTCTCCTCCTCTCCCCGCTGCACTTTCTCTCCCCGCTGCACTTTCTCTCTCTGCTGCACCTTCTCTCCCCGCTGCACCTTCCCTTCTTCCCTGCGTTGCAGGAGGTAGTGTGCCTCGCCCTCCAGCACTTCGTAAATTTCAGGAAAAGTTAGGTCCGACCCGTCCGAGAAAGTTGGGTGGTAGTGTCCCGCGGTTTTAACGAACTCCGAGCCGAGCGTATTCGGGGGGATAATTGTGATGTCGTATCTCAGCCCCATTTTATTTATCCTCCTCTCGTCCTCCTCGCTCTTCGAGACGCCCCTGAACATAAAATACAATTCCATCTCCTTGCTCGCACTCGCTAAAAAAGCCTTGTCAAACACGACTTCCTTCATCTCCCACAACTTCCGCACCTCTGCGACTCTTTCTCCAAACCTCAATTTGTCTTGTCTCTGTTGATAATTTAAAAAACTCCTTTATAAATTTGTTCGTTCAGGTGTTAGAAATGAGAACGATCGAGTGGGCGGAGGAAGCGGGAGCGGTAAAACTGATTGACCAGACTTTGCTGCCGAGAGAGTGCAGGGTAGTGGCGTGCAAGACCGTGTCGGGGCTGGTGGACGCGATAAAAAAGCTGCGGGTGCGGGGAGCGCCGGCGTTGGGTGCTGCTGGTGCCTTCGGGGTCGTCTTAGCCTGCAAAAATGAGAAGACCGAGGCGGGGGTAAAAGAGGCGGTTGAGCTGCTTAAAAAAGCACGACCCACCGCGGTTAACCTCTCCTACGGCGTCGAGCGGGCGTTAAACGCAGCACTGCTTGGGCGAACTGCACGGGAGAGAGAAGAGCGTGCGCTGGCGGAGGCGAGGCGAATTGCGGAGGAGGACGTTGCGGCGAACAAGAAAATCGGGGAGTTTGGAAGCGAGCTTCTTGAGGACGGGGACGTGGTGCTGACGCACTGCAACGCCGGGCGGTTGGCGTGCGTTGACTGGGGGACCGCTCTCGGCGTGGTGCGGAGTGCAGTGGCAGCGGGGAAGCGGGTGGAGGTAATCGCGTGCGAGACGCGACCGCTGAACCAGGGTTCGCGGCTGACCGCGTGGGAACTGCTTCAGGACGGAATTCCGGTTACGCTGATCTCGGACAGCGCGAGTGCGTCGGTGATGCGGGCAGGGAAAGTGGACAAGGTGCTCGTGGGGGCGGACAGGGTCGTCAAGGAGGGCGTGCTAAACAAAATCGGGACTTACTCGCACGCAGTAGCGGCGAAGGAGCACGGGATTCCTTTTTATGTCGCTGCACCGCTCACCAGTTTTGACTTGGAGCGGAGTTACCGGGAGGTTGAGATTGAGGAGCGGAGTGCGGAGGAGTTGATTTTTTTCGGCGGCGAGCAGGTTGCACCGCTTGAAGTTCGGGTCTTCAACCCTGCGTTTGACTTCACGCCGTTTGAGTTGGTGGCGGCGGTGGTTACAGAAGAAGGCGTCAAATGGACGGAGGCGTAAAAAATCTTAAAGAGGCTACAGAGCTTTATCTTGAGGAGTTCCCGTTAAAAGAAGCGAGAACTCTCGACAACATTTGAGATCGCGGTTAGTGCCAAAGTTTAGGAAGGTCTCTGGAAAGAAAGTAGTCAAAATTCTTTGTAACAGGTTAGGCTTTGAGATTAGTGGAAGAACGGGAAGTCCTATCAGACTCTTGAAAATGACTCCCGAGGGAAAAGTAGGGTCAGTTGTTCCTATGCATAAAGAACAGAAATAGGGACTTTGAAAGGGGTTCTCAAATTGGCAAAAGTTGGTGCAAAGGACTTCTCTAAATATCTCTAAAAATCCATCCAAGCCGAGCAGAGAAAAATAGAAAAGTTTTTATTTGTGAAGAAAATTTAGAAGGGGGTGGAAGATGAACGAGGACGAGGGGAGACGAGGGGAGCAGAAGAAAAGAGCGGCGGAATCGGCGGCTTCGCTGGTGAAAGACGGGATGGTAGTGGGTCTCGGCACGGGGTCTACGGCGGAAATCGCGGTAAGAAGAATCGGCTGGCGGATAAAAGAAGAGGAGCTTGAGGTTTTGGGCGTTCCTACTTCGCTTGCAACCGAACTGCTGGCGGTGGAGTGTGGGATTCCTGTTACCTCGCTCTTTGAGCACCCCTCGCTGGACTTGTGCATTGACGGCGCAGACCAGGTAGATTCGGAATTGAACTTAATTAAGGGCGGCTGGGGGTCGCACACGAGGGAGAAAGTGGTGTCTTACGCAGCGGAGAGAGTTGTTATTTGCGTTGAGGAGGCGAAAATGGTGAGGACGCTGAACAGGTCGGTTCCGTTGGAGGTTCTGCCTTACGCCGTGAAGGTAGTGGAGAGGCAGGTGAGGGAGCTCGGCGGCGTGGCGGTTTTAAGAAAGGACGGGAACAGGGGTGGGTTTTTTATGACCGAGGGTGGGAATTTGGTAGTAGACGCGGACTTCGGGGTCGTAAAAAACCCAGAGGCTACGAGCGTTGCTCTTTCCGCTGTCGTCGGCTCGGTCGAGCACGGAATCTTCACGAATGCGACCGAGGTGCTTGTTGGGGTGGAAGGCAGGGAAGGAGTTAAGAACCTGAAGAAGTAAGAGTAAAATTAAAATTAAAATAAAAAAGGAGAAAGAGAGGTTAAAGAAGATGAAATTGTTAGTAAGCCCGAAGGATGTAGAGGAGGCGAAGGCGGTGATTCGTGGCGGTGTAGACATTGTGGATGTCAAGAATCCAAAGGAAGGTTCGCTGGGAGCTAATTTCCCGTGGGTCATAAGTTCTGTGAAGGAAATGGTAAAGGCGGCAGGAGCGGAGAGAGAGGAGAGAGCGGAGAGAGCGGAGAGAGAGGAGGGAGAGCGAGGGAACGGGGAGAAGATGAAAATGAGTGCTGCGATTGGGAATTTTGACTACAAGCCCGGAACAGCGTCTTTGGCTGCGTTGGGCGCTGCCGCCGCAGGTGCAGACTACATAAAAATCGGGCTCTTCAAGATAAAAACGAAGGAGGAGGCGGTAGACCTGCTTGGGGCGGTTGTCAAGGCGGTGAAGGGGTTAGACCCCGAGAAGAAGGTCGTCGCAGCGTTTTACTCTGACTACAAGCGGATAAATTCAATTTCACCGTTTGAAATCTCGGCGATTGGGAAGGATGTTGCGTTAGATGTGGCGATGGTGGACACTGCGGTAAAAGACGGCAAGACGACGCTGGAGTTCTTGAGCGAGGAGGAGCTTAAGATGTTCGTCTCGGAGTCGCGGGCGCTCGGGCTGGAGACTGCTCTTGCGGGCTCGCTTAAGTTTGAGGATCTTCCCGCTGTAAAAAAGATAAACCCCGACATAATCGGCGTCAGAGGAATGGTCTGCGGCGGCAACAGAGACGAGAGCGTACGGGCGGAACTGGTGAGCGAGCTGGGAAGGCTGGTTGCTGGTGGAAGTTAGAGAGGAAAACTCAAACAAACAGTTTTCTCAAGAGACCTCTTTTGTTCAGTCCCACCCCAACCATTTTCCCAAATATGTTCCTGTCAATCTTGGAAAGAGGCAAAAAGAGATTTGAGAGGTGGTACTGCTTTTTTATGCTCCTGCAATCCTCTGTCCGCTCCCACGCTTTCTGGTACGCCGAGAGGAAATTTTTGGAGAAGTCGTTCTCTTCTAACGCGTCTAAAACCGACTGCCCTGCAATTCTTCCACCATTTATCGCGTAGCCAATCCCTCCCCCAAAAAAAGGATCAACCATTCCAGCAGCGTCCCCTACAACCAACACCCTCTCCTCGTAAATCCTTTTTGCAGGGACGAGAGGAATCAAAGCAGACGAAAATCTCGCGATTCTTTTCTCCTGAAGCGGCAGTTGTCGAGCAGCGAGAAAGTCTTTAAAATCCTTGAGATATTCATAAATATTCCGCTGCATCTTTGAGTACAAGCACCAAACGCCGATATTTACGGAGTTCCTCTTTGGAAATATCCAGCCGTAGCCCCACGGCGATATTTCGGAGGAAAAGAAGAACTCGGAGCTGTTTAGGTGGTTGCTCTTCCACTCTATTTCAAATATCGCCGACTCTGCCACAGTGTCAGGTCGCACCTCAAACCCAACTCCAAACCCCCGAGCAAGCGTGTTCGGACCGTCGGCAAAAACCAGTATTTTCGTTTCGATTTTTGTTAAGCTCTCCCCCTCTTCCTCCTCTCTCCCCTCTTCCTCCTCTCTCCCCTCTTCCTTCTCTCTCCTCCTCTCTTTAACAGCCACCCTCACACAACCGCCACCCCGCCGCGACCTGGTTACACCACAAGCCACCGCACTCGTCAGCAATTGAGCACCTGCGTCTTCGGCGCTGCGGGTAAGAAAACTGTCGAAATTCTCTCTGCGAACTGTTGCAGCGTTGGTTTCGTACTCTTCAACCCCCCACGGAAAATAATATTTATGGCTTAAAATCTCTTTCTCAACTATTCCTTCTCCCTCTCCTCTGCCCTCACCCCTTTCCCTGCCCTCACCCCTCTCTCTGCCTTCACCCCTTTCTCTGCCCTCGCCCCTTTCCCTGCCCTCGCCCCCGCCCAGCGCAAACTCTTCTACAACCGACTGCTCTACACCTCCTGCACAGACATTTGTCTGCCCCGGAAAAGTGTCCTTCTCGATTAGCAGCACGCTAAAACCCTGCTTTGCAACAGTGGCAGCAGTAACCGAACCCGCCGGTCCCGCCCCAATTACCACAACATCTACCAACATTTATTTATCTTCCAAAGAGTTCTCTTTTAAAATTATGGCGTTTCGAAAGCCCTGCACGATTTGTGTCCAGTCCTGCCCGCTTGAGGCGGTGGAGATAAGAGATTCAGGTGACTGCATTAGGACGAACCCGGAAAGTTTCAGAGTAACAAAAAACAAAGGGAAGTGCAAAGAATGTGAAGAATGTTTTTCTCTTCGCAACTGCCCGCTAAACGAAGTGGTAAGCACGGACATCTTTGGTTCGGGGCTTGGGGTTGAGCAGGGCTGCAGCACCTGTTTTGTCTGTCGTGGAACGCCGGCTTGCATCAAAATGGAATTTTACAGGAGGGGGCTAAAACAGTTTGTCGTCTCTTTTTTTTGGTGTTTTTATCTCGTCTTGAGAAGGATTTTGTAGAAGGATGGAATTGAGCGAGAGCGAGTCGTTGAGGAAGGTTGCGAAGGGGACTGCGGTGGCTTTCTTCGGGCTGCTCGTTTTCATAATCCTTGAGTTCGTTGCTCGCATAATTATTATCCGAAACACGACGCAGAGCGAGTACGGAGCCTTCTGCATTGGAATAGTTATCCTGAACTTCTTCGCAGTCGCGGCTTGTTTAGGGCTGCAGGGCGGAGCGCCGAGATGCATTGCTTATTTTAGAGGCAGAGGCGACGACCGTCGAGTGAGTGCTGTAATTCGTTCTACGCTCAAACTCTCGGTCCTCGCAAGCCTGCTCTGCTCTCTTCTTCTCTTCCTCTCCGCTGACTTTCTTACCGCTCTCTTTCACTTTCAGCCGCAAGAAACGGCAGTCTTAAGAGCGTTCGCTCTCGCCGTCCCCTTCTTCGTCGCGATTGAAATTCTCGCACCCGTTTTTATGGGCTTCGACCGGGTGCAGGAGCGTGTCTATTTTCGGGAGGTGCTAATGAATGTGCTAAAAGTCTCGTTCGTCGCGGGTGCGGTTCTTCTTGGCTGCTCCTTGCTCGGGCTTGTTTGTGCGTATGTTTTCTCGATCGTGGTCGCTTCCGTGGCGTTCGCGTTCTACGCGGTCAAGAAGCTGCCGCTTAAGTGTGCAACTGCAGAAGCAGTGCCTGCCACAGTAACGAAAGGACTTCTCCGTTTTTCTCTGCCGCTGCTTGTTACTTATGTTTTGGGCGTTGCGGTCCTGCAGACAGCCACGCTAATGCTTGGATATTTCAAGACTACCGCTGTCGTTGGATTGTACAACGCAGCACACGCAGTAGCCGTCCTTATTACAGTATTCATAATCTCATTAGCGTTTATCTACATCCCAATAGCCTCACAGTTGTATTCAAGAGGGCTTATGAACGAGATACGAAGGAACTACGCGGTGCTGACGAAGTGGGTCTTCTCGGCTGCCTTCCCTTCCTCCCTGTTTCTCTTTCTCTTTCCCAAGCCGGTCTTAAATGTCCTCTTCGGCTCTGCGTACGAGAGTGCAAGCCTGGCGCTCCAAATCCTTGCTCTCGGCTTCTTCTTTACCTTCTTTCTCGGGCCGAACGCTGCAACGCTGGTCGTGGTCGGACGGACGAAGTTGAATATGCTGGACGACTTGGTTGGTGCGGTCACGAACCTCTCGCTCAATGCACTCCTAATACCCGTGTTTGGCATCGTCGGCGCCGCGGTTGCAACTGCAATTTCGCTCGCCGCGCTAACTCTGTTAAAATCCGTCCAAATCTACCGCATCCACAAGATACATCCCTTTGCCACCAATTATTTAAAGCCTGTAGTGATTTATTGCGTGCTTGTCTCCGTCGTTTATGCAGTGGTCAATATTTTTTGGTCTGACAGGGTTACATTCGGGATCTTAATCGTGCTCAGCTTCTTATTTCTTGTTATGTACGGGCTGTCAATACTTATCACGAAGAGTTTCGAGAGAGAAGATGAGATAATATTGGAGGAGGTGGAGCGGATATTGGGTGTCGATGCTTCTCGTATAAAATCTATGTTGAGGCGGTTTTTGTAGTGCGCCTGCGTAAAGAGGAGGAGAAAGAATAGCCAAGAACGTTCCAAATGCCCTTAAAATTGCACCTACCGGTAAAGACCTCTCGCACCTACCGGCAGAGACCTCTCGGCTTGTCGTGTCAGATATTTTGGCTTCGTTTTTTAATTGAGATTTTTTAATAGGACAATGAAAATGAAACTCTGAAAATGAAACTCTGAAACGGAGAATATGTAGAATGAGGAATAATAAAGATATGTGGGTAAGATCGATTACCAAAGCGGCGACTTGGAGAATTCTTGGGATTTTGATTCTTATCCTGCTTTGCTTCTCAATCACGGGAAACTTGGTTGAATCGAGCCTGATTACCTTCGTCTTCCACGCAGTTAGGATGGTTCTGTACGTGCTTCACGAGCGTGCGTGGGAACTTACCGCGTGGGGTTGTACTACAAATCCCTGTGTTAATATGTTTTGGTTTTATTTTTGGCAGGGGGTTTTAGTTCTCGCCTTTGCGGGAATTGTTGTGGTAGGGAGGTTGTGAAGGAGCAGAAAATTTTGATGCTGGGGGTTGATGCGGGGGAGGGTTGCTTTTTTTGCTTTTTTTGCCTCCCTTTTTTTATTTAGAAGCGTTGAGCACGAGCGGGCTGAGCGCGTAGAGAGCGGTTAAGACGAGAAGAGCGGCTGCGGGATAAACGAACAACGACCGCAAGGCGAAGAGAGGCGAGAAGAAGAGTAAGAAGAGCGTGAAAAAAATAAGCACTAACGGCACCAAAACCCTCTTCTCCTTCATCTTTTTGTATTTTATCCTGCTCGGCATCAAGAGGCTTAAAACAGCAGTTAAACCGAGCAGAAGTGGCGAAGAGAGGTGAAACGGAAAGTCAAACTCCAGGGAGACAAGCAAAAAAGAGGCTAAAAAAACCGCACTCATTGTAATCGGAAAACCCTTAAAATCGCCTTTTACTAAATCTTTTTCTAAAAAATTTGCGTTGAACCGCGCAAGCCTTAGCATTCCGCTAACAAGGTACGCACTGCAGACGCAGAGAGCCAACGAAGAGCCTGCGAGAAGCACGCAAACGACAACCGCAGGTGCGACGCCAAAAGAGAGCAGGTCTGCCAGTGAGTCAAGATATTCTCCAAACTCCGACGACTCTACCCTCCTCGCCACTGCCCCGTCCAACCCGTCAACAACCGCAGCCGCCAAAATCAAGACAACCGCAACCTCAACCGCCGCTGCCCCGTCAAGCACAAGAAGAATCGCGGAAAAGCCGAGCAACGCATTTAGGAGCGAGAGCAGGTCAGGCGGTTTTACTTGCTTTAAAATGCTCTCTGACCTCGCCTTCTCCCTCTCCCTTACCTTCTCCCTCTCCCTCTCCCCTTCGCCCTCCTTCTCCCCCAGATTTTTACCGTTCATTCCACGCACGCCAAAGCACCGAGCGGGCAGGCTTTCACGCAGACACTACACCGAATGCACTTCTGCTCTTCCATGCTCACCTGCCACGACTGGTCGAACGCAAAGACCCCGGTTGGACAGACAGAAACGCACGCCCCGCAGTGAACGCACCGCTCCTCGTCCCGCTCAATCAGCCGCCACAACCGCCGCACTTCGACGCCTTTCTGCTCGAAGAGCGCCGCAACTTGCACCTCCTTCTCCTTCGGAACTTCAATCACCGCCTCTCCTTGAACCGCGTCCACATTCGCCCGGTCAATGTTTATCCTCGCACCCGTCTCCAAAATCACATCCGCAGTGTGCGGCGTCTCGTGCAAATCCGGCGGAAACCTCAAGAGCAACTTCATCTTTTGCTTTGTTTTACCTTTGAGTCTTTTTAATTTTATTGCAAAAATAATCCAAAAAATGACTCAAAAAGAACTTGAAGAGTTAGAATCTGAATTGAAGGGAGATCTTTCTAATCTCTGGAAGGCAGAAAAGTGTATCCAAGAAGAGTTGGAAAAACGCGCAAAGCCAAAGAAGCTTAAGAAGAACGATCCTGTGGGTGGGCTTGGACTGATTTATGGAAAACTTCTCAAAGACGGAGAATTAGATTCCGGTCAGTCGCACGAATTCAAGACTAAAAAGGGCGAGAGGATTTTAGTAAAGACACGCAAGGGGAATGCAGGAGATGACTGGAACAAAACCGGTAAAATTTCTAAAATTGAGGGCGACGATTTGCCAACGCATTTAATGTTCGTGCATTTCAACGACGACTACTCGCTTGATAAAATATGGTTGTATCCGTGGGAATATTTAAAAAATCGGTTCAAGAAAAACAAGGACAATAAGTACTCTTTTGAAGTAGATCCTAAATCTGATGAAAAGTACCTCATTTATCCAAATAAATAGAGTATGAAAACGAGCAGGAGAACGAGAGCGAGGCTACGCGATTTTGTGGTAACCGAGCAGGACTGGATTTTTTCGGTGGTCAGCTACGACCTGGGTGGCGAGGGAGGGGACGAAGAAGAAATTCAATGCCTCCTGCGGTACGTTCCGGACAAGAGAGGGGAGAGGGTCTCGGAGGAGGGAGCAGGAGAGGGAGAGAGCCGGAGGTACAGGAAACTTGATTTTCACGAGTCTTTTGAGTTTCTGAGGCGGCACCGTCCGGACTACTTAAAGAGCGTGCAAAATGTGCATTCCGTTCCGCGCAGGGAGGTGAAAGAAATCCTGCGACCTGAGGAGCGGCTTCCTGCGGTTGCTGGACGAGACGAGAGGGTCAGGAGTTTGTTTGAGTTCTTGAAAGAACGCGGGGTTCAGGGAGAGAAAATCGGGATCACAGGCTCTTTTCTGTGCGGTCTTAACACCGAAAAATCCGACCTTGATTTCGTTGTTTACGGGCGGGAGAACTTTGACCTCGCGAGGTCGGTCGTAGAGCAGGCGGGAATGGCAGAGTTAAAAGAGGCGGTGTGGAGGCAGATTTACGAGAAGCGGCAGCCTGCGTTGAGCTACGACGATTTCGTTGCACACGAGCGGCGGAAGAAGAACAGGGGCGTCGTCGGTGAGACCTATTTTGATATTTTGTTTGCGCGTGACTGGGAGGAAATCGGGCGGTTGGACAAGCGGAACTACGAACGCGGCGAGCGGGTCGGTTACGCGGAAATAACAGCGGTAGTAAAAGACGCTTCGTTCGCCTTTGACAGCCCGGCAATCTACGAAATCGAGCACCCCGAAATAAGCAAAATCCTCTCGTTCACGCACACTTACGCGGGGCAGGCGTTGGCGGGTGAGGAAATCGCGGCTCGCGGCGTAGTGGAACGCACAAAACACGAGACGAGGTTGGTCGTAGGCACGACGAGAGAGGCGAGGGGGGAGTGGATAATTTTCTGTGTCTTACCCCCCGCTAACACTTGAGCACTTACACCCCAATCGCACCGCCCTGAAACTCGCCTTTCACCTCCCCCATCTTCTCCTCAATCCAGCCCTCCATCTCCAAATACGCACTCTTCAAGCCCTCAACCACCTCCTCGTCCGCGTTCCAAAGCCCGCGCTCGTAAGCCTCGAGTAGCCGCCTGCCAACCTCTTCCAACGCCCAGGGGTTGTTCTCCTCGAAGAATTTCCGCATCTCCGCGTCCAAGACGAAAGTCTTCGCGATGTCGTCAAAAATCCAGTCGTCCACTTCCTGCGTCGTCGCTTCCCAGCCGTAGACCCGCCCGATTCGCTTTGAAATGTCGCCTGCACCCTTGTAGCCGTGCCTTTTCATTCCTTCAATCCACTTCGGGTTCAGCAACTTCGACCGCACGACCCGCCGCACTTCGTCTGCGAGGCTCCGCACCTCTACCCGCTTCGTGTCCCTCGTGTCGCCGTAGTACGAGCAGACCGCCTCGCCCTTCTCGGAAATCTCCCTCGCAGCAGCAGTGAGACCGCCGTGCGTCCCGAAGTAGCAGCAGCACCCGAAGAGGTCGTACTCGTCCGTGACGGTCTTGTTGAAGGTCAGGTCGACGGTCTTGAGTTGCGAGACAAGGCTCTCCTGCGCCTCGACCCCGAAACTGCCCTTGCCGTAGGCGTAGCCGTTCCACTGCACAAAAACATCCGACAACTCCTTCTCCTCCTTCCACGCCGACGCGTAGACCGCCAAATTAACGCCGTTTCCGTAAGTCCCAGGCTTGCACGCGAAAATCCGCGCAAGGTCGCTCACGCTCTCACTTCCGTTTTCAGGTCCGTTCCCTTCTCTTTCCTCTTCTCTCGCCCTCTCGTCTGCGTTCCCTTCTCTTTCCCCTTCTCTCGCCCTCTCGTCTGCGTTCCCGTCTTTCACCCTCCCGTCTGCGTGCTCCCTCGAGTGCTTCCGCAGAAAGTTCCTCTCCGCGGGCTCGTCGAGTGCCGCAACCTCCCGCAACGCCTCGTCCAAGAGTTCAATGCAGTTGTAGAAGCAGTCCCTCGTAATCCCGCTCACCCGCACGGTCACATCAATTCTCGGGCGTCCAAGCCCTCCGCACCCGTCAAGTTCCTCAAGCGGAATTATCCTGTAGCCTTTCACCCTCGCACCGTCCCAGACAGGTTCGGCGCCGATTAAGTAGAGAATTTGCGAGAGTTGCTCGCCGTCTGCCCACATTATGTCGGACGCCATCCAATACATCGCGATGTTTTCAGGCGGCTGCCCGTCGTTCTCCTCCCTGTACTTCTGCACCACTGCGTCCGCGAGTCGCTTCCCGACCTCCCACGCGGCTCTCGTCGGAATCTTGAACGGGTCGAGGGAGTAGAAGTTCCTGCCAGTCGGTAGGATTTCGGGGTGTCCGCGTGTGATGAGTCCCGATGGACCGGGCTCGATGTAGCCCGCGTCGAAGCCGTGAAGCAGACTGCCCATCTCGTCCGACGCCTCAAGCCTCGCCGAAATCTCCGCTACCTTCTCTGGCGTCCGCAACTCTGGATTGTATTTCAGGATTGAATTGATGAACTCCTCCCTCTTCGCACCCTGCGGTACTTCGCCGAAGATGTGCATTCCGTCAGGAATCTGCGTGTTGTAGACGCGAGAAATGGCGTCGTGTGCGAGTTCAATTATCTTCTCAAACCCCTCCCCCTCTCCCAACCTCTTCTCAAGTCCCACCTCTTCCGCCAGTCCCGTTTCCCTTATCAAATCCAGAATAATGTGCTTCAAGGCGTGTGCCCTCGCCCTGTCAATGTCTGTGGATTTTGTCCTGTTGTACTCTGCGATTTGGTCTTCAAGCGTCTTGAGGTCGCCGTAAAGACCGCTCTCGGTCAGCACGGTCTGCAGGTGGTCGACGAGCGTTGCGTAACTCCGCCTCTTCGCAATCGTCCCTTCTGGAGGGTTGTCAGAGTTGTAAATGTAGAGGTGCGGCAGGTTGCCGATCGCGATGTCGGGGTAGCAGCTCTCGGAGAGCCCGACCGACTTGCCAGGTAGGAATTCCAGGTTCCCGTGCGTCCCGACATGAACAACCAGGTCAGCCCCGAAACTGCTCTCGAGGTAGTGGTAGGTTGCGAGGTACTGGTGCGGTGGCGGCACCTCGGGGTCGTGAAGGATTTTGCAGACTTGCCTGTCGCACCGCGAACCCGCACAGCCACGCTTCGGCTGCACGCAGACGACCGCGTTTCCGTACTTCACCCCTGTTACAACAATTTTCCCCTCGTAAACCATCGCCGCGGGAACGCCGTCCTTCTCCTCGCCCGGCGGGTTTCCCCACGCCTCGCACAACCTTTCCCTCACCTCAGGGCTGAAACTAGCAAACCACTCTTCGTAGTCCGCCTTCTCAACGAGTGCGAGTGCCCCGCCCTTGCTTACGATTTCGTCAACGGTCGTCCACCGGAATTCGGAAACAGCCTTTCTACTCATAATTTCTTCTACGAGTGCCTTGCCGTCTTCGGGTGGCTCCGGAGGCTCAACTGAGTACCCCGCCTCCCCCAGCCTCTGTAAAATCCGAGCAACGCTCTCCAGCGAATCAAGATGTGCTGCACCGCCTACAGTCGCTTCAACAGACGCACAGGGGTTGTTGTGGAGGACGAACGCAACTTTCCGCTCGGCTCTCGGTTTCTCTCTCAGCTCTACCCATTTTTTTACCCTCCTCACAATCTTCCTCACTCGCTCTTTTAGCGGGGCGTGCTGCTCGAGTTCGGTTTCTTTAGTTCCGCTGTCCCCGCTGTCTCCGCTGTCCCCGTCGCCCCTTTTCAAAACGCCCACAATTATCGGCTCGATCACGCCCTCCAACTCCGGCATCGCAACGCCCCAGCCAACCTCCAAACTGCTCAACCCCTGACTCCCTCGCCTCCACTCCTCCTCTGTCGTGTTGTAGGAGAGCAGGGGGTGAAAGACCGGGACATCGAGTCTCTTCAGTGCGCTCACCGTGCCTGCTTCTTCTTTCTCTCCCTCTTCTTTCTCCCCTCCGGCAGCAGCACCTCCTGTGTTAAAAATCGACTGAAGGTTTATGAGTGCCTCAATCCCGCTCGCCGAAAAGAACTCTTCAACGACCTCGCTGCTCGACTTTGCACCCAACTCCTTGTCGCCCGCGCCGTAACTGAAGACAGGAATCACATCAAACCCGCTCTCGTCCTCTAACTCTAATTCTAACTCCCGAATTAAAGCGTCCACAATCTCAAGGTCTCGGTTCGCCCAGTAGGTGCGGAAGAAGAGCAAGCCGACTCTGTGCCGGTGCTGTGTTTGTTCCTGCCTGTGCGAGGCGTTGTACCACGCCAAATAGTCGTCCAAGCACTCAAAAGTGGTCTCGGCGTCAGGGTGGTAAATCCCCTCCCACAGCGTCTCTTTCGGCTCCTCGTAGTCGTAGCCCTTCCCCGCCAGCCCTAAAACCTCTTTTCCGAGATATTTCAGCATATTTTCGATGTTCTCTGCCCCGCCGTAGATGTAGTAGGCGTTGACCGTCGCAACAACTTTTAAGGAGACGCTTGAAAACGACCAGAAGGAAGAATCGTGCCCAAACGAAACCGTTGGCACTGCTTTCTCTTTTTCTTTTTTCTGCCTCTCGTTCAGCCTCTCGGCGATTTCGTCCCAATACGCATCGGTTGAGGGGTGCAAGAGAATGAGGTCCGCCTGCTCAAACGATTTTAAGCACTCCTTTCGCTTCTTCGCTTCTTCTACCTCGTGTGTAGTCCTCACGCTCAACTCTACTCCGAGCTCCTTACAGGCATTGACGAGCAACGCCTTGTCGCTTCCCCACACCACTCCCGCCACCTTCATTTTTCGTTTTCCCCTGTTCTGTAATTATTTTATTTTACACTGCTTCGTAAAAATATTATTTATTAAACCTTAAATTTTTTAGAATATTAAAAATAAAAAAGGGAGAGCCAAAACTCCCCCCCTACACAATCCCTTCACCGTCGAGGGAATACGAACACGCCCTGCTCGTAGACATCAAAGTCGATGCCGAGGAACTCGTCGATGTACTCCTGATGAATCGCTTCAGGTTTGAAGTCCGCGAACCTCTTTGGGTAGAGCCACTTCGCCATCACTGCGAGCGGTGCCGGGTAGTGCGGTGCGAATGCGAACGCGTTCGACATAATGAAAACGCTGTCGTTCTGCACCGCCGTGACATGCTCTGCAAAGCCCGGAAGCGCTCTTATCTCCTCGTAATGCTCCCTCATCTTGGTCTCGTCGTCTGTCTCGTAGCCGCCCTTGTATGAAATCCCGACAATCACATCCGGGTTCTGGTCCAGAATCCACTCGGTCTCTACATCCGCGTAGCCCTCAACGTAGCCCTCTGCAATGTTCTTACCACCCGCGAGCACGCAGAGGTCGTGCATTCCCGTTCCTGTCGAGTACGCTCGGCGACCAAACTCCTTCCCTCCGCCTGCGTCGATGAACACTCGCACCTTCTCGTCGTCTGGAATCTCCGCAACTCGGTCGTAGATCTCATCCACATACTGGTCGTGCCACTCGATGTATTCGTCCGCCCGTTCTCTCTTGTTGAGCAGGTAGCCGAGTTGTATCATCTCTTCTCGCTGTGTTGGTGCCTTGTAGAAGTCCAGTCGAACGATGTTTATGTCGCCGGGCAGTTTCTCGTCGAGTGCCTCGGTACTGGGCCACTTGGCATAAACGCAGACGGTGTCAGGCTCGACTGCCAGAATCGCTTCTATGTCGGGTGTGTACCAACCTCCAACATCGGTCTTCGTGCTGAGCTCTGGAAAGAACCGCGT
>Ga0190348_1000261_pt1 | contig 15018 bp, 9 predicted proteins | sample 48721367_MG_FD_161658 | JGI IMG/M metagenome (GOLD analysis project Ga0190348, IMG submission 161658) | Hydrothermal vent microbial mat bacterial communities from Southern Trench, Guaymas Basin, Mexico - 4872-13-6-7_MG | ecosystem: Environmental > Aquatic > Marine > Hydrothermal vents > Microbial... | reverse complement strand
GAAGGAAAGAAGCCGAGTCGATGGCCAGGCGCTGCGGTTTAAATTTATTAAGTTTTTCATGGATACTTCCCCAGAAAACCTCGGCTTCCACTTCAGATGCAGGAAAGACTCGATATTCGGTCACTTCTTGAGGGGTAAAAGTAGGGCTTAAATCAAGAATCTCAATTCCTTGAAGATCCCACCCAAAACCGCCGATGTTAGCTTCTAAATCCTCTTTTCTCTCCGCCAGCGAGATAAATAAGCATTTCTCTTTATTATTAGCTCCATCCCGAAGCCAGTAAAGAGAAAAAATAGTTTTTCCCGTCCCGGCTTCGCCAACCAATAAATAACTTCGGCCCTTGATAAAGCCTCCATCAAGAACTTCATCAAGTCTTTCAAAGCCAGTTGATACCCGATCCATTCCCTCCCTCCTTAGCTTTTTGATCGACAAATATAAATTTAAAAATTATTTTAAAATTAAATTTAATTGGTCTCCCTCGTCCACCTTTATATTTTTACTGATAAAATTAAGCTCAAATATTAATATTAATTTAATTTTATAATTTTAATGGCCTCCATAATCTAATTTTTTAACCCAAACAACTTAAAAGTTCCTAACTTGAGCTCAAATCAGGAAAAAAAATTTCCTCGTCACTTTGCTTCCTGATTTTGCCTTAAATTTAATGTCTCCTAAGTTAGTCTGTCAATAAAAAATTGTCCACGGTCAAAAAATTCTGTCTCATTTTCATTTGATTAAAACGCACCTTTTCCTTCATTGCTCTCGTGAAGCTTTATGCTCGATGAATATTACTCTAGGCTAAAGTCAACCTATTTAAATATCCCGGGCATTGTTTTTGAGGGGGACGATGATGGGTGGGACCGAAAAGATGAGGAAAGATGAAGGGAAAAAATAATATCGTGTATGGTCAATTGTGTATAGATAGCATTCTCATCCAGCACTATTATCTTTTTTACTTTTAGCTGACTTTTTCTGGAGACGCGCCAACCGGTAGTCAAAATCCCTAAGATAATATGATGAAGAAATCTCCCGGGCCAAAACAAACCCTTCTTCGGCTACCTGTTTTGCTTGCTCATAATCTTTTAAGCGATGTTCAAAATACATGGCTAATTCTCGAAGCGAGAAAAGAACGTGGTTGGTTACAGGAAGCGAAGAAGCCATCTCCTGCCAAAGAGGCACCGCTTTGTCTAGCTCGCCACTGCGCTTGAAATAAAGAGAGAGCCGCCGGCGGGCTTCGAGTGACACTTCATCAGTTAAACGGCCGTTGAGGGCTCGCTGGAAAAAATCAACGGATTTTTCTACGTCTCCGGTTCGCTCGAAAATCTTACCAGCCCCGAAAAAATCCATGGCATCAACCGGGCAGAAACTTTCGTCCTCGGCGATGACAGCGGCTCCGGCAATGACCACTCCCAACAAGGAAAGGATGTCTTCCTCATTATGATAAATAATCGGTTCTACTAAGCCAAAATTTCCACTCCGTAGATATTGAAAATATCGCCAGGGGATTTCGGCTGAAGGAATATCTTCGGCCCGATCAGTCAGAACTATTTCCCGAGCCAGGTGGAAAAGACGGCAACTCTCCAGCTTATGTTTCCACAGGCTTCGGGCCGGAAAAAGAAAATCCAGGTGAGGTAGGGCGGCCAGGTGAAATGGATTCCGGTAAAGAATAAATCTAGTCTCAAGAAGGGGAAGGTCAAAGGCTTTGCCATTATAGGTAACCACGGATTGAAAATCCATTTCCCGAAAAAAGCGAGCAAGTTCACCAATCATCCGCTCTTCTTCCGCTAGGTCACCCAGGAAAAATTGGACTATGCGGAAAGAATCATCTAGGTAAAACCCCAGGCCGACTAGAAAGGGAACAACTCCGGTGCCTCCTGAAAGACCAGTGGTTTCCAAGTCAAGGAAAAGGGCCGAACGGAGGTCTAGTTCCTCAAAAGCCTGCTCTTGACTCAAGCAAGATAACACTCGGCCATCAATGCGCAATCCCGCCGCAATTTCAATCTGCCCATAGCGTGTATTCAGGGCGTAAGTGTTTTCAAAAATGCGGAAAGGTTCTTGGCTTTGTTTTTCCTGGAAGGGGGGCTGAACCGCGGGTGGGGCAGGTTTTTGCTGCTGAGTCAAGCGGATTAGCTCTTCGAGTTTTTCTCGGGTGCTTAGCGAATCATCCGCCTGTAGTTTATCCCAGGTTTCTCTAATCGTCAGAGTGCGGGAACGAGCTTCTCTTTCCTTCCGGAGCCGGTTTAATTTATCCTTTAAGTCCATAATAAGTGAGTTAATTATATGTTTACAATTTATTTGATATAACTATTTTTGTCAATAGTTATCTTACCCGCCCTGATTATAGATTCTTTTCTCTCCAAATGGTTCCAAATGGTGAAAAAGCACTTCTTCCTCGCCTCGAAGGCTTATCTTGATTATAGTTTACTTTCCTCCTCCTTATCTTTTGGAGTTGATGGTTCCACGCTCTTTCTGCCTCATGTTGATGACTGAGAGACTTAATCATTCCTGATCCTCCACTTCCTTGCCCCTATCTTCCTCTGGAAACCATTACTAAAACCGTGATAGCTTGGGTAATAGCCATCAGCTTGAATTTTAAATATTGGCTGAGCAGAAAGAGCTGAGCAGAAAGAAATGAGGATCGACCACACATTCCTTCCCCCTTTTTTCTGGTGCTGGGAGGAATGCTGACCGCCACTATAATAGCCAATTGTCTTGTCAGTGCCCCAGGCCAAAATAAAGTATTAGTCACCATTTTCCCATCACGGTTTTAGAGATGCTTACCTTCTTCTATCTTCATTTACTTTTTTTCGCCGCTTCGCTGCGGAGAATTTCACCTTTTTTGATCATAATCTTACTGGCCCATAAACTGAATAACCAGTTGCCGGCGGCGGGGACGATTATCAAAATCAATAAACACGATTTGTTGCCAAGTTCCCAAGAGGAGGCGCCCTTCCTGGAAGGGCACGGTTAGGGAGGGACCAATCAATGCTGCCCGGACATGGGAAAAACCATTGCCATCGCCCCAGCGAGCATCATGATGATAGACTTGGCCTTCGGGAGCCACTCTGTCCAAAGCTTCAGACAAGTCTTTAACCAAGCCTGGCTCAAACTCAATCGTGGTCACCCCGCCGGTTGAACCCGGCACAAATACTGTCACCTGACCCTCTTTCAAACCCAGGGCCGCTAGTTTATCCTGAATGGGCCCTGTTAAATTAATAATATCATTAAACCCTCGGGTACTAAGGGAAAGGAATTCACTGATGATTTCCATTAGCCCTGCTCCACAATTTTTTCTAACTCTGCTCCATGATTTTCTTTTAGCTCTGCTTTACGATCTTTTATAGTTTTGCTTCGTGATTTTTTCTAGCTCTCCTTCATATTTTTTTGCTAGCTTCGATCTTTGATTTTCGATCTTTGTTAACTTTGCTCCTTAATCTTTTCTGGCTTCGATCCTCGATCTTTGTTAATTATAGTCCATGAAATTTTCTGGCTTCGATCCTCGCTCCTTGTTAAATTTGCTCCATGAAACTTGTTTACTTTGGTTTTCGCTCTTCATTATTTTTGCCCGGTTCTAATAGAATTTCTTGACAATAGAATAATAAGACAAAACCGCCTGGGCGTAAAGAGAGAAAACAGGTAAAAAATTAGGAAAATTAGAAGAAAATTAGGGGACAGTTTACATCTTTACCTATTTTTTGCTAAAAAAATCAAGGGAATATTGGTCTGTTTTTCTACTAATTACTAATCAATTGAGCCAAATCTTAAGCTAGATATGATTCCAACTCTTCCCATTTTCTTATCGGTCAATTAGCTATTTATAGGATAAGCCGTAAATTTTAGCCCTGATTTATCTTATTAATTAGTACTTAGCCAAGGAAAAAATGGAGACACTTCGGTTTTTTTCCATTTTAAAGTTGATCAAACGAATGGTAATACACAGCCAAAAACACCAACATCTCCCTATTTTTTCGGGTAAATAACTGCAACACATAGGGACATAATAACTATTCACCAATTTTTTTCGAAAAAAACACTAACACCTCATCATTTTTTTCATCCACAATGATATAAAAAGCTTTATTTAATTCCAGGTGCTCATTTTGGCGACAAAACCCGATTTTGGGGGCAAAAATCGCGAATAAGGCCTTTTTTCAGGGGAGTATTTGATGATATTTTGATTATTATCAATTAGTTAGCGCGGCCCGACCCCCATTTAAAAATTAAATTGGTGTGGCCCGGCCCCAAATTTAAATTACCTTCTAATGGGCGACCCCAAATTAATACAGCCTCTTGGCTTACAGTTTTAAGAACATCCATTCTTTAGAATAAGGCACACTACCCATTAACACGCCTTTCTTCTTGGTAACTAAAAGGCAATCACTAGGGTTGTAACCAAATCCATTCACCGGATCGAAAAGTCCCGGTTCGACACTAAAAGTCATGCCTTCTTCTAAGACTGTTTCGTCTCCTAAAGCGATAAATGGAGGCTGATGCCCCTCCATACCCTGGCCATGAGCCACTCGCTGGTAGAGTAATCGCTGGATGTCTTTTCCTTGCTTCACTTGAAATTTATGGACTTTGTAAGCCACTTCAGCACAGGTTACTCCGGCTTTTGATTCTCTTTCTTGAATTCGCACCGTCTCTGTCACAACCTCCCACACCTTTTCCCGCCAATCATCCCAGGGGTAAAGCTGGAAGTAACGATACAGTTCGCCACCATAGCCACCGATGGTGACGATGCCAGCAATCTGAAGAGCATCGCCTTTTTTTATTTTATTGTGGTGGAATTGATTGGGGTGGGGATAGGCTGTACCTCGCCCAGTACGACAGCCGATTCTTACCCGAATTCCTACGGCATTATGGGGACGGCCATCGCGCTTGATATCCTGCATGATTAAATTGGTTCCGTACTCTTCGCAAGCCTTGGCCACCTCAAAATCGGTGGCATCAGTGCCCCTGGTAAGAAGGTAATCCCGGCCAAAAGCATGAATCTGACTAAAGTAGTTCATAGCTCGTTGAATAAGAGCAATTTCCTCTGGAGTCTTGACCATCCGCATCTTCATACAAATGTCACTGATATCAACCACCTTGGCCTTAGGTAACACTTTCTTGAACTTTTTCATCCGCGACGGAGTAAACTCGGAATCAAAACCAAACGTTTTATCCGCAAAGCCTTTTTTCTTCATCCCCTCGAGGAACCACTCAAAAAGATCAACTCGGTAACCTTTAACCACCTTCCCCTTATCAGGATAGCCACCTTTAGCATGGGGATAATCATAGTAATAATTCATCTCGGTACACCACCAGGATTTAACCAATTCATTGTCAAGCCCCGGACTAAACCAGTAGATGATATCCTCCTCGGCCACGGGAAAAACACACCAGCATGGCCGCTCGGTCTTGGTTAAAAAACAGCCCGAAAAATAAGTCATATTCCAACTATCTTCGAGTACAATAACGTCAACATCCCGTTCGCCCACTCTCTCCTTCAGGCGTTTAACCCTCTTCTGGTACCAGCTTAAAGGAAGACGATCAACTCCTTTGGGAGCTGGCTGAGGATGATCGGGGCTTTTCACCAAAAGCTTGGCCGAGTCTCCCTTGATGTCTTCTTTTTTAAGCGGAGGAGAAACTGAAGGGAACGATGACTTGGTTAATCCAGCCCCAAAAAAGCCCAGGCTTAGATTACGCAGAAAACTTCGCCTTGACCATTTCATAAACGCCTCCTTTTAATTAGGTATTAAACTTAAATAATTGCTCGACAAATTTTTAGCTCCACAGGAAAATATTTATTTTGATGAATAATCATCAGAACAAATGAATAATAAGCAGGCAAACAAATCGAATGATTCATACGCTTGGTCTCATCTTCTTTAAGGTGAACGGAAACATTAACAGCTCTCTCGCCCAGGATTCACTCACTTTTGTTCTAAAGTTTTCTCAAAGGGGTTGGGGCAGTTAACAACCAGCAGCACTACCTTTCTAGTAGTGTTATTTACCCAATTGTGAGGTATCTCCGATGAAAAGTGAGCGCTATCTCCAGGGAACAATTCATGGTGACCATCTCTCAAAATTAAGGTTAAGATTCCTTCCAGAACATAAATGAACTCTTCTCCTTGATGAGAATAAAAATTTACGTCCTTTCTTTTTTTCCCTCCGGGCAACAGCTCAACTATTCTTGGAAAAAGTTGCTTTCCCTCCAGATTGCCACTAAGAAGGTAGTTTATAAAATGGCTGCCTTGATCATATTGAATAAGCTGCTTCTCATAACTTCTGGTTATTTCTCCATGAAGTTTCCAAGGAAAAGCAAAGAAATAGGTAATATCGACGCCAAGAGCTTTGGCAATTCTTTCCAGGGCATCCACTGCCACCGTGGTTAGCCCTCTCTCCAGCTGAGATAAAAAACCGGTCGATAAATCTGTTTTACTACTTAATTCCTTAAGAGTCAGGTTATGATCTTGTCTTAACCTTTTGATCTTCTGACCAAGATTATTGGCCATGATAAATCACCTTTTTTAATAATTTTTTTCTTACTGCCTAAACTTATATCTTAATAGAAATGAAATTGCAAACCACAATTGGCTGTATTGTTAGCCTACATGAAATTTATTTATTAATATGAAGTTAAAAACAATTTTAGACTCTAAAAACTTCCTAAAATTGATTGTTCCCGGGCTGATCTCGAATAGATCAGGTGAGCTATCGCGGCCACAGAGCAAATAGAAACGAACAAAATGGTCTCCATCTATGGTGGCCTTCCCTCTTTTCCTCAATTATTTCAAGATAGGCGCCTATTTTAACTCTAAAGTTCATTTTAACTTTAGAAATCCACTTTAGCGACTATTCAAGTAATTCATTCAGAAGCTAAGTCGCTATTTGCTTTTCTTTCCCTTAGCTATATTGACCTATCATTAGCTCTTTTTGGACCCATGCCCTTTTAAATTGGCTTTAACTCCACTTACCTTGGTCCAGGAGGTAAATGAGTGAGCAAATACCTCACTATCAACATCCGCAGATGAAGCGATGTTCCCTTGCCCTCTTGAAGACCGTGGTTTCGATTGGGATAAGCCATGTAATCAAAAGACTTGCCTAACTCAATAAGACGGTCGACTAACCCTTCCGTTATTTGGATATGAGTGTTAGTCTCGCCAGTGCCATGAATGATGAGGAGGTGCCCCTTTAGCCCCTCAGCATAGTTGATCGGAGCTGATTTACGGTAGCCCTCGGGATTTTCGGCCGGAGTCCGCATGTATATTTCTTGAAACCAGGCATTATAGAGATGCGGTTGGGGCTTGGGCGCAACGGCTATCCCGACGTGATAAATTTCTGGTTTCCTGAACATCGCATTGAGAGTGTTGGAGCCACCTCCACTCCAACCCCAAATACCAACTCGGGATAAATCAACATAGGGCCTGGTTCGGGCTAACTCTAACAGGCCAGCAGCCTGCTCCTCGGTGGAGAGCGGACCGAGACTTCCAAACACGGCCCGTCGCCACGCTGCCCCTTTTGGCGCTGGCGTTCCCCGGTTATCCATCGACACAACGATATAACCAAGGTCAGCTATTACCCGATGAAAAATATTCCTCGTGGACCACCTATCTAATACTGTTTGAGAGTGCGGCTCCCCATACACCCAAACGAAGACTGGATATTTTCGAGAAGGATCGAAATCGCGGGGCTTTATCATCCAGGCATCCATCACCACACCGTTACCAATATCGAGTTTGAGAAATTCCACGGGGCGAACAATTAATGATTTAACTTTGTCGCACAGATTCTTATTATCTTCAATTACCCGAAGCACTTTGTGCTGGGGAAATTCTACCAATTCGATAACCGGAGGCGTATCAAATGTTGAGTAAGTGTGGAAGGCCCATTTTGCATCTGGAGAAAAATCGTAACGGTGGACTCCTGGTTGGCTCTCAGGCGTAACTCTCTCTGCCTGAGCTTGCCCATCAAGACGTACACGATAAAGATACCGCTGGGTCATATTGCCGGGAGAGGCATAATAGTAAAACCAGCCTCCCGCTTCATCCACACCAACTCGTTCAATGATATCAACTCCCTGAGGCGTTAATACTCCTTGTTCTTTTCCATCTCTTGAGTAAAGATAAGCTCGACGCCAGCCATCTTTCTCGCTTAACACAATGAACTCCTGTCCATTTTTAATCCACTCTAATCCTAAATTTACCCTGTAACTGGCTACCACCCAAGCAGGATCTGATTCTTGATAAATGCAAGCAACCTTCCCCGTATGGATATCAGCTAGAAAAAATTCCCGTTTATCCCGGCCCCGACTTAAATTTTCGACTAACAATTCGCGGGAATTCCTGGCCCACCCAACTTGGCCAAGATAAAACCCTTCAGGGGGTGAAGGGAGGTCAAGCCAACGTGTCGGGCCTCCGCTGGCGTTAACAACCCCAACTCTTAAAGAGGGAATTGTCTCCCCTATCCGGGCATAGCGTACATACTTTACCTCAGGATAGGTCGGATCGCCGGGAATAAGCATCGGGCGTAAGCGGACTTGGGAGGAATCAGCCTGGACATAAGCTACCCACTTCGAATCAGGGCTCCAGACTGGTCGTGTGTTACTAATTGTATCTACCACGCCATCTGTAGTAAGAGGCATTGTCCAGGAAGTCCTGAGGTCATAAACATAGAGGTTTTCTTTGTCGCTATAAAGAAAGCGCTTACCGTCGGGAGAAATGCTGTTTTCCAGAGAAAACCATCCGGGACTTACCCCAGCCACCACTCTTTTTAGATTCCCAGATTCTAATTCAAGTATCCAGTAATCAACTACTCTATTCTCGCCTTCGTTTCTGGTGGTTGACAATAAAACCCAGCTTCCATCGGGTGAAAACGCATACCTGTCAACCGAAAGGGGTTCACTTGCCCCCTGAGGGGTAAGCTGTGAAGGCGAGGCCAAGACTCTTCTCTGCCCAGTAGCCACATCATAGCGAACCAACGCTTGGCCATTAGAGCCTTTAACAGCTTCGAAAACTGTATATCCTGAGCTATCCAGAAGCCACACCCCTCTCCAAGGCCTGACTCTAAACTCCCCTCGCTCATAAATGGCCCGCAAATGTGCCTCGGCTTCAGGTGGAATCTGCCCCCAAATTTGGGGAGGCAGTACAATAGAAACACATATCATGCTGACAAGAACAATCAGTAGGGGGATCTTTTGGTTAGCCATGGCTCACTCTCCTTTAGATTAATTTATAGTAAGAAAATTTAAATCTCATCTTATAAATTCTCCTCAACTAAATTAGCTTCAACAACTAATTCAGCTTCCCTTTAATCTAAGAGAATTCTTATCAAAATTTTGCTTATAACTATAATGATTTATATCTATTAAGATTTTAATATCACTAGTATTAGCAATCATTTATCAGAATTAGCAAGTTTTCTCTTCAATGGACGACTAAAGCCACGTTGCCGATATTCATATAATAACGATTTGAGTTTATTAGCTATTTCTGGATATTTAGCCCTTAAATCAAACTTTTCTCCTCGGTCATTTTCCAAATCATAAAGCTCGCCTTGGGGCATCTTCTCGTTGGGGGCAATAAATTTCCATTTTCCCTGCCGAATGGCCAAATGCCCATTTCGATCCTGAAAAACAAGCGCCTCATGAAGAGATTTTCCTTCTGGGTTTCCAAAAAAAGCAGGCAGGATATTCCAACTGTCTTCACCGGCATTATCAGGAAGGGGCTCACTAATTAAAGCGGCGAAGGTCGCCAATAGATCAACCAGGCTGATAAGCTCATTAGAAACTCCTCCTGGCTCAACATTTCCCGGCCAACGGACGATAAAGGGCACTCGATGACCTCCTTCCCAAATATCTCCTTTGAACCCCCGGAAGTCTAAACTTGATTTGTGGCCATTTGCCCCTTTCCTAGCTCCATTATCACTGGTAACAATTAATAGAGTATCTTCTTTAATTCCTCTTTTTTTGAGATGGGCATCAATTTCTCCAACCACCCAATCAACCAGAACGACCAGATCTCCTCGGGGGCCTTCTTTACTTTTCCCCTTAATAAAATCGGGAACAAGCCAAGGAACATGGGGAGAGTTAGTAGAGAGAATAAGAAATAGGGGACGATTTCGGTTCTTCCTGAGATGGGTATCAATTACTTTTTTTGCTTGTTGAGCAAAGACTACGTCAATTTCTTCTTCCGACCAATCCTCGGCCATCGGTCCAGGAATAAAACCTGGCAGTCCTTTCCATTCTTCCTTGCTCATCCTGCTAGGCACTTGGAGCAACTCATCATTTTCAATAAAACAATAAGGAGGATCACTGCTGCTGCATCCGGCTGTCCCAAAGAAATAATCAAAGCCTAAGCATGTTGGTCCGCCTTCAACTGGTTTGGTAAAATCAATCCGCCATTGAATATTTTCATCAACTTGGAAAGGATTCCCCTGAGTATAGAAATTTCCAGCCTTACTTCCATCCTTAGTAGTCCACTTTAGACCAAGATGCCATTTGCCAATGTAATAAGTGCCATATTCTCTTTTACGAAGAAGGGAGGCAAGAGTCAGCCTTGAAGGCTCAATTAAAGGAGGTTCATAAGGCATAAGCACGCCTCTTTTGAGCCGCGTTCGCCAGGAATACCTACCTGTAAGAAGACTGTAACGAGTAGGGGTGCAGAGCGCTGCAGGAGAATGAGCATCTATAAACCTGAGCCCTTCGGCAGCAACTCTATCCACATTAGGGGTTGGAATTAGAGAATCGGGATTATAACAACTTAGGTCTCCCATCCCCATGTCATCAGCCATAATAATAATTATATGAGGCAGTTTACGCTTGAGCGGTCTTGTTTTAATCCGCTTGGTTAATTCTGAATTTAAATTTAAGCTCTCCAAAAATAATCCAAAACCGAGAGACACAAGAAATTGGCGCCTATTCATTTTTAATTTCCTAAATCTATTATATACTAAGCAAACAATTTCAATATCATGATAGCCCTGATTGGGATAAGGGGTTTCATAAAGGTTGTTTGACACCGTAAAAAAGGCATTGCGAGTCTTTTTACACCTTCAAGGCTCATTCCATGTGTTCCTAGATTAAAACTCCAGTCTTAGTTAACTCTCTTTATTTTTCCATCACGTTTCTGGAAATTCTTACTCACCTTCGCTAAATGTTAAATCTCCATAAACTGAGCAATTCTTTTTCATTCTTCTTTTTTTTAGTTTTTTTAGTCCAACTTCAACGCCCCAATTTATTGTCCAAATCATTAGCTTAATTTTTCTCTAAAACGTTGCCTCAATTTTTTCTTCTCTCTATTTAGTTTTGTCCATCGGCTTTCATATCAGGAAAAAATTTTGTAAGTTCTTGGGGGGAAGGTTTTTTCGTCAACAGGCTAACCCCAAAAAGGCTTAAAAGCGAGACTGGCAAAGCAAAAAAGAGAATTGGAATTCCAAAAGGATCCCCTTCGATAACTTTCTCGGGCGGTAAAACTTCCACTAAGATTCGCATCAAAATGGCCACAAACGCCCCGGAAAGAATCGAGGCCAAACCTCCGGCTCTGGTGGCTCTTTTCCAGGTTAAGGCTGCCAGCAAGGCGGGCGTTATGGACACTCCATAAATGGTGTAAGCAAAAACAGCGGTTTCTAAAACAGAAGTCATCCTGACCGCCAGAAAGAAGGCAATCACACCGATAAAGAGAACAAAAATTCGTTGTAAAGCCACAATGAACTTCTGAGAAGCATTTTTATTAATAAAACGTTGATACAAATCTCGGATGATATTGGTTGAGGAGGATAAAAGATAATTCATACTGGTTGAAATAACCACCGCACAAACTGCCCCTAATAATAGGACTCCGATAAGAGGAGGGACCAGTTGACGGGCCGCTAAGATAATCACCTTAGCTCCCTCTTTAGGAATGCTTAAATCAATCTGCCCCTGAAGTTGACTATAAGCAAAAACAGCTATCGCTACGGCTACTGTCTCAACAAAAATAACGCCTAATACCCAGAAAATAACAGCTTTTTTAGCTTCTCTGGCCGAACGAGCGCTGTAGAATTTTTGATACATACTTTGCACTCCCATTAAGAGGAGAAAGGTTGCCAGAAAATATCCAATAACTTTAATTGTCGGATGCGCCCCAAATTGATCATTAATAAGCGCAAAATAGCGGGCATCGAGCTTTGACTCAATACCTGACCATCCTCCAGCCCCAAAATAAAGAAAAGGAAGAGAAAGCAAACACGCCAAAACAATAACAATGCCGTTCGGGAGATCGGTATAAATAACAGCCAACATGCCGGCCGAAGCAGTGAACAAAAGAACAAAAATAGCGGTCAAGAGCATGCCTCTAAATTCAGAAACCGCTCCATCTGTAGCCACATTCAAAATAAATCCTCCAGCTACAAACTGATAGGAGATAGTGGCCGTAAACGAAATAATAATCGTCAACGAACCGATTATCCGGGCGAGAGGTCCGTATCTTTCTTCGAGAATATCCCCGATAGTATACTGACCGAATGTCCTTACTTTCCCGGCAATAAAATAAATTAAAATAATTCCTAGAAAGGCTCCAGCGGGTAACCAAATGGCTGAAAAACCCGCTTTGGAAGCTAATTCGGCCCCCGCAATAAAAGTGCCCGAGCCAATCCAAGTACAAATCAAAGTAAAAACCATCACCCAAGTTTTAACCGAACGACCAGCAACCATAAACTGCTCTTGGGTCCTTACTTGGCGGACACGATAAATATTTAAGCCACTAAGCACAATTAAATAAGCAAGAATAAGATACAAATAAAAACTCATTATCACTCCTTTCGTCTCTTATTGATTTATCTCATATCAAATAATCAATCCAAAATCAATTTTATCTTCATAGAATTTAAAATATTTCATTTTTATGAATGCTCCTTGCTTTTTTTATTATTATTGACAAATATTTTTTTAATTTATAAAATTTTTTGACAAAATGTACCCAATAGTTGTTCACCTTGAAGAAGAATTTTCTGATTCATAATTGACATAATTAAGCTTAACTTAACTAAAGAGGTTTCGATGTCAAAGATCCCTCGCCGGGAATTTCTCCAGGCAATAGGTATCGGTAGTTTAGCCTTACTGCTTCCTTCTTGTAGGCGGGAGACTCCAATTTCCAAAATCCCTAATGTTCTTTTTATCTCCATCGATGACCTTAATGATTGGATAGAGCCTTTAGGTGGACATCCTCAGGCAAGAACCCCTAATTTAGCCCGTTTTGCTCGCCAAGGGGTAACTTTTACGCATGCATATTGTTCCAGTCCAGCCTGCAATCCCTCGCGCACAGCGATAATGACCGGCCTTGCACCCTATAGCTCTGGTGTTTACTCCAACTACCAGGATTGGCGGGAGGTTATTACCGATTACACTTCTTTGGGAGCCTATTTTCGCCAACATGGCTACTACGCAACCGGAGCCGGAAAGATATTTCATTTCCATATGATTGACCCCAACTGTTGGGATGACTATTGGCCTTCGATCGAAAAAGAAATGCCTGATGACTACCTTCCTCCTGGAAAAACACCAATTAACATGCCTGAGTTCGAGAATATGTATAAAGCGTTTGACTGGGCTCCTTTAGATGTGGATGACCCCCTCATGGGTGATTACAAAAGTGTGGCTTATGTCAGCAAGCAACTCCGGCGCCAACATGATAAACCATTTTTTCTGGCCTGTGGGATATACCGACCTCACCTTCCCTGGTATGTGCCCCGGAAATATTTTGATATGTTTCCACTAGAATCAGTCAAGCTCCCCAAAATCTTGGAAAACGACCTTGATGACCTCAGCGAACGAGCTATTGATATCGCTCATCGAGGAGGAAACTACCACCGTCATGTGGTGCAGGCTGGACAATGGAAAAATGCCGTGCAGGGTTATTTAGCTTCCATTGCCTTTGCTGATGCCATGCTGGGCAAAGTGCTTGATGCCCTTGAAGAGAGCCCTTATGCTGATAATACCATTGTCATCATCTGGTCAGACCACGGCTGGCAATTAGGAGAAAAAGAGCATTGGCGTAAATTTGCTCTCTGGGAAAATGCGCTAAGATCGGTGTTGATGATCAAAGTTCCTCGCGGCGTTCCTGGCTTACCGGCAGGCACTAAGCCCGGGACTCGGTGCGAACGAATTGTTTCCCTACAGGATATTTATCCGGCACTACTTGAGCTGTGTGGCCTTCCGCCTCGGGATGATATCGATGGCCATAGTTTAGTGCCTCTTCTCAAAGATCCCGCTGCTCACTGGAACTACCCAGCCATTTCTACTTATGATTTTAGCGAATTTTCTATCCGGACCGAGCGCTGGCGCTACACGATTTATATTGACGATAGTGAAGAATTATATGATCACTTAAACGACCCGGAAGAATGGTATAACCTGGCCGAGGACGCGCGGTATGAAAAAGTTAAGCAAGAACTAAGAAGTTACATCCCCAAAAATCCTGCTCCGCTCGTTAAAACCTCCCTTAAACTCCAGCCTCACCATTTTCCCCCTTTTAAATCAAAGGAAGAATATTACGACTGGATCAAGCATGGCAAAGACAACAAGTATTTAATCGAGAAATATTGGAAATAGGGTAAATAGGTGAGCTGACACCAGTTTTCTTCTAGGCATTTATTTTTGAAGGATGAAAAACTGGGGAAGAACTGGGGAAATAGTACATATTTACCTGTTTTTTCGGATAAAAAAATCGAGGAAATATTGTCTTATTTTTCTGTTAATTACCAATCAATGGAGCCAAATCTCAAATTAAATATGATTCCAATTCTCCTCATTTTTTTCTTGGCTTGGTAGCCATAAATAGTATAAACCGCGAATTTTAGCCCTAAAAATCGCGTTTAAGGATAATTTTAATGGCTATTTTGCAGGTTATCTTGTTTTTTATCAATAAGATGGCGCGGCCCGACCCCGAATTTAAGAATTTACCCCGAATTTAACCGAATTTAACCAATTTAAAGGCTTCCCTCCCCTTAACGCTTTTTCTCTTAACTTTTTTTGCCAACCTAAAATCTGGGTAATCCGTTAT
>Ga0190348_1000256_pt1 | contig 15080 bp, 21 predicted proteins | sample 48721367_MG_FD_161658 | JGI IMG/M metagenome (GOLD analysis project Ga0190348, IMG submission 161658) | Hydrothermal vent microbial mat bacterial communities from Southern Trench, Guaymas Basin, Mexico - 4872-13-6-7_MG | ecosystem: Environmental > Aquatic > Marine > Hydrothermal vents >... | reverse complement strand
AGGATTTTATCAATTAAAAAAGAAGGTGAAGTAACTTCTCTACAGTTTTCCCTATCAATATTATGCTGATCAATTGTTTCGATAAACTTCTTAATGCTATTGGTACATCTTGTATTGCTAAATGTAAATATGTATGACAGTACACATGTCGGACGGTGTGAATGCTTTTTTATTCTTCTTTTTATACCCTTTAATATTTCTATATCTTTATCTCTCATTACTCCTCCGTAGTTTTATTATTACAATTTACTCTAAATGAATCCATTCTTTATTTCTTAATTTTAATTGTATATATACAGGATTGATCACCTTGAATAATGTTACATATTTAAAACGATATACCTTTATCGACATATCGTCAACTGCCTTTTTTGCTTTTACCAAACTATCTAATTTAGCATTATTAACTACCTCTACTTTAGTTTTCCTAATAGAATTAAAGAAATTACGTACACCCAATCCGTTAATTTTGCTTTCATACTTATTAGTATTACTGCAGTACGCAAAAAACATTAGCAACATATCGTCTTCAATTATACCTTCTTGCTTTAAAATCAGTATCCTCCCTTGGAGAGCTCGCAAGTCTCCCCTACTGTTGCATCCAAGCATTGCCATTATATTTACGATTTTGTCAATTCCAATATCTTCGTAATTTTCTAAGTATTCCATTGGAATATCAGGTGCTACGTAAACTCTAGAATTTTCCCTATCAATATTATGCTGATCAATTGTTTCGATAAACTTCTTAATGCTATCAATATGCTTCATATTGCTGAATACAAATATATGAAATAGCGCACAAGTAGGACGATACGGATATCTTTTTATTTTTCTCTTTATATCTTTCAATATTTCTATTTCTTTATCTTTCATTCTCCCTCCAATTACGTTGTTTTAATTTTACTCAATTCCATAGTTGTAACAACACCTGATTCATATTTAAATTTTATAGCAATAGGATATGCAAACATAAATATAGAATATCTAATGCCGAAACGTTTATCTATTTCTGTATTTACAAAATATAATTCGTTTTCTGAAAATGAATTATATATTTTATATATCTCCTTCATAACAATATGTGCTATAGTGTACCTATTTATATCATGTATTTGCCTCAATACTTCCCATGTAGTTTTATATTTATCATACTTCGCAATGAATATTGGAATATCTACTACGATATATCCTTTTCTAATTGCATCCTTTTTTATAAAGGAAATATCAATATTTCTATCATGTTTCAGCATTGCTTCTTTGCCTAGTCTATATAAACTACCTATATTTATGCTATACCTTAATAGTGAAACTGCAATATTAGCAGTTCCTAATATAGACATTATACTTATCTTTTCTGCCATAGTTATTGCAGTTGTACTCTTATAATAATAACTATATGATGGTACATCATCTGTATTATTATCTGCATCAATCATCATATCTGCTAAAGATAATGTTATTTTACATACATCTTTATCTGAATTACGGTAGTATGCAGGATAAGCATTCTGTAAGATTAATTTATCAAAATCCTTTGTATTACTACCAGTATGTCTATTTGTTGTAGTAACTACATGTGGTACAACTAGTATATTATATGGATACTCAATCCTATCTATATTATCATAATTAGACATATCTTCTCCTATTTTTGCTTATATTCTTATCAGTTCTACTTCGTCGTTTAATTTTCCAAACTTCATTTTAATAGCAATAGGATATTCAAACTTAAATAGAGAATTTCTGACATAAAAAGTATTATCTACTCTAGTATCCACAAGGTGCATTTTATTTCTAGAGGGCGAATTAGATATTCTGTATATTTCTTTCATAATAATATGTATTATATGTATTCTAGTATCTTCTTTCATGCTATATAGATTTTCAAGTATGTATCTGGTATTATGTTTATCTTTTTCTGTTGGTTCTCCAATAAATATTGTGATTTCCATTATTATACGTCTATATTTTCCTAGAGTACTACTATCTTTCAAAAGTTTCAAAAAGTTGACATTAATATCTCTACGACAATTTTTTATTGCTTCTTTACCAAGCTTATATAATCTATATGGATCTATATTATGCTTTAACAATGAAACTGCTATATTGGTAGTTCCTAATATAGATGCTATATTTACTTTATCTGTTGTTGTTATTATATCTGGATTACTATAGATACTGTATGTAGTTGTATATGATAATGAAACACCAGTATCTGTTACTTTTCCTGAAGATAGCAATATCTCATTAATGTCTTTGTACGAATTGCGATAATATGCAGGATATGCATCCCTTAAGAACATTTTATCAAAGTCTTTTATATCGGCACCAAGATATTTATGTTCCGTTATTATTATATATGGTATTGCTAGAATAGTATATGATTTCCTTATTTTATTGATATTGCCATAAAACATAGTTCCTCCTTTTCTATTTATAATCTTACTAATCTTATTCTATGTCCAGATATTTTATTCCAAATCTTAATAGCAAGAGGCTTTACGAAATTGAACGAAGAGTACCTAACGAATATTTCTTCATCTAGTTTTGTTCTTGCAAGATATATCTTGTTACTGAAAAATAGCTTATGAACTTCTCTAAATATGATATGTGCTATATGAGAGAACAAATCGTAAGTTTTGCTTGTAGTAATATCATATGACTTATCAATTGATAGATTATAAGCCTTCCTATTATGTATATTTAATACCTTTTTTTGTAGAAACTTCTCTGTCATCTTTTTAGTAATATACCTGGAATCGTCACCCTCTATATTATATATATTGAATGTGCTTTCTTTAAAGAATAGTGGAACTTGCATCATCATTCTGTATCTTTCATAATCAAGTCCTACCTTTTTCATATTTCTCACGAAATCTGCACTAACATTTTCTTTACCTGCTTTTACTTCTTCTTTACCACTATGATATAGATTATTTTCGTTTATATGATATGTCACTATTGAAGCCAATACATTATCAGTTCCTAATGCCGATAATATATTAATTTTATTTACCAATGTTAGTGCATCTCCATCTGACGATAGATATGGTACTTCACTAACTTCTGCTATTGTTTCGCCTATAGATTCTATTATCTTGAATACGTCCCTATATGAATTGTGGTAATATATAGGATAAGCATTTCTCATAAATGATGTACAAAAATTCTCTTTTAATAATATTTTTGGTGTTTTCATATCTGTATCAACATATCCTGCTATTACTGTAGTTACATACGGCACCAATAAAATAGTATACTGTTCTTTCTTTGCCATCTTAAATCTCCTTATTTTTTTATCACTTCACTAAATTTCAGATTTTTTATCTGTAACTTCGCCAGTCCTACTCTATTCTTCGATACTTCATGCTTAATCTTAATAGGTAAGGGACGCACAAAATTAAACGAAGAGTACCTAGTATATACCTTTTTTAGATTATTCAATAAAATTTCCCTAGAATTAGGTTTAGATCTTGCAAGGTAAATCTTACCTACCAGAAACGATTTATATGCTTCCCTAAGTACAATATGTGCTATATGGGAAAACAAATCATAAGTTGCATAACGACGTATATTAAATGCATCTCCCTTAAGAAACATCGGAACTTGCATTACCATTCCATGGTTACTAAAGGCATCTTCTTTTATTTTCTCGATACTTTTTATAAAATCTGCATCAATATTCTTTTTATCTGTTTTCATTATTCCTTCGCAATAATTATGATATAAGTTATTTGTTATTCCTTTCATATCTATATTATATATTACTTCAAAGGCAGATATATTATTAGTTCCTAATATTGATAATATATTAACTTTATCTACTGCAGTAAATGCACTTTTATCTATTAATACTTGTGGCACTTCATTTATATCGGTTTCTACTATTTCGTCTAAAGATTTTATTATTCTGAATACATTCTTATATGAATTGCGATAATACATAAGATAGATATTTTTCAGGAATAATTCGCTAAAATTTTCTTTCGGCAATATTTTATCTTCTTCCGGATATAATTCTTTGTACTCTTCTATTACTATAGTTATATATGGTACTAATAGGATAGTATATAATCTCTTATTGTTTTTTACTCTACTGTGCATGTCTCCTCCTCTTTTGTCTATATCTTTGCCAGTCCTACTTTACATGTTAATACTCCTTGTTTAATCTCTATAGCTAGAGGTCTAACAAAGTCAAATGAAGAGTCTCTGGTATATATATCTTTATTAAGTTTGGTCCTTGTAAAATAGATCCTATTTGTTAAAAATGATTTATATGCTTCTCTGAGTACAATATGTGCTATACGGGAAAACAAATTATAAGCTTCACATACAATATGCTTATCATATGTAATGCGATTATCATGTACATTAAGCATGGCTCTTTCAGTAATGTATCCATAATGGCTACCTGGTATATCAAGTATAATAGCTTCATCTTCTTCTTTAAAGAACAGTGGTATTTGCATTGCAATTCTATATCTACTAGAAATAGCTTCCATTTCTTTTATGCTTTCTATAAAATCTGCACTAATCTTTTTTGTTGCCTTTTTATCATAATGACATAAGTTATCCGCTATCTCTTCCATATTCATACGATATGTTACTATCAAAGCTGACACATTATTAGTTCCCAACATTGATATTATATTGATTTTATTTACAGTTGTTAATGCACTTTTATCTGCCGATACATATGGTACTTCGTCGAATTCAGCCACTGTTTCATCTATAGATATTATTATTTTGGATATATCTTTATATGAACTGCGGTAATATGCAGGATAAATGTTTTCTATAAATAATCTACCAAGATTTTTTTTCGATAATATTTTAGCAGTATCTTCGTATTCTTTTGTTACTATAGTTATATACGGTACTACTAGAATAATCTGCGATTCTTTAATATATTCCGTTTTATCAAGCATAGTTTCTCCTTTGTTACTATAATTCAATGCATAAATGCATTGATTGCTATATTTAACTGCATATAACGGTAAATTAACACTTATGAGTAGCAAAATAGCATTAACAAAATGAATGAGATGGGCAGGGGTGGTGGAAGGGTGGGGGGATTTACTATATTTGGCATCATTTAGCATTCGATTAGTTTCTCTGCCACCCCACACCCCACTTCCACCACAATTGGCAACCTTTTTGCAATCTTTTGCAATAATATATTCCTTAATTAGCACTTTTTATAATGCATATGCTAATTCTATTATTTGCCTATAGAGCTTTTCTACTTGCTCTATATCTACTTTATTCGGCAAAGTAGAGTTAACATATGCCATTTCTAACATATCAAATTTTTTGTTTGCCATTTCTCTTATTTGCTTTAATGTATATGTACCTTCCATTATTGCTCTTAAAAACTGTGCATCTTTCCTTTCTACATATAGTTCACCTTCTGTCAATATTTCAATTCCTGTCTCTAATAATCTGAATAAATGCATAGCATTCTTTACATCATAGCCATATTTCTTAACTCTTGCAAGTCTTCTTTTATTTTGATTTACATATTCATTAATAGCATCTAATCTTTGCAATTGTGCAAATGCATAACCACCATAAGAATGCTTTACCTGTTTCGAAAGAAACATATTTCTATGCTTTATTAATAGTTCTCCTTCTGTAGATATATATATAATATGTTTCCTCTTAAGAAACATTAATTCAAGTATATTTGGATTGGCTTTTGTTGCAAGTCCCATATACTTGTCTAATGCAAATATAGTTCCTTCCAGTATAGTCTTATTAACAGTATCCTTAACTTCCTTTTGCTCTACTCTACCAAATATTGACATCAAGTGCTCCTTATTTGGTATAAATATTCCTTTTATATCAATATCTGACTCTGGAGTATTAAGTCCATATGATATGGACCCACCATATCCTAATAGAATTAGCTTTCCATATGGACCTAACTTTTTATTTACAATATTAAGGATAACATCTCTTTTTAGCATTTTACCTCCATGCTTTAAATATATGCTTTTATACCAATTTTCGCAATATGTATTAAAGCTAGCATCTAATGCATCTAATGCTAACTTTTATTATGTACTAATATTAGCACTATATATATCTCTTCTCCTCTTTAATACTAGTATCTAATGCATCTCATACTAGTATTTAATGCATACATATTAGTACCTATTAAGCATTTACGGTAGTAAATGCTCTAAATTCTAGTACTATTTAATGCATATAATACTAGTATATAGTGCATATAATGCTAGTATTAAATGCATATAATGCTAGTATCCAATGCATCTAATACTAGTATTAACTATCTATATTATATTTGGATTGTTTTCTTGCTATATTATATAGCAAGAATGTTTCTTGTGTAATAGCTTCAAGAAACATTGCTTTTGCAATTTTCTATTGCACTTATATCCCTATATATGTATATTTTTTTATTTGCTTTAGAGGTTATTTCTAACCTCTATAGATATGAAGTACATCCGGAGTTGGAGGTCGCTTGTTTATTTCAACTTCTTAAAGTTGAAATAAGTTTTTGCAAATTATATTTGCTTTAATTAGCTATTTTCCTTATATTTGTAAAGTTGTTATTGACTTTAGAGATTATTGCTAATCTCTATAGATGGGACGTACGTAGGAGGTAATGCTTCCCCAGGTGTCTGTCTGTGAATTCAAGAAGTAGGAGCCTCTTGATTGAATAATCAAGAAGTGGGGACTTCTTGAATTTAGCTTGCAGATTATATCTGCTCTGTTTACTGTCTATAATTCTTGACTATATCTGTGAGTTATTATTTGCTTTAGAGACTGGAATAGTCTCTATAGATAAGTGGCCTTAGTTGCATTTCAGTGTTGTGTGGTATGGCCTTTTATTCAAGCCATAGGTTTGAATAAAAACCTTGCAGATTATATCTGCTTTTATAAGGTCACAAACTGTGACCTTAATGAATTATATTCCTTCTTACTTATATATTTATTAACTTTTTATTTTCACTGCGCGTTCAGAAATGAACGCATAGGTAATTACTAGTACAAATGCATCATTTTTTGCAGTGTGATTATTATTCTTGCTTAATGCCGGTTCATTCTTTGCTATTCTATAGCTAATTTGCATTTTCCAATTAAGTAAGCAGATAGAAACTTGCAATAAGTTATTGCAAGTTTCTTTTCTATTTACATTACTCTTCGCATCGTACATGTTTTACTTTAGATTGATGCGTCTCGTTTCAGTTATTTATTGTCTCACTCTATATTTTGGTATTCATGAAGTCTATAAGTGAGACAACATTTTGCTATTCTATAGCATATTTCGTAATATATTCTTGACATACTTTTTTGTCAAGTTTCTTTGTCAAGAATATGTAACTATAACTTTACATTATTCTGTAACAAATTATTTACTGTTTATTAATCAAAAGACGTAATATTTAAAATCCTGCCACGTTACTTTCTATTTAGCCATTTGTTAGATGGCTAAAAGATATTTTGGAAGTTCTTGCTGTTGAGTTCAAGCTTCCATCTTGAACTCGCGGCAACTTTGTTGCCGCACTTCCAAAATTGCTTTGATGCTATGCATCTTCTATATATCAAATAAATTTACTTTCTTTATGCCAGATATATCTGGCATTAGATGCAAGCACAGCTTGCATTTAGGTCTTCGACCTAAATGCACCACTGTGCTTCTCTTTTCAAACTATATTTGAATTCTCTTTATTTTCTATGAGCCGGATATACCGGCTTTAGATGCTTGTGCCATCGACTTTTTAGGTCCGAAGGCCTAAAAAGCGCATTGGCGCAATCCTTTTCAAACTATATTTGAATTTTTTTTTTATTATTTGCTATTAGCTGGCAATGCCAGCTTTAGATACGTTTTTTTCTTAGAAACTAATGTTATGTTAGCGATAATTTTCGCTTCGAAAAATTATCTTATTTAGCAATTCCATTGCTAAAAATCGGAAAACGCATTTTTTGCTTGCGAAATTTGCAAAAAATGCTATATTATATTTAGCAATATAATTGCTATATGTAATTGCTCTCTAAAATGAAGTGATATCACAAAAACCCCAGACTTTCCTGTCCGGGGTTTTTGCGTTAAATTCTTTTGAAAAATTCGCTGCTCTCGTAGCGAACTTAAAAAGTTTTTTCAGATCAAAAAAATTTTTTCACTTTCGCTATGCTTGCACTTGCGAAAATGAAAATATTTTATATATTTATACTGTAAATATTTTTCCCTTTGTTCATTTTTTCTCTCTTCATTTTCCCTTTTTTCAACCCTCTCTTCCTTCTTTCCGTGGCGGGATTTCCCAATCCCGCCACGTTAATTTAATTATTCTTACTACCTTTAATATTCATTTGGTAAAATGTTAAAGATAAATTCATGGAACGTAAAAAGTATTGCTGGTATAGCAGTGTGCTATATATCTATTCCTGTTTTTGTTTTCTTTTTTTGCCATTGTTTATTATTCTATTAACAATGGTTTTTTCTTTGAATAATATAATGCTTTTTATAACTTCCTTTGTTTCTGTAGGAGTTAGTTCTCTTTTTAGCTTTTTCTCTATTTCTGCTCTTATTTTCATATATTTCTTTGCTCTATTAGCACCAAGTGCAACGCCAGTTGCAAATGATGCACCAATTATAACACCTCCTATTATATTATTCATACTACCTCCTATTTTATTCAATGGATGCGGCCAGAATCGAACTGGCGTCCAAAAGTGCTAAAAATAGCACTTTTGTCGAAACCTTCCGCACCCGTTTATTTCGTTTTTATTTCGTTTCGGCTACTGCAGGGCCTTTAAGCCCTGTTAAGCCTGAATCAAATGATAGAACCATTAGGCTGGAAGATAATTAATGAAGCAAGCCGAAACGAACGCATTCCCTTTTGTTCGTTTTTGCTCACTTTCTAATTATCTTCCCTTTGCCTGCTTCTAAAAAAAGAAGCCTATGCTAAAAAAAGAGACCCTATGCTTCAGGGTCTCTTTTCAATTCTGTTGCGAAGGCAGTTGCAGATGCCTTCACGGCTTTTGCTACTTTCTTGGAGTTATCCTTTGCCCTTTTTACAATCTTCCTATTTAGGGCAAAAAATAGCTCTTTTATGGTCAATTCTTTTTCTGCCATTCTACCTCCTTTATAGTTATGATATACTACTTATATAGCGCGGTATATCAGCGCGCTGTCGTATTGCCTATACTATGGCTATCTCCATCTATTTCCATTCAGGTGGAGTTTGAGACTCGAAGCTCCACCCAAACTTTGTAGACGGACGTCTAACTTCAATGACGGTGTTGCCATCGCCATTGAAATTATATCTTGCTTTCCAGTTATACGTTCTCTTGCTGCCGCTGTTGTAGCACCATACAACCCTTGCAGGGCCAATGGCCCTATTCCTCACGGCTAAAGCATAAATACTTTTGCCGTTTGGATGTTGCGTTGCAAGAGTACGTTCAACCTTACCTACTTTTATTACCTTGCTTGATAGGCCTCTTTTATCATAGCCTTCTTTCATTACGGCTATGATGGCCTCTTTTTCAGCTTTTGATATCTTGAGGCCGTTTTCGATATCAAAAGTTGCATTATCGAACCGTGGCACCCTTAACTTTCTAAAAGTTGGTGCTGATGCCGGTGCCTGCGTTGTTGGTGCTACTGGTTTGCTAGGTGTATTTCCTAGCAATGCATTGATAAGTAATGCCGCAACTTCTTTATCCATTGGGAACCTCCTTTGGAATTGAAATTCAGCCGAAGGTATATGCAGCATTGGGTCCAGTCGGCTGTTTACTGAACCCTTCTAAACCAAAGGCACTGTGAGGCTAAAAATGCCTTTGGCTCTGGGTGGTGTGGTGGGTGGATTGCTATTTCAATATCTTATGTGCCTTAAGAAGACTTCTAACTATGTCTTCTTTTATTGAAATAGCAATTTCCGGGTTTATGCCCGGTTTGAATATGTATTGCTCGATTATGTCTTCTGCGTCTTTCTTGCTCGTTTTCTGCCCCTTGAGGGCAGACAATATCTTTTTCATTATGTAATTTTCCAATGTGATCTCATTTAACATATTAACCTCCTTTTTTGTTGTTAGCCAAATTGGAAAACAAAAGTGTGCAGCCGGCTTTTACTGCACACCCTTTTAAACCAAAGCAACTGTGATGCTATATTTTATGTTAACTACTTCTGATATGGCCTTCCCCCCGTGGGTGGGTGGGGGGAATACTCCCTAATATATTTTTTGTCCTTATATGCATTGAAAAATGCCCTTGTAAAACAATAATTCAGTCTCTCCATATAAAATACTGTTTGGGCAAAAAGATCTGGATGTCCCCACTCTAGTAATTTATTATATACTTGAATGTCATTCATTTATGCCTCCTTTATTGTTAGTTTTTTGCATAATAATTTAAATTCATGCTTGTTTAATCTTTTCTTTGCTCTTTTTATTTCGATTTCTTCTTGCTTGGTTCCTCGTTCGTTTTCAATTCTTATAAACCATTTCTTAACCCTATTTGTTTGTTTGTTTCCTTCTCTAATAGTTTTAAACCTCATTTCACACCTTCTATTTGTTATTGTTTATTTTATCTAATATTGCTTTTGGATTGTGCACATTCTCTGTAAATACTTTTACCATAGTAAAATTCCCTGGAAATTGCTTCTTTTCAAAGAAGCATATATATTTCCAGTGCTTTTGCTTTGTCTTATCGTTTTTCTTTGTATACCAGATCCATGCAATTTTGTATTTGTTTAATTTCTTTTGCCGTATTAGTTTTGCAAAGATAGATTTACCATTCTCGTTTTGGAACGCAGAATACAATATGGAATGCGCAAATGTTCTATGCACTGTATTAGTTTTCTTCCAGTTCTTTACTAAATAGATAACCATTTGTTTCTCAACACTTGATAGTGTTGCACTTCCTACGAACCTAAAAGATATTGACATAGTTCCTCCTTTTTTATTCTTCATTAATAACTACTTTTGGTTTCCATAATGAAAAATGTTCTTTGATTTCTTCATAGTAGTTATTTTTTCTTAAAAAGTCTGCAATTTCTCTTTCACCAATATTGTAATTCCTATTTCTATTTTCTGGATTGTCTGTTACAAAGGTAACTCCTGCTTTTATTGCGGTAGTGAGTTCATTCTTATATGCTTCAATGCCTATTCTATTTGGTCTTTTTCCATTGATACTAACAAAAACAATATCAGTGCTATTATATTTACCTGTATTTGCCATATTGTTGAAATATTTTCTATATCTGTCCGTACTAGAGCCTTTTGCACCATATCCAATGAATTTATTTGCAATTTCCGATTTAAGTTTGTCTTTTCTACCATAATATCCTTGAAATATCATATTACCTCCTTTATTTTATTTTGTTATTGCAGGCTCTTTTTGCCAATAAATCGGCAACTTCATTCCATTTGTTGCCAGAGTGAGCCTGCACCTTTTTAAATTTTATTACAATCTTTGATTGATGCTTGGTTATAAAATCTCTATATGCCGCCGTATATATGTCTTTACATTTCCATTCTCCACCAATCCATTTTGCAATGCCATTATAATCATATAGAATTTCAATTTCTTCATATCCTTTTTTCTCTGCAAATAGAATTGCTCTCATTGTTGCACTCAACTCACCGGCCACATTTCTTAGTCTTTTTACATTTTCATTTTTAACTTCAACACTAATTTCCTGGATAACCTTGTTGGTGCTTGGATCTAACAAAACGATTCCAGCACCAATCTGCTTTGTGGATGCATTATAACTGCCATCCACAAATGCTTTTATCTTTTTCATAAGTTTCCTCCTATTAGGTACCATAGTAGATAACTATTATTGCTTTATCTACCATGGTACCTTTTAGTTATTTGATCCATGAAATATTTTGCAGAATCTTCCCATAAGAAATCTGCGAATGCAATATTCCATGGCCAATTCTTTCTTCTAGCAAATAGAATTGCTAGAAGCTTTCTTATCATTCTAAAGTTATTAGCAGTCGGTTTGAGGTTTGCGGCTTCAAATACATTTTTCGCACGATTATCAATCATTTCCTTTCGAATATCAACAAATCTCATATTTGTAAACTGCGCAATATTAGATAGTATCTTTTTCTTTTCTGGACTTAGATTTGCAATTATAACAGTAGTAACATTATAAATAATATTTGGATCTGGAATCATTTCTTTTGTATGGGCAATTTTATTAAGTTCTTCTATCCAACTATCAAATTTCTTTGTAGTTGGGATATTGAAGAACTTTTTGGTGGTTGCTATTTCAATCATAGTATCAAGTCCAACTCTATCGTTATTTGCAAATGTCTTTATTTTGCCACTAATAAACAGAATGGCAGGATCAGGATCTTTTTCTGTCTTCATATATGGTACTTGGTTGGCATTAATACCATGCTTCATTCCTTCAATAGCAACTTGTACATTTGTAAGGAATTCTCTAAATTGTACAGTTGCAGGTTTATGCATGGTATTAATATACCATTGTATAGTAAGTGGACCAACTGCAGCTGCATTTGCAAGAGATAGTTTCCAAAAGTCATATTCGTCTTTAAATGTTTCGTTAGTGTTTGCTTTCATAATTTCTATCTCTTTTTCATGCTTATTAACCATATTAATGAATTTACCAATAATATGGCTTGGTCTTACTCCAAACTTGGCGATTTTTTGGTCATTCATTACAAATGCCAAGTCGCCATCAAAATCACCAAGTTGTATAAACTTCCAAACTAGAGGATGTACTCTAATGACATCCTCATTAGTTACCTTTGCGGTAACTTTAGATAGTGCCGCTCTGCAAGAAATTGGAGACCTGAAAAATACAACTGTATCTCCATTTCTTATGTGCAGTCTTCTAGCAATTGCCCTTGGTATGCTAATTACATTTATATCGTCATTGCTAGAAGGAAGTGCAACAGCACCACCTTTCTTTATACCAGTTCTAAAGGACTTTCTTATTGCAGATGCGATCTCTGGAGCAATCATTTTCATAGTTGCTTGATTCTTTATATGCTTCCAGAGATGCTTGGTTAGCCTGGTGCTGTTGATCTTTATTTCTTGAGCATCTGCACCAAGTTTAAACCAGGCGTTGAGTATCGGCGGAAGTCCTTTTGTTATAGTTATTCTATTTGTAGGAAGTTCACTGATCCAGATATCGCTTGTTTTGACATGGTTGATATTAAATTTTAGAGCATTGTCTTTTGGAATCCATATTTCGTTGTCTGGCACCATTTCATGGGTGTCTATAGTTCCTTTTGCCAGTCCCTTTACTTCCATCCCAATAAGATTAGAATGTTTTGGACTGACAAAAATAAGTCCATCATTTGTGAAATCATTGAAGTTTGGATCTTCAATGATTTTTACTGTATCTATTTCTGCAGGTATCTTTGCAATTTTCTTTCTCCATATCAATTTTCCTCTTACGATTCTCTTTGGAATTTCAGGAACTTTGTTCATAAGGGTAATGAATTTCTTGCTTGGGTTTATCATTATTGTTGGAGTTACTTTACCTTGACCTGCAACTCCAACAAAATAAACATCATCTCCGAACCATTCCTGTATCTTGGCCTTGCTTGGTATATCGCCTTCAAATTTAACGAATTTTGCATAATAATTCTTTGCGGACCAGATGCTTGTACCTCTGTCAAAAAACAGAGGTGTTGTTCTTATCCCTATGATTTTATCTTCCTTGACTGTGATCATAGGAATAAGAACGTTAACAAAGCTAGTTCCTTTGATTGGAACTAGCTTTGCATGAGGCAGTTTTACAAGCAAATTACCTCCTTTTTGTTTTTTATTGTTATTATACGTTTTTCTTTTGTGGTTCCAGTAGTATTGGCAACATTATTATTATGTGGAATACATGCCACATAATTACTGCTGCCGAAACTGACAGCATTAATAGTAAAACTACATCGTTAATACTATCAATTTCGAAGCCAAAGTTTGTTCGTTCGTTTCTGATGTGTTTATCATGCTTGTGAATGTCAATAATGATATCATGGATGATTTTGTGATACTTTTTATCTTTTTTCATCACCTCCTCCTTTGTTAAACATTATTGAATTTACTTATTTGTAACTTTTTATATCCATTTTGTATATTTCTATTGTACATTCATTTTTATTAGAGTTTTTGTTTTGGCTATGATAATAGTAGAATACAACTATAAATTTTGGAAATGCCGAGATGTGATTTAGTGCTTCTAAGATTGTTTCCCCATCCCACATTTCTTCTTCAGAATGGATGTAGTCAGTATCTAATGCAGTACTTTTTCCAACAGTGTCGTATAAGACATTGTCAGAAAATACAAATGAAATCATTTCTATTTTTTTTATCTTTCCTAAGCTTCCTTCATAATAATATTCTTTTGGTTTTTTATTAAGAAGGGATGGATTACTATTTGTTATGAGAACTTTATCTATGTCCTTAATGATATTTATGCTTGGTGGTACACATTTCTTTATAAATGCATACTTATTTAATATCTCTTTTTTTGCGTGTATGTTCATTTGCTTCCTCCTTTTTTGGGGTTCTTGTTCTTTTAATTGCAATAAGTCGAACCCCATTAAACCTATTGCAATTTGCAATGCCCTATTTATACCCCGCTGGGCATTGCTTTAGGCGGCAATAGTTTTATTCTATAGGCATCTCCTTTGAATATTTTTCTAAATACCATTCATAATCATCAGGTTCGGGGGTGAAACGACCCTTGTCCTTGGGGTTTCTCACCCGATACTTCAATTTACAAACAATTGCTACATCACCCTCCTGAAATACTACTTTCTCTCTGTTAATTGGGACAGTTACCCCAAGCACTTTCTCTATGAACCTTGCAGTATCGGGGTAACCGATAAAACTTATTGTTTCTTTGTTTTTTACTATCTCTTTTGCTCTTTCCGGGGTGATTTTTCGAAGAACATACACCCCCTCATTCGGCATCACTGCCGAATTTAACAATATAATTTTTTTCATCTTTTCTCCTATTTTGGGGTTCTTGTTCTTTTAATTGCAATAAGCCGAACCCCATTAAACCTATTGCAATTTGCAATGCCCTATTTATACCCCGCCGGGCATCGCTTTATGGCGGCAGATTTATTCT
>Ga0190348_1000254_pt1 | contig 15139 bp, 13 predicted proteins | sample 48721367_MG_FD_161658 | JGI IMG/M metagenome (GOLD analysis project Ga0190348, IMG submission 161658) | Hydrothermal vent microbial mat bacterial communities from Southern Trench, Guaymas Basin, Mexico - 4872-13-6-7_MG | ecosystem: Environmental > Aquatic > Marine > Hydrothermal vents >... | reverse complement strand
ATGACAGATCAGATCGAGAAAGAAGCAACAACTGCACCAATTGACCACATCAAAATTAGCTCAGCAATACAAGAAGCAATTTTAGAAAAGTTTTATCAAGCAAAAGCTTTTTCTGAAGATACTGCACTCTTAGAAGAGGAGCTATCACTTTCAGAAGCCGAGAAGCAATCATTTACCTATCTTGTTTTACGAGGGACAATTTTGCAGACAGAAAAAAATGGTCATAAGTATTATTTTCTTTGCGAAGAAGTCAAACCACCAAAAAACTATCGAAAAGAAGTTGTTATGGGGCTGAGCATTCCGCTCCTCGTTTTCCTTTTATCACTACTCGCAGCAGGGCTGGGCGCGATTATTTTTAGCCTAATTTCTTTTCTTCGATGAAAGAGAAAAAAGAATTTTTTAATTAACGAAAGGTTCAAAAAGAGTTGTGAATCGACTTTTATATAGATTCTTGGGCGGGTGATCTAGCCCGGTATGATGCCTGCCTTACTAGCAGGATGTCGCGTGTTCAAATCGCGCCCCGCCCACCACCAGTTACTTTTTCGCTAGTCATAGATATTTTCTATAAAAGTAATGGAATAATAGAGCTTGATAAAGCCACCAAATTTTTCAAACCTATATTCTGGTGACCAGATAGATATCCCGGACCCTGAGGTATATAACGTTAGAATGATAGTTTGTGAGAGGATTTTTTTCATTTTTACTCTCAATTGAATAGAGTAAACATAACCATCTGACTTACCAAAGCATTGGTCAGTCACCAGTACTTTATCATAATAATAATAGCCAGCCCCTTCGAGCTTGACTGGATAAGTAATAAAGGCTCCGCGATAGCCACCGGCGATCTTGAGCGTAAATTGCCCACCTTTAAACATATCTGTTATTTGGACAGCACTTACAGTCAAAAGAAAACGAACATTTTCTGCTTGTTTCTTTTGGGCTTGGGCATTAAAATAGAGAGGAAAGAATATGCTGCTAAAGACGACAATAAAAACAATAGCAGGGACGGCAATTCTCTGCTTTGTACTTGCAATTTTTTTTCTATTTACTTTTCCCCACATAAATGGCACCATAAATACTTTGGACTTTTTTTTATTTAAATAATTCTTAATCTTTTTTTCTTAGCAGTTATCCAAAGTCTTTTTTACTTTCACCTTTTTTCTACAAAAGGTTGTAGGAGACCAAACACTACGACGGAGAATACTACTAAAGTAAAAGATGAAGAGATTTCCTCGAAACAAATCAAGGAAAAGGACCTTACCAAAGGTAATCGAAAAGGGATTTTTTGGTCCATTTCTATCTTTGCTACTGCCAATAACAACATCTTCATGCAGTTTTTCTCTGTTTTTGCTCGTTTTATAGGTGTTACTGCAAGCGTGCTCGGATTTCTTACCTCTATTCGCAATCTTTTACAAGGATTATTTCAAGGAGCCATTGGTAACCTTTCTGATCGCTTTGGCCGGAAGTATATCTTGCTGTTTGGGTTTGTATTAAGTTTCTTGATTCCAATTCCATTGATCTTTTATCATAATACTTATTTCTTGATTTTTGTAGCAATTATTCAAGCTTTTTCGGTGAGTATAATTATTCCTACTTGGAACGCCGTACTCGGTGATGTTACTGAACCCAGCAACCGAGGTACCTTCATTGGGAAAATAACATCCATTGGCCGGTTGATTTCCGTCTCTGTAACACTCGCTATCGCAGGGTTTTTTGCTTTTATCGCCGCCCGTCACAATAGTATCTTAACTATCGGGAAGTGGACCATTACTATCACTGAAGAATTTCAATATGGGTTTATCTTTGCTCTTGCAGCATTTAATGCCCTCCTTTGCATTATTAGCGTTTTATTCTTAAAAGAGACTAGGACTTTCGTTGACCAAGAAAAAAGAAATCAAGTACCAAAACTACACGTTATTTCTCGAGATAAGAAATTCAGACGATTTCTTTTGGTGAATTCCTTGTTTGGCTTAACCATGTCACTTATTTGGCCTATCAACCCGATTATTTTGAACGATTATTTGAAATTAGATTTCCCCAAAGTGGCAGTTATGACCTCTTCTTTTGCTGTGTTCATAGGAGTGACCATGATTATGGCAGGCAAGATTGTTGATAAAATCGGCCGAAAACCGTTAATTATTATCGCTGTTTTTACCCTCGTATTCTTTCCTGTTAGTATGATACCTGCCATTTTGACTGGCAAATGGTGGCTTTTGCTACTCTCTCGTTTTGTTGGTGGCGTCGGAACAGGCATTAATATGATCGCCATAAATGCTTACACATTAGATCTTGCACCAAATGAATTATTCGGGGGCTATTCTGGTATTCGAGAGACATTTTATGGGATAGCAACGTTTGCCGGTTCACTCGCGGCAGGGTTCATTATTGATGCAATGGAAGTAAGATATGGTTTATATATCACCGTTCTGGCACTCTCAATCGGTGTAACACTTCTTCGAATGTTTGCCGCCCTTGGTTTTCTCTTTATTTCAGAGAGTTTACCAATAAAAAATAATAGCAATCTAGAAAAAAATGACTAGGAGATAATCAATCATTTAGAGGTTTTTTCTCAATTCATTAGTTCGTAATAAGTTTTCCAATAAGCATCTGAAAAAGCTTTTCGTTCAATTATTTCCCATTGGTAAATTTCACTAAGAATGCTAATGATAAGCTCTTCTTCAAAACCTGTGACCGTTTTTAACCAGTCAATATTAACATTTTGCAACGGAAAGATCAATTTCTCAATTGTATTGACCTTCTTTTGAATAATGTTCTTTGATTTATCTTTAATAAACTCCTTTTTTCTCCTTTCAAGCTTTATTCGGTAATTTAAAAAATCATCAAAATCGTTGGTTATTTCAATCTTAATATTTCGTCTAAAGCTTTTTTTATTCGTCTCAAATCTTTTCCCACCAAAATAACCACTTATTGGCGAGGCAATTATTTCCAAACAACAAATAATAAAAATAGCATACTGTCGAGGTTCACTGAACTCATTAACTCTTACATCCTGAGTACATAAGAAATAAAAAATGAAAATTATAACTCCCAAAAGTATTCCGGAGAGCAAGCCACGAATTCTTTCCTTGCAAATTAGACCTGAAATATAACCCGTAAAAGTAATTCCAAAAGCAATCAAACCAAGGGAAATTAGAAACAAAATTATACGAACTATAGCCAGAAAAATAATCCCGGTCCAATAAAAAACATTCCAGAATGTTTGGGCATCTCTGTAGGTAACACCTCCATGATAAAAAGGCCAGTCTGGTAAAGGAAAGCCAAAAAAACTTATCATTACAAGTAAAGCTAAACTAAAGATAAAGAGGAAACCACCAACTAATGTGGCAAAAAAGATTTGACCGGTATTTTTATAGAGTACCTCGAGAGTCTTGAAAGACATTTTTTCAAAAAAGAAAACGCTTCCGGACGTTCTTTGTCGTCCATTTTGGAGCTTTCTCAAGGATGTTTTTATCTGAACATTTAAACCGGAGAAGATGAGTGTCCCAAAAAGCGTGAAAAAAGGGGGTAAAAGGAATTTCAGGAAGAGTGATTCACTAAACGGTTTCTCGCTTTTTGAATATGTCAAGAAAATTGCACTTAGCGCTAAGAAAAAGGAACACAAAACCATTAAATGCAAAGTTGCTTTCGCATAGAAAAGAATCGTTGTAAAAGTTTTTTTAACTGCTTTTTTCTGCAAACGAACCTTATGACCTTTTTTAGCTGCTTGTTCTTTAATGATTATTTCATTTGTAATTATAGAACGGTCCCAGTACAAACCAGTGTATATCGCATTGATTATAACAATGACTGTTAACGCAACAATTAGATAGAAAGCAGCTGTAAAATGACTCTTCAGATATATTATTCGAAAAGAACGTAGAAGAATGATATGCAGAAGACTTGCTACCAATGAAAGTAATCCGCCAAATAGTTGAAGAAGGCTCCCTATTCGTTTTCTCTTCCGCCTTTTGGCCTGGAGTTCCATTGGTGGTATGACACTACTCTTTACGGATGTTGCCCTGTTGAAACCCACAATCTCAAGGAGAAGGCCAAAACCAAGAAGGAAGGCGAGCTGCTTTGCTAAATGCTTTTTAACACTCAAAAAGTTAATATTGTCTTCAAAAAATAAGATACCACCCACCCGGAAAGCATTTTTAGAATTCATCACAATAATTGGAGCAAACAATATTAGCACAATAAGCACGAGAAAGACTACTACAAGAAGATAGAATTGTTTTAACGAGAAGATCTTTGCTCTAATTTGTTCTTGTGTATTCTTTTCCATCTTTTTTCACTTCTTCCTCTCCTTTGTTAAGCCGCTAGAATCATCTCGAAAGTTTTTCGCCGAGATCATTCTTATAGAAACAACCAATATTGGCAGAACAATAAAACCAACAAAAAAGAAGGCGGGGGTTAAAATGATAAAACCATTTGGTTCAGTCGTTACCTTCACTAAGGCAGAAGGTTCACTATAGAAATCATATCCATAGAAATCATTAACCAAAGTAATAAATCTAACGCGTAAACAATATTCACCATCTGGAAGCCCATCCAAAGAAATTCCTTCGACATACCACCACTCTTTAACCGGGTCCCAAAGCAAATCTCCAATTCTGTAGCTTGGAAATAAATCTTTCGTGAAAATGCGCCAGTGTGCTTCACGAATATCCTCGATATTGGGGTCAATAGGCATTTCATGGATATAATAATGATCTATTCGCGTATTATTATACTCATCATATGCAGTAATATTGTAAGCATTAAGGATTTTCTTTTTAGAATCATAAACAATTTGGGGCACGGAAACAGTAAGCAAATGAGGACGCGTAACAAAAATGTTTGTAGACTCACCTCTTGCAAAAGGATAAAAGAAAACATCATTATGCCAATTAATAAGAGAAGAACCCACTGGAACATTTAAGTAAAAATCAATCACAACATAAAGGATTGTACCGGTGAAAGTAACTACCCACCCTAAATCAATGTTCAATGCTTCCCAAACACTGGCATTCTCGTTATAAGTTAAATTTCCATTGATGACATTACCAAAGATGTCTTTTTTTGGATAACCAACCCTATTGATAGGGGTAGTGAAACCCATACCATATTGGTAAAGCGTCCACGTAGCTTTGTAGATGTCTTCGGGGAGTATCATTCCTACTTCCGGAAGTTCACAGAAGGCAGTGATGTTATAGATGTCTAATATCCAGTCGCTATCTGAATATCTAAAGTCGATTGATGTGAATGTAACATTGAAATAAGAAACTATAAAGAACGTCTTTGAAAGGTTACTCCATGTGGGCGCTGCACGGGGCATATCAAAACGTACAATTACAGAGGTGTTACAATTTGGCTTTAACCAGCGAGCTAGGGTGTTCGTTAGCGACCACTTGCCTGTCTGTGAGTTAAATTGTAGTGGGATTGGATTGCTCGAAAGCTCTAAGGGGTTATTTTGAGAGTCGTAAAAAATAAACCAGGCTTCCGCCAATGTTGCCATACTACTCTCGTTAAGAATATGAGTACCGGTGCTTGTGACATATCGCACTTCCATTTCTGAAAGGTTCAAGAGATTTGTTGTATTATCATAGAATGCAACTGGTCTTGGTATTATTAAATAGCGCCAGTTTACTTCGAGCATCGCTTTTTCCAATGCAGCATATATTGCTTCCACCGCATAGGTCAAACACTTCTTTGTCATGTTATAATACTCTGTGGGCCAATCCGAGGCCTTCATTATAGTTGCATTGAAATCCATTGCCAGGTTTTCTACCATGGGATAAACTTGTTTTGCTAAGGCGACAGTAGCATTCCAAGCGGTTATTGGTTGCTTTTTTATTGGACTAAGAGCAAAGAACTCATTGTAATAATCTGTCAAATTTGTAAATCGGTAGTTAAAGGTTGGCTTGGGAAGGCGCTCCTTTCCCAGCCCTGCTTCTATTGCCCCCTCATAAGAAAGCCAAATTGTTATATTCAACTCTCCCCATTTGGTTTCATTCCAAAGTGCTTTCCATATTCCTGCCTGGGAAATGTAATGAGCCATTGTTCCCGCATAAAATGCTGCTTTCTGATAATTAGATTCTTCTTTTTTCAACTCTGTGAGTAATTTAGAGTACTCTTCTTGTGCTCTATCTGCAAGGCTGCTGTTAAGCACTTCAATGCCAGCTTGTTCAAGCCCAATGCTCAGCTCTTCAATATCCCCGTACACACCCCCGTTTGTGTATCCATATGCAAAGCTTGCATTCGGCATAAAGGGAGCCTCAACGCCATGCCAAAAAGCATAGAGATTTTCAGTTATCCAAGTAATTTTTGCTTCCGGAAAGAGTTTTATTGCTTCCCAAGCCAACCATTGATGCGTTGAGAAACATGGCTTCTCAAATAACGCCTCCTCCTCTGTCTCATCAGCATGCCAGCCGATCACTTTTAATGACAGCGAAGAGCAGACTACTACTAATATAAGAAAAAAACCACTTGCTTTTCTTTTCCAGATTGAAAACCACAATACCCCTTTTGCCATTTTTCCGTAGTTTCCTAGACAATATATCGGTTGTATAATATATCGCTTAAACTATATATGTTTTTCTTTCAATAAAAGAAATGAGAAATTTGAGAATAGAAAGGATTATTTAGATTGAAATTGAGCATCTTCGCAAGCGGATTGTGCAACTGCAATTACAAGGGCTTTTTTTTCGAGTAATTGTTCTTCCGGTTGCTTTTTCACCAAACTCTCCTCGATAAAGAAATAGCCTATGGATGCAAGAAATCGCAACACGGCAATAACGCTAAAGGTGATGATGATCATTTGTTTTGTTCCAACATGGTTTTCAATAGCATCGGCAATAAAACCAACAGAGAGAGAGCCTATGAATGTGGCAATGCCCCAACCGACTTGATTTAAGCCTGAATAGGCACCCATTTGATCTCTTGGGGCTATATCCAAGATATAAGCATTTTGTGCCACCACGGTCATACCCATCCCTGTTCCACCTAGAATATTAGAGAATAAAAGCACTTTCCAATTATTAAAAAGAATAGCGCTGATCATTACAATAGGGATAGTAAACATCACCATCCGACCATAAATGAATGGCTTACGACCGAATTTATCACCCAATTTCCCTCCAATAAGCTGCCCTAAGCTAGAGCAAATTGAGAATACAACATTGATTATAGCAATTTGAGTAAATCCCATCTCCAACACGCCCACTTGAGCTATGGGAAATATGGGCCACATAGTTGCCATAATTAAACCAAAAACCGAATTAACGATGAAAAAGCGCTTGAATTTTTCATTTTTCAAAGCGACAAACATACTTGGCTGTTTTTTCTGCTTGTCTTTTTTATTAACAAGTCGAGTTTCTTTTAAAAAGAAGACTCCCACCACACAGAGCAAGAAATTTAGTGCGGCAATACCAAACGCAGCACCATATTCTATTGGCCAAAGTTTTTCAGGGATATAGAACTCTAAAAACCATTTCTTGAAGATATAGCCTTGATGGTTATCAAAGTAGTTAAAAATGGTTGCCAAGATAAGCATGGAGCTCACCGATACCGCCGTTCCCATCGCAGAGAGCCGACCAATAAACCTTGCCCGTTCTTCTGTCTTTGTAACATCTCCGAGTGTTGCATTCCAAACAGGGATAATTATACTTAAGGCAGTAGCTTGGACGATAGAAATGATAATTAACATTAATGGGTTATTGATGAAAATCAAAACGATCATTATTGAGAAACTCAGGAAAAAACCTAAGAGAAGCAAAAAGCGCCGGCCAATTCTATCACTCAATCGGCCAAGACTCCCTTGAAATAAGGAGCTCATTAAATTACGTATCGAAGTTATAAACCCAAGAATAGAACTGGAAACACCGACATTTACTGCAAAGGCAGAAAAGAAATTAAAGAGGAAAGATTGACCGGTAGCATTCCCAATTGCAATTAATCTGAACAAACCCATGCGCCCTTTTTGAACGGGTGGAGCTTCCTCTCTAGACTCTTCACTCAAACGTTCTTGTGCGAATTCGGGAGGTTCAAAATCATCTGGAGTGACATCCTCTGTTGATGGCTCCTTTTTGTTCATCATCTTTTGCTCCCAAACCGCAACGGATGTTAATTTCTGACAAATTTAAATATTCAACTAAATTTAAACGTTTGGAAAGAAGTAAAAAAAGTCTTTATTTTTTCTTTTCTTTCCTAAATGAATAGCTTTATAGTTAACTATTTAAGATAAAGTATAGAACCCAATTACGAGAGCAAATGGTGAAGATGTTTCATTTGTTAGGCAAAGACTGGGCGTTAAAACCCACAGACCATGTAACATTTGCAACCGAAATGGTTATTGCTGGGGGATTTCTAGTTGTTTGGGTACTTGTTATTCTCCTTAGAGTTCATTACCCTAAATTCACTAAAATTGGTGGGACAGAATTAATTATAGGTATGCCTTTTATCATTTTAAAGGGGGTTTTTGATGGTTTGGACACAATTTCTCCTGATAACTTTAAGATCATTTTCGATAGTTTGGAATCGAGCTTCTTATTTATCGGGTTAATTTTACTGGGTGTGGGGCTATTACGAATAGCAAATCACAGTGCCAAAATTTGGGAGGTCCGGTAGAAGATGACATGGACAATTCAAGCATTTATTGATCATTGGATAATTCCAAGCAGCTGGCAAGATTATCGCGACATTGTTATGGAATCTCTTACAGTACTCGCGTTTCTATTTTTACTAGTAGTTATCATTATTTCAATGAAAAAGAGTCCCATTTTGAACAAACACGGTTCAATTGAATTCCTTTTCTTTGTTATCCTCGGCTTTGTGCATGCAACTATGAATGTATTTGATGAATTTGCATGGATTGGCCCCTATACCTATTGGAAACTTGGAAAAGACCTCACTTTGCTTTTCGCTGCCATAATACTTGTCGTTGGCTTCTTCCGATTCTTTACCTTTTCTTGGCGGCTATTTGGTGAAGAAGATGAGGGGGGCAGGGCAAAGAAGATAGAAGAAACCACTCCTTGAGAAAAACAATAACATTTAAACATTGGAATGCCTTGAAACGGGGTGAACAGCAATGATTGATGAATTCTTTATCTTACGAAAAGATGGATTAAATCTTTTTCACATCATTCTCGAAAAAGACAGCTATGCTGTTCAAGTTCCGACAGAGCTTTTTGCCGGCTTTTCCAGTGCCATGGTTGCGTTTGCCAATGAGCTTGGATCAGGCCAATTATCCAAAATTGAGATTGAAGACCAGATTTTCGTTTTTAATTTAAGTGACAAGCTAATTACTGTTGCTAAAATTTCAACTGATGATGATGAACATCTAGCTAAACATATTGTTGCTCTTTTAGAAAGGGAATTCATCAATGATTATCGAGAAGAACTTAAGAATTTTAGGGGAACTGTTCGCAAAGATGTCTTCTTTCCTTTTTCAGAGAAAGTGCACGAAATCATTAAGAAATGCATGAAAGTCGCCGCAAAAAACCCCCATCTCTTAGAGAACATTCCTCCAAGTATAGATATTGATGCAATCCTCACTTTAAGTGAATATTCTGATGAATTAATCGAAAATTTCCCTGACGCAACAATTAGACTTACAAGGGAATTTCAGAGCAAACTTCCTGAGGGAGAGATGCATTATACTATGTTCAAACTCGGGCTCGAGGTAGGAAAGGAAGTTGCAAAAAAGAAGTTCAATAACAGACAGATCAATGATAAGGGAATCATGAAATTATTGAAGGAGATCAGCATTTGCTCCATGAATGATAATGTTATTTCTCTGCAGATTTGCCCATTCTGTCGGGGGAGAAAAACAAAGGAGTTTGACTGTGATTTTGTTTCCGGGTTCATAGAGGGGGCTTACAACAATCCGAACATTGCTGTACGCGAAATCAATTGTCATGCTGTGGGGCACAAGCATTGTGAGTTCCAAGTATATAAGATATAAACAAAGAAAGCGCTATTCCATTCTACTAGAACCTACTTCTCAATTAAATTAATATTTCACAGTTTTAAGGAAATTCGGGTCGTATCGGATTCTTCGCCGTTTCCCTTGGCCGATTATTTCAAGCTTTAATTTATCAACAATTTTTACGGAATCAAAAACAAATAATTCGTTTTCCAAGCCAAGTTTAAAAGTTCGAAACTCTAGAAGAGCGGCCAATATTTCTTCTTTGAATTGCTCTTCGTTGCTAACTTGAGAAGGTTCTATAGTTAATGTTAGCTTTGGTTTAAATCCTTCTCTAGAGACATATACCTCCCAAAGAGCAACTTGCCCATGCTTAAAATTAGACTTGAAGATAGAATCAAACTTAATGGCAGAAAAACGGATTATCCCAAGATTGATAACATCATCCGTTCTTCCGATGATTTCCAATCTGGGGGTTATAGAGCCGCACGAACATTCATCTGCTGCCAGCACTTTGACTTTGTCTCTTAAACGATAACGAATTAGTGGCATGGCTTCTTTAAAGTCAGTTATTACTAGTTCTCCTACCAATCCCTTTTCAACTTCAGAGAAGAGTAGAGTCTTAGGGATATAACCGGGATTTTTTTCTTCTAAAACCAACTCTTTTTCCGGAATAATTTCAATGATGCCATTCAAACTTGAAAAATGTAAGCCTTCATGAAGAGAACATTCAATTCCTGCACCAAAACCTTCTGTAAAGCCATAATAATCGTAGACCTCAATATCATAAAGTTCTTCAATTGCTTTTCGGAATGGTGCTAAGGGTTCAGAAGTAAAAAAGCCCACACGCATTTTCTTAAAGACTTGTTTGGGTTTTATAGTTTTAATTTTTGTTATAAGAGAAGCCAGATGTAGTTTAGCGCTTTTTTTGTCTTTTGCCATTTGTTTCAAGATGCGGGGAGTGTTCCGGCCGATCTCTTCTGCAAGGCGCATTGCCAGCGATGGCGTACAAAAGAAGACAGTTGGTTGCCGTTTCATCAATAATTGAAATCCATCCTGAATGGTTTCTGGACTCAAGGCAATCTGTTCAATTGGCATTCCAGTACTTGCTGTCCCCTCGAGAAGACGGAAAGGGATGGAACTTGAGATGTATGGCGGGGGGAGGATTACAGCCATGATGATATCGCTTGGTTGTAAAATATTTAATAATCGTTTTCCAATCGCTTCCTTGCTTCGATTAATGTCATTATATGTCCAACCCATCCATTTTTTCTTTCCCATTGAGCCAGAAGTACAGAACCAAAAGGCAACGTTTTTTGTGAGAATTATTTCCTCAATAGAATACTTTTCCCATGTTTGTCGCAGATCATCTGCACTTATAAAAGGCAAAGATTGTAGACTTGAAAAACCCTTTAATTGCTCAATCTGGACTCCGGTTTTTTTCCATCTCTCGGAGTAAAGAGCGGATTTTGCTGCTCGCTGAAAGAAGTTTGTTTTCTCAAGTAGTTTTTCATGCTCTTGATAACGTTTTTGGAAGTCAACTGATACCAACTTTCATCAACTATCGATAATTGTTACAATTAACAACTTAACTATTAAACTCTTTATTTCTAACGTGTTCTCTTATGTTAAAGCTTTGGGTCTTGTTAAAATAGTATATATAGAAGCTTTTTCACTATTAAAAAGATATTAAAATAGAATTGTTTAATTCTTCTTTGTGGAAAAATTATGATAGGCACATTTATTAAATCGCGAGTGGTAGCAACCTTAGTGGTAATACTCACATTTCTTATGGTCTGTACAAATAGTATGAATTTAGAGGTTGCAAAAAATGTAACGCAAAAAAGTGCAACTCAATCAGCATCTTTACAAATCAAACCTTTTACAATTAAAAGCAGCCAAAATGCTAACAATTGGTCATTTATAGGAAAAATTGCTTAATTTGATGATGACCTCGGAAAAATAACAAGAGTTATTGTTGAAGGAGATTACGCTTATGCACTTCATTCTTATTATGCGTTAGAAATATTCAGTATTCAAAACAAAACAAATCCACAAAAAGTGAGTATTTACACCACTTTTGACACACCAAGAGGTTTTGCTTTAAAAGATGATTTGATTTTCTTAACTTCATATAATAAAGATTTAAAATCTTAAATGTTAGTGATAAGTCCGAATTAAGTATAATTGGTTTGTTTGATGATGATAGTAGCAATGGATATAGTGTTGCGGTGCAGGGTGAATACGCTTTTGTAGCAAATGGTTTAGATGGTCTAGAAATCTTTGATGTAACAATTAAAAACAGCATCAAGAAAATTGCAACATATCAAATTTCCGGAGAAGTAGCTATACATGTCTCGGTAGCGGGGGACCTTGCTTTTGTTTCTTTTAGAGAATATAAACTCGAAGTTCTTAATATTTCCGACATTACAAATCCAGTAAAGGTTGCAAGTATTACTGATTTCACAGATGTAGGAACAATAACAATTGCAGGTGATTTTTTATATCTTGTTAAAATTGGCGGAGGATTTTCAATTTACAATATTAGTGATACAACAAATATCGAAAAAACCGCCACCGTTTCTTTAAATTCCTCCACTCTTTCGATGGTCATTATCAATGGCAATTATTCTTGTGTTGCTAACGGATTGGAAGGTGTACATTTCTTCAATTTAACAAAGAAAACAGCCCCACAAAAAATGGGTAAATTTTATGATGGGGGTAATGCAAATGATGTTGCTTTTGATGGGACGTTTATTTACGTCGCAGATTTTGAAGATGGGTTAGAAATCCTTGGTAAGGATTCAGACGGAGATGGACTAGCGGATTATCTCGAAACTGAAGTTTATGGAACGAACCCCAATTTGTACGACACAGATTCGGATGGATTAAGTGATGGAGATGAGCTGTCTCTTGGAACAAACCCATTCGACTTAGACACAGACAATGATCTATTGGACGATTTCTGGGAAGTTACTTTTGGAACGAATCCATTAGAGGCAGATGCTAATGAGGATCCAGATGGTGACGGGTTACCGAGTCTCCTTGAATATCACCTCCAGACAGAACCTTTGAATGCAGATACAGACGGCGATAACTTCACAGATGGAGATGAGTTTCGCTATGGAACAGATCCCCTTAACCCGAATGACTTTCCTCAAAAAGAAGAAGAAAGCAACCCTTCAAATTGGTGGGTTTGGGTTATTTTCGGCGGTGTTGCTTTTGTGCTAATGTTTCTTTTAACCTTTATTGTTATCTTTGCAAAAAATAAACGACAACAAAGGAGAGTCATGCCAGATGAACCTGTTTTAGAACAAGAGAGCGGGGATGAAGAAACCCTTGAACCAGCAATTTTCAGAGAAGAGGAAAGTGATGAGAGCTTACCGGAAAATGAAATTAGAAAAACCTTTCCTGTGCTACAAAAAACAAGTGAAATACCAAATCCGAGTGGTTTCTTGAGTGACTTGTTATTGGTTAGAACAATTTTAATTATTTATAAAAATGGCATTCCTTTATTTTCAGTTAATTTTGATGAGGAACTTGACTCTACATTAACAGCAGGGTTCATTACAGCAATAACTAATTTTAATGAAGAACATACAGTCTATCTTCAGCAATTAATCGAACACTCATTCAAAAATTTGAAAACTTTGTCTTATGATGCTATTATTAGTGAGACAATTACTCTTGTAAATGAGCGAATACTTCTGCCTGTCAAGAGCGAAGAAGATGTTGAACTAGAAGAGTATCAAAACATTGATGATTAAGTAAAATATTAAAACTCTTTAAGAGTAATCTTTAAAGAGAAACAATTCAATAAAAAAGCAATTTAAAAAATCCCCCAGGTAACTTAACAATGGCTCTTGAAAAATTCCTATTCTTTTTCATCCAACGAAGAATAAAACGAATGCGAAAGCGCATACAAAAGAATGACATTGCCTTTCTTAAAAAAGAGATTACAAAGATTACGCCAAAAACAACGGATTATCTTTTACGGTTTAATATTATTAACGGACTAAAACATGCAGCAAAAAATTCCCCATACTACCGGTCGCTTTTACAACCCATTCTAAAAGAGCTTTCCTTTAAAAACTGTAAAACGATTTTTCGAAAAATACCCTTTACTACCCAGGAAATGGTAAAAGAACACCCCGAGCAATTCCTCGCTGTTCCCAGAGAAAAGATTGCTGCGTTAGATTTCACTTACGGGAGTACTGGGCATCGAAAGGTGATTTATAACTCCCCTTGGGATTTAACAGCAATTATCAATAGTTATGTGCTTGGCTTCATCAATTGTGGCTTAACCGAAAAAGAAGTGGTACAGATTGTTTATTCTTTCGGCATCTGGGGAGTTGCGAACAATATTCTCCATGCAACATTGAAACTTGGCTTTTTAGCTTTGCCAACCGGAAATTATCTCAGCTTTCAGGAACAAAAGGAGTTTATTGAGAAATTTGGCACAACGGCCATTCTAGGCACGCCCTCCTATATTTATAATCTTGCAAAAGAAATTACTCTTACTCCTGAAAGTAAGAAGAAAATCAAAGTTATAATGATGGGTGGTGAAGGTTTACCAAAACACCGTAGAAAAGTTATAGAAGAGTCACTTGGTGGTGAGATTTTTCTTAATTATGGGCTAAATGAATTAGGTGGTGGTATTGGTTCAGAATGCAAAGAGCATGCTGGCTATCACATTTTTCCAAACTTTCTCTTTGAAATTGTTAACCCTCAAACCGGCGAGCCCGTTCCAGATGGCGAGTTTGGAGAGCTGGTCATCACGACTTTAAAACGTGAAGCAATGCCACTTATTCGATATAGAACTGGTGACATCACTCGAGTTCTACCTGAACCATGTGCTTGTGGTCTCCCTCTCCCCCGGATAGATTATCTAAAAGGGCGTGTTGATGATCGTATTGTTATTGGTTCAGCAGAAAAGTATTATCCCAGCCATTTCGATGAAGTACTAGACCCTCTTGAAGAGGTTAAAGATTATTGGATAGAAGTCACAGAAGAAGACGGGAGAGACACACTTAATGTTTATATCCTCACTAACAATGGCTCAGGAGAGCTTGAAGAAAAAGTCATTCAAAAACTTTTAACCATTAAATCTCTAAAAATAGATATTGAACAAACAAAAACAGTAAATACACCAAACATTGTTTTTGTTAGTAAAGCTCCTCCAAGCGCAAAACGAAGAAGATTGGTTGACAAGAGAAAGAAAGGACGGTAAATTAT